>Ga0224500_10002000_pt1 | contig 11451 bp, 15 predicted proteins | sample SF_Oct11_sed_USG_FD_168126 | JGI IMG/M metagenome (GOLD analysis project Ga0224500, IMG submission 168126) | Sediment microbial communities from San Francisco Bay, California, United States - SF_Oct11_sed_USGS_4_1 | ecosystem: Environmental > Aquatic > Marine > Sediment | place: USA: California... | reverse complement strand
GCCTGGGTGAAGGTGATGATTGATCACGATCCAGCCGGGCAGTTCAAGCTCGGGACACTTCAGTCCGAGCAGGCGCAACGCATCCTTCGTGATCTGAACTTGCCCGTTCATGACTATCAGACCTTCCTCTTGCTGGAAGCGGGCCATGTCTATACCAAGTCCACGGCGGTTCTGAGGGTGATCCGACAGCTCTCTCGGTGGTGGCCCCTGTATTACGTGGGTGTGCTGGTGCCCGCTCCTCTCCGCGATGTGGTCTATGACTTCGTCGCCCGTCACCGGTATCGGTGGATGGGCCGAGCAGGCACCTGTCGCGTTCCCACCCAGGCAGAACGTGAGCGATTTGTCGGATCATGAAGAGCCACAGAGTGAGATGGCGGACCTGTTAGGTTGTGCGATCTCTGCCTCATGCTGTGCGTACGATACGAGGTACAGCCAAGGATGTGGTACAGTGAGGGGCGGCTTGAGTTAGGCAACGAAAAGAAAGACCCCGACGCCTTAATAACACGCCTTCTTGATCCGGCCCGATTCTGCTCTCAGCGATCAGCACTCGAGTCTCAGTACGTCAGGGAAAGTTTCCGGCGCCCCATTCATTCTCGCCTCGCTCATGCTCCTCAGTGCCACCGCGATTGCGTGGCGAACGACGAAAGCTAGTAGGGCATAGAGCCGCTGCATCCGCTGGCCATCGGCGAGTCATGTGTAAAATGCATAACGATGGGAAAGGACTCCCGATTGCTTTGGCCAGATGGGCGCGACTGGTCGCTTGACCAGTACGGTTCGTTGGGTGAACATTTTTGTCTGCTATCCGCTAGGGTTGGAAGCGGTATAGATACAGTGACCGCCGCTTCATTGACAGCTCATCGATATTGGGGGTACCGTGGTGGTTATAGGAAGCTATGGGGCGTAACAAGAAGTTGCGACTCCGCCTTGAAAGTCTAAGAGGGCGGATTACGGATCATCGGATCAAGATTGCCCTTAAGCAGCAGGGTGCGCATCCTGATCGGAGGCTCATCAGGCACTGGGAGGTTGAGATTAGAGCGTGGGAACGAACCGTGTCAAATCTCGAGCGACGGCTGAAGAAAGGGAAACGCCATGATTAAGAAAACGAGATCGGCGGTGCTCGCCGACAAGCGGTCGTTTCTGACGCCGTCGAGCCCTCCGCTGGACAATCATATGGATGAGATCGCGGAGGCCTCGGAGGAGATTTTGGGGCTTGTGGCAATTCTAAAAACGTTGTCTTCCACCGATGCAACACGCGATGAGTACGAAGGCCGCCTCTATGGAGCGCTCACACATCTCGATCATCATGTGAAGCCCGCGATCAAGGAATGGGATCGCGTGGTGGATCGGATGCCGGAAGATTGATACATCCGCATCACGAAACCCTTCCGGCTAACGTTCTCTAACGGTGTGACTGGCCTTATCAGGCCGATTCCTCTCTCAGTCTTCAGTCTCTCGAGTCTTAGCACTTCTGGGGAGTTTCCTTGCGCCCCGTTCAGTCGCCATATCTATTATTGATGAGAGTGGTATAGTTTCGGACTCAATTCATTTCAGATGTGATGTGGCCCTATGTGAGGGGCTCGATGACATACCAGCTTGATCCTTCCGTGCATGAATGGACCAAGTACGAGCGGCTGATTCTCTTCGACGGGGTCTGCAAGTGGTGCAACGCCTGGGTGAGTGTGACCATTGCCCACGATCCAGCCGGGAAGTTCAAGTTCGCAACACTCCAGTCTGAACAGGCACAACGCATTCTCCGTGATCTGAACTTATCCGCCACTGACTATCAGACCTTTCTCTTACTGGAAGGGTGCCGTGTCTATACCAAGTCCACTGCGGCTTTGATGGTGATTCGGCAGCTCTCCCGGTGGTGGCCCCTGTATTACCTCTGTGTGTTGGTGCCCGCCCCGATTCGCGATGCAGTCTATGATTTCGTGGCGCGTCACCGGTACCAGTGGATGGGCCGAGCAGCTACTTGTCGCGTCCCGACTCAGGCAGAACGTGAGCGATTTGTCTGATCATGACTAGAGGTAGGCTGCGGCAGCGGATGTGTCATGCACGCGCTAATTTTAAAAAGATTCCCTTATATACTCGCAAGACCTCAATTTGTTGCCCCTTACACAGCCCAGATCGGGTTCAAGTGGCAACGAAGGAACCAGAACTTATTCAATGGTGAAGAGAGCTAGAACTTGAGACTGCCAGCGACCTGCTTGCGTTTTTCCTCTGTCTGAATTGCTGTTTGCAACCTTCGTCGATCTTCTTCCTCTTGCCGTTTGGCACTTTCATCTAGGTGGCGCACATACTTCGTGTTAGCGAAGGCCACTCGCTGCTTAAACTGGTTAATTTGTTCCTGCGCAGTACCCTCTGAGCTAGACCAATATGCTGTATCGCCGGAAAAGCTAATGAGTTGAGGCGGGTAATCCATATAATAACTCATCCCGTCGATACTATCTGCTACCAGTTGCATCCACAGCGGTGGCGGGGATTGACTGAGCTTGAACACTAACCGGCTCCCATCCCAATCGCCGCTCACAATTTGGATTGGGTTGCGAGCCACGGGGTCATCTACTGTTGCCACCGGGATTACCTTGGCTTTCATAGCATCCAACTTCTGTCTGGCAATGAAGTCCTGATGGCGCGCTATAAGATTCTTCTTAATAGCATCAATCGTCGCAGGACGATCTTCAGGTCGTGAGGCGATCATAGCTGCCACAAGTTCATCAAGGAATGCATGAGCAGGAGATCGAGAACCAATGACGACGTATCCGGTACCGTGTGGCACTTCTCCAGTGAACATCTCGTTTAAGATAAGCCCTGCAGCAAAAATATCTGCCCGATGATCAACAGTTCGCCCTTGGTGGCGCTGTTCAGGAGCAGCATAGACAAAGTTGGCAAGGCGTGATCCGAGCTTCGTTTCTACTGTCGTTGCTAACTCATCAGCTGTAAACCGAGCGATTCCAAAGTCAGCGATTAACGGAGTTGAGTTGGCATCAATAAGGATGTTTTCTGGCTTGACGTCTCGATGAACAACTCCTAACAGGTGAGCGGCTTCTAAGCCATCAAGAATTTGACCAAACAGCGGCAGTACCTTTTCATAGGACAATCCAGATTTCATGAGACTACGAAGAGTGCCACAGTATTTCGGCATCACATAGAATTGACACGAAACACCATTCTCGAACCAAAGGCCATGATCAACTATCGAAACAATATTTTTGTGTTGATTGCGATAACCCAAAAGTATTTCGTTCTTAAAACGGCGCGCTTTTTCCTTTGATGCATATTCAGGGCTGAGCAGTTTGACTGCATATTGTTTTCCGTCGTCGTCAGTGCAGGCGACTACCTTCCCTGATCCACCCTGGCCCAGGATTTCTACAGCACTGTAAGTACCGAACGCGGTTGAAAGCTGAGGAAGCTTCTTTTTCATGGTTAATTCGAGTTCCTATAGCGTTACTGTCAAGAGAAAGATACTAATTCGATTGTGACATTGGTGCAAGCAGGTTTCAGTTGATAGGATCAATAGTTTTTTGAGGCAAAAGACGAAATACATGTTACGCAGTGGTGGCGGGAGTTTTAATGAAGCACGAGAATAACGTGGGGTCGGATCTTGAATCATGCATGGCGGACTCTGGGGGGAGTCGGAGCAACTCTAAGTTAAGGGGTCGGATACTGTTTCTGGCTTTCCGTTGTTATAGACATGGGATCAATGAGAGCGCTTTCTAGGAAGAGGCGAGCACTCCGGCAATGCAACCGGTCAGCAACGTCGTCAAATAGGCGGTCCACAACGCACGCAGTCCCAGGAGCGAGATATCCTTTGCCCGATGCGGCACCAATGCGGAGATGCCGCCGACAAAGATGCCCATGCTTGCCACATGCACGAATCCGCAGAGGGCATAGGTCATGGTTGTGAGGGACCGTGGGGAGAGCGGTGCTGGAGACGCGGATTGCACGGCGGCCAACTTGAAATAGGCTGCGACTTCTGTCTCGATAAACCGAGATCCCAGCAAGTCCGCGCCGATCTGCCATTCCTCAGGCCGGAGACCGAGGAGAACGGCAAATGGCCAGGTCAGCCAGGCAAGGATTCGCGTGACAGAAAGCGGCACGCCACTGATCGCAGGAAGCTGTGCCAGCGCCAAATCGACCAACGCTTCCAATCCAAGAAACACGATCAGTAACGCAGCAATGCCGACAGCCATTTTTATCCCCTGTCCTGCGCCATCAATCAACGCGACAATGAGGTTGGAGGGAGGCGGGTTCGCGTCACTGTCGGAAGAGGGCGATGAGGTCCGGCCGGTAAGGTCAGAGGGCACGCCACCCAGCGTCACGGGCTGTCCATCTTCTGGAAATGCGAGTTTGCTGATGAGCACGGCACAAGGAATCGAAATAATTGATGCGGAAATCAAATGCCCGGCGATTTGAGGCACCGTATGTTGCAGCGCCGACACGTAGATGCCCATGACGGTGCTCGCCACGGTTGCCATCATGCACGTCAGCACCAAGATCAGTTCCGACTGCGTCATGGCTGCGAGGTAGGGACGGATGATCAAGCCCGCCTCAATCCCGACGAAGATATTCGCGGCGCCGGAGAGCGACTCAGCCCCCGATAGGCCCATGGTCCGGTAAAAGAGCCTGGCAAACAATCCCACGAGCGCTTGCATGGCGCCCAGGTAGTAGAGACCCGCCATCAAGGCGGCAAAGAACACGACTGCCGGTAGCGCTTGCGCCGCCAAGATGAACCCGATCGAGACCGTCCCATCCGGCAACGTCTGGCCAGGACCAAGTGCGAGGGGCCCAAGAAGAAACAGCGTGCCTTTCTGCGAGGCGGTGAGCACGGCGACTACCAGATCGTTGATCATGCTCCAGAGCCAGCGGGAGCCTGGAAACCAAAAGGACACGATGCCGAGCCCCCAGGCCAACGCCGCGCTGCCCCCAATGGTCCTCCAGTTCGGCCGATTGCGCTTCCCTGTTACCCAGGCCAGCCATGCGATCGTGACGAAACCGATGCCCGCAATGAGGCGATAACGCCATTCCTCCACCGTCAAATTCTCCTTCCGATGAAAGCCCGGCGGGAGGCTACGCCGAGAGCCGGTTGCCGTCAAGAATAAATGTGGCGTGCACTCATACCGAGCGACAAGAGGCAGAGGTCGGGGCTAGTAGAGTGGGGTCACCTATGAGGCGGCTAATGGGTGACCATCATGGTGACCTCGATGGAAAGAACGCGAGGGCAGCGGGAGCATATCCCGCTCGCCCTCGTGCGAACTTGTTGTATGCAGCTACTTGGGAGCAATGATTTCGAAAAGTTCGATCTCGAATACTAACGTGGCACCGGGCTTGATAAGCGGGGGCAAGCCCTTGTCGCGATAGCCGAGACTCGACGGGCAGACCAACTTGCTCTTGCTGCCGACTTTTATTTGCTGGATCCCTTCCACCCAACACTTGCTCATTTCATTCACTCTCAACAGGACCGGCTCGCTCTGGGTGGTGGTACTATCGAATACTGTTCCATCGATCAAGGTTCCTTGATAGTGCACCTTGACCATATCGATGATTTTCGGCGTGGCGCCGGTCCCTTCCTTGATGGTCTTGAGAATCGCGCCGGACTCGGTTTTCTTGGCGCCGGATTCTGCCGCGGCTTTCGCAAGGAACGCGGCTCCCGCTTTCTTTTCCGCTTCTGCAAGAACCGCAGCACGGGCCTGTTGCAGCTCTGAAATCTTCATGCCAAACGCTTTGAGGTCTACCTTGGGGGGCTGTTTTGAGAACCCATCTGTGAGGCCGGACTTCACGATTTCAAATTCAGTCTCGTTCAAGGTGAAATTGCTGAGCGATTGGTTGATAGCCAATCCTAACGCATAGAGTGTTTTTTGTTCCTCGGTCTTGAGCTCTGGGGCTGCCGCGAATACCCCAGCGGTTCCAAGGCAGAGTAGGGTTGCCAAACAGGAAACAATAACGCGCATGAGCTGTCCTTTCTTTTGTGTATGACTGCGATAGGCCTGATATCAATCAGGCTTGAATCTTGTGTAGGGTAAGCGATCTTGCGGTAGGGCTCAAGACAATTTCTGGAGAAACGGAAGCGGGGGTCAGCTGACCCCATCTTTTCGTTTCCCCTCACACCGATCATCTGACCCAGTAAGAGTCTTCTTCGTGGTACATTCGGCAATCACTTCCCACTGGAGAACAGTGAGTAGGGCAAATAGGAGTCTCAGCTGGTGGACGCCAAAGCCTCAGATAACGCAACGACTGCTACGCCGAACACAGGTCTGATTGCGCGATGGCAGAGTGTCCCGCTCTATGCCCGTATTGGGATTGCCTTGGTCCTCGGCGTCATAGTGGGGTTCCTGCTGGGAAGCGAGGCGGCGGTCCTCGCGGTTCCGGGGAAGCTCGTGTTGCGACTCCTGGGGGCTCTCGCGCCCGCGCTGATCCTCGCGGCGATTGTGCACACGTTCATGACGACGCAGCTCGGTGGGCCACTTGCGGCGCGGCTACCACGGCTGCTGTTGCTGAATACGTTAGTCGCGATTACGGTTGGCCTGACGGTCGCCAACGTGATTCAGCCAGGACAAGGGGCGGGACTGACGCCACCAGCTCCGCACGACGAAACGGCAAAATCCGCCAATCCGCTCACTCTCTTTCTTGAGAATGTGCCCAAGAGTCTGCTGGGGCCACTCGGTGACGATGGAAAGGTGATCGGAGTCATCTTCATCGCCGTGGCGTTTGGGATGGCTCTCCGCAAGGAGCGCGAGCGGCCGCTTGGAACAGTCGGACATCTTGTCGAACTCTTTCTGGAGTCGCTGATCAAGATCTTACATTGGATCATCGCGGTCGTGCCGCTGGCGGTCTTTGGCATTGTCGCGAGTATCGTGGGGACGGAAGGCTTCGCTCCGTTCAAGGCGCTTGGAGTGTTCGTGCTCAGCGTGCTGCTCGCACTCGCGATCCAGGCGGGGTATTACCTCCTCCGTATCCGATTCGGTTCGTGGGTGCGCCCGGCGGATCTCATTCGCGGGGGACGCGATGCTCTGGTCATGGCTTTTTCCACGGCCAGCTCGACGGCGACGATGCCGGTGACTTATGCTTCCCTTAAAGAAAAAGTGGGCTTACGCGAGCAATCCGCGAGCATGGGAGCGCTGGTCGGCGCAAATTTTAACAATGATGGCACTGCACTGTACGAGGCGATGGCGGCGCTCTTTATCGCGCAAATGATCGGGATGGATCTGAGCTTCCAGCAGCAACTGATGGTCGTGTTGACGAGCATCATCGCTTCGGTCGGCGCCGCCGGCATTCCCGAAGCGGGCCTCGTTACCATGACCATGGTCTTTACGGCCGTTGGGCTACCCGTGCAGTACATCCCTGTCTTACTGACTGTGGACTGGTTCCTCGATCGCTGTCGCACGGCGATCAATGTGATGGGAGATATGAACGTGAGTTGTTTGTTGGATGGAAAGCAGAAGGAGCGAATTTAATGTTGTGTTCAGGGAAGGAAGGTTTCGCCCCCGACGTTCGTCCCGAGCCTGCCGCAAGGACGAACGTCGTTCTGGGAAGCACACTATGCTTTGGCTATCTTTTGTTTGTGTTCGTGTGCGAGGGCAGCCCGGAGCTTCTCCTCATGCTCCTTACTGAGTGACGTCTTGAGAATCGTTCCTTCGTGTTGTGAAATCCTGGCGAGCACCTTGTCTTCGTCAATGTTGCGAATCAACAAGAAGATGGCTGAGGTGCCTTGCTTGATCGTACTTCCCAATTCCTTGATGAAATTATCCGGAATCCCATAGTCGCTCAACAACCCAAACTCACTGGCTACGGTGGTCACGGCTCCAGCCCCCGCCCCGCCGGCGAGGCTGCCGATCAGACCAGCCAGGGGATTCATAAAGAGCAACCCCATCAGCCCTCCCCACAACACGCCGAGCGACACACCATGTGTGGTCGCACCGCCGAACACATCGACGCACTGCTTCAGATGGACTTTCCCATCCAAATCGCGGACGACGATGACCGCGTCTTCCAGGTCGAGGACATAGTCAGTTTCTATGGCCCGAAGTTCGTTCAGCACCCGATCGGCCGTGCTCAAGTCCTTAAATGCGATACAGACCAGTTGGCTCATGCTTTAGCTCTCCTTCGCGATATAGATGCCATATGGTATTCACTGTGGCAGATTCTCAATCTAGCCGTACAGGCACAGGTTAATAGGATGATCGCTCTGAGTGCAAGCAGGGCTTCCTGCCCCTTGTTTTTCCACGCTCTGTTCCCTTACTCTCGACCTTTTCCTGTTGAGTAGCCCTTATGTTGCAAGCTGTTGGACTCAGTTGCCGTCGAGGCGAGCGTCGGCTGTTTTCGGATCTCAATGTAAAGGTTGAGCCGGGAACCCTGTTGGCTGTGGTGGGTGAGAACGGCAGCGGAAAAACCAGCCTGCTCCGGATTTTCTCCAGCCTGTTGCCCCCGGAGGAAGGTTCGGTTCTCTGGGATGGTCAGGATATCCATCAACTCAAGGAGCTCTATGCGGGGCAACTGACGTATCTTGGGCACCTGAACGGGATCAAGGACGATCTGACTCCCCTGGAAAATCTGATGAGTGCCACGTCCCTGGCCGGGGAACCTTGTTCCAACAACGGAGCGAAGGAAGCCTTGGAGGCGATCGGACTGAAGCGTCCCATTCATCATTTGCCGTCCAAGGTGCTCTCACAAGGCCAGAAGCGCCGTGTCACCCTGGCGCGGCTCTGGCTCTCCACGCGCCCCCTGTGGCTGTTGGATGAACCGTTCACGTCTCTCGATGCGGCCTCTACGAGTGTGGTGACGCAGCGGCTGCTTGCGCATGTGCAACGTGGAGGACTGGCGGTCTTGGTCACGCACCAAGAGGTCGCGCTTCCCGCAGAGCGGCTGCAACACCTGAGGCTGGCTGGATGAACCGCTCCAGTATGTGGGAGGCCGTCAGTGGCATCATCAAGCGGGATCTCTTGCTTGCGATGCGGCGTCGTTCAGATGCGGCGATGTCGGTGTTCTTTCTCGTCATCGTGGCCAGCCTCTTTCCCCTGGGCGTCGGTCCGGAGCCGGCGGTGTTGAGAACGATCGGCCCAGGCGTGCTGTGGGTCGCGGCCTTGTTGGCCTGTTTATTGTCGCTTTCACGCGTGTTTACAGCGGATTATGTGGATGGGGCCCTCGAACAGATGGTCTTGGTTCCCCAGCCATTGGCGGTCCTGGTGGCCGGAAAGGTTTTCGCGCATTGGCTGATCTCCGGGTTACCTGTGGTGCTGCTCTCGCCGCTCCTCGGCCTCCAATTCGGCTTGGATGGAGAACCCCTGGGAGTATTGGCGTTGTCGCTCTTGCTTGGGACGCCGACGTTGAGTATGATTGGTGCGATCGGCGCCGCGTTGGTTCTTGGCGTGCGGGGGAGTGGTCTACTGGTTGCCCTCCTGGTGCTTCCACTCTATGTTCCAGTATTGATCTTTGGGGCTGGCGCCGTAACCGGTAGTATGGCTGGAGTCGGTGGCGAAGCAAATCTGTCGCTGCTTGGGGCCAGTCTGGTGCTCTCGCTCTTTCTGGCGCCCTGGGCCACGGCAGCGGCGATACGTATTGCGTTGGAATAGAAGGATCTCATCAACGTGAATTGGTCGAAGTATTCGGCACCACAAGCCTTTTATCCCCTAGCAGGTCGACTGATCCCCTGGTTCGCGGTTGTGGCGGTGGCGCTGATGGGGGTCGGGCTCTATATGGGGTTCTTCGTTGCGCCGACCGATTTTCAGCAGGGGGAATCGTACCGGATCATCTTTGTTCACGTTCCAGCTGCCTGGATGTCCATGTTTCTCTATGTGGTCATGGCTATCTGGGCCGGTGTCGGAATGGGACTCAATGCCCGATTGTCTTTTATGATGGCCCAGGCGATTGCGCCTACTGGAGCCATGTTTACGTTCTTGGCGTTGCTGACCGGAGCAATGTGGGGGAAACCGACATGGGGTGCCTGGTGGGTGTGGGATGCCAGACTGACCTCGGAGCTTATCCTCTTATTCCAGTATGCGGGGGTCATGCTCTTGCGGACGTCGATCGATGACATGCGTCGCGCCGACCGGTCAAGTGCGGTCTTTTCGTTGGTCGGAGTCGTCAATGTGCCGATCATCTATTTTTCGGTACAATGGTGGAACACCTTGCATCAAGGCGCCTCAGTCAGCATGTCGACGGGGTCGAAAATGGCGGCGACCATGTTGATGGCGATGCTCATCATGACGGTCGCGTTCTGGCTCTATAGCATTGCCGTCGTTCTCGCCCGCGTGCGATGTATCGTGGTCGAGCGGGACTCGCTACCGGTCTGGGATGAGAAACCGGCGGTGAGTCAGGAAGTGGCGGAGGTTCGCTGATGCAGTGGGGGAGCGCGTCGGAATTTTTTGCGATGGGCGGGTACGGGCTGTATGTGTGGACCTCGTTCATCGCCACGGCGCTCTGTATGGGGTGGGAAGTGCTGGCTTTGTGGCGCCGACGGGCTGCGGCGCGCGCCGAACAGCGCGCCGAGTTGTTAGGAGACACCGATGAAACCACGGCATAAACGTTTTGCCTTTATTGGTCTGGGGTTGCTTGTCTTGGGTGTGGCGACCGTGCTGATCTTAAACGCCTTCCAGAGCAATCTTGTGTTCTTTTTTACGCCCACTCAAGTTGCCGGTGGAGAAGCCCCGCAAGGGCGTAGCTTCCGGATCGGTGGGATGGTTGAAGACGGTAGCCTGGTTCGTGAGAATGATGGTTTGACCGTCCATTTCATCGTGACTGATACAGCGAAGCGCGTGCCGGTGACGTACAAAGGGATTCTCCCCGATCTATTCAAAGAAGGGAAGGGAGCCGTTGCGCAAGGGCAATTGGGTGTCGACGGCACGTTTGTCGCCAGCGAAGTCCTCGCAAAACACGATGAGAATTACATGCCCCCAGAAGTGGCGGACGCGCTAGCGAAGGCCAAGGCCTCCGGTGCCCAGCAAAGCAAATCTCTCGTTGTTCCTGATGGTAGAAAAGGGTCGCTATGATTCCAGAAATCGGTCATTTTGCCTTGATTCTCGCGCTCTGCGTCGCGCTGGTGCAGGGCATTCTCCCCATCTACGGTGCCGCCGTCGGGAACTCGGGTCTGATGGCTGTGGCGAAGCCGGCGGCGCGCACCCAATTCCTATTGGTCCTCACTGCATTCGGCTGCCTGGCCTATGCCTTCGCAGACAAGGATTTTTCCGTGTTGTATGTCGCGGCGACTTCCAACTCGCAATTGCCCCTTCACTATCGTCTGGCTGCCATCTGGGGAGCGCATGAAGGATCCCTGCTTTTGTGGACCTTCATCCTGACCATCTGGATGTTTGCGGTCACGCTCTTCTCCGCCCATCTTCCGGAAGCCACGCGTTCCCGGATTCTTGGGGTCATGGGTTTGGTGAGCGTGGGGTTCCTCCTGTTCATGTTGAGCGTGTCCAATCCGTTCGAACGGCTGATTCCGGCGGCTCCCGACGC
>Ga0224500_10001998_pt1 | contig 11455 bp, 10 predicted proteins | sample SF_Oct11_sed_USG_FD_168126 | JGI IMG/M metagenome (GOLD analysis project Ga0224500, IMG submission 168126) | Sediment microbial communities from San Francisco Bay, California, United States - SF_Oct11_sed_USGS_4_1 | ecosystem: Environmental > Aquatic > Marine > Sediment | place: USA: California... | reverse complement strand
GTACTTGGCACCGGCCAGCAGGCCTGCCATGTCCAGCGACAGCACGCGCTTGTCCTTCAGCGTCTCGGGCACCTCGCCGGCGACGATCCGCTGTGCAAGACCCTCGACGATCGCCGTCTTGCCCACCCCCGGCTCGCCGATCAGCACCGGGTTGTTCTTGGTGCGCCGCTGCAGCACCTGGATCGCGCGGCGGATCTCGTCGTCGCGGCCGATCACAGGGTCGAGCTTGCCGATGCGTGCGCGCTCGGTCAGGTCGAGCGTGTACTTCTTCAGCGCCTCGCGCTGGCCCTCGGCTTCGGCCGAATCGACCTTCTGGCCGCCGCGGACCGCGTCGATCGCGGCCTCGAGCGCCTTGCGCGTCAGCCCGTGGCCGCGAACGACACCGCCCAGGTCGGTCTTGGCATCGGCCAGTGCGAGCAGGAACATCTCGCTGGCGATGAACTGGTCGCCGCGCTTGCCAGCCTCCTTTTCGGCCGCCTGCAGCAGCGACACCAGGTCGCGGCCGGGTTGCACGACCTGCCCCTGCCCCTGCACCTGCGGCAAGGCGCCGATCGCGGTGTCCATCGCGGTCGCCAGGGCGGCGACCTTGGTGCCTGCACGCTCGAGCAATGACCGCGGGCCATCGGGCTGCTTGAGCATGGCCGCGAGCAGGTGCGCCGGCTCGATGTAGGGATTGTCGCGGCCAACGGCCAGGCTCTGCGCGTCGGCGAGCGCTTCCTGGAACTTTGTGGTGAGTTTGTCGATGCGCATGGTGTGGAAATCCTCGTCTGCCGCGCACGTGGGGCGGTCACAGGGGGATTTCAAGAGCCCAGGATCAGCCTTTGGCTTGCGTGCCGTCAAGCAGCGCACGGGCAAGATCGGCGCGGCGCACCTTCCCGAGCGCTGTCTTGGGCAAGCCGTCGAGCACGACAATGCGTCGTGGGTGCTTGAATCGCGCCAATCTGGCGTCGAACGAAGCGCGCAGCGCCGCCACGTCGACGACCAGGCCGGGCCGGGCCACGATGGCCAACGCGGGCACCTCGCCCCAGCGAAGATCGGGAAGTCCAACGGCAGCAGCCTCGGCCACGCACGGGTCCGCCAGCGCGACCTGCTCGATTTCGGCTGGGTGGATGTTCTCGCCGCCCGAGATGATCACTTCCTTGCGTCGTCCGACGATCTCGTAGCGGCCATCGTCGTCGCGCTGCGCCAGGTCGCCGGTGCGAAACCATCCATCCGCGAACGCCGGATGCCCTTCCTCGCGGTGGTAGCCGCGGGCCACGTTCGCCCCCCGGACCCAGATTTCACCGTCGACGAGCCGCACATCCACGCCCCGTGCGGGCAGCCCGGCCTTGCCGGCGTGCGCCACCGCCTCCTCGCGGCGCAGCACGATCGTGACAGGGCCGGTCTCGGTGGCGCCATAGACCTGGCACACCGGTACGCCGCGAGCATGGAACGCGCCGATCAGGTCGCGCGGCACGATCGACGAGCCGCTGTTGACGAATTCGAGCGACGACAGGTCGGTCCGCGGCCAGTCGGGATGCTCGACCAACGCACGCATCGTGGCCGGCACCAGCAAGCTCGTGGTCGGGCGCCATGCCGCCACGTCGCGCAGCCACGCAGCGGCATCGAAACGCTCGTGCAGGCGCACGCGCCCGCCCGCGGCCAGGGTCGGCAGCACCTGGATGCACAGCCCGCCGACATGGAACAGCGGCAGCGCCGCGAGAGTGCGCGTCTGAGCATCGAACGCCTGCGCATCGATTGCGGCATCGATATTGGCGCGCATCGCCGCTGCCGTATGGATCGCGCCCTTGGGCTCGCCGGTGGTCCCCGACGTGTACACGAGCATCAGGTCACCTGTGCGGTGGCCGGGCGCCACCGGCTCGGGCAGGCGCAGCAACGCGGTGACCTGAGCGGCCAAAGGTGCCACGGCCTCGTCATGCCACAGTGCCTGCAGACCGGCATGGCGCGCGATCGTCGCGAGTTCCGGCGGCGCGAGCCGCCAGTTCAGCGGCACATAGCGCAGACCGCACTGCTCGCAGGCCTTGAGCAGCACCAGCGCGCGTGGTCCGTTCAGGGCGAGCCAGCCGACGGAGTCGCCCTGATTCAGGCCCGCAGCGCCAAGCGCAGCCACCTCTCGCCCAACCGCCGCGTCGACGTCACCGGCGTCGAATTCGTACGCTGGTGCGCCCATGGTCAAGGCATCAGGACTCGATCGCCTCGTCGCGCTCGCCCGCCTCGTACAGGCACTCGCGGCCGAGCCGGTCGATGCACAGCTCGGCCGTCCACGGCAGCATCAGCGAGCCGCAGCGCGAGTCGCGATACAGCCGCTCCAGTGGCAGCGCCTTGAGCATCGACTGGCCGCCACAGGTGCGTACAGCCAGGCGAGATATCTCGTTGGCGTTTTCCATGATCGTGTAGTGAGCCGCGTACAGGCGCATTCGCGCATCACGGTCCGGATCGACGCGCGCCTCGCGCGCGGTCTGGAGGAACAGGGCCCGCGTCTGCTCGAGCGTCACGCGCATCTGCGCCACGGCGATCTGCTTGGTCGGGTACATGCGGCGCTTGACCGGCGGCATGCCCGCCACCTCGCCGCGCAGGTAGCTCACGGTGAAATCGTAGGCCGCCTGCGCGATGCCCATGTAGGTCGGCGACAGCGTGGCGAACATGTGCGGGTAGCGTGCCGCGGCCTGCCAGTACAGGCCCTCGGGCATCAGGCGCGCCTCCTCGGGCACGAACACGTCGTCCAGGATCAGCGTGCGGCTAACCGTGCCGCGCATGCCCAGCGGGTCCCAGTCGCCGCTGATCGACACGCCGTTTGCATCGGAGGGCACGGCGAGGTAGAGCGAATCGCGCAGGGAGCCGCCATCGACACCGGGATGCTCGAGCGTGCACAGCACACCGTAGTAGTCGGCCGCGCCCGAGAGCGAGGCGAAGATCTTGCGCCCCGACACCCGGTAGCCGCCCTCTACCTTCAGTGCCCGCGTGCCCCAGGGTGCCTTTCCCGCGGCGGCCGCACCCCCTTCGGAGAACGGCTGCGAATAGATGCAGCCGTCGTCGATGACACGGGCATAGTGGATCGCGCGAATGCGACCGTGGTCGGCGCGCTGCGCCGCATTCATGGCCAGCGCGTCGGCAATGAAGCCTGACCACATCGTCGAGCACACGTGCATGTTGTAGGACAGTGCGGTCGATCCACAGTGTCGTCCGAGCTCGGCGGCCACCATCACGTAGGTGGCGAAGTCGGCGCCCAGGCCGCCATGGGCCGTGGGCACGCAAATGCCCAGCAGACCGGCATCGCGCAGGTCGGCAAAGTTCTCCACCGGAAAGGTCGCCTCGCGGTCCCAGCGCGAGGCCCGCGGCGCGAACCGCTCGCGCCCGATCCGCCCCGCCAGCGCGATCAGTTCGCGCTGGCGCGCGGTGAGCGCTGCTGGATCGCCAGCGATGTGTGGGGTCACGGTGGCAGCCATCACTTGCTCAATGGACGTGGCGCTGGAGAAATCCCACCAGCACCGGGTTGACGGCCCGTGGTGCCTCCATGTGGGCTAGGTGACCGACACCGGGCAGGACGCGGTACTCCGCGCTGCCGATGCGCGAGGCCATCTTTTCCATCACCGACGGTGGCGCGTTGCGATCGTCGGCGCCAGCCAGGCACAACACTGGCAGCCGCAGCTGGGGCAACAGTTTGCGCCGATCGAATCCGGCAATCGCGGCCAGCGCGAGGCGGTAGGTGGCCTCCGGCACCGCAGACATCAGCACCGCGCCGCGCGCCACCGCGTCGTGCGGTGCGCGGCGCGAGGCCATGCCTTGCACCAGCCCCGGTGCGAGCGAGGACATGCCCTTCCCCGCATCAAGCGGCGCCAGCCGTTGCGCAAGAAACTGGCGCTGCCACTCGCCGTCGGGGCGGCCGAAGGCCGGCGTCGTGCCCATCAGGACCAGCGCCGCCACGCCCTGCGGCGCGTGCGCCATCATTTCCAGGGCGACCATGCCGCCCATGCTGTGGCCGACGAGGGCCGCGGTACCGGCGCCAAGCCAGTCGATCAGGTCGCGCACCGCGCGCGCCAGTCCTGCCATGTCGTAAGGGTCGATCCGCGGCGAATCGCCGTAGCCCGGGAGGTCGACCGCAATGGCCGTGAACCCGGCCGCCGCCACCCCGCGACCCGTCCTGGAGATCGCATCGCCCCACGACTCGCGGCCTCCGCCCACGCCGTGCAGCAGCACGACCGGTGGCCCGGGCGCGTCCCAGCGCAGATGCGCCAGCGGCGCCGCGCGCACCAACGCCGGAGCGCTCACGCCAGGACCCCTTCGCGCACGACAGCTCGGCCGTCGAGTTCGATGGTGCAGCGGCGCAGCGGCAAATCGAAATGTCCGGCCGTGTGCCGGCCCGCCACCTCGTTGGCGCCCGTCGAGTACAGGAAGTTGCCGGCGAACGCGCGCAGCTCGGTGCCGTTGAAATCGGCCTTGTCGTAGAAGGCCATTGCGTCCCAGCGGGCGCGTTCGTTGAGTCCCCATCCGACATGCGAGACCGCGCAGGCCGAACGGTCGCCCCAGACCGCGAACTGCTGGCGCATCAGTTCGGCGTCGACCGATTCGCCGCCAACGTCGGTCACGTGGTCGTCGGCGATGCTCAGGCGCACCGGGTCGCCGAGGTAACGCTTGAAGGCCAGGTTGACGTCTCCGCGGTCGAGCACCAGCGTGCCGTGCACCGTGCCGGCGGCCGGAAATGCGAGCACCAAGCCGCCAGGCCAGTGGGTCAGGGTGCCCGGCTTGGACGTGAATCCCCAGACCCCACCGACACGGGAGCCGGCCAGGTCGACCGTCAGATCGGTCCCCGCCCGGGACGTGATGCGCATGCGCCGCGCTGCCTTCAGCCGCTTCATCGCGTCGCGCACCGGTGCCTCGTCCTCGGTGCGTGGAGCGCAGCGCTCGAGGATCTCCGGGTGCTCGTTGCTCACGACGAGCACGCGCGCGCCAGCGCACAGGATCGCAGGCAACTGCGCCGCATGCTGGATGCCCTCGACGGTGCAATCGACCACCAGTGCGCAACGCGACAAGGCCTGGACCGCGGCATCCTGGCGCACGAGGGCGAGCGAGGCCCCGGTCGAGCGCACCGGCACGGGCGTATGGACCGGCGGCGTCGGCACGCGCAGTTCGAACACCGTCGCGCCGAGCTGTTCCAGCGCCAGCCGGGCGGTATCGACGAGCACCGCGCGGGACTGCGTTTCCGAAAGGACGCAGCAGGCCTCGCCAGGCCGCACGCCGCAGCGTTGCAGCACGCCGACGAAGGCCGCGATCCACTTCCCCTCGATGAGCGATGGCATCAGAGCACCTCCCCCAGCAGGTGGTAGTGGCCGCGATGGAACACGAGGGGCGGCACAGGTTGCGAATGCGCGCGCAGGACGCGCCCGATGTACAAGCGGTGATCGCCCGCATCCTGGCGCGACGCGCGCTCGCACTCGAGAATCGCCGCACAGCCGGACAGCAAGGGCAGCCGATTGCCGCCTTCGTGCCACAGACCCTCGTTGAACTTGTCCGGCACCGCAGAGGCGAAGCGGCGCGACAAATCGACCTGCCCCTCCGAGAGTACGTTGATTGCAAAGTGATCGGCGACGTCGAAGCTCGCCAGGTTCGGGCTGGCCAGGCGCAGCGACCACAGCACCAACGGAGGGTCGAGCGACAAGGCACTGAAGGAATTGACGGTGAGCCCGACCGGCTGGCCATCGGGCGCGCGGCATGTGACCAGCGTGACGCCGGTCGCAAATCCGCCGAGCGCCGCTCGCAATGCGCGGATATCGGTTTCGGTGGCCGCGGCGACGGAGGCTTTGCTCACGCGCGGACTATAGGCGAGCGGGTCGCCAGTGCCGCCGTGCGACGCACGCCGCAGGCAGGGGGTTGTGGGCTCAGGGCGTGATCGCTGCGCGCACGCTCGCCATGCCCAGTGCGGTCAGCGCCAGCGAGCCCAGCAGGTGCGCAGCCGCAGTGACGAGCGCCCAGACGGGGTCGCCGCGAAGCAACGCGTTCACGACCTCCGCCGAGAAGGCCGAGAAGGTGGTCAGACCACCCAGGAAGCCCGTGATCACGAGCAGCCGCCACAGCGGCGAGAGTTCGCTTTGCCAGGCAAAGAAAGCGATCGCGAGGCCGACCAGGTAGCCGCCGATCAGGTTCGCCGCGAGTGTGCCCAGCGGCATCGAGGGTAGGCGGTGGTTGAGCATTTCGTTGAGCCCGTAGCGCAGGCAGGCGCCGCTGCCGGCACCGACGAAAACGGCCAGCAGCGTGGAGCCCAGCGGCAGCGCAGCGGAGGTCACTGCGCTCGGGATGCGTTGTCGCTGGCCAGGCCCCAGCGCGCCAGCGCGGCATCGTCGTCGACGCGCGCGTCGACCCACTGCGCGCTGCCGTCGGCGCGGTGTTCCTTCTTCCAGAAGGGCGCCTGGGTCTTCAGGTAGTCCATCAGGAATTCGCAAGCCAGGAACGCGTCGGCACGGTGCCCTGAGGTCACGATCACGAGCACGATCTGGTCGCCCGCCGCGAGGGACCCGACGCGGTGGATCACCCGCACCGCACGAATGCGGAAGCGCCGCTGCGCCTCGTCGATCATCGCCTCGATCGCGCGCTCGGTCATGCCCGGGTAATGTTCGAGTTCCATCCCAGTCGTTTGCGCGTCGTCGCCTGCGCTGCGTTCACGCACCGTGCCGACGAACGCCGCGACTGCGCCGACCGTGCGGTCGCCGGCACGCATCGTGGCCATCTCGGCGGCCACGTCAAAGTCTTCGGGGCCGATTCGAACGCGCGCAATGTCGGTCATGGTCGAGCCGATCCGTCAGCGCCTGGCCGCCACGCACTGGTCGAGGCTGCGATTGGCCGGCTTGGCGCACTCTTCCTGCAGGCAATAGGCGAGCGCGAAGCCGGTCACGTCACCGCACACCGTCCCCGGCGGCGGGCGCACTGCGGTTTTTGGGGCTGCAACTGTTGGCGGCGTGATCGTGCGTACCGGCGCAGGTGCGCTCCGCGCCGGCGCGCCCTGCCCCGGCTGGCGCGCAGCCTGCACGGGCGGCGCCGATGCAGGCAAGGGCGCAGAGGCTGCCGCCCGGGCACGCGTCGGCGCGGGCGCGGTGACCGGTTCGTGCCGGATTGGCGGTGCCACTGGAACGGCAGCGGGAACCACCGGCGCCGCGGGCACCGCAGCAATGCCGGAGGCCGCCACGGATGCGGCCCTGGGCATTTCCGCAGGCGTGGCGGCGCTCGGCGACGCAGTCACGTTCGAGTCGGGTACCGTGGGCCGCAGCACGAAGGACGCACCGACGGCGAGCGCGAGGCCAGCCGCGAATACCACGAAGATCGTCCAGCGCGACACCACGGACTTGCGCGCAGCGTTCGATGATGGGCTCGCCTCGTCGAGGACGGCGGGTCGGCTGCTCCGGGGTCGTGGCGGCCGGGCTGCTTGCGCTCGATCCGTCGCTTCACGCGGCGCGTGTGACGGCGGTTGCTGCGCGGCCGCCACACTGGGCGTCGCGGCTCGAGGGCCACGGCCGCGCGCCGCCGACGGCGCCGGCATGGCGCCGCGCGCCGACATCTCGATCACCTCCCATTGGGCCTCCCGGTCGGGGATCGGCCCGACCCACAAGGGTGCGACGCCCAACGCTGAAAACCCGGGCTGAGCCTGCGACGGGTGAAGCAGGCCGCGCAGGTCGGCCACGTGCTGCGGTCGAGCCGACGGGAGCAGTTCGAGGGCCGCCATCAACGCTCGCACCAGGTGCGCCTTGTCGCCTAGCGCATCGCTCGGCCCCTCGACCAGCGTCGCGAGCCCCTCGGCCGGGTCCCATTCGTCCGAGTGAGCGAGGCGCTCGCGCAAGGTCGGCGGCGCTTTGCCAGTTGCGGCGAACCAGGCGGTCGTCGCGAGCATGTACAGATCCGTGGCACTGTTGATGCGATCGTGGCGCGACGCCGCCGACTGTTCGGGCGCGGCCCAGGGCCCCGCATCGTGGCCGGCAATTTCCGCCGCGGCGCTTCCCATGCCGAGCAGCACCGGCCGGTCGATGCGGCCGCCGGCCAGCAGGATCTGGTCGGGCCGCACCTGTCCGTGCACCAGGCCGGCCACGTGCAGCGCCTCCAGCGCATCGAGCATCGCATCGAGCAGGCGCACGATCTGTCCCACCTCGGCAGGCCCCTCGCGGCCCAGGACGTGGCGCTCGAGCGTCGGACCGTCCACGAAGGCCATGGCACGGTAGACGGTGTGATGGGCCTGCAAGGAGCCGAGTACGTGCACCACGTTGGGTTGATGGATGCGCTCCAGTGCCATGGCGTCCTGCACGAAGGCCTCGCGCCCGACCGACAGTGCGATCGCGTCACCGGCCTGGCGCGCGCGCACCGACCCGTCAGGATGGCGCAACGCGAGCGACCGGGGAAAGTACTCCATCAGGGCCACGACCCCCGCCAAGCCTTCAGCCTGGCCGTCGTGTGCCAGGTAGACGATGTTGTGCGGCCCTTCGTTCAGCACGCGGTCGATCACCAGGTGCGCGACCGCAGTGCCACTCGGCAGGGGCGTCGCCGGCCCGGGCGGCGGCGCGCCGCCGCTGGGACCTCCCTGGGGGAACGGCAGTGTCGTGCTCACGATCGACTCATGCCTAGCCGCCAGTGACCGGCGGGAAGAATGCAACCTCGGCACTCGGCGGAATCGGCGTCGCGTCCTCGGCCATGGCCTGATTGACCGCACAGCGCACCGCGCGGCCCCGTGCCAGTGCCTGGGCATGCGCGCCGCCGCGGGCGATCAGCGTGTCGCGCAGCGTCGCGACCGTCGGGCCGGCCGCGGTCGCGCCGATCTCGACGGCTTCGCCCGCGCCGAGCGCCTCGCGCAGCGAGGCGAAATAGCGCACCTGGATCTTCACCGACCGATCAATCCATCCATAGCCAGGAAGCCTACCGTATCGCCTCGCCGGATCGCCTGGCCTGGCGGGTTGTCCACGAGGCCATCGGCCCATACCGCGGATGTCAGCACGCCCGAGCTCTGGTTTGCAAACAGGTCGAGTCCTCCGGATGCGTTGCGGCGCACACGCAGGAACTCGCGCCGCTTGTCGGGCCGCGACCAGTCGAAATCCGCGCGCATCGGGCTCGCCGCGAGCGCTTTGCCCGGCAGGCCCTGCAGGATGCGCACGACCGGTGCGACCGCCAGCACGAAGGTCACGAAACCCGACACCGGGTTGCCGGGCAGGCCCATGAACAACGCCTCGTCGGCCTTGCCGTGGTCAGCGCGCCGGATCGCTCCGAATGCGAGCGGCTTGCCCGGCTTGATCGCGAGCTGCCAGAGGTCGAGCCGGCCCTCGGCCCGCACCGCAGGCCTGATGTGATCTTCCTCGCCCACCGAGACGCCTCCCGAACTGAGGATCAGGTCGTGCCCTACGGCGGCATGGCGCAACGCGTCTCGCGTCTCGGCCAGCCGGTCCGGCACGATGCCCAGGTCGGTCACTTCGCAGCCGGCCGCCTGCAGCAGCCCACGCAGCATGAAGCGGTTCGAGTTGAAGATCGCACCGGGCGGCAGGTCGGCCGGCGCGACCGTCCCGGGCATCACGAGTTCGTCACCCGTGGACAACATGGCAACGCGCGGGCGTCGCCATACCGGCAGCGTGGCGGCGCCCACGGTGGCCGCCAGTCCCATCGCCTGGGGCGTCAGGCGCATTCCGCGCGGCAACACCGTCGAGCCTTGCATCACGTCCTCGCCGCGATGGCGGATCCACTGGCCGGGGGCCGGGAGCACGTTGATGCGAACCTCGGTGTCGCCGATCGCGTCGCACTGCTCCTGCATGACGACCGCATCGGCACCCATCGGAATCTGTGCCCCGGTGAAGATGCGCGCGGCACTGCCCGCAGCGAGCGGCGCCCCGACATGCCCTGCGGCGATGCGTTGCGACACGCGCAACACCGTCCCGGCGACAGGTACGTCGGCGCCGCGCACGGCGTAGCCGTCCATCGAGCTGTTGTCCGCCGGCGGCACGTCGATCGGGGACACCAGGTCCGCCGCAAGCACACGCCCCAGCGCGTCGAACGTCGATACGGTCTCGACATCAAAGATGCGCGCCGCGGCGGCGCCCGCTTCGAGCAGGACGATCGCCTCGTCGAGCGTCATGAGCGCAGGTCGCCGAGCCTCAGACATGGGCCTCGATGTAGCGCTTGACGGCCGCCAGATCGGCTGGCAGGACGGCAAAGCGCTTGGGCCGGTCCTCGATGTCCTCGAAGCCAGCCGGGCGCTCTGGCGGCAGGTCGAGCGCTTCCCGGATCGTCGCGGCGAACTTCGCCGGCTGGGCCGTCTCGAGCACCAGCATCGTCTCGCCGGGACTGCGCAGCGTCCGCGCGACCATCAGGCCGTCCGCAGTGTGCGGGTCGACCATCACATGCTGGCCCGCCCATGTCGCTCTGATCGTCGCCAGCCGGTCGGGATGCGAGCTGCGGCCGGAGGCGAACCCGAACGCGGCAACGCGCGCATGGTCTGGCGCGTCAAGCGTGAATCCGCCCTGTTCGAACAACGACTTGACGCGCGGGCCGTCACGCCCCAACAGATCGAACACGAAGCGCTCGAAGTTGCTGGCCTTGGAGATGTCCATCGACGGGCTGGATGTCTCCTGCGTCTGGTGCGCCGCGCGCGGGCGGTAGCTGCCGGTACGGAAGAACTCGTCGAGCACGTCGTTCTCGTTGGTGGCGCACACCAGGCGCTCGATCGGCAGGCCCATCGACCGGGCCACGTGGCCGGCGCAGATGTTGCCGAAGTTGCCGGAGGGCACGGCAAAGCTGACCCGCTCCGACCGCACCCGCAGGAAGGCGGCGAAGTAGTAGACGACCTGGGCCACCAAGCGCGCCCAGTTGATCGAATTGACGGTGCCGATCCGGTGCGCGCGCTTGAATGCCAGGTCGTTGCCCACCGCCTTGACGATGTCCTGGCAGTCGTCGAACACGCCCTCGATCGCGAGATTGTGGATGTTCGGGTCCTGCAGGCTGAACATCTGCGCCTGCTGGAACGGACTCATGCGGCCGTGCGGGCTCAGCATGAATACGCGGATGCCGCGCTTGCCGCTCATCGCGTATTCGGCCGCGCTGCCGGTGTCCCCTGACGTCGCGCCGACGATGTTTAGCGTCTCGCCGCGGCGGCCGAGCTCGTACTCGAACAGGGCGCCGAGCAACTGCATCGCGATGTCCTTGAACGCAAGGGTCGGTCCATTGGACAGCGCCACCAAGGCGACACCAGGCTCGAGCGGCTTGAGCGGCGTGATCGCGTCGGTGCCGAAAATGTGGCGCGAGTAGACACGGCGGCAGATGGCGCGCAGGTCGTCTGCAGGAATGTCGTCGATGTACAGCGACAGGACCTCGAACGCCAGGTCGGCATACGGTAGGCCTCGCCAGCGCTGCTGCGTCGATGCGTCGACGTGCGGATACTCCACCGGCATGTACAGCCCACCGTCAGGTGCGAGACCTTCGAGCAGGATGTCGCAGAAGC
>Ga0224500_10001997_pt1 | contig 11460 bp, 7 predicted proteins | sample SF_Oct11_sed_USG_FD_168126 | JGI IMG/M metagenome (GOLD analysis project Ga0224500, IMG submission 168126) | Sediment microbial communities from San Francisco Bay, California, United States - SF_Oct11_sed_USGS_4_1 | ecosystem: Environmental > Aquatic > Marine > Sediment | place: USA: California... | reverse complement strand
GGCAGACGAACGAACGAGATCACTCCGAGGAACACGGCCGCGGCCGTGAGCATCGCGACCGCGACCGGGCGGCGGACGGCGAGCCGGGAGAGGCTCACGGCCGCACGGGCTGGCCGACCCGCTCGTTCAGCGTCACTGCTGCCGCAACGAACGAGTACCGCGCATTGATGAGCTGGCGCTCTTCCTGCGCCGCCCGGTCGATCAGGATCTGCAAGTTGGCGAACGTGATGGCCCCGATCGCGTACCGCTCACGCGACAGCCGGAGCCGCTCGTTGCTCAGCTCGGTGGCCCGTTCGGCAAGCGCAACGCCGCGATAGGCGTTCTGGAGATCGATCAGCGCGGCGCGCACTTCCCGTTCCCGGGCCAGCTTGGCAGCCCGTAGCGACTCTTCCGCATTCAAGGCGTCCGCGGACGCCTGTGCCACCTGGGCGCGTGTCTGGAACCCCTGGAACAGCGGCCAGTCGAGACTCAGGCTGAATCCCAACGTGCGGTTTTGTGGGTTGAAGTTGAACAGGGCATCGTAGCCGACCGCGTTCGAGGAACGGCTCAGGCTCGCGCCGAGCCGGACCGTGGGCCAATAGCTGCCGCGGGCGGCGCTTGCCCGGAGATGGGCCGCGCGGGCCGCGGCATCGAGCCGCGCGACGTCCGGATGCGTGCGCACCGCGACGGCAACGAGGGAATCCGGATCGATGGAAGCGGGATCCCAGGCCGTCGGCACCTCGCCGGTCACCGCGAAGCTGATGGCTTCGACCAGGGCCAGCTGTTCCCGCACCGCGAGCAGGGCCTTCTCCGCCTCACCCTCGGCCCGCGCCAGCTGCAATTCCTGGCTCGCCACGTCCGCCTCGGCGCCGAGCAGGTCCTCCTGCGTGGCGCTCGCCGTCCGGAACAGGCGCGACGTCGCGTCCCGTTGCTCGCGCGCCGACGCCAGCAACCGGTCTTCGAGGGCAATGAGCTGCCGGGTGCGAATCGCGTCGTAGAACCGGCGCGTGGTCTCGGCATCCACCCGCGTCTCGACCGTGAGCCGATTCTCCTCGGCCGAGGTGAACGATGCCTTGGCAGCGCTGTACGTCTTGAGACTGCGGAGTCCGTTGAAGAGGGTCAGGCCGGTGTACAGCCCCTGACTCGAGGTACTGCTCTGAAACCGACGCACGATCTCCTGCTCGACCGGCTGGCCGAAGTCGTCGAGCCCCGAAACCGTCCGCGAGTCCGATCCCCCGAAGCTGAGCTGCGCCGTCAGCGTCGGCAGAAGCGATCCAAACCCGGCGGACACTTGCGAGCCCTGCGCGTCGAGCGAGTTCCGGGCCTGCGCCAACTCCGGGCTCCGCTCCCGCGCAATCGCGATCGCATCCTCCAGCGTGAGCCGCGCCGGAACCTCAATGCGCTCCTGAGCCCCCATCGGCCCAGCACTCAGCCCCAGCAACAACAGGCCCAGCGCGGCCCTACGGCCCTCACGCGCCCGTCGTGCCCATCGCGCCCGTCCCCTCATTGCGGCCGCCCGCCCGACTCGCGCACGTTCGCCACGATCCGGACCCGCGCGTCGTGGATCAGGGTGTAGTGCCCGTCCACCAGCACCCGCTCGCCGGGGGCCACCATTTCCGTCTCCGAGTTCGGGACGATCTCCACCAGCGAGTCGTTTGCCATCCCGGTCGTCACATACCGCCACTTCGCGAGCCCGGTGTTGCCTTCCCCCTCGAACGCGAACAGCATCGTGCGCCGGTCCCGCTCCAGCACGGCCGCCCGCGGGACGAGGATTCGATCCGGGAACCGCCGAGCCTCGAGCGACACGCGGGCGTACATCCCCGGCAGGATGCGCCCGCCCGGGTTCGGGACGACCACGGTGACCTTCGCCGTTCGCGTTTCGCGGTCCACCATCGGGTTGATCGTCGCGATGCGTCCCGCAAACTCCTCGCCGGGGAACGCCGCGAAGGCCACAGTCGCCCGGCGGCCGGCGGCCAGCAACCCGACTTCGGACTCGAGCACCTGGACCTCTACGCGGATCGGGTTCAGGTCCACGACGCTCGCGAGCTCGTCCCCCACCCGCACGTTCTGCCCCGGCACGACGAGCACCGAGGCGGCACGCCCGGCGAACGGTGCACGCACCCGAGTGCGAGAAAGCCGCAGCTCGGCCTCCCACACGGAGACCTCCGCTTCATCAAGGCCACTTTTGGCCCGGGCCACGCGCTCGCGCTCGGCGCGGACGACGGTGTCGGTGAGCTGGTCGTCGAACAGCACGAGCTCGCGGAACGACGCCTCCGAGCGGGCGTAGCTGGCGCGCGCGCGCGCCAAGTTGAGGGCGTACTCGGTCGTGTCGATCTCGACGAGGAGCCGGCCTGCCGCGACGCCGTCGTTCTCGCGAACGTGGACCGCGACCACGCGCCCTTCAACCTGCGCCAGCAGCTTGGACTCGCTCTGGGCGGCTGTCTGCGCTGCTGCCGAAACCGAGATGACGAGGGTGTCCTTGACGACGGCAGCCGCTTCGACAGGGATGGCAATGTCGGTCGAGAACGTCTCGCTGGCCGAGACGTCGGGGGCCGTGGCGGTCGTGTCCGCACCACCCTCCTGCTCGGACGAGCCGCCAAACACGCCGCACGCCCCGACGACAAGGCACACGATGGTGCAGGGAGTGGCAACAAAACGGGAGAAACGCATTCGGATAATGGCCGGTTGAGGTTCCGAAGCCTGCGGAGCGCTTCAATATCCGCATCGGGCCGGACTAGCGCCAACCGGCCACCCCGTACTAGATGCCCAACCTCCCAGCGGCGTTGCAGGCGGCTCGCGCATCCGGTGCGACGCTTCGAAGGGCCCGCGCATCTGTCGAGTCGGACTCACCCACCCTAGCCAGTGATGATTGTCATGTCCAACCCTCTCGGTATCATCGTCTTATCCGGGTTTCTCTTCGTTCCGCTCGGGCAGCTCTCGGCCCAGACCCCGCCGCGCAAACCCATCGGGAAGCCAACGGCGACCTTCCCCGAGCCGGTGAGCAATCCTGTGGGGTTCCGCGCGCTGAGCAACGACCGTGTCCTCGTCGCCGATCAACTCGAGGCGACGATCAGCGTGCTCGATTTCCGGACCGGGGAGATGATGCCGGTTGGCCGGCAGGGAGACGGTCCCGGCGAGTTCGGCCTGCCTGGGCCGCTCTTCGCCGCGGCGGGCGATACGACCTATATGCTCGACATGGGCAACCGCCGCCTGCTCGTGCTCCTACCTGATGGGAGCATCTCGTCCGCGACGGTGTCACTGCAGCACCCCTCCGGGATACCCGTCTTCCCGCGCGGGGTGGATGCTCGAGGGCGCATCTACTTCGACCTTGGCGGGATCGCCATGCCCGGACTCGAAGATATCGGGCGGAGCGGACGTGCTCCCATCCTGCGTTGGGACCCCGCGTCCGGCGGGGTCGATACGCTCGGTGTGGTCGGCGTTCCGCCCATGGAGCCCGTCGGCCCCGGGGAGGTACGCATCTCACTTGGCGGTGGCGCCTATCAGCCGCGCGACACGTGGGCCGTACTGCCCGACGGACGTGTGGGCTTGGCGCGGGCGGTGGAGTACCGGGTCGAATGGCTCGGCGCTGCCCAACCGGTGGTCGGGCCCGTGGTCCCCTACACCCCGGTCAAGGTCGGCGACGACGAGAAGAACGCCTGGGCCGACCAGATGGCGGCCAATGGGCTGATGGTCGAGATGGAGAACGGCCGGCGGCGTACCCGCCGCCCGCCGAGACCCAACATCGACCGGATGACCTGGCCGGAGATCATGCCCGCATATACTGGATCTCGCGCGGTCCTCGCGACACCCAGCGGGGAGCTCTGGGTGCGGCGCGCGCAGCCCGCCAAGGCCACGGATGTGTTGTACGACGTGTTCGACGCGCAGGGACGACGCACCCGCCAGGTAGTACTCAGCGGGAATCGGACGATCCTTGGCTTCGGGCCGAATGCGGTCTTCGTTTCGCGAACCGACGAAGACGACTTGCAATGGATAGAACGGTATGACAGCCGATAGGCTGACCGCCGAGGGCCGATAGCCGACTCGGAGCGAGTCGTTATCGGCCCTCGGCCCTCGGCCATCGGTCTTTCACTCTAGGAGACCATCCCATGCGTGCCGGATTACCCCTGCTCCTTCTAGTGACCTCCGTCGCCGCTGCCCAGAAGGTGCCCTCGACCGTCCTGACGAAACCGGACGGGCAATTCCCGGAGCCCTTCAGCAACGTCATGGGTGTCCGCGAGCTTCCCGACGGACGCGTGTTCGTTACGGATCGGCTCGAGCGCACCGTGTCGGTGCTCGACTTCCAGACCGGGGATCTCACACCGGTTGGTCGCGAAGGTCAGGGCCCGGGCGAGTACGTGATGCCCGGCCCGCTGTTCCCGTTCCGCGGCGATTCCACGCTGATGGTGGACTTTGGCGCCATGCGGGCGGTGGTCCTGGTCGGTACGCAGGTTGGCCGGACCATTTCCCTCGCCGGCACCAGCGGTCTTCCACTCATCCCCGCGGCCATCGACGGGCAGGGGCGACTGTATGGATCGATGCCCACGATGTCCCGCGGGGCGGGCCCGGGCGCCGCAGCGGATTCGGTGCCGATCGCGCGACTCAACACGGTCACCGGGGCAATCGACACCGCGGGATGGGTTGGCGCCGGCTCGGGCGGGGGCGTCGTGGCCATGCGCGTATCGGGTGGCGGGAGAATGACCACCGGTCTCCAGCCATACGCGGCCCAGGATGCCTGGGCGGTGGCGCCGGATGGCCGCATTGCCATCGTGCACGCGGACGCCTACCGCGTGGATTGGATCGACGGCAACGGCCGGACCGGCCCTGCCGCACACGCCCGTCAAGATCGGCCCCGCCGAGAAAGAGGAATGGGCGGACCAGATGGGCGGCGCGACCATGATCATGCGCACGGATGGCGGTGCTTCTCGCGCGATGCGGCCCGAGCGACCGAATGTGGACGACCTCGAGTGGCCGGCAGCCAAGCCCCCATTCGAGACACGGGGTGTGCTCGTGACGCCGGAAGGTGAGCTCTGGATTCGGGTGTCACAGCAGGCGGGCGCCAAGCGCCAGCGCTACGACGTGGTGGACGGTCGCGGACAGCTCGTCCGCCACGTGGAGCTTGCGGACGATCAGCGGCTCGTGGGGTTTGGCAAGGGAACGCTCTACACGGTCCGGCGTGACGCTGACGATCTGCAATGGCTGGAGCGGTATCGGCGTTAGCCGTTAGCCGTTCGCCGTGGTCCCCGTGGGCTTTCGGCGAACGGCCAACGGCTAACGCTCAAAACCCCCACGCCCCGGACAGCGCTACGAATCGGTAGCGGTACCCGCCCCCACCGGCCGCGAAGAGGGAGAGGCCGAGCGTCGAGTACCCGGCCCTGAGGGCCAGCTCCCGGCCGGGGGCCACGGTGTAGCGGAGCTCGCCGTTCAATCGGATCGCGCCGCCGAGCTTAGCGCCAGCGCTCTTCTGCAGTCCCGGGGCGGCTTCCGCGCTCGGAGTCCAGCGCCCAAACGCCTGTTCCCAGCGCACCGGTGCCTCGACCAACAGGTAGAAGCTCGGGTCGAAGTACCCGTCCTGTAGGTCCTTTGCGAAGCCGTACATCCGGACGTTGCCACCGGCGGTGAGCATCGGCAGCACCCGCCGGTTGGCACCGAGCGCTCCGGCCGTGCGGAGGTTCGATTCCGACCCGTCGAACCGCGCGAGCGAGAACGCTCCCGTGGCGGTCCATCCGCCCATCGGCGTGCCGCGAAGATCGAGGGCTCCCTGGATCACACTGACACCGTTCTGTACCAGTTGCACCGTGGCGTCGAGTGGCTCACGCGTCACCGCGAGCGTTCCGGTCACACGCCACCATCCAGGGGACGACGCGCGGGCCCCCCACCGCACCTGGCCGCCCACGGTATCGGCATCCGATCCGCTCAAGCCAAGCGAGGCGCCGAACGTCCAGCCGGGATCCACCTGCGTCCCGGCCTCGAGGCTTCCTCCCCATGCCTGGCGACTGAACGTCGTGCCGCCGGTTTCGAAGTCCAGCCACCGGAGGTAAGCGTATGCGCGCAGATCGAGCCTCGGCTGCGGCCGGAGCCCGCCGCGGGCAAACAGCGTGAGGATACCGCTCCCATCCGAGTCGGACTCGTACGTGAAGGTGGACGCCGCACGCGGACGCAGGACGGCGTCGATCCACCGGCGCTGCGTGCGCACGTCCTGGTTCATGGGCCGAATGGATTCCGCCCGGCGCAGCACCGCGTCCGCCGCCACATCCCGTCCCTGCCAGCGCAGCGTCTGCGTTAGGCCGACCAGCGCCGCCATGTTGGCGGAGTCCGTCTCCAGCGCACGTTCCCAAGCCCGCTCGGCCCGACGCAGGTGGCCGCCCCACGCGAGTGTCTGCGCCAGTCCCGCCTGCGCGTCGAGATCGGACGCGTCCTGCGCCAGCATGGCGCGATACACCGCCGCGGCCGAGTCGAGTTGGCCATTCCATCCGAGGGAGCGCCCGAGTCCGAGTCGGGCCTCGCGATCCGATGGGTCGCTCCGCACCAGGCTGTCGTACAATACGATCGACTCGTCAAGGCGCGCGGCCCAGGAGAGGAGCCGCGCCCGGGCACTCCGCACCGAACGGTTCTCCGGCAGGATCGCCGCGAGGTTCTCGTAGGACGACACGGCCTGGTCCGTCTCGCCGGCCCAGGCAAGGAACTCCGCCCGGGCCTCGAGGGCCGGGATGTACCCCGGCGATTGGTCGAGCAGATCGTCGAGCATGCGGAGGGCCTGCGCCGGCTGCCCACGCCACGCCACCACCCGCGCCCGATCCACCTGCGCCTCGAGGTTCGGGCCGAGCGCGAGCAACTGCTCGAACAGGCGCAGGCTGGCGTCGTACCGCCCGTCCCAGGCCTCCATCAGTGCCATGCGATGCAACGCCCGGTCGTCGGTCGAGTCCGCGGCGAGCCGCGCCGCGTAAATCCGTCGCGCCACCGTCATGTCCCCCGCGCGCCACGCCCGGTCCGCTTCATCCTGTGCATGGAGCACCGTCACGCTTCCCAGCAACAGCACGACCAGCACTCCTCCGCGCCGGATCATGGTGCGCCTCCCCCATACTTCCGTTCGAGCTCCCGAAAGAGCTCCCGCATGGCCGCAAAGGCCGGCCGGCGCCTGGTCTGCCAGGCCGGCTCGTCCCACGTTTCCCAAGTGAATCGTGCGACGCCGTCCGCGGGCGTCGTCGTCCAGCGGTTACCACTCCGGGCGCCGAGCGTGATGCCGATCGCGTCGACGACCGTCGTACCGAACGGCTCCTCCCCGGCTGCGTCAGGCGCGTCGAGCAGCACGCGACGGCTGCTCGGGTCCGACACATTGAGCAGCAGCCAGGGGATGCGGATCTCGAGGGCACCGTCGGGCAGGCGCTCCCAGTCTCCATCGGGAAGCGGCCCCGGGGTGAGGACGCCGCGTTCATACCCGGCGGCGGCGAACTCCTCACCACTCCGCCCGAACCGCAGCCGGTTGGGAAGGACGCGGCCGGCCCGATAATCCCCATCCCGCCGCACGACCGGTCGGAGCGGTCGATCGTGCTCCATGGCCCATCGCCCGGTGAAGAAGCCCGGTCGTGTTCCCCCAAAGGTAGGTGTTTGCAGCCCCTCCGTGGTGAAGTCCCGCCGCACGGACCGGATGCGGAATTGCATGACCGCGGGGTCGGTAAGCACCCGCACCGTGTCATCCCGAACCGCGACCACGAACTCCAGGCCCCACGGCGATGACGGAGCACCCGACCCGTCGAGCGCGAAGGTGCCGGCGAGGCTGTCCACCATGTCGAAGCCAATTTGCAGCTCATCGACGACCGCGTCCCCGGTGGGATCGAACCGCAGCCAGAGCGCGCCGGCGTCGGCCGCGGCGCGCAGGGTGCCGTCGCCGGTCGCGAGCACCGGCATGATGCCCTGCCACGCCGCCGCGTGGTCGGCCGCGGTCGCGCCGGGAACCGCCGGCACGGGCTCCATCGCCAGAACCCCGTACATCTGTTCGGGATCGAGCCGGTTGAGCCAGAGCCGGTTACGATCACCTGGTACTTCGAAGTCGATCACGACCCAGTTCTTCTTGAACCACTCGTCCATCCAGGCGAAGAGCGCGCCGCCGGCCATCCCCGCTTCCGCGATTTCCCGCGTTAGTCGCGCGTCGATGGAGGCCATCGCGTCCTCTGAGTGGCCGCCGTGATGCCAGCCCTGACGCTGGAAGTGGGCCACCCCACGGCTGGCCGGCACGCCGTACTCGGCGATGAGCACGGGCATCCCCGGGTGATGCGCCTTGAGGTCCTCGAGGTAGCCGAAGTAGTTGGACGGACCCTCGGACGAACTCGCCCGCCCGTACGCCGGCTCGAGGTTGATGAAATCCGGGTAGTACGGGTACGCGTGGAACGCCGCGAACACCCCGGCCCGGAACGCCTCGGCGGGCTCGAGCCGCGTGGCGTCGAGGCTGACGATGTCGTTGTCGTACTCGCGAGGTCGCTCCAGGATCCGTTCGCCCTCTCGCTCGCGCCGCGCCACTTCCTCCGCCACGGTGGTCTCGGTGGGATGCGCCATGGGATCGAGCGTGGGCCAGTTCGTGTAGCCCACCGGCCGCTGCTGGCGGTAGGCATTCGTCTCGTACGCAACGATCGTGTCGAGCGCGCGTCCCAGCCACGCATCCATGGGCGATCCGCCCCGCACGGCGACGTACCGGCCCGCCCACACGGTGTCGGCGCGTCGCAGCCGGTTGAACGCCACGACCGAAAACGGCTCCCACTCGCGCCCGACGAGATAGGCCAGCACCCAGCGCGACACATTCGCCGTATAGTGGCCGCCCGCGTGCCCGGAACGGCGCGGGAGATCGGCACGGCCGTGTACGACGTCCACCACCCGGCGCATCTCGCTGAAGAACCCGGCCTCCCAGGTGGGGTCCCGGTAATCGTAGTGGGGCGGCAGCTCGGCCCACACGCCGTGAATCAGCCGGATCGGCCGCTCCGGATGGGCCGTGTTGTGCGCATCCAGAGCCTGATAGAGATACGGTGGGTGAATCGTGTAGACCCGGATGGTGTTCGCGCCGAGTTCGGCCATGCCGGCAATCCACGCCGCGTACGTGACGGAATCCGGGAACTCGCTCGGGAACCGACCCGGCAGTGCCGCACCCAGGTTGATGCCGTTCACGTGGAACGCGTGCCAGCCGGTGGCCGTCAGCACCTCGAACCGATCACCGCGGGCGCGGGCCATGCTCTCGACCGTATCCGGCAGCACGAGCGGCGGCCGCGGGGGCGGAGGGAGCGCGCCCAGCCGGTCGAGAAACTCGAGGGCCGTGGCATTCTCGGGGTCCACCGCGCGGACAGCCGTGAACCCGCGCACCGCGTCCAGACTGTCACCGGCGCGCCACGCGACGAGTCCCAGCCCGAGGAGCGCATCGACGTCGGTTGGGACGAGTGCCAGGGCAGCGCCGAAGCGTGTCCGCGCCTCCGCCAACCGGTCACTCCGATACGCCGTGTATCCAAGGCCGATCTGCGCGGCAGTCTGACGTGGGCACCCGGCCAGGGCGACGCGGAACAGCGAGTCGGCATCCTGGATGCGGTTCTCGCGATAGTGGACCCACGCCTGTTCGACCAGCGGCCCGTACCCGTCGCACGCCGACTGCGCCGACGCGAGACCGGGACAACCGAGCACCAGGGCTCCGAGCACCAGCGCCCGCACCGGGGGCGAGGTTGTCACGTGGGCTCGACCACCACTTTCCCCATGTGATCGCCGTTCATCAGCCGCTCGAAGGCACCGCGCGCTTCCGCCAACGGGTGGACCGAATCGATCAGCGGCCGGAGATGTCCCTGGCCGAGGAGACGCACGATCTCGCGATACTCCTCGGCGTTCCCCATCGTGGAGCCAAGGATGTCCCATTGGTACCAGAACAGTCGCCGCACATCCACGGTGACCATCGGCCCCGTGGTCCCGCCACAGGTCACCACGCGTCCTCCGCGACCGAGCGCGCGCAGGGACTGCTCCCAGGTGGCCTCCCCCACGTGCTCTACGACGACATCCGCCCCGCGGCGATCGGTGTGCGTTCGCACTTCCTTGGCGACGTCCACCTGCGTGTGGTTGAGCGCCACGTCGGCCCCAAGCGCCCGGGCCCGGGCCAGCTTCGCGTCGCTCGACGAGGTGACGATCACGAATGCGCCGGCAAGCTTCGCGATCCGGAGCGCCGTGCCGGCCACACCACCGCCCACGCCCCAGATGAGCACCGTCTCCCCCGGACGGAGCCGCGCCCGCGTCATCAGCATGCGCCACGCGGTGATCGTCACGAGGGAAAAGGCGGCCGCTTCGGCGAACGACAGCGGTGGATGCGGATCGGGTGGTGTCGGGATGGGGAAGACGTTGGGTTCCGGCACCACGATGAACTCCGCCAGTGTTCCGGGCAGGTGTTCGCCCAGCAGTTGGTACTCCACACACAGCGAGTGCTCGCCGGCCAGGCACGGCTCGCAGCGGTAGCACGAAATGCCGGGATTGAACAGCACCGCATCCCCAGGCCGTACGCGCGTTACGCCGGACCCAACCGCATCGACGATCCCCGCGCCGTCTCCGCCCAAGATGTGAGGAAACGCGAGCTGCAACCCGGGGAGTCCACGCACGGTCCAGAGATCGAGGTGGTTGAGCGCCGCGGCCTTGAGCCGCACGCGGACGTCGAGCGCACCGCGGATCTCCGGCTCAGGAACGTCGGCCAAGGCCAGACGCGACAGATCGCCGTGCCCGGCAAGTACGAAGGCGCGCACTACGGGGAACGTGGGCGGCGGTACGCCGGGCTCGATTGCTCCTGACCCGGTTGCCGGGGCAGCTCGACGGGGGCGGCTCCCATCCGCACCAGATGGAGCCGGCGTTCGAACCGTCCGCCCTCACCCGGAATGGAAACCTCGAGGGCGATCTGGTCGCCCGCTCCCGATACGGCAAAGTCCGTCACCGGCAGGTCCGGAGGCGAGATCGCCTGTGGCGCCGTTCCCGCCGCAATCTGGTGCCGTACGACGATCGGCGCCGGCCGGCCACGCAGCGTGCGTTCCTGGACGAACGCGAGGGTGCCGTTTGGGAACCACGCGGGCTTGCTCTCTTTTGTGGGGGACACCAGCGCGGGAATCGGATTCCCGCCGTCCAGATCCATCAGGTAGATGTCGTAGTTCCCGTCCCGCGTGGACGTGAACGCGATGCGCTTCCCATCGGGGGAGACGGCCGGGTCGAGGTTCGCCCCCTGCGCGTCCGTGGTGAGCGCCCGCGCTCCGGTGCCGTCGGCGGCCATGCTCCACACCTGCATCCGCCCGCCGGAGGCCTGAACCACATACACGATCGCGGCACCGTCGGGCGTCCAGTCGGGGGTCAACTCCGCCACGCCCGGGGTATCGGTCAGCCGGACCGGGTTGCCACCGTCGGCGTCCGCCAGGTACAGCTCGTAGTTCCCGTCACGATCGCTGACGAACACGATGCGTGACCCATCGGGCGACCACGCCCCCATCG
>Ga0224500_10001994_pt1 | contig 11474 bp, 9 predicted proteins | sample SF_Oct11_sed_USG_FD_168126 | JGI IMG/M metagenome (GOLD analysis project Ga0224500, IMG submission 168126) | Sediment microbial communities from San Francisco Bay, California, United States - SF_Oct11_sed_USGS_4_1 | ecosystem: Environmental > Aquatic > Marine > Sediment | place: USA: California... | reverse complement strand
CAGCCCGCTCTGTCGAGGCCCTCTGGAGCGCCATCGGCAACATCGTCAACACCTTCACTGCCGAGGAATGTGCCAACTACTTCGCCAACTCAGGATATGCTCTCAACTAAACGCGAAATGCTCTAGCGTTGGGATTCGTTAGAGGAAGGTGTGTCATCCTCGGCATTCGGCGGCTGAGATGTGCGGTCAGGTAACGGTTGTTGCTGATGAGCCTGGGACTTCATCGTCGTCACCTTTTCTTTGTTTCCCTTATTCCCCTGCCATACCATACCGGCTAAACCGACGGCCATAGACATACCAAGGGCTGATCCACCTTGTCCCGTCTCTACCTCATCTGCCTGTGACCAGGTCCAAGGGCCAGTTCCACGGCCAGGATCACTGAGAGATTTCTCCGAGTCAAGACTCTCCGCCATCCCTTTCCCTCCAGCAGTAGGGGAGGTTTGACTCTTTCCCTTTCCATGAATAGCCACTTCCTCCTGACTAGACTGAGCAACATTTCGTGCAGTCGGTATCGATAGCCGAGCCGGGGTCTCCTGGGTGCCCAATTCTATCGTGTGATGGGAATCATTGGGTGGAATAGATACAGAAGCGATATCTCCCATCCCTGGCTCTCCCACCGAGTCTATTGATTTTCCTGTGCTGGATGGAGGTCCTTGACCATTCCTGAAAAGAGACCCTATGAGGCTACCATCTTGGTTGCTACTCGCCACTTGGGCAGACTGCCCCTCATTCACATTGCTCAGGTTGAGCGTAAACGTCTCGTCGTAGCTCTGGCCGCCGCTGTCCGTCACCCGCACCGTCACCGTGTGACTCGTCGCGGCTTCATAGTTCAGCAAGGAGCCATCCGCCACCGTCAGCTGCCCCGTGCTCGCATTGATGGCAAACCGCCCGCCCGCCGTATCCGTCAGGCTGTACGTCTTCGTGTCCCCGGCATCCGGGTCTGTCCCTCTCACGGTCCCCACCACCGTCCCCGTCGCCGCCTGCTCCGCCACCGTATTGGCCGAGAGACTCAGGTCGGTCGGGGTATCGTTGACGGCCGTGACGGTGAACGTGAGGGTGTTCGGCGCCGTGTCATAGGTATTGTGGCTGTCTTGGACCGAAAATGTCAGGCTGGCATAGCCCGTCCCGTTCGCCTCTGCGGCCGGGCTAAAGACCAGACGGCCCGCGGTAATATCGGCCGCTGATACCACTTGGCCCGCCGTGACCGCTCCCCCAGAGAGCGTCAAGGTCCCCGCCGTCGGGAGCGTATCGATTCGGACCGCAGAGAGGCTGTCGCCCGCATCCACATCGCTGAAACCAAAATTTGCTAGGCTCAAGGTATGAGACGTGTCTTCACTGAGCGTGATCGTCGCATCAGCCCCCGTCGGCCCTTCATTCACATTGCTCAGGTTGATCGTAAACGTCTCGTCGTAGCTCTGGCCCCCACTGTCCGTCACCCGCACCGTCACCGTGTGGCTGGCGGCACTCTCATAGTTCAACAAGGAGCCATCCGCCACCGTCAGCTGACCCGTGCTCGCATTGATGGCAAACCGCCCGCCCGCCGTATCCGTCAGGCTGTACGTCTTCGTATCCCCGGCATCCGGGTCTGTCCCACTCACGGTCCCCACCACCGTCCCTGTTGCCGCGTTCTCCGCCACCGTGTTCGCCGACAGGCTCAAATCCGTCGGCCCTTCATTCACATTGCTCAGGTTAATCGTAAACGTCTCGTCGTAGCTCTGGCCCCCACTGTCCGTCACCCGCACCGTCACCGTGTGGCTGGCGGCACTCTCATAGTTCAACAAGGAGCCATCGGCTACGGTCAGTTGACCCGTCGCACTGTTGATCGCAAACCGCCCACCCGCCGTATCGGTCAGGCTGTACGTCTTCGTATCCCCGGCATCCGGGTCCGTCCCGCTCACCGTGCCCACCACCGTCCCCGTCGCCGCGTTCTCTGCCACCGTATTGGCTGATAATGCCAGGTCCGTCGGCGCATGATTCACCACCCCCGTCTCATAGCTCACTTGAACATTGTCTACAAAAAGACGATCCCCTCCGCTCGTCCCCGTCACGAGAAACTGGATCTTCGTATTGGCAGACAGATGATCCGAGATATCGAAGCGTGCCATGCCGTTGCCTGTATGACTTGTCTTTGAAAACACGCCGTCGCTCAGGGTACGATAGTTGGCGCCGCCATCGGTTGAGATGCGTACTTCGACAGTCCCCTGCTTATCCAAATCATTGTTATAGTCAAAACTCAGAGTGGCACTCCGGGCACTACTCAGATCCACGCCTCGACTCACGGACGCACCGACCACCTGAGTCTCAATCCGCAACTCACCTGAATTCACTTTAATATGCCCACCTCTGGCATCACTGGCTCCAACATCCACTTCCGACCACTGCGAAGACCACGATTGCGTTCCATCGTTGTTCCCAAATGACTTACTTGAGAAGCTATCAGTGACCGTCTCCGTCCCCAGAACCCCTGCCCAATTCATTTGCGCACCGTAACCAATGGCCAAGGATGTTTCGATCGTGCCCGTACTGACTTCAAACTCCCAGTCCCCGCCGAGCGAGATACTGCCGGTGAGGTCACTACTCGCCTGCACATCTGCTCCCGTGAGGTCAGCCAGCATGTCCACTGCGGCTTGTCCCGCTTCCCCTTGAGCAAAGTCACACCCATAGACCAGGATATCGGCCTGTTCAGAAAGCGATTGTTGAATCACCGCCAGATCATCCGCATATTGAGTTGACATCGAGTCGGCATTGAGCACCCCGGTTCCGAGTTGGAGCTCCCCGGCACCACCATGCGAGATGACGTGGATCGCATCGATACCAGATCGACCGGACAACGCGTTCGCCATCTGCTCGATGCCATCCTGCCCGCCATCGAGCATAATGACTTCGATGTTCGGGTTCATGCCGCTGAGGAGATCCTGGTAGTTCGGAACGGTGGGGTCAACGAACACCACTTCGCTTCTCGATGCACCGGGATTATAGGTCGCAATCGCGTCGAGCAAGCCCTGCGAATCAGCCTGCTCTGCAGTGAGACCATCGTCGCCTCCATCGTTGGAGACCGCCGCCTCCGCCTGCTCTTGCGCAACCTGTTCGGACGCCACCTCAGACGCTGTTACCGAAGCTGCCGCATCGAACATGAGCCGCTGCTCAAGCGACATAAGCGACCCTTTGACACCAGACGATGGCGCTGAGAGTCGTCGATCCTTTTTTCCATTCGAGCCAGGTGCTTTCTTTTTTCTACCGAACCCGAACACAGGTATCCTCCAGTCCATCTAGGATGAAAACCCACATCACCTATCGGCTGAATATTATTGCCGCTGAAGGACATTGCTGGACGGCAGAGTAGGAACAGGTCTCAACCATCACCAGTAAACTATTGAACTGTAGAATTTGATTTCAGGAGGCATGCTCGAAGCTTCCCTGACTAACCACCCCAATCGCCAACCATGCCTTCAAGTCAACTCACCCCAGCTTCTCGATTCCTTTCAATACTTCATCTTATACATTCATAAAACACCATACTTAAATGTTTTAATTGATGATTAAGAAATATATATATTGATGTTCTGAATGGACTAACTCCCGCGCAAAGTTCGTTCTGTTCGCACTCCAGCTCAAGTTTCTTCTGATGGACTGAGCCAACTCACATCGGTAGAATGTCACTATCTCCAGACCCCAGTCACCTCACCGCATCTTGGCTCTTCAGGAGGGTGCTCCATGAAAAAAAACAATTGGATGCTTGCTCACGTGATCGCGCTCGTTGGAATCATAGTCGGTCTCCATAACTTTGTTCCAGCCACGACGCCGGATGCACAAGCCGAGTCGCTCAACGTGAAACCCGGTGCATGGGAATGGACAATAACAACAGTTGCATCGGGAATGAAGCTCTCACCAGAGATGTCGGCCAACATGACACCAGCACGACGGACCCAGATGGAGCAGATGATGAAGGCTCGTGAAGGTAAGCCTCATACGATGACCGCACCGTCCTGCATCACGAAGGAAGATGTGAGTCACGATCGAATCATCAAGGAGATGGAGGAGGAAGATGATGATCCGGTTCAATGCAAGGTCAACGTGATCTCGAAATCCTCCTCGAAACTCGTCATCGATCAAATCTGCCCCGGCCCACCGCCGTCAAATGGACACCTCACGATTGAAGCAAAGACATCCGAAAGCATCGTGGCAACCGGTGACAGGACTCTAAAAGGGTCAGGCAAGTCCCATCTCGATATCAAAGGGAAGTGGCTGCGTGCGAGTTGCGATGGGCTTGAGGAATAGAATCTTCACCTAATACTTTCACTCGCTGAGAAGAACTCATGATGTCATTCGCATTCTACTCCGCAAGGGCATACTGGCCCGAGAGCCGCTCGTACGAAGAACTGCTCCGACACGACACTCACCCGAAGACCTCATAATCACCATCTCACATCTCGCTCTCGAATCGTGACGATGTCGATACCTGACCGAGCGCAACCGTATGGTCATTCTCCGATCGGCCCACTCACGTCGTCCTTGAGGAACGAGCGAAGTCAGGGTAGACTGACTTTCGTACGCTCTTCGCAAACGCAGGTACGACATAATCACCATGAAGGAGATGCTTCCATGACGACCATGAAAACACGAGCCGTTTTTTCTCTCACCGTCCTCCTCGCCGTCCCACTGTCCTTTTCTGCGTCCGCAGTCGCTCAAGGCCTCCCGCCGGCAGCCAAACAGAAAATTGAAACGGCCCAGAAGCATGTCAAAACCATCGGCATGGAGGAGTATCGAAAGATCGTCGACAACCCCGGCACGGCCCTGATCATCGATGTGCGCGAGCCACAAGAATATGCAGCCGGACACGTGCCAGGAGCGATCAACATTCCCCGCGGCCTGATCGAATCCAAAATCTGGGACCAGGTGGGATCATCGGAAAACCCCAACCTTGAACGCCCAATTGTGCTCCAGTGTCAAGCTGGGAAACGTGCGACCCTTGCCGCTCAAACCCTGGGTGAACTGGGATTCACGCAGACTTCTGCGGTGATCATGAGTCTGGACGAATGGCAAAAAACCGGGAACCCGTTCGTGAAGTAATTGTTCACACCTTCAGATTCCCACTGTGGAGATTTCTATGACTGTTGACAGCTCACTCCGTGTCATTGCCCATGCCAAGGCCAAGACCGACCAAGTGGCCAGGGTCCGGGAGATCCTGACCGCGTTAGTGGATGCAACACGCCAAGAACCTGGCTGTCTCAGTTACGAACTCTTGCAGAACCATGCCGATCCGACTGACTTTGTGTTTGTCGAACGATGGGCAAGCGCGACAGCCGAGCGGGCACATTTCGTGACTCCCCACCTGTTAACCGCACTGCAACAGTTGAGTGGCCTTCTGTCCTCGGAACCTGAAATCTGTCGGTACGGTGTTGTGCAATAGTGAGCCGTACAGATCAATCAGCATCGAGAGGAAGAAGGCAGGTGGGCATATGTACACCGCGGCTCCCAGGGAGCACCCGCACAGGAACGGAGAACCCCGCCGATGACACGTGTGACACCTGATACAGAACTCACACTCTCACACCACAATCAGCGAGTCGTGATCTCCCCCTGGGGCGCATCGTTACGGCGATACTTCTTGGTGAATGCGGACGGACAGGAAAGCGATATTGTCTGGGGCTATGCTGGGGGAAGCGGAAAGCGAGGGGGACAAGGCGATGTGCTGATTCCGTTTCCAGGCCGTATCGGCAACGGGCGGTATGCATTCGAGGGACAGACGTTCCAACTTGAATGCAATGACAAGGAAGGCCCGAACGCCATCCATGGTTTTGTTCGGAGTCTCCCATGGGACATCCGAGACATTGACTCGAATCAAGTCACATTGACGGTCGCACTCCAGGCTGAAACGTATATCAACCGTGGCTATCCTTTTTCCTTACGCATCACGGTGACCTATAAGCTGAACGCCACAGGCCTGTCATGTATCTTCCAGATAGAAAACATCGGGGATCGTACCGCACCAGTGGGCGTCGGATTTCATCCCTACTTTACCGTCGGCACCAGCCTCATCGATGAGGCAGAGGTGCAAATCCCAGGGACCGGCTACTTGGAATTCAATGAACGACTCGTGCCGACTGGGACGATTTGCAGCGTGGCCAACACACCGTGGGACTACCGGCGCTTTCGCCCGATCGCCCAACAACGGTTTAACCATTGCTATGTGAACTTGGAGCGTAACGCCCACGGGATCGCCACTGCCTTGCTTCGAGACATTCCACGCCACCGAACGATCACCATCACGATGGACTCAGCTTTCTCCGCCGTGGTCGTCTATACCGGAGATGCCATTCCGGACGCCCCACGTGCGGCGCTTGCTATTGAACCGATGACCTGTGCAAGCGATGCATTCAATCATCCTGAATGGGGACTCGCGCGGCTGGTTCCCGGCGACAGGTTCTCCGGATGCTGGAGTGTGGACGATTCAAGCCGCAGCGGGGATCAGTAGCTCTGTAGCCACACATCTCATCTGGAATGAGAAACATGCGATTCCGGGAGAAAATACAAGCTGAACGGAGTAGATGTTAGGCCGCTTTTCGGTTGGGGGGAGACTGACTGCCGACAAAACTGCGCCAGAGAAGACTCAGTTTGAACTCCACTTCATCGAAGGAATCCCCTTGCACAGACTGATCAGGATACCCTTGCAGATACCCGCGCCACTTCTCTTGATCCAGCGAGATCACATACCGCAGAGTGTCCATGCGTGGTAAATCCGCCACGCGTCGTTCAACACGGGAAAGCTCACGAGGTGTTTTCTCGACTTCTTGGCTCAACTGTTCCACCTTCAACTGCAACTCCTCAAAGGAGGCCGCATGAACTTCTCGCTGGGGACTCCCCTCTGGATGCGCGATCCATTTACCCTGCTGTTGCCAATAGACCCAATTTGGTCGTTCCATTTCGGTGAGCATAGCCAAGCTGTCTCAATCTGACCAGCATTTTCACAATTTCTGCATATAAAATATGGATCCTGCTCTCTCCCCTCTCACAGGCTGGTCATGGGGCAATGTCTCAGCCAACCAGCTGTCCTTTCGCGTCGCCATGGCGGGAACCGGAGACCAACTGGTGCTCTGCCTGCATGGATTCCCTGAATCCTCGATTTCATGGAGGTATCAGTTTCAGCCACTGGCACAAGCCGGCTATCGAGTATGGGCCCCTGATCTGCGTGGATATGGCGGGACGACACGTCCTATTGGTCTGGAACCTTACTCGATCGAGTCTTTACTGGAGGACGTGAGTGGACTGCTGACTGCCGCGGGAACGTCACAGGCCATCCTGGTTGGACACGACTGGGGCGGCATAATCGCCTGGTACTATGCCCTGCGGCATCCAGACCGAGTCAAAGCCTTGGTGATCCTAAATGCCCCTCACCCAGCTTGCTTCGAACGAGAAATCCGGCACTGGCGACAATTGCACCGCTCCTGGTACATGGGGATGTTTCAGATTCCTTGGCTTCCTGAAGCGATCCTGTCCATGAGTCAGGGGTACATGATCGAAAAGATCTTCGAGCGTATGACCATTCATCGTGAGTACATGCCTGATGAAATCGTAGAGGTCTACCGCCAGCAAGCCTGTGCACCAGGCGCTCTTACCGCCATGTTGAACTACTACCGAGCCGCACTTCGTGGTGGAGGGGCGCTACGCCAACGCACGCTGGGCTATCCCACAATCGACATTCCCACCTTAGTGATATGGGGACTCCAAGATCACGCCCTCGGTGCTCACAATCTGGATGAGTTGAACCGTGTTGTTAGCAACCTGACAGTGGTCACTCTGGCGGATGCCGGACATTTCGTGCATGAAGATCACCCCGACCATGTGACCACACAGCTTATAACCTGGCTAGAGAGCACGCTCCCTCGCTGAGCGTCACGTTCTACTTGTTTCCAACGGTCACGTTCGACCATTGCCGCACGTCCGACGACCCATTCCATAGGATGCTGAGAACTTCTCTCAATTGGAACCATGCTGGAATTGATCAAGTTATTGAACAATGGCCCAAACAGGCTAGGATGCAAGGTGAGGTGAAGCATTCGCACTCATCGTATCCACTTAGGGCTCTTATGAACGAGCGCCACAGCCGTTCACCCATGCGATAGCGATGCTGCAGGGACAAGGCGGGTCTTTCGGTTGGATGATGCATGTGTGCCGGAAAGTCGGCAACGGGATTCTGTTCTTCCAGCCCGGTCTAGCCAGGTTTCAGGTGAACGCCAAGAATCGTTCCGATCGGCACAATACCAATGCGCTGCTCCACTCTCGCTGGACACACCATCTGCGATAAAGGCAACGTACGTGCTTATGGGACAATTGGCACCAGTTCGTAAGAGCTCAGCTCCGGTCAGGGATGCATCGTCCACGACGAGTTCCTCAAGAGAAGAAGTTCCTGTCAGTCCGAGACTGACCGTGGTGCCGTCGGCGCAGCCCTCCGCCACTCGTTGCGACAAGCGGCGATGGTTTTCTGTCGTTCACCCTCTACAAATACGAATGCTGAACCAGGTAACGGTCTATTCACTGATCATGTTCGTACTTCTCATGATGCTCATGGCCCCTCTCCTCATAGAGACGCCCGGCAACCCAACACAGGCTTGGCAAGAACGGACCGCGGCCACCACCAATCTGCTCGGCCGATCATGGCTATGGGCGTTCGCCGTCGGCCTCGTGGTCCTGATCCATGGTCTCCATTCCATACGGTCGATGCACCGCGTGGCTGGTCCGCTCTACCGGTTCAAACAGGTGTTCCAACAAATCGGCGGCGGCAATCTCTGCACGCACACGACCCTTCGCGGAGACGACTCTCTGCATCCCGAATCCGACCTGATCAATCAGATGACCACCCAACTGGAAACGAAAATCATGGCGTTGAAGCATACACAGGTCATGCTTGCGCTGGATGTCTCACGGATCAAGGAACGAGCGGTCGCAACGGCAGATCCAGCCTTGACCGTTCTGACACAGCAACTGGAACAGAACGTGTCAGGGCTCAAGTCCTCCCTGGATGCGTTCAAGACCCATAGTGGCTAGGCGATCACCGTGAAGCCTGAACGCGAATCCATGCTGGAGATGGCCAGATTTTGTCCAAGACGAGTCTGCCGATTCGATGGTGGTGGCGGCGGGCCATCGGTGGAGGAGTTGACTATTGCTCCATTGAACCGACCAAAGGGCCAAGATGACGTGATTCGCGCAAGTGACGGCTGGTTTTATGGTCTAGCCAGGAACTGCTAACTCGTTGGATCCATGCAGACAACGTTCGCCTATTCCCTATTCCAGAGCCGTATTGGCCGCCGTATCCTAGGGCTTTTCATGCTCTGTGCACTGGTCCCGACCTCTCTACTCGGGTGGATCTCCTATCGCCAAGCCACGGAACACCTGATGCTCCAATCAGCGGTCCGGCTCAAGCAAGAGAGCAAGTCCCAGGGGATGGTGCTCTATAACCATCTCCTCACCGTCACGGCAGAACTCAGCCGAGTGGCTGCCGAACTACCGCAAGACAGGACGATTGCAGAGGAGGCGACCATCGCGACTCCGGTAAAGGAACTTGCACCGCGCTTCCGTCACCTGCGGCTTCATCCCGCCACAGGCCCTCTCCGACGAGGGCTGACACAGGCGCAGGTGGCACATCTCCAAGAAGGAAAGTCCATCCTTGAGATCACCCCTTCTGCTCACGGCCTTCCTCAGCTCACACTCATCCGCATGGTGAATCCGGCGCGCTGGGAAACCGGGCTCATTTCCGCACAGCTCGATGAGACGACTTTATGGAATGCACACAGCAAGGAGACGTTGCCTCACGATATGGATCTCATCATAGAAGATAGCGACCGTCACCCGCTGTACTCCACCTTTTCCCAGCTCGTCACGCTCCCCGATTTTCATCGACACGATATCACGACGCCTATAGGTGAAGGCGTACTCTGGCGAATGGACACCCACGAGTATCTCGCTGGGACGTGGTCGATGCCGCTCCGCCACATGTTTCTGGCCGACCCATGGGTAATTATCCTGAACCAAACACGAGAATCGGCATTGGCTCCGGTGAAGCACTTCCGCCGCGCATTCTTGCTGGTAATCGCGTGCGCCTTGAGTGTCGTCGTCCTGCTCAGCTTCTGGCAAACCCGACGCAGCCTCCAGCCCATGACACGGCTGAAGGAAGGAACGGATCGTCTTGCGACCGGAGATTTCTCGACCCCGGTGACGATTCAGAGCGGCGACGAATTCGAGGACTTAGCCGATTCGTTCAACAGCATGACGGAGAGGCTGAATCAACAGCGTCACGCATTGGAGACAATGTCGGCGATTAGCCAGGCCATTCTCTCAAGCCATGAGCCGGCTGCCATGGTGAACATCATGCTGTCCCGCCTGACGGAGAGCATCGCCTGCGATGCCGTGGGAGTGACCCTGGTCAATGCTGAATCCACCGGACCGAGCGAATTGTCAGTTCGGTACATTCAGAACCAATCGGATGAGACAAAGACCTATCCATGCCAACTCTCTGAGGAACATCTCGCTGGCATGATGGCGCATCCTCATCATATGGTCGCGATGGCGACGGCCATTCCCTCTTACCTTACCGAGATGATGCGACCCGGCCTCTCGCTTTTCATCATATGCCCGATCATCGTGAACGAGCGTGTGGACGGAGCGTTGGTGCTCGCCTATCGCCATCGAAAGGCGGCTCCGTCCAACGATGTGACGTGCGCCCGCCGGTTGGCAGATCAGGTGGCCATTGTTTTGGCCAACCGCCTGACGAATAAGGCACGCCTGCAAGTCCCACTGGAATTGGTTGGGGCGGTGGATACAACGCAGCCGGCAGAAGAACAAGCCACCCCCCTCCAAACAACGGATCCGTCGTCGGTCACGAAAGAAGAACGGGTACGCCGACAGCAGCGTGCGACACTGGCTCTGGTCCAAGACCGAACGGTGTGTGACGGATCACTCCCAGGCACGGCCAAGCAGTTGACTGCGCTCGCGGCGCACGCCCTTGTGGCCGATCAGGTCAGTGTCTGGATTTATGACGAGCAGGCCCAGTCGCTCTCCTGCCTCGATCACTATGATCGTCTCGCCGCTCAGCATACGTTCGGCCAGAAACTGCTTCGCAGTCAATCCCCGCATTATCTGTCGGCCCTTGACCGTGGACAGCTCATGGCGGCCGCACAGCTGCGACAAGATCCAGCCTTTCAAGAATTGGCTGGCGCAATCTTCCCGCCGGGTCAGACTGGTGCACGGCTTGATACTCCGTTTCATACACAGGGAAAGCTGGCCGGGGTCGTCTCGGTCGAACAGGCTGATCCCTCCAGAGATTGGGCCTCCGATGAACAGCAGTTCGCCCAAGCCTTGGCCAATTTCATGACGCTGGTTTTTGAGGCTGCACGATGCCGTGAATCCGAAGATGCGTTGGCCATCGCAAGGCTGGCGGCGGAGGAGGCGACGAACGCGAAGGCTGAATTCCTGGCAAA
>Ga0224500_10001993_pt1 | contig 11476 bp, 6 predicted proteins | sample SF_Oct11_sed_USG_FD_168126 | JGI IMG/M metagenome (GOLD analysis project Ga0224500, IMG submission 168126) | Sediment microbial communities from San Francisco Bay, California, United States - SF_Oct11_sed_USGS_4_1 | ecosystem: Environmental > Aquatic > Marine > Sediment | place: USA: California... | reverse complement strand
GACCCGACCCGTCTTATGGTCCGATGCGCTCGGCCGCATGGCTCGTCATCGTCGGAGGTTCGAGCGCCATCGACGAGAGCTCCGCGATGAACGTCCGCGACGCCGGCACGTTGAAGTGCTGCTTGAGCGATGCGTGATCGTTCCACTCCTCGACGAACACCAGTCGCGCAGGATTCCCGCAATCCCGATGCACCGCGTGCGCGATGCACCCTGCTCTGAGCGGCGCCCGCACAGACTACCTACCGTGGCAAGGCCAGACAGGCACTTCCATGGCACCGGCCAGGAGCGTCCCTGAAGCGCCCGTCCACGAAAGTACCTATTGATGATCCTAGGCGGCGCCCAGACATACTCAAACGAGGTGTGTCATGAGTGCAGCCACCAACTTCCGTGGATCTCGCTTCGCCGGGGTGCTCGTTGGCATCGTCCTGGCGCTGGCTTCCCTGTCCGCCGCGGGCCACGAGGCCCAGCAGACCACCCCAGAGCCGGGCTTTCGCCCGCCTGGCCACGACGTTCAGGCGTTCCTGGCCCACGTGGGTAACATGTCGTTCGACGTGCTGCCGACCATGGTTCGAAGGGTCGACAGGACCGCCCATTCCTTCGCATCCCAGCGCCAGATAGTTGATTTTCTGAACCAAAACCGTATCGCAACCGCCACGGCGCGGCGCGACCGAATCGACCTGGGCGCGCTGGAGAGATCCTCCCAGTGGGTGCTCTTCCAGCAGGGACTTTCAGCCGTCACGGAAACCGTCGCGAATCGTGCTGCGGGCGCGAACTACACCCTCGTCATGGAGATCCTCGTGCCCGGCGATGATGCGGTGTTCGGCGTCGAAGTCTACATCGTCGACGCACAGGGTCAGAACGCCTTCTCGTTCCTGCTGAATTCTCATCACCGGATGTTTGCGGAGGCCCGGCTCACCGCTTCGGGTTCGTCGGAGGCCGCCCGCCAGCAAATGATCACGAATGCCACGCGGCTGGGCCTGCTCGCACTACAGGCCCAGATCCAGGAGGCCCGGGAATGCATGCAGCGCGAGGAGGTTCCGGTTCCCAGGGCCAGCGCCGGCACGTTGCACGACTTCGATGCCCCGCTGGCGACGGGTACGGATGAGTGGGGAACGCCGCTCGGATACTCGACCTTCAGCGGTCCGGACACGCGCGTCAGCTTTGCAGCGACGGACGCCTATCCACCGCGGGCTGGTATGAAGGACGGCAACCAGGTCCTGCGGCTTGACCTCGACGTGTCCAGCTGGGGCGGAGTCATCCATCGCTTTGCGGACCCGGCGGTTGAGCGATGGACCCCGCATGACTGGCATCTGCTGGACGGGTTCAGCTTCTGGTTCCACGGCACGAACAGCGGCGCCGAAGTGTTCTTCGACATTCTCGACAACAGGAATCCCTGCTCAAAGGCGGACGATGCGGAACGATTCCGCTACCGGTTCTGGGACGACGTCGCGGGCTGGCGCCTGATCAAGGTCCGCTTCCAGGACCTCGCCCGCGAGGACGTGTTCAACGACGCGCCGGACGACGGGCTCGGCTTGACGAAGGTCCACGGCTGGGGCCTGGGCGCCTCGGCCACGGACGGTCCCGTGACGTTCCTCCTCGACGACTTCGGCCTGCTGGACGATGCCAGCGAAGCCATGCCGCCGAACGCCGTACGCATTGCGCACGAGAGGTTCGTCGAGACACGTCTGGACGAGGACACGTCGAGGATCGAGGTTTCTACAGCAACCAATGGCAGGCGGGTGGTCGAGAAAGTCCTCGACCTGGGGTGTGCGTGTGCCCGTCTGACGCTGGACCGGGGGTTCGAGTATTACCGGATTGACGAGCGTGAGAAACTCTCGGAGGAGCGCGCACGATTCCGGCTGACGTTCTTCAAGCAGCGGCCGACCGGCATTCCGGTCCAGGCGGTTCCCGCCCAGCCCGGCAGCGAGACGACGCCAGTCAACATGTCCGCGGCCATGCGAGCCGAGGACTACCTCAGGGTCTGTCGGCCTTGATCTGACGGCCACAATTGGTGGCGGGGTTCGCCAGCAGTTCGATGCGATCCAGCATCCAGCCCGGGAAAACTGTCAGCGATCGGCCGGTAGCCGCTCGCCAGGTCACTGAAATACTGCTGTGAGTGGAGATAGCGGATGTAGTGCCGTACCGTCATGATCAGTGCCGGCTCCGCGCTGGGGTCCTTGTTTCTGCAAGGCGGCGAACGAAAAGCCGCTGCTGGTTGAAAGCGGATGCGCTCGTTCATGAGTCACTTGACGGTCGCGCTCGGATTCATGATGTAGCGTCCGCGTCGGCAGAGTGAATGCATGAGCACGAATGAATCAATGCTTTTCTTCTATGGGCTTTTCATGGATGAGTCGCTATTGGCTTCGAAAGGGATTCGTCCAACGGAATCGACTGTCGGCTATGTTGATGGGTATGGCCTGCGCATCGGGAAACGCGCCACGCTACTTCCCGAGGCGAATAGTCGCGCATACGGTGTGTTGATGAAGATCGCGTCAGAGGACGCCGTGGCGTTGTATTCTGAACAGGGCGTTGCTGACTATGTCGCCGAACCTGTTGTCGTCACATTGCCCGGAGACATTCAAGTGTCGGCTGTTTGCTACAACTTGCCGGCAGCCAAGCTGGTTGGGACAAACCCGGAGTACGCGGCGGCCTTGTTGGCACTGGCGACCAAACTGGGACTGCCCGACAGCTACCTCAGACACATCAGGAATGCCGTCTAGATTTCGACCGCTGATGGCCGGGCCCTGCCGTTCGGCGACTCCACGGAAAACCGCCACTCAACAAGCGAGGTACTCGCCTCAACGTCCGGTGCCGGGCGTGAGGCCAGTCGGCTGATCGAGTCGTATCGCAACAGACTCATCAACATCCATCACTCCATGCTGCCGGCGTTCCCGGGGGCATGACCGTACCGGCAGGCGCGCGACCGTGGCGTCAGACTGATCGGCGCGACCTTATTCGAACGTCGCCAATCCTGTGGCACACTGTACCCGCCTTCAGCGCGATGAGGGCGCGCCGGGAACACTGCGGTGGATCGACCATTCCCAGCCTACGACGGCGATGAACCTTACGTCTTCGTGTGCTATGCGCACAAAGACGCCAGGGTCGTATACGAGGAACTCAGCTGGCTGCGGGACCGCGGGGTCAACATCTGGTATGACGAGGGCATCACCCCCGGCGAGGAGTTTCCGGAGCGACTGGGCAAGGCCATCCTCAATGCCAGCCTGGTGCTGTTCTATGTCAGTCCGTGCTCCGTCGCCTCGCGACACTGCCGCAACGAGGTGTTCTTCTCGCTCGACCGCGACACGCCGGTGCTGGCGATACACCTCGAGAGAACGGAACTGCCCCCCGGCCTGGCGCTGTCAACCGGCACCGCCCAGGCGATCATGCGCTACGAGCTCCCGGAGGCCGTCTACCATCGCAAGCTGCTGACCGGCATCCGTGATCATTCGGACCGGGACCACCGGATCGAAGTCGGGCAGGAGGCGCTGCTCCCGCCAACGCCCTGGCAGCGCGCGCGGCCGCTGGCGTGGCCACTCGCCATCTCATTGATCGCGGGGGCGCTCGCTCTCGGGGGCGTTCAAGTCAAGAATTATCTCGATCGCGAGGAACGGATCCGCTGGGCGCGTGACGAAGCGTTGCCGAAAATTCGCGAGATGTTGCAGGTCCAGTGGCGGGATTTCACCGAGCCTTACGAGCTGGCGGTTCAGGCCGAGGCAGTGATTCCAGATGATCCCGAACTGCAGGCCATCCTGGAAGCCATCTCGGTGCGGGTTGCTGTCGATTCGGAACCCCGGGGCGCGACTGTCTCCTACAAGAATTACAACACCCCCGAGGCCGACTGGGTCACCCTGGGCACCACGCCGCTGACGGAGCAGCGACTGCCTGTCGGCGTCTTTCGCTGGAAGTTCGAGCGGACGGGTTTCGAGCCGGTCCTGGCCGCTGCGTCGAGCTGGGACATCAGCTTAGGCAGCGACGATATGTTCAAGGCGAACGATCTCCACCGAACCCTGGACACGGCGCAACAACTGCCGCCCGGCATGGTCCGCGTCCAGGGCGCCGCCACCGGGCAGGGCGCCATCGGCGATTTCTATATCGACCGCTACGAGGTCACCAACGTCCGCTTCCAGGAATTCGTCGATGCGGGCGGCTACCAGAAGCCCGAATACTGGCAGCACCCCTTCATCGACGACGGGCGGGAACTGAGCTTCGCGGAGGCGATGAGTCGGTTCGTCGACCAGACCGGCCGCCCCGGCCCCAGCCTCTGGATCGGGGGGCACTTTCCCGATGATCTCGGCGATCACCCGGTTTCGGGGGTGAGCTGGTACGAGGCGGCGGCCTTTGCCCGCTGGGCCGGCAGGGAACTGCCGACCGCTGCCCACTGGGGGCTGGCCCGCGGCGAGCACTCGCCCGTGATCGATTGGCCGCAGCTGGGCGGATTTGCGACCTTTGCGCCCTTCAGCAATCTCGGCAGCACGATTGGCGGGACGGGCACGGTACCCGTCGGCAGCCTGCCCGGTGTGACGGCGTACGGCGCCTACGACATGGCCGGCAACGTGCGTGAGTGGTGCAGCAATGACACCGCGATCGGCAAAGTGGTGCGAGGCGGAGCGTGGTCCGACAACACCTACGACTTCGGCAAGATCCAGCAGGCGCCGGCCATGCTGCGCACGCCCGGCTACGGCTTTCGCACCGCCCGTTACGCCGATCGCGAGGACATCCCCAAGGCGGTATTCGGCCCGGTCCAGACCAGCCAGAAGCTCGACCTGCGGGCCCATCGGCCCGTTTCGGACGAAATCTTCAGCGTGTACCTCAACCAGTTTGCGTACGACAAGGACGGCCTGGATGCACAGCCCATCGCGGTGGACGACGGCCATCCGGACTGGATACTGGAGCGCATCTCAGTGGCCGCGCCCTACGGTGACGAGCGGTTGATCATCAACCTGTTCCTGCCGAGGAGCGCCACACCGCCCTTCCAGACGGTGATCTATTTCCCGGGCTCGGCGGCGCTGTTCACGGCCTCTTCGGAGGACTTGTCCGACTACTACGAAATTCCGTTGTTTCTCGGCTTCCTGATGCGCAGCGGCCGGGCGGTCGCATTCCCGGTCTACCAGGGCACCTTCGAGCGACGCGATGACCGGTACCTGGACATTTACTACGGCCAGCCGAGTCACGCTTATTCGGAGTACGTCACCCAGCTGGTCAAAGACCTGCGCAGGACGGTCGATTACCTGGAAACGCGCGACGACGTCGACGACCAGCGCCTCGCGTACTACGGGATGAGCTGGGGCGCGGAGATTGGTGGGGTGATCCTTGCGGTCGAGGAGCGGATGAGGATCGCCATCGTCATGGGCGGTGGCATCATCAACGCCGGTCTGCCGGAGGTCAACGAGCTCAACTACCTGCCACACGTCACCGTGCCAGTGCTGATGATGAATGGCCGCTACGACTCCCTCATCAGCTACGAGAGTGCCGTCCTGCCGATGTTCGAGATGATCGCGACACCGGCCGAGCACAAAGTGATCAAGAGCTACCCTACGGATCACATCCCGTCGAAGGTGGACTACGTCACGGAGACATTGAACTGGCTGGACAAGTACTTCGGGCCCGTCAGGACGGTAGGACAGCCTGACGGATGAGGTGGGTAAGCGCATCCGGTGAGCCAAAGGCAGCCCGGTCGGTACTGACAGGTTAATTCCCCGGCGCGGGCCGACGCCTCTCACTCTGGCGCGTATCGCTCCGTAACCTGACGACGACGCTCACTGCAATGCTGGTCTGTGTTGTGTGTAGCGCCGAATGTTCACTTTTCCGAGCGAAAATAGTTAACTTGTCGGCACCCAGATCGCGTGGGTGTCGGCCAGGTGCTGGAACGTCGTGGCCTGATCGAGCGCGGCGGTCTCGTAGCCGGAGCCGGCCAACCGACGGTGGTATGGTGGCACGCATGGCGGCCGCGCAAGCCTCGATGACCAAAATGGGGGAAAAATGAAGCAATATGGCAACACAATGACTCGCCGGGCGCTGCTGCGTACCGGCGCTGCGTTGAGCGGGATCGCGGCTGGCGGCGTTCCGCTCTGGGCGCTAGGGCAGTCGAAGGCAGGATCCCCATTCAAGGACCTGGGCGAAAGTTTCGGCGGTCGCCTGATCCTGCCTTCCGATTCCGCTTATGAGCAGGCGCGCCGGGTCTGGAATGCCATGATCGACAGGCATCCGGCGGCCATCGCGCAATGCGCCGACGTCGATGACGTGGTGCGCGCCGTGCGCTTCGCGCGCGCCCGGGCCATTCCGGCTACCGTGCGCGGCGGCGGGCACAATGTTGCCGGCAAAGCCGTGCAGGACGATGCGCTGGTGATCGATCTCGGCACCATGCAGAACGTCAGCGTCGATCCGGACGCGAAAGTCGGCCGTGCGCAGGGCGGCGCCCGCTGGGGCATGTTCGACGCGGCAACCCTGAACCACGGGCTCGTAACGACGGGCGGTACCGTATCGACGACCGGCGTCGGCGGACTCACCCTCGGTGGCGGGCTCGGCTGGCTAATGCGCAAGCACGGCCTGAGCTGTGACAATCTCGTCGCGGCCGAGGTCGTCACCGCCGACGGCCAGGTCCTGCGGGCCAGCGATACCGAGAATGCTGATCTGTTCTGGGCCTTGCGGGGCGGTGGTGGCAATTTCGGCGTCGTCACGACCTTCGAGTTTCGCCTGCACACGCTGGAACCGCTGATTGCCGGCATGGCGCTGTACCCACAGGCGATGGTGGGTGACATGCTTCGGCTCTTCCGCGAGTACACGGCGAGCGCGCCGGACAACGTGACGGCACAGGCGGGTGTGCTTGCCGGCCAGCCGGATACGCCGCTCGCCGGGCAAAGTGTCGGCTGGATCGGCTATTGTCACAGCGGTCCGATCGAGGACGGCCTGCGCCTGGTCGAACCAATCAAATCATTCGGGCCGCCGGCGGTCGATCTCATCGGCGAGATGCAGTATCGCGAATTGCAGACGATGTTCGACGCCGGCATGGCAACGCCGACACGCAATTACTGGCGCTCTTATTTTCTCGCCGACCTTTCCGACGAAGTCATCGACCTGTTCGTCAAGCATGCCGACGCCGGACTGCCCAACCAGGGCACTTTGCTGTTGATTGAACACATGGGCGGCGCCATTGCGCGAGTCGGGGACCACGACACGGCGTTTTCGAGCCGCCGTGCGAAGTACAACGCGTCGATACTGAACGCCTGGCAAGACGCTGCGGACGATGTACGCAACACCGCCTGGACACGCGCGTTCGGCGACGCCCTGAACGCCCATGCGACCGGTGCAGCCTACGTCAATTACATGACCGGCGACGAAGGCACGGAACGCATACGTTCAACATATCAGGCGAACCTGGACCGGCTGATAGAAGTCAAACGCAAGTACGACCCCGACAACTTCTTCAACAGCAACCAGAACATCAGGCCCTGACCGCTGTCGCAATCCGTGTCGAACGGCAGCGCTCCGGTATCCGCGGCCCCGGACAGCGCGAGTTTGCGCTGGCGTCGACCGCGGTGCCCGGGTTCATCACAGGGCCCGTTCCGCGACCAGGCTGCCGCCGGGCAGGGGGGCAAATTTCCTGTCCACCCCACCGCAGATCATGCTCGCCACATTCTGGCCTGCGATCGCGCCAACCTTCATGGAACCACGGGCAGTCGGACGGCGCTCGCCGCATTGCCGCCGTACCAGATGCTCTGCGTCGCCTTGGCGTAGTCCCCGGGCTTCGCGAACATGATGTTCTCCACATACGTCTGCGGATTGCGGTCGTAGAGCGGGAACAGCGTGGACTGCACCTGCACCATGATGCGGTGGCCGCGCAGGAACACGTGGTTAACATCGGGCAGCTTCCAGGTGTAGCGCTCGACCTTGTTGGGCTCGAGCGGCGCCGGCTGCGCAAAGCTCCCCAGGTAGCGCCCACGGAAGATCTCGATCCCGATCGGCAGCTCGTAGCCGGCCATCGACGGCCTGGCACCCTGCGAGGCACCCTCCGGCACGTCATCCGGATACACGTCGATGAGCTTGACCACCCAGTCGCTGTCCGTGCCGGTGGTCGAGGCGAACAACTCGACCTCCGGTGCGCCCATGATGTGCACAGCTTCGGTAAGTGGCTCGCTCTTCCACGAGGCCACGTCCGGACGGTCGGTGACGAAGCGCTGATCACGGATCAACCATGGCTTCCACTGCATCGGGTCGCCCATGTTGATGGGGCGCGGGAGGAACGGCACCGGCTTCGCTGGATCGCTGACGTACTCCTCGCGGCCCTTCGCCTGCGGTCGCACGAAACTGGCCTTGCCCGCCGCGCCCAGGTAGATCGGCTTGGGTGTGCCCATGGGCCAGTGCGAGGAGGCCTGCCACTCGTTGATGCCAGTGGCGTAGGTGAGCACCGGCGGAGTCTTCGGATCCGGCCCGCCCTTGAGCCAGTGATCGAAGAATGGCTTCAGGTATTCCACGCGCCACTCGCGCGCGGTGTCGCCGGTGAACGTGAGCGCACCCAGGTCGAAGCCATAATGGTTGGCACCGGAGTGACGCCACGGCCCGATGACCAGCGAGACGAGGTCGTTGTTCTTGTCCTTGGGCTCGAGCGCACGGTAGACGGCGGGCGCGCCGTAGCTGTCTTCCTGGTCCCATTGCCCCACTTCGAGCATGGTCGGCACTGTCAGCGGCTGTGCGGCGAGCCACTTGTCCACGGCCTGCAGCGCCCAGAAGTCCGTGTACGCTGGGTTCTCCAGAAACTTGCGGACGCCCGGGTAGTGCGTGATGCCGAGCTCCTTCGCGAAGTCTGCGGCCGACCCGGCCTCGAGATAGCGCGTGTAGTGGTCACCTCCGCCGAGCGCGAACTCTCCGCCGTCCTCGGCCTTGTTCTTCGACATGTCCACGGCGTACTTGAACGAGCTGATGCGGAAGGCGCCGTTGTGGAACCAGTCGTCGCCCATCCAGCCGTCGACCATGGGGCTCTGCGGGACGGTGGCCTTCACTGCGGGATGCGGGTGGATCTGTGCCATCAGCGTGGTGAAGCCGAGATAGGAAGATCCGATGACGCCGACCTTGCCGTTCGCCTCGGGCACGTTCTTGACCAGCCATTCCACGGTGTCGTAGGCATCGGTGGATTCATCGATGCCGGTGTCGTTGAGCGGGCCGGCCAGCGGACGGTTCAGCACCCACTCGCCCTCGGAGCGATGCAGCCCGCGGATGTCCTGGTAGACGCGGATGTAGCCGTCCTCTGCGAACTCCGCGTCCATGATCGCGAGGATGTCCACGATGCGCTGGCTTGCGACGCGATGCGTCGACTTGTAAGCGTCATAGGGTGTTCGCGACAGCAGGACGGGTGCGTTCGTCGCCCCCTTCTTCATGACGATGGCCGTGTACAGCCTGACACCATCGCGCATGGGCACCATGACCTCGCGGCGGATGAAATCCGCCTCGGGCAGCACCTGCTCGTACTTGTCCATGACGTCGGGCGTCATGGGCACGACGCGTGGCGGCATCGGCGCGGACGGAGTCTGGGACATCGCCACCGACGTCGTGAGCACAGTGGCGATGAGCAAAGAGAAAGAGCCGGACAAGTGTGTCATGGCGGTAGCCTACGAGGCAGCCCGCCGGCTGTTCAAGGGCGAGGTCCATTCCGCGACCAGGCTGCCGCCGGGCAGGTGTGCCATATTTCCTATCCGCGTGACAGCTGTGCCTCGGCGGCGGCGACCAGGGCCTGGAATCGCGGATCTTCGCGCAGGGTGTCAAGGTCCGGATCGACCATTGCGTACTTTACGAAGGAAGCGCTCATCAATGGCAGCAGTGACGCAAGCATCTGGAGCGCGCCTTCGGTGTCGTGAAGATGCGCGGCCAGGGCGCAGACGAAATTGTAGCGGGCATTGACGTTTTCCGGATCGATCAGCGCCGCCCGATTCATCCAGGTCTTGGCGCGCTCGGTTTCCCCGAGTACGGCGAGCGAGTAGGCGCCGCCGGCCAGCGCACTGGCATCGTTCTGATCCAGCGCGATGGCCTTTTCGGCTCGTTCCACCGCAATCTGCGCCGCACGGTGTGCGGCGGACTCGTCGCCGATGGCGATGTAGCAGCTCACCAGCATGCCGGTCGCATGAATGTCCGTGTCCAACAGCTCCATCGCCTTCTCATAATGGCGAACAGCGTCCGGCAATCGCCGTTGCCGGTAGCGAAGTTTTCCGGCTGATCGGTTTACCTCATACGACTCGGGGTCCAGGCGCAGCGCGATGTCGATTTCATCGGAGGCCTCGTCGATACGACCGTACTCGGTCAGGATCTTTGCCCTTGCCGCATGGGCCTCCGCCAGATCAGGGTCCAGCGCCAGCGCCCGCTCAGCCGCAGCAAGTCCGTCATCCCCGGGCCTGCCGAGGCCGAACCTCAGAGTCGTCTGCCCGTTCGCGAGGAGCGACCACGCCCTGGCGTAGTGGGGGTCGATTTCGACTGCACGCGTACACAGCCGGACGGTTGCCTCCGCTGGCCGGCTGGCCCAGTCACTGCCATTCACGCAGTACTGCCTGGCCATCAGATAGAGGTTGTAGGCCTCGACATTGTCCGTGCCTCGTCGCTCGATGGCCCGCCTCTCCTCCGGGAGCAGCTTTAGCTTCAGCGCCCTGACGATGGCCTCGGAGATCTCATCCTGGAGCGAGAAGATGTCCTCGAGGATCCGGTCATATCGTTCGGCCCAGAGATGATCGTTGCTGGAGCCGTCGATGAGCTGTGCCGTGATCCGTACCCGGCCGCCGGCCTTGCGCACGCTGCCTTCGAGTACGTGTCTCACCTTCAGCTCGCGCGCAACCTGTGTCGCGTCGACGTTCTGACCCTTGTATACGAAGGCACTGTTCCGGGCGATGACCGACAGCGCTGAAACCTTGGCCAGGTCGGTGATGATGTCCTCAGTGATGCCGTCGCTGAAGTATTCCTGTTCCGGATCACCGCTCATGTTGGCGAAGGGCAGGACACAGATCGAGACGCGACCTGGCGCGGCAGCAGGATCGCGCGATGGCGGTGCCGCCGTCATTGCCGCAGCACGTGGTTCGGATCCACTTTCGCGTACGACCAGTCGGCCAAGCGCCCGCAGTACTTCCTCGAACAGCGGGCTGCCGGAATCTCCGTTCCAATTGTCGAGATCGGTCGTGTGCAGCGTACGCACGTCGATCGGCAGCTCGGCCGCGTCGAAGCGTACCGGGACGAGGATGCCGCGCTCGGCCCCGTCCCGCGCCTCGCCGCGTACCCAGCGGGACTGGACGGATCTCGGAGTCCAGACCACCAGCACCGCGCTGGCGACCTTCAGTTCCGCGACAATCTGGAGATCGAATTCCTGGCCGGGACTGATATCGGGGTCCCACCATACCGACCAGCCCCGCGCCTCGATTGCAGCCACGAGAGGCGCTACGCGGGCCCGGTCAGCGCGGGCGTAGGATACGAAGATGTCGGCCATTGCACTCGGCCCCCGCTTCCA
>Ga0224500_10001991_pt1 | contig 11479 bp, 5 predicted proteins | sample SF_Oct11_sed_USG_FD_168126 | JGI IMG/M metagenome (GOLD analysis project Ga0224500, IMG submission 168126) | Sediment microbial communities from San Francisco Bay, California, United States - SF_Oct11_sed_USGS_4_1 | ecosystem: Environmental > Aquatic > Marine > Sediment | place: USA: California... | reverse complement strand
CGGCGGAACCCCGGCCGAGCGGGCCAGCGCGACCAGTGAATCCACCAGGGCGGGGGGGGCGACCGCGCTGTTGTCCACCGCCCGGATCACCGGTCCGGCGCCCAGCGGCGCAACCGCGTAGCCCTGGGGGTCGATGGGCGAGTCGGCGGAAACGAAGGTGTCGATCGCGTGCACTCGCGCGGGGCGGACACCGAGGGCGTCGGCCACGACCCGCGCTCCCTCGAGGCCGGTCTCCTCCCGCACGCTGAAGACGAAGATCACCTCGTGCGAGAGGCGCGCCGGATCGAGGCGCCTGAGAGCCAGGATGAGCGCCGCGCACCCCACGCGATCGTCGAACGACCGGCCAGTCGCGCGGGTCCCCCCAAGCCGCGCGTGGGACTTGGGGCTCGTCACCGTGCTGCCCACCGTGATGCCCAGTCCTTCCGCCACCGCCCGCGACGTGACCCCGACGTCCACGACCAGTGGAGGCGGTCTGCGGACCGAAAAGGCGCTGTCCCTCGGCGGGAAGACCCCCGGGACGATTCCACTCGGGGTGTGGACCAGCGCGGGCCGCCCTTCGTAGAGCGAGGGGAAGAACCCGCCGCGCGGCTCGATTGTGAGTTTCCCATCTTCGCGGATGGCCGTCACCGCGAACCCGATCTCGTCGAGGTGCGCCACGAACACTACCGGCCTGCCCCCCTTCCCTGCCCGCACCCAGAGATTGCCCGCGGTATCCGTCTCGGGCTTCGCCCATGCGGGGAGCAGGGAGCGCACCAGCTCCCGGACCGGACCCTCGGTTCCCGACACACCGTACGACTCGACCAGCTGCCGCAGCACGGAATCGGCCTCGGCGATGCGCGCTGGTGACTGCGCCAGGAGCGGCGCGGCGACCATCATGGGGATCAGTGCCCCGAGCGAGCGACGCATCACCGGGCACCTCCGAGGTAGGCCAGCACTCGCCGGCTCAGCTCGCGCGCGTCGGCGAGCGCCACGGTTTCGACCGCGGAGCCGGCGTAGCTGACCGGCAGCGACCAGACTTGGTAAGCTCCCAGGCGCTCAGGAGCGGGCGGCCGCGAAGCGATGGTATCGGTTCGCGCAGCCTCAAGCAGCACGGTGGCATCGAAGGGGCGCGAGTTGCGCGCGATGCTGGCGAGGCCGCGGCGGGTGAAGCTCTGCTCCACTACGAAGGCGATGGTCGTGGTTCCCGAGTCTGGTGCCGCCGCTCTCTGCGCGGCGTCCGCCAGTGCCGCACAGGCCGCTCGACGTCCGGCAACGGGAGCGGCGAAGAGTCCATCGCCATAACGGTGCGGGCGCTTCTCGAGCGCCAGCGGAGCCAGCACCGCAATCCCCAGCCCGGCGACCTCCCCGGCGTCTCGGGCACCGATATCGACGTATGCCTCGTCGAAGGTGAAGGGCGCCTCACCGGCCGGCGGCCGTCCACGGGTGAGGTGGATGGACCGCACGCCCACCACTCCCGTCACCGGACCGCGGCGCCCAAAGACGGTGATGCGTTGGCCCTCGAGCTGCTGGTCGGCGAGCCGACCGGGGCTCGGGCCGACGCGCCGCAAGGTGAGGTATCCGTCCGGCCGCACACGCCCCACGACGAATCCCGGCTCGTCCATCGGGCAGGCGACCAGCCGCCTCGGTGCACCAGTGCCGAGGGTGAGGACCACGTTCCCAGCGCGGTCGCGGGCGGAGCCCGGGAGCATGCTGAGCAGGGTATCGGCCATGGCCTGCTCGAATCCGCTCACGGCCGTCATGGCGGAGAGGCGGACCGCGAGCGAGTCGACGGAATGCTGGGCAGTCGCCGGGGTGGTGACGGCGAGCGCCGCCATCAGGACCAGGCGGTACAGTGAGGAGATCGGCATGGGGGCAATGTCGCGCCGATCGTCTGCCCGCGCCAGAACTCGCCGCTGGCGGGTGTCACAGGGGGCCGGTACACTCAGGGTGATGCCTGCTCTCCTCGACCAGCTGGAGTCGCTCACCCGCGCCGCGCCCGGCGGGCGGAAGATCTTCGTGGCCGCCGACCTCAATGCCGGACGCGACCTGCTCGCCGCACTCGCTCTTCGCATGGGGGGCTGGATCGGCTGGGAAGTCATGACTTTGCGCGGGCTCGCCGGTGAGCTCGCGATGGTCGAACTCCACCGCCGCGGCATGCGCGCCGCGCGCGACCTCGAGGTCACGGCGCTGATCGAGTCGGCGCTGGACGATCTGGCCGCTGGGGGGCGGCTCTCGTCAGGCTCTTCCGGCCTCCGCAGCGGGTCCGGATTCCGGCGCGCCGTGCGCGACGCGATCCTGGAACTGCGGGTGCGAGGGGTCGCCTCCGACGCGCTGGCCCGGGCGTCCGGTACCTCCGCCGGCAGGGATCTGGCGCTCATCCTTGCTCGCTACCGGGAGTCGCTGGACGCGCGCGGTCTGGTCGACGCCGGCGGGCTCTTCGAGCAGGCCCTCGCCGCGTTTGACGAACAGGCCCGGCACGTGATCTCCGGACAGCTCTTTCTCGCGCCGGGACTCGAGCCCCGCGGGCTCCCCGGCCGCCTCGCGGCCCGTCTGGCGGACGCCGGGGCGAACACGCTGCCCGAGCCCTCGGAGCGGCCCGAGGCTCCGGCCGGCCCATCGGTTACCCTCTTCATGGCTGCCACACCAGCCGACGAAGTGCGAGAGGTGCTGAGGCGCATCTGCCGCGAACAGCGGCGCTGGGATGAAGTCGAGATCGTTGCCACCGATCCCGACGCCTACGGCACCGCCCTTGATGCCATCGCCTCCCGCGCCGGCATCCCGGCGACCTACCTCGCCGGACTGCCTCTCGGCCGCAGCCGGCTCGGCCGCCTTGTGGCACGGTGGTTCGAGTGGATCGAGCGGGGCCTTCCCGATCACCTGCTTCGCGAAGCGATCGAGGCCGGCGATCTGGCCGCCGGCGCCGAGCTTCCCTCCCCGCAGCTGGTCCGGCTGCTCCGTACGCTGGCCATCGGTTGGAGCCGCAACCGGTACCTGCGGGCGCTGGAGGATCTTCGGCGCGGCCTCACGCTCGCCCGCGACCATGAGTACCCGGAAGACGAACAGTCGGAGTCCGACTGGGAGACTGCCACCCGCCAGCTCCGGACAATTCTGAGCGGGATCATCGCCGCGACGCCTCCCGGCCCGGAGCCCGGCCAGCCGGAGCCGCCTCCGCTCTCCCCCGGCGTGCTCGCGGGCTCGCTGCGACAATGGCTCGAGTACAGCCCGGTCCGCGACGAAGCCGAGGAGCACGCCCGCGCCCGCCTGGCGACCCGGCTGGCGTTGTGCGAGCGCGAGATGCACGCGACCCGGCCCTTCGGTGGCGCGCTCGCCGCCCTGCGGGACGCCCTGGCCGACTTTCGCATCTGGCCAGCGCTGGGCCCGGACCGCCGACCGTGGAACATGTGCGGCGGCCATCTGCACCTGACCGACCTCGCGCACGCGGGCACCACCGGGCGGCGGCGTATCTTCGTGCTCGGACTCGACGCGGAGCGCGCGGCAGGTCCCCGCATCCAGGACCCGCTGCTCCCCGACGCGATCCGCGCGCGAATCGGCGGCGACCTCGCCACCACCGCGGAGCGACGCGACGAGCGGCGGCGCCTGGTGCGCCGCGCCCTCGCCTCGCTCGCGGGCGATGTCACACTCTCGTGGGCGCTGGCCGCCGACGGCGGCCGCGAGGCGTCGCCCGCGCCGGTCTTGCTGGACATTGCGCGGCAGACCCTCGGTAATCCGGACCTCTCGTTCGAGGGCTTGCGCGCCGAGCTGTCACCGCCCGCCGCCGCCGTCCCGGGCCCCGGCGTTATGCCGCTCGACGTGCGCGATGTCTGGCTCGGCGCGATCGCGCCAGGGTCCGTCCTGCTCGACGGCACTTCGCAGGCACTGGAACGCTGGCCCGAGCTGGAGCGGGGCCTCCGCCTCGCCGGAGCCTGGGAGAGCGACGTCATCACCGCCGCACACGGCGTCGTGCCCGCCGCGCGGGAGGAGGATCCCCGGAGGCGCCAGACCCCGATCTCGGCCTCATCGCTGCAGCTGCTCGCCGCCTGCCCGCTGGCCTGGCTCTATCGCCATGCCATGCGGCTCCGGCCGGTGGAGGACGCCGAGTTCGAACCCGGCGCCTGGCTCAGCCCGCTCGACCGCGGGGCGCTGTTGCACACAGTGTTCGAGCGGTTCGCGCGGGAGTGGATGGACCGGCAGGACCGACTGCAGGCCCCTGAGGCGGAGGCCGCGGTCGTGGCCACAGCCAGGGCGGTCTTCGGCGAGTGGCAGCGCAAGGTGCCCGCGCCCGCCGCGGGCATCGTCGAGGCCGAGTGGGAGTACGTGCGCCAGTCGGCCCTCTCGTTCCTGCTGATGGAGCGTGACGGTGGCGGCGCGAGGTGGATGGTATGCGAGATGGAGCTGCTCGAGGGGGATCGGCGCCCGGTCCTACGCCTCCCCGATGGGTCGCGCCTCGCTGTCTGGGGCCGCATCGATCGCGTCGACCGGCGCGAGGACGGCAGGCTGGTCATCATCGACTTCAAGACCGGCTCGACCTGGGGATTCGCGGCCGACGGCAGGGGCGGGGCCTTCCGTGGCGGCAGGCAGCTCCAGTCGGGGCTCTACGCCCTGGCGGCAGAGCAACTCCTGAAGGCCGAGGTGGCGGTATTCGAATACCGGTTCCCGACGCCGAAGGGAGAGAACCAGGTCGCCCGCCACGAGCGCGCGGAACTCGACGCGGCGCCCGGCGTGATCCTCGACCTGCTCGGTCAGGTGGAGCGGGGGGAATTCCTGCCCACCATGGACAGCCACGACTGTGCCTACTGTGAGTTCCGTGAGATCTGCCGGGTCCGCGACGGGCGATTCCACAAGGTGCATTCCCCCCGTGCCGAGTGGGCCGGCCGGCTCGGCGCGACGGACCCGCGATTCGAGCCGATGCGGCGGCGGCGCGGCGAGAAGCCCGGATGAGCGACCAGTCTGCGCGCGACCGGATCCTGGCCGACCTCGACACCAACTTCCTGGTGGAGGCCGGCGCCGGTTCGGGCAAGACCACCGCGCTGGTCGGGCGGCTCCTCTCGCATGTGCGACGCGGCACGCCGGTAGACGCGTTGGCCGCCGTCACCTTCACTCGCAAGGCCGCCAACGAATTGCGAGAGCGGTTCCAGCTCGAGCTCGAGACCGCCACACGCGACCCCTCGACGCCGACTGCCGAGCGCACGCGCGCCGGAGATGCGCTCCGCGACCTCGACCGCGCCTTCCTGGGGACCATCCACGCCTTCTGCGGCCGGCTCCTGCGGGAGCGGCCGCTCGATGCCGGGCTCGATCCCGGATTCGTCGAACTCGACGAGAACGCATGGCCGGAGTTCGTGGAGGATCACTGGAATCAATGGGTGAGCGAGTGCCGTGAGGTTGACCACCCGGACCTCGGGACCCTGGCCACACTCGGCATCGAGCCAGGCTCGCTGGCCGGAGCGTTTCACGAGGTGGTGGACAACCCCGACGTGGACTTCTCCGGCGCCTCCGCTCCCGCACCGGACATCCGCGGCTGCCGGGAGAGGCTGGAACGGCTGCTGGCCGAGGCAGACCGGCTCATGCCGCGGGACGAGCCGGAGGCGGGGTGGGATGCGCTGCAGCGCACCTTCCGCCGCCTCTGGTACCGCCGCCGCACGGGAGACTGGTCCGACGTCAGGGCCTTCTGTGCCGGAATCGCCGGGCTCTCGGCTTCGGGGTCGAAGCTCACCCAGAAATGCTGGGGGACCACTAAGGCGGCGAAAGAGAGCGCCAAGGCGCTGCACGCATCGTTCGAGGCCTGGCGGACCGGCAGCGCCCAGGCGACGCTCACCGCCTGGCGTGAGCACCGATACGCGCCTGTGATCGGCATCCTCAACCGAGCCGCCGCGGAGTTTGCCCGGAGACGCGCCAGGACCGGACAGCTCGGCTTCGCCGACCTGCTGGTGCGCGCGGCCGCCCTCCTGCGGGAGCAGCCGGATGCCCGGGCGGAACTGGGTGAGCGGTTCCGGTATCTGCTGGTGGATGAGTTCCAGGACACCGATCCGATCCAGGCGGAGGTCTGCTTCCTGCTCGCCTCCCCTCCCACCGAGGGAGATGACTGGCGACGAGTGCACCCCCGTCCCGGCTCCCTATTCGTGGTGGGCGACCCGAAGCAGAGCATCTATCGCTTCCGCCGGGCGGACATCGGCATCTACAACCTGGTCAAGGAACGGCTGGCCGCCTGCGGCGAGGTGCTCAAGCTGACCCGGAACTTCCGCTCCACCACCGCCATTGCGGCGCTGGTCAACGCGAGGTTCGAGGAGGTCTTTCCCGCCACGGCAACACCCTGGCAGGCCGCGTTCCAGGCACTCGAAACCGACCGCGCCCCGCCCGCAGGCATCGGCGTACACCGGCTGATGACGCCTGGCGGGAACCGGGACGAGGTCGCGCGGGCGAATGCCGGGCTGCTGGCGGCATGGGTGGACGGTGAGATCCGCGCCCGGCGACGGATGCCGGGGGACTTCCTCGTGCTCACCTGGTGGACCAGGGACATCGAGCCTGTCGCCAGGGCGCTGGCGGAGCGCAACATCCCCGCCGTCACGACCGGCGCGCCGCTGCCGCAGGAACACGAGCTCCGCGAGCTGGTCCTGCTCCTCCGCGCGCTGGCCGACCCGGCCAACCCAGCCCTGGTCGCGGCGGTGCTGGAGGGGCTCTTCTTCGGGCTCACGCCGGCCGATCTGTACGCCTCCCGCAAGGCCGGGGCGCGCTTCATCCTCACGGTGCCACCCGAAGACGGGCATCCGGCGAGTGTGCCCCTCACCAGGCTCAACCAGTGGTGGCAACAGGCGGGCACCACCCGGCCGGATGTCTTCCTCGATCAGCTGCTCGACGACACCGGCCTGCTCGCCTGGAGCGCCTGCCAGCCACTCGGTGAGGCGCGCGCCGGCGCGCTGCTGCAGCTCGTGGACGCGGTACGGCGGGGAGAGGACGAGGGAGTGGGCGACCTCCCGGGCATGGTGACACTGCTCGAGCGACTGCTCGAACGCGAGGCACCGGATGCGCCGCTTCGGCCCGGCAGGCGGGACGTCGTCCGGGTCATGAATCTCCACAAGGCCAAGGGGCTCGAGGGGACCGTCGTGATGCTGGGCGCGCCGGTGCCGCCGCCCGATGTTCCGCCGAGCCGTTGTGTCAGGCGCGGCGAGGACGGCTCAGCACGGGGCAGCCTGCTCGTCACCAGCGGCGATTCGATCCTGGCGCAGGCTCCGGGGTGGGAGGAGGACAAGGCCGCGGAGATCGCGTTCCTGGGGGCGGAACACGAGCGTCTCCACTACGTCGCGGCGACGCGCGCCCGGGAGCAACTGGTCATCTCGGACTGCCCTGACGCGAAGAAGGCATCCTGCTGGGCCGCGCTGGCGGAGGCCGCCGCAGGGGCAGAGGAGTTGGCGGTGCCGGCCGATCCACCACCCGGCCGGGCGCAGCTCCGTGACCGCACCGCCGACCTCAGGGCCCGGGAAGCGCTGGCCGCCGCGAGCGTCGATCGGGCCAGAGCACCGACCTGGAGGAGGACCAGCGTCACTCGGATGCTTCGTGAGGATCGGGCGGAGGCTGAGACCTACGACCTTCCCGGGAGCGGCGCTGGGGACGAGGCCAGGGCGCTCGGCACTGTCCTGCACCGGGCGATCGAGGCCGCGGGCCGCGGCCGGCGCGGCGAGGTCCTCCTCGCATTCGCCCTGGCCGCCGCCGATGAGGAGGGACTCTCCGCGGCCTTGAAGGATCGTCTCATCGCTCAATTCGAAACGATGCTCGGCCTGCCGGCGATTGCGGCGATGCTGGACCGCGACGACGTCGCGTTCGAGCTGCCGCTCGTGCAGTTGATGGATGGCGCGGCGGGTCGTGAACTGGTGGAAGGCGTGATCGACGCTGCCTGCGTGCGTGACGGACGCTGGGAGGTGGTGGACTGGAAGCTCGGCGGCAGCGGGATGGAGACACGTTCGGACTACCGGCAGCAGGTGGACCAATACGCGCGCATGCTATCCGCGCTCTCAGGCCAGCAGGCAGAGGGACGGGTGGTGGCGGTGGCACTAGCCTGATCCCGGCCGCCCCGGCCCCTTCCCCGCCCCGGTCCGCTCGACCGCCGCGGCGATTTCATCGAGATCCTGTTCGGTCAGCACCAGCCGCCCCGCCCCGATCCATCCGTCCACCTGCGCCGCGCGCCGCGCCCCGACGATCGCCCCGGTGACGCCGGGCCAGGCCAGCGTCCACGCCACCGCCACGGCCGCCACTGTGGCGCCATGGCGCCTCGCCACCGGTCGAAGCGCGTCGCGGAGCGCCAGTCCCTGCTCCAGCTTGGGCGACTGAAACTCGTCGCTGCCCTTCCGCCAGTCGTCTTCCGCCATCGCCGCCACCCGCGCCGGCGAGAAGCTGTCGGTGAGGATCCCCCGCTGCATGGGGCTGTAGACGATGACTCCCGCGTGGTGCGTCGCACACCACGGAATCACGTCGGCCGCGGCACTTCGGCGGATGAGCGAGAACGGTGGCTGCAGCGAGTCGACGTGCGCCCACCGCTCGCAGCGCTCCAGCAGGTCCACCGTGAAGTTCGACACGCCACCGAACCGGACCTTCCCCTCCTCCACGAGGCGCTGCATCTCGCCCCAGGAATCCTCGACCGGAGTGCCGGTGGCCTGGTCAGGCCAGTGGAACTGGTACAGGTCGATCCGCTCAATCCCTAGGCGCCTGAGTGACGCCTCGCACTCCCGCCGGATCGACGCCGGCCGGAGGTTGGTCTCTGCCGCTGTCATCGGGTTGGCCTCGTTCCAGATCAGGCCCCCCTTGGTGAAGATCAAGGGCCGGTCGCTCGGTGACAGCTCACGCAGGAGACGGCCGACGATGCGCTCCGAGTGGCCCAGGCCGTACACCGCGGCGGTGTCGATCCAGTTCACGCCGAGCTTCAGGGCGTGGCGCATCGCGGCGAGCGATTCCTCGTCGTCCTGCGGGCCCCAGCCGAACGACCAGCCCCCTCCGCCAACCGCCCACGCCCCGAACCCGACCACGGAGATGTCGAGCCCGGTGCGGCCGAGCGGCCGGGTGTTCAGTGAGGTCATGGCGTCTCCACGGTGATGGTCACGCTGTCGCGAAGCCGGCCTGCCACCGCGAGCACCTGGTGGGTGCCCGGCTGGAGCGGCCAGCGGCCGGCGCTGGTAGCGAGTCCATCGACATACCACCTGACCTGTGCATCCGTCCCCGTCGCCCGGAGCGCAATCGAGGCGAAGCGCCGGTCCACCCCGGGCGGAATCCGGTAGTGATCGCCCGACCCAGGCGACGTGATCGTCAGGCGATCGGGACGCTCCTCCGCGATTGAGTCGCCGTGCGCGGAGACCCGCACATGGGCCACCCCTGATTCCCGCACCTGCCACTCGGCGAACGCCGCCGGAAGGACGAGCTCGCCAGCCCGATGCCAGTCACAGGTCTCCTGCGGGCGCGTCCCGGCGACGAAGTGTTCCACCAGCGTGGGGCAGTCGGGGCCCGCCAGCTTGCCGGAGACGCGGCAGATGGTCACACGGTGGAGTCCGACCGAGGCCGGCGTGACCAGGTTGCCCGGATCGCGCCGCCGTGCCACCAGAAGCATGGCGCGCTGCAGCAGCGGCCCCGCGCCGGCGATGCCACTTACCCCCTCCATCGGCTGGCCGCTGAAGTTGCCGACCCAGACGGCGACGGTGAACCCGGCCGTCACGCCGACCGCCCAGTTGTCGGTGAAGTGCCGGCTGGTCCCGGTCTTGGCCGCCGCCGGGAACGGCCATTCGAATGGCGTCCGCACCCCGAAAGCCGGCGCCCGGGCGTCGGGATCGGCGAGGATGTCCAGGGTGAGCACCGCTGCTTCGCGGGACATCACGCGACGGACCTCCCCGGGCGCTGAGCCGGACGGCACGGCCAGGCTGTGCCAGGGATGCCAGACGCCACCGTTCGCCAGCGCCCGGTATCCGTTGGCCAGCTCCAGCAGGGTGATGTCGCCGTTGCCTAACGCGAGACCGAGCCCGTAATGCTCCGGTGCCCGCGTCAGCGACGCGAATCCCGCCTGATGCAGTCCCCGCAGCAGTGCGCTCGGCCCGATCCGGTGCGCCAGGTCAACGGCCGGAATGTTGTACGAGCTTCCCAGCGCCTCGCGCGCGCGCACCGGACCGTGCTCCCGGCGGTCGTAGTTGCGGGGATGATACGGGCCGCGCGCCGTCTGGTAGGTCGTGGCCACATCGGCGAGGACCGTGGCCGCGGTGATGCCGCGGTCGAACGCCAGCGCATACAGGAACGGCTTCATCGCCGATCCAGGCTGGCGGGGGCTCACGACCATGTCGACCTGCCCCGCGGTATCGGCCCAGAAGTCGGGCGACCCGACCCAGGCGAGAACCTCCCCGGTCCGGTTGTCGAGCACCACCACCGCTCCGTGACGCACGCCCCGGTCGGCGAGTTGCGCCGTGGTGTGCCGGACCTCTTCCTCCAGCCATCCCTGTAGTTGGAGGTCGAGCGACGTCTGCCACCGTCCCGCCAGCGGACGGCCCTCGGCCTCCGCCGTCGCCAGGAGCCGGGTCGTGAAGTGAGGCGCGAGAAATGCTGCGCCCGATTCCACGCCGAGCACCGGCTCGCGGCTGGCCCTGGCGGCCTCAGTCGGAGTGACGTACGACTGCCTGACAAGAGCATCGAGAACAGATGCGCGCCGCGCGCTCGCCCGACCGGGAGACACCAGCGGATTCCGGCTCGAGGGCGAGCGCGCCAGCCCCGCGAGCAGGGCCGCCTGACCGAGGCTCGCCTGTTCCGGCCCGCCGTTGAAGTAGAGCCGCATGGCGGCCGACACGCCGATGGCGCCCTGCCCCAGCGGCACCCGGTTGAGGTACTGCTCCAGAATCTCTTCTTTCGGAAGGCCAGCCTCCAGCCTCAGCGCCCACGCTACCTGTCGAAGCTTGCCCAGGTAGCCGCGATCGATCGGCAGCAGCAGCCGCGCCAGCTGCATCGTGATCGTCGAGGCTCCGGACACGACCTGCCCCCGGTCGAGATTGTCACGGACCGCCCGGGCCACGGCGCGGAAATCCACCCCCGGGTGCGACAGGAATCGCTGATCTTCCGCCGTGATGAACGCCCGCGGCAGGTCGGGATCCATGTCACCCAGCGCCACCCAGCTGACGCGCTCACCCTCCTCACCGCGTGTGGTCCGCAGCGGGAGTCCATGGCGGTCGGTGAGCACCAGACTCTGCTGCGCCGGCGGCGCCAGCAGCATCGCCGGAACAGGCTGCATCACCCAGGTGACCACGCCCGTCAGGGCGAAAGCCAGCGCCAAGCCGACTCGCTTCATCGTGGCGTCACCACGAACTGACCACCATCGCTCCGGCCGAACACCGCCGGGTTGTACATCTCTTCGGCGTGGGCCGGTGGCCGGACGAACGTGCCGGGGGTCGTGGCCCGCGCGATGTAGGTCATGGTATAGGCGCCCTTCCAGAGCACGGTCGCAGAGTAGAGCACCCGATCGTCCCGGATCTCCCGGTGGTCGCACGCC
>Ga0224500_10001989_pt1 | contig 11492 bp, 8 predicted proteins | sample SF_Oct11_sed_USG_FD_168126 | JGI IMG/M metagenome (GOLD analysis project Ga0224500, IMG submission 168126) | Sediment microbial communities from San Francisco Bay, California, United States - SF_Oct11_sed_USGS_4_1 | ecosystem: Environmental > Aquatic > Marine > Sediment | place: USA: California... | reverse complement strand
CGAGCGTCACCAGCACGTTCGGCGTGCCGGTCGCAGGGTAGCGCTGCTCGTAGACCTTGAAGTCTTCGGCGTAGATCTCGAAGCGCTCGGCAACCTGCACGGGCGACTCGTCGACGCGGATGAAGGAGACGGCCGAGTCGTCGGGCGCCCACCAGTAGCCGGTGTAGCGGTCCATTTCTTCCTGCGCGATGAACTCCGCCATGCCGTTGCGGACGAGACCGCCGCCGTCGCGGGTCAGGCGGAGTTCCTCGAAGGACGCGAGGTCGATGGCATACAGGTCCTGGTCGCGGATGAACGAAACGTAGCGTCCCGTGGAGCTGAATTTCGGGTCCGTCTCGCCGGTTTCCGTGTCGGTGAGCTGGCGCGTCGTGCCGCCGTCGAGATCGTAAAGGAACAGGTCGCCGTTGAGCGGGAACAACAGGCGCCTGCCATCCGGCGCAAAGTGGTAGCTGACGATGCCGCGCTGCCCTACGATGCGCAGGCGCTCGCGCCTGGCGAGTTCTTCCTCGGACAGCGCCTCGTCGCCGGTGACCAGCGCCGTGGAGTCGACGAGCAGCCGCATCTGCCGGTCGTTGAAGTGGTATTCCCAGAGATCCATCTGCAGCGGATCGGTCTCCTTGCCACGCAGGAACGTCACGCGCGTGGAGTCCGGCGAGATCTTGACACCCTTCGGCGACGGTCCGTCGAGGTCGGGGGCCGCAAACAGTCGTTCGATTTCGAGAGTGGCCATGTCGTTGATATCGCTCCCTGTGTTGGCGCAGCTCGCCAGCACCACGAAAGTGCACAACAGGCTGAGTCTCGTCCGCATCGTGATTTCCTCGCTCGTGTTGGTCAGGCGCTGCGCCTGGCGCGGTTTTCCCGCAACAGCGGTTTCAGGTACTGGCCCGTAAACGAACGCCGGCAGGCGGCGATGTCCTCGGGTGTGCCGGCCGCGATGACTTCACCGCCGCCGTCACCGCCTTCCGGCCCGAGGTCGATGACCCAGTCGGCCGTCTTGATGACGTCCAGGTTGTGTTCGATGACCACGATCGTGTTGCCGCGATCGCGCAGCCGGTGCAGCACCTCCAGCAGGTGCTCGATGTCACGGAAGTGCAGCCCGGTCGTCGGCTCGTCCAGGATGTACAGGGTCCTGCCGGTGTCGCGCTTGGACAGCTCGCGGGCCAGCTTGACCCGCTGCGCCTCGCCGCCCGACAGGGTCGTCGCGTTCTGGCCCAGGCGCACGTATGCCAGCCCGACGTCGGTCAGCGTCTGCAGCTTCTTCGCAACCACCGGGACGTTCCTGAAAAACTCGAGCGCATCCTCGACCGTCATCTCCAGCACTTCGTGGATGTTCTTCCCCTTGTAGCGGATCTCGAGCGTCTCGCGGTTGTAGCGCTCGCCGCGGCAGACGTCGCAGGGCACGTAGACGTCGGGCAGAAAATGCATCTCCACCTTCAGGACGCCGTCGCCCTGGCAGGCCTCGCAGCGGCCGCCCTTCACGTTGAAGCTGAAGCGGCCGGGCATGTAGCCGCGCGAGCGCGCTTCCTGGGTGCCGGCGAACAGTTCGCGGATCGGCGTGAACAGGCCGCTGTAGGTCGCCGGGTTGGATCGCGGCGTGCGGCCGATCGGGCTCTGGCTGATGTCGATGACCCGGTCGATGAGTTCGAGGCCGCGTATCTCGTCGTGCGGCGCCGGATTGCGGCTGGTCCGGTTGAGCAGGTCCGCGACCGCCTTGTACAGGGTGTCGTTGACGAGCGTGGACTTGCCGGAGCCGGAAACGCCGGTCACGCAGGTCATCAGGCCGGCCGGGATCGAGGCGTCGACGCCTTTCAGGTTGTTGCCCCGGGCACCGACGATCCGGATCTGCCGCTCCGGGTCGGCGGCGGTGCGCTCGGCGGGCACCTCGATGGCACGTTTGCCGGAGAGATACTGGCCGGTGAGTGAATCCGGGTTGCTCATGATCTCCGCAGGCGTGCCCTGCGCGACGACCCTGCCGCCATGGACGCCCGCGCCGGGGCCGAGGTCGACGACGTGGTCGGCGGCCATGATGGCTTCCTCGTCGTGCTCGACGACGATGACCGTATTGCCGATGTCGCGGAGGTGGGTCAGCGTGCCGAGCAGCCGCTGGTTGTCGCGCTGGTGCAGGCCGATCGAGGGTTCGTCCAGTATGTACATCACGCCGACCAGGCCCGAGCCGATCTGGCTCGCCAGCCGGATGCGCTGCGCTTCACCGCCCGACAGCGTCTCGGCGCTGCGGTCGAGCGACAGGTAGTCGAGGCCGACGTCCGACAGGAAACCGATGCGGTCGCCGATCTCCTTCACGATCTTGTCCGCGATCGTCCCGCGCCAGCCCTCGAGTTGCAGCTCGCTGAAGAACTGCTTCGCGCTGCCGACCGACTTGCCGGTGATCTCCGGCAGCGAGTGGTCGCTCACGAACACGTGGCGGGCGGCACGGTTCAGGCGCGTGCCGCCGCACTCCGGGCAGGCCTGGCTGTTCAGGAACTTGGCGAGTTCCTCGCGCACCGCGCCGGATTCCGTCTCCCGGTAACGGCGTTCGAGATTCGGGATGACGCCCTCGAAACGGTGCCGCTTGCGCACCTCCATGCCGCGCGAGTTCTGGTAGAAGAAGTCGATCTTGTCGTTGCCGCTGCCGAACAGGACGATCTGCTGCAGCTTGCCGTCGAGCTCCTCGAAGGGGGTTTCCACGTCGAAGCCGTAATGATCCGCGAGACTGCGGATCATCTGGTAGTAATAGGTCGTGCGGCGGTCCCAGCCGCGGATCGCGCCGCCGGCCAGTGACAGCGAGCGGTTGACGATGACGCGTTCCGGGTCGAAGAACTGCTTGACGCCGAGCCCGTCGCAGGACGGGCAGGCGCCCGAGGGGTTATTGAACGAGAACAGCCGCGGTTCGAGCTCCGTCAGGCTGTAGCCGCACAGGTTGCAGGCGAAGCGGTCGGAGAAGATGATCTCCTCCTGCGCCGGATCGTCCATCCACGCGATCCGCGCGACGCCGTCGGCGAGCCTGAGCGCGGTCTCGAAGGATTCGGCGAGCCGCAGGCGGATATCCTCCTTCACCCGGAAGCGATCCACGATCGCCTCGATCGTGTGTTTCCGGCGCAGGTCCAGTTTCGGCGGCTGGTCGAGTTCGTACACTTCGCCGTCGATGCGGGCGCGGATGTAGCCCTGCGCCATCAGTTCCTGCATCAGCTGCACGTGTTCGCCCTTGCGCTCGTCCACGACGGGCGCCAGCAGCATCAGCCGCGAGCCTTCGGGCATCGCGAGCACCTGGTCGACCATCTGGCTCACGGTCTGCGCCTCGAGCGTCGTGCCGTGATCCGGGCAGCGCGGGATGCCCGCGCGGGCGAACAGCAGGCGCAGGTAATCGTAGATCTCGGTGACGGTGCCCACGGTCGAGCGCGGGTTGTGGGAGGTGGACTTCTGCTCGATGGAAATGGCCGGCGACAGCCCGTCGATGTGGTCGACGTCGGGTTTTTCCATCATCGACAGAAACTGGCGTGCGTAGGCCGAAAGCGACTCGACGTAGCGCCGCTGCCCCTCCGCGTAAATGGTGTCGAAGGCGAGCGACGATTTACCGGAGCCCGACAGGCCGGTGAAGACGATCAGCTTATCGCGCGGCAGGCTGAGATCGAGATTGCACAGGTTGTGCGTGCGGGCGCCGCGGATATCGATGGATTTCATGAATTCGGGGAGAGTTTACCGACCAACCTGCTAATATACGCCGCCCTGCAACTCCGGCGCAAAGACGGCCGACCATGACCGCGGAAAACAGCAACACCAAGATGACCTGGCTGCCGGCCGAACGGCGTGCCGTCGGCGTCATTGCGGTGATCGGCATGCTGCGCATGTTCGGCCTGTTCGCGCTGCTGCCCGTGCTGGCGCTGCACGCGGCCACGCTGGAAGGCGCGACGCCGATCCTGATCGGCATGGCCGTCGGCGCCTACGGCCTCACCCAGGCCGGTTTGCAGATACCCCTCGGCGCGCTCTCCGACCGCATCGGCCGGCTGCCCGTGATCGTCGGCGGTCTTGCCGTGTTCGCGGCGGGCAGCCTGCTTGCCGCCTACAGCGACAGCATCGGGGGCGTGATCGCGGGCCGGCTGCTGCAGGGCGCGGGCGCGATCTCGGCGACGCTGACCGCGCTGATCGCCGATGCCACCCGCGACGGCGTGCGGACGCGGTCGATGGCCGTGTTCGGTATCGGGGTCGGCGGGGCGTTCATGCTGGCGATGATCGTGGGTCCCAAGTTTGCCGGCCATTTCGGTGTGCCCGCGCTGTTCCTGTTCGCGGCTTTCCTGGCCCTGGTTGCAGCGCTCCTGCTCATCGCACTGCCCGGCGAAATTCAGCGGCCGGAGATACCCCGGCGGTGGAATTTCCGGCCGGCTTTCCGCGCCGAGCTGTTGCGCCTCGATGCCTACGTGTTCCTGCTGCACACCATATTGACCGCGAGTTTCGTCGCGCTGCCGTTCCTGTTCGTCGATCGCCTGGAGTTGCCGGTGACCGAGCACTGGAAGATGTACGTCGGCGCGTTGCTGCTGTCGCTGGCGGGCACGATTCCGCTCATCATGCGCGACGAGCACCAGGGGAAGGGCAGCACCATGGGCATCGCGGTGTCGCTGATGGTCGCGGGCCTGCTGGTGCTGACGTTCGCCGGCTTCGCGATAGCGCCCGTTTTCGGCGGGCTGGTGCTGTTCTTTGCCGGTTTCAATTTCCTCGAGGCGGGGCTGCCCGCGCGGCTCTCGCTGATCGCGGACGACGATTCCCGCGGGGCGTCGCTCGGCCTGTTCGCGAGTTCGCAGTTCCTCGGCGCCTTCGTCGGCGGCCTGATCGGCGGCCGCTTCCTGGCGACCGGCCGTCCGGCCGACGTGTTTTTCGTGTGCGTGCTGCTCGCGGCGATCTGGCTCGCGATGCAGGGCTTCAGCCGCTTCCGCACCAGCTGAGACGCTGTTCGGGCGCCGCGGGCCTCATCGTAGGCGCCGTTCCCGAACCGCGGCGGGTGCCCGGCCGGGGGCTATTGTGAAGGTCGTGAATTGCGCGCACTATTGCTCGCCGCTCCCCCCGGGGAGCTTCTGGAGACAGGGACGGGTCGTCCATATGAGTAACCCAACGGAGCTGCGCGAGTCGCGGCTGCGCAGCATTCTGAAAGCGATCACCTACCGCATCACCGGCACGATAACGACCATGGGACTGGCGTATGCCGTCACCGGCGAGGCAATGACGGCGCTCGCGATCGGCAGTGTCGAGCCGGTCGTCAAGCTGGTCGTCTATTACCTGCACGAGCGTGCCTGGCAGTTCGTCCCGCTCGGCACGATCCGGCGGCTGGTGCACCTGAAGCGGCGCTGACGGCGGCTGGCCTGCGCCACCGGCCGCGGGAGCGGGCCTTCGGCTTGCGATCCGGCTCCAGGAAGCGCTCCGGCAGCACGGTTCGGGACCGAAAACCGCTTCCCGGGCCAGAAATCGGGGTGGCTTTCGGAGAGCAACCCTCTACAATATGTGCCCCTTCGAGAGGGTATCAACACCATTCGCGCCGCAACGGCGCTACAAGCAGAGAATCGTTATGGCCCGTGGAATCAACAAAGTCATCATCGTCGGTAATCTCGGCGCAGACCCGGAAACGCGCTACATGCCGAGCGGCAGCGCCGTCACCAACCTGTCCATCGCCACCAGCGAGACATGGAAGGACAAGCAGACCGGCGAGCAGAAGGAGCGCACCGAGTGGCACAAGGTGGCGATGTTCAACCGGCTGGCCGAGATCGCTGCCGAGTACCTGCGCAAGGGCTCGCAGGTGTATATCGAAGGCAAGCTGCGCACGCGCAAGTGGCAGGACCGCGACGGTAATGATCGCTGGACGACCGAGATCGTCGCCGACGAGATGCAGATGCTGGGCGGCCGCGGCGGCGGCTCGGCGCCGATGCCTTCCGATCGGGGCCCGTCGAACGGGCCGCCGCAGGGGCCGCCGGACGACTTCGAGGACGACATTCCTTTCTAGCTTCGGAGCTTTTGTCAAAAAGCCAATTTCCGGGGTGCAGGCGGTGATAGCCTGCGCCCCGCTTCCATACAGGGACAATAAAAATGGGTGCTTACAAGGAGCCGCACGGCGGCGAACTGAAGAATTTGTATTTGCCGGCCGAGCAAGCCGAGGCCGAGAAACAGGCGGCGCGTGAATACGCGTCCTGGGACCTGACCGAGCGCCAGCTGTGCGACATCGAGCTGCTTCTGAACGGCGCGTTCTCGCCGCTGGAGGGTTTCCTCGACGAGGACGACTACAACTCGGTGATCCAGAACATGCGGCTGACGAGCGGAGTCCTCTGGCCGATGCCGATCACGCTGGACGTCAGCGAAGCGTTCGCCGAAACCATCCAGAGCGGTGACCGGATCGCGCTGCGTGACCTCGAGGGCGTCATCATCGCGACGCTCGACGTCGGCGACATCTGGACGCCCGACAAGAAAGCCGAAGCCGAAAGCGTCTACGGGACCACCGACGAGAAGCATCCGGCCGTTCATTACCTCAACAACATTGCCAATCCGATCTACGTCGGCGGCAAGCTGCGCGGCATGGAAGCCCCGATCCACTATGACTTCAAGCACCTCCGCAACAGCCCGGCCGAACTGCGCGAGCGGTTCCGCAAACTCGGCTGGCGCAAGGTCGTCGCGTTCCAGACACGTAACCCGATGCATCGCGCGCACCAGGAACTCACGCTGCGCGCGGCATTCGACGTCGAAGCCAACCTGCTCATCCACCCGGTCGTCGGCATGACCAAGCCGGGCGACGTGGATCACTACACGCGCGTGCGCTGCTACGAGCACCTGCTGTCGCGTTACCCGGAACAGACCACGATGCTGTCGCTGCTGCCGCTCGCGATGCGCATGGGCGGTCCCCGCGAAGCGCTGTGGCACGCGATCATCCGCAAGAACTACGGCTGCACGCACCTCATCGTCGGCCGCGACCATGCGGGCCCCGGCAAGGACTCGCAGGGCAAGGATTTTTACGGCCCGTACGATGCACAGGAACTGCTGAAGGAGCACGAGGAAGAACTCGACATCTCGATGGTGCCGTTCCGCATGATGGTGTACGCGGAGAATCGCGCACAGTACATTCCCGTGGACGAAGCGAGCGAATCCGACAAGGTGCTGGATATTTCCGGCACCGAGCTGCGCCGGCGCCTGGCAGAGGGCCTCGAGATCCCCGACTGGTTCTCGTTCTCCGACGTGGTCGCCGAGCTGCGCCGCACGCACCCGCCGCGCCACAAGCAGGGGTTCACCGTGTTCTTCACCGGCCTTTCCGGCTCCGGCAAGTCCACGATCGCGAACGCGCTGATGGTCAAGCTCATGGAGACGGGCGGCAGGGCGATCAGCCTGCTCGACGGCGATATCGTGCGCAAGAACCTGTCGAGCGAACTCGGCTTCTCCAAGGAGCACCGCGACCTCAATATCCGCCGCATCGGCTACGTGGCCAGCGAGATCACGAAGAACGGCGGCATCGCGATCTGCGCGCCGATCGCACCGTATGCGTCGACCCGCCGCACGGTGCGCGACATGATCAGCCCGCTCGGCGGATTCGTCGAGATCCACGTTGCGACACCGCTGGAAGTGTGCGAGGAGCGGGATCGCAAGGGGCTCTACGCGAAGGCCCGTGCCGGCATCCTCAAGGAGTTCACCGGTATCAGCGACCCTTACGAGGTGCCGGAGAATCCGGAGATGGTGATCGACACGGCGAATATTTCGCCAGACCTCGCCGCGCACCGCATCATGCTGAAGCTGGAGAGCATGGGGTACTTGAGGTAGGCGCCGGGCCCGATTGATGTTCGGACTGTAGGAGCGGTTCTCGAACCGCGATCCGGGGTTTGATCGCGCGCCCAGGCGCGCTCCTACGGGTGCTATCGAGCGCCCCGGTGTAGAATCGGCGTATGACGAAAAAGTTGTTCATAAAGACGTTCGGCTGCCAGATGAACGAGTACGACTCGGACAAGATGGCGGACGTGCTGCACGCATCGCATGGCTACGAGCTGACCGACGTCGCCGAGGAAGCCGACCTGCTGCTCGTCAATACCTGTTCCATTCGCGAGAAAGCCCAGGAGAAAGTGTTTTCCGAACTCGGGCGCTGGCGTGCGATCAAGGAGCAGCGTGACGGCGTCATGATCGGTGTCGGCGGCTGCGTCGCGAGCCAGGAAGGTGATGGCATCACGCGCCGCGCGCCGTTCGTGGATGTCGTGTTCGGGCCGCAGACGCTGCACAGGCTGCCGCAGCTGATCGAGGACGCCGGCCGCCGGCGCGCCGCGGTCGTCGACGTGTCGTTTCCCGAGATCGAGAAGTTCGACCGGCTCCCCGAACCGCGTGCAGAAGGTCCGACGGCCTTCGTGTCCTGCATGGAAGGCTGCAGCAAGTACTGCAGTTTCTGCGTCGTGCCGTATACGCGCGGCGAAGAGATCAGCCGGCCGCTGGACGACGTGATCGCCGAGGTCGTGCAGCTCGCGGAGCAGGGTGTACGCGAGATCAACCTGCTGGGCCAGAACGTCAACGCCTATCAGGGGCCGATGCACGACGGCTCGATAGCCGACCTGGCCACGCTGATCTATTACGTGGCGGCCGTGGATGGCGTCGACCGGATCCGCTTTACGACCTCGCACCCGGTAGAGTTCACGGACAGCCTCGTGCAGGCCTACGCCGAGGTGCCGAAGCTCGCCAATTACCTGCATCTGCCGGTGCAGCATGGCTCGGACCGGATCCTGGCGGCGATGAAGCGCGGCCACACGGCGCTCGAGTACAAGCAGAAGATGCGCAAGTTGCGCGAGGTGCGCCCGGGCATCTCCATCGCGTCGGATTTCATCGTCGGCTTTCCCGGCGAGACCGACCGGGACTTCGAAGCGACGATGAACCTCATCGCCGAGGTCGGTTTCGATCAGTCGTTCAGCTTCATTTACAGCGCGCGTCCGGGCACGCCGGCAGCGAATCTCCCCGATACCACGCCGATGGACGTCAAGAAGGAGCGCCTGCAAATCCTGCAGACGCGCATCAACCAGCAGGCGCAGGCGATCAGCAATGCGATGGTCGGTACGACGCAGCGCGTGCTCGTCGAACGGCTCTCGAAAAAGAGTGCCAGCCAGGTGACGGGAAGAACCGAGAACAACCGCTGGGTGAATTTCGATGCCGACGCATCGGTTATCGGCCAGTTCGTCGACGTCGTGATTACGGAAGCGTTACCGAATTCCCTGCGTGGCAGGTGCCGTGACCGCCAGGCAGCGGCGTGACATAAAGCGCAGCATGCGGTCTTCAAAAAGCCGCCACTTCGCGGTAGTCTGCCCCCATACCATCGACAGAGGTCTGAAGCACCGAACTTGAATGCAGTCCAGATATCGCGGGATGTCATTCTCGAGCCCGCCGACAACAACCGTCTGGCCAATCTCTGCGGCCAGTTCGACGAACACTTGCGGCAGATCGAACGCCGCCTCGATGTCGAGATCGCCAGCCGCGGCAATCACTTTCGCGTCACCGGACAGCCCGGTGCGACACAACTCGGCAGCGATTTGCTGCACAGGCTTTTCAGGATGACGGACCGCGAGCGCCTCGATCCGGAGCGCGTGCACATTCTGCTGCAGGAATCGGTTATGAAAGAGGGCGAATCGGTGCCGGAACTGTCCCCGGAACCCGGCGATGACGAGGAGCACCTCGCGATCCAGACGCGCCTGAAGCGCATCCGGCCGCGCGGCGCCAACCAGACCGCGTACATGCGGGCGATGCGCGATTACGATCTTTCCTTCGGCATCGGCCCGGCCGGTACCGGCAAGACGTATCTTGCGATCGCAGCCGCCGTCGACGCGCTGGAGCACGAGCACGTCCGCCGCATCGTGCTGGTCAGGCCGGCGGTCGAAGCGGGCGAACGGCTGGGCTTCCTCCCCGGGGACATGTCGCAGAAGGTGGACCCGTACCTGCGGCCGATGTACGACGCGCTGTACGACATGCTCGGCGCGGACCGCGTGCTGCGCCTCATCGAGCGCAACATCATCGAGATCGCGCCGCTCGCATTCATGCGCGGGCGCTCGCTCAACGAGTCGTTCGTCATTCTCGACGAGGCGCAGAATACCAGCGTCGAACAAATGAAGATGTTCCTGACGCGGATCGGTTTCGGCTCGCGCGCCGTGGTGACGGGTGACGTCACGCAGATCGACCTGCCGTCCGGCCAGCAGTCGGGCCTCAACAACGCCGCACGCGTCCTGGAGCGCGTCGAAGGCATCAGTTTCACGTACTTCTCGAGGAAGGACGTCGTCCGCCATCCGCTCGTGCAACGCATCGTCGCCGCCTACGAGGCCGACGGCGATGCAGTCTAGATCGTCGCACGCCGTGCGATGAGTGCCGACGTCCAGGTCGCGAGCAATGCTGCCGGCATCCCTGCGAGCGAAGCGCTGCAGGACTGGGTCGAGCGCACGCTGCGCGCGGCGGATCCGCGCCGGGATGCCGAGGTGTCCGTGCGCATCGTCGACGAGCCGGAGATGCGGGTCCTGAACCGGCAGTACCGCGACCAGGACAGGCCGACGAACGTACTGGCGTTTCCCGCGGGTGACGACGGTTTCGTGCCGCCGGGGGAGGTGCCGCTGCTCGGCGACGTCGTCGTCTGCGCCGGCGTTGTGGCTCGGGAGGCGCAGGAGCAGGGCAAGCCGCTCGAGCACCACTGGGCCCACATGCTGGTACACGGTACCTTGCACCTGCTGGGTTACGACCATATGAGCGAGGAGCAGGCCGAGACGATGGAGGCGCTCGAGCGGCGCGTCCTGGAGGGCTTCGGCATCGCCGATCCTTACGCCGGAAACTGATACAATGTTCCGCCCGGAAACGGGGTTTAACCAGCCGGCCAACACCACGACAGTCAGATGAACGACAAACCGCCAAGTACCGGCGGCACAGGGACCACCTCGCTGATCGCGCGCTTGAAGCGCGCCTTCAAAGGTGAGCCCTGGAGCCGCGAAGAAATCCAGGACATCATCCAGCAATCCGAAACCAATATCGATGCCGAGGAAAAGAGCATGCTCGCCGGCGTGCTCGAGGTATCGGAGACCCAGGTGCGCGATGTCATGATCCCGCGCTCGCAGATGGTCGTGATCGATATCGAAGACGACATCGACGAAATGATCAGGGTCATCGTCGAGTCGGGCCACTCCAGGTTCCCGGTCATGGGAGAGGACCGCGACGAGGTTCTGGGCGTGCTGCTCGCGAAAGACCTGTTGCGCTACTTCGGCAGGACGGATGGGCAGGACGTGCCGATACGCAAGCTGCTGCGTCCGGCGGCCGTCATACCCGAATCGAAGCGCCTGAACGCACTGCTGAAGGAATTCCGCGCCAGCCATAACCACATGGCGATCGTCGTCGACGAGTACGGCGGCGTATCCGGGCTGCTGACGATCGAGGACGTGCTCGAGGAGATCGTCGGCGAGATCGACGACGAACACGATCCGGAAGAGGATGCCTTCATCCGCCCCGAGGGCGACCGCAACGGCCGGCCCTGT
>Ga0224500_10001987_pt1 | contig 11493 bp, 10 predicted proteins | sample SF_Oct11_sed_USG_FD_168126 | JGI IMG/M metagenome (GOLD analysis project Ga0224500, IMG submission 168126) | Sediment microbial communities from San Francisco Bay, California, United States - SF_Oct11_sed_USGS_4_1 | ecosystem: Environmental > Aquatic > Marine > Sediment | place: USA: California... | reverse complement strand
TCGTGAACATCGCCGTTCGCAGCGAGGCCCGCCGCGAATTCACGGGTGCCGATGCGCAGGCGGCGGCCATCGACCGTGCCCTCGACGCCGCTGCCCGCCGTCACCACGACGTCGCCCGCGGTGTGCTGCGCGATGCCCGACGCGGCGAATGCCTTGGCGATGGGATGCTCCGATCGCTGCTCCAGGGCTGCGGCCAGCGCGAAGCAGGCCTCTGGCGTATCGCCGCGCAACGGCTGGATCTCTTCCACACGAACCAGGCCGCGCGTGAGCGTCCCCGTCTTGTCCCAGAGCACGTGGGTTGCGCGCGCGAGCGTCTCGAAGGCATCGGAATGCGCGACCAGCACGCCACGTTTCGCGAGGTCCGCCGTCGCGGCGGCCAGCACCGCGGGCGTCGCGAGCGACAGCGCGCATGGACACGTGACGACCAGCACCGCGATCGTCGCGGGCAGCGCCTGCGCGGGATCCACGAACCACCATGCCGCGAACACGAGCGCGGCTCCGACAAGGATGCGGCTCAGGAACCACGCGGCAGCGCGGTCGGCGGCACGCGCGAGCCGGGGCCGTTCGGCCTGCGCGCGCTCGAGCAGCGCGACGATGCCGGACAGCACCGTGGCGCCAGCGACAGCCGTCACCTGCACACGCAGCGGCACGCCCAGGTTCTGCGTGCCCGCCCGCACGGTGGCGCCGCGACCCTTGGCGATCGCGGTCGATTCGCCCGTGAGCATCGATTCATCGACGCGGCCCTCCACGTCTTCGGCGACGACGCCGTCCGCGGCGAAGATCTCGCCCGTGCGCACGAGCATCTCGTCCCCCGGCTGCAGATCGATGGCCTGTACGTCTTCGGTCTGAGCGGCCCGCAGGCGCCGCGCCGTGACGGGCGCCAGACGCGCAAGTGCGTCGGCGACGCTGCCCGCGCGGTGGCGCGCAACCATCTCGACGTAACGGCCCAGCGACAGGAAGAAGACGAACATCGTGACCGAGTCGAAATAGACTTCGCCGTGGCCGGTCAGGGCGCTCCATACGCTCGCGACGAAAGCGATCACGATGCCGATCGTCACGGGGACGTCCATGCTGACGCTGCGCGCCCTCAGCGCGTGCCACGCGCCCTGGTAGAACGGCCAGCCCGAATACAGCGCGACCGGGATCGACACCAGCATGCTCACGAGACGGAAGAACTCGCGCATGCCGGGATCCATTCCGGAGCTGTGTGCCACGTAGAGCGGCAGCGCGAACATCATGACCTGCATCATGCCGAAGCCGGCGACTGCCAGGCGCTTCAGCGCAGTGCGTCGCTCGAGCAGCGCAAGTTGTTCGGCGGGCTCGCCGGCCAGCGGATGCGGCCGCAGACCCACGCTGTCCAGTACGCGCAGCAGGTCGCCGAGGCGACACTTGTCGGGGTTCCATACCAGTCGCGCACGCGCCGTGGCGGGGTTGACGCTGACGTCGAGCACGCCGCTCTGCAGGTGCAGCGCGCGGTCGGCCAGCCAGCTGCACGCCGAGCAGCGCAGGCCTTCGAGCAGCACGGTGATCGAGCGCGCGCCGCCCGGTTCGCTGCGCGTGAGCCGCTCGACGAGTTCGGGCCGGTCGTAGGCCGACCAGCGATCAGGGCGCGGCAGCTCGTTCGCGCGCGCAGCCGACTGGTCGCGATACCTGTAGTAGTCGTCGAGGCCGGCGCCGGTGATGAATTCCGCCACGGCCTTGCAGCCGTGGCAGCAGACGGCGCGTTCCTGCGCGTCGATGCGCGCGAAGATACGGATGCCGGCCGGGATGGGCTCGCCGCAATGGAAGCAGGCAGAGCCCTGCGTCGCGGTCATGGGCTCCGCGGGACGTCCTTGCCGCAGACCATGGTCGCGCCGTCACGCACGCAGTCCTTGCGGACCAGGGTGTCGGGGTGCGAGAGCGCCAGGTACAGCGTGAAGAAGCCCGCGATGACGGCGCTCGCCGGCAGTGCGATCAGCATCCAGGGATAGAACTGCCGGTACCAGGGACGCTCGGTCTGCGTGGTCATGAATGAAGCCTATCAGTTCGTGGGGGCGAGGAAACGGGCCTTGCCCGTGGCCTGCAGCGGGTGCGCGTCGTCCTCGGTGCGGATCGTGAACGTGATGTCCGCGCCGCCCTGCAGTTCGGCGCGTGGCACCCGCAGCCGCACGGCGACGCTCTGCACGTTGCCGGGACCGACCTCGACTTCGTCGTCGCCGTAATCGACCTGGATGCCAGGCAGGCCTGCGGCCGTGATCACGAATTCGTGCTCGTCGCGGTCCTTGTTCAGGATCTTGACGTTGTAGACGTTCTCGATCATGCCGCCCGGCAGTTCGCGGTACAGCGCGTTGCGGTCACGGATCACGTCCACGCCGACGACGTTGCGGTGCGTGAGTGTGTACGCGAAGCCGAGGATCAGCACCATGAGCAGCGTGGCGTAGACCATGGTGCGCGGCCGCATGACGCGCTTAGGCCTGCCCTCGAGCCCGTGCTGCGTGTCGTAGCGGATCAGGCCCCTCGGGTAGCCGACCTTGTCCATGACCTCGTCGCAGGCGTCGATGCAGGCGGCGCACGCGATGCACTCGTACTGCAGCCCCTTGCGGATGTCGATGCCGGTCGGGCAGACCTGCACGCACATCGTGCAGTCGACGCAGTCACCGAGGCCTTTCGCCTTCGGGTCCGTGCCCTTCTTGCGTGCGCCGCGCGGCTCGCCGCGCTTCTCGTCATACGTGATGATGAGCGTGTCGCGGTCGAACATCGCGCTCTGGAAGCGCGCGTACGGGCACATGTACTTGCAGACCTGCTCGCGCAGGAAGCCCGCGTTGAAGTACGTCGCGCCGCCGTAGAACAGCACCCAGAACGTTTCCCACGGGCCGGTCGAGAAAGTGACGATCTTGGCGGCCAGTTCGGTGATCGGCGTGAAGTAGCCCACGAACGTGAAGCCCGTCCACAGCGCGAAAGCCGCCCACAGGAAGTACTTGGTGCCTTTGCGCAGCACCTTCTCCGCGCTCCACGGCGCGCGGGCGAGTTTCATCTGCTGCGAGCGGCTGCCCTCGACCCAGCGCTCGATCCAGACGAAGGTTTCGGTCCAGACCGTCTGCGGGCAGGCATAGCCACAGAACAGGCGCCCGGCGAGTGCGGTGAAGAAGAAGAGCGAAAGCGCGGCGATGATCAGCAGCCACGTCAGGAAGTAGAAATCCTGCGGCCACAGCGTGAGGGCGAAAATGTGGAACTTGCGTGCCGGCAGGTCGAACAGCACCGCCTGGCGTTCGCCCCAGCGGATCCAGGGCAGCACGTAATACAGGCCAAGCAGCGCGAAGACGGCATAGACGCGCAGCTTCTGGAAGCGGCCACCGATCTCACGGGGATAGATCTTCTGGCGGGCCGCGTAGAGCTCGCCGTCCACGGGGGCGTTGGCGTCGTTCATTTGGGACTCCGTGTCCCGCTCTCGTCAGTCCCCTCGTCTGCCGGTTCGGGATGGGCCGTGCGCACCAGGTAGAGCGTCATCAGGCTCGACAGGGCAGCGATCAACCAGAAAAAGAAGAAGCCGACCGCATACCCCGTCATGCGGTTCTGGAACGCGGGCGGCGGGTAATCGTCGTTACCTACGAGCACCGGATCCAGGAAGCCGAAGCACACCATGGTCGCGACACTCGCGACGAGAAACGACGGCCACGCCACGATCGCCACGTCCTGTCCCAGACGTGGCCATCGCAGCCGGCCGGTGTCTTCGTCGCGCATGTCGGCCAAGGCTACTTGCCGGTGGACAGCTTCGTCACGTAAGCCGCGAGCAGCTTCACTCGCTGCTCGCCCAGCTTGTCGTTCCACCCAGGCATCTGGCCGTTGCGGCCGTCCACCACGGACTTGTGGATCGCCGCCGCGTCGCCGCCGTACAGCCAGACGTCGTCCGTGAGGTTCGGCGCGCCGAGCAGCGGGTTGCCCTTGCCATCCACACCGTGGCATGCCGCACAGACCGTCTCGAAACGAGCCTGGCCCGCGGTCGCAAGCGCTGCGTCGGCCGGCTGGCCGCTCAGCTTCTGGACGTAAGCGACGACTTCGTTGACACCCTGATCACCGAGCACTGCGCCCCAAGGCGGCATCGCCGCCACGCGGCCACCCGCGATCGTCGCGACCACGGAGTCCGCATCAGCGCCCCACTGCCAGTCGGCGTTGCGCAGGTTGGGGAACCCCACCGCGCCGCCGCCGTCCGAGCCGTGGCACTGCGCGCAGTTCTGCTGGAACAGGTTGTGCGCGGTGGCCATGGCCTGCCCGTTGTTGACGAGATCGGCAACGGGCATCGCCGCCAGCGGCGCGAGGATCGCCTGCGCCTTGGCTTCGATCGCCGCTTTCTCGGCGTCGTACTGGTTCGCCTGTGTCCAGCCCTTCACGCCGGCCAGGTTGCCGAGGCCCGGATAGAGCGCGAGGTACAGCAGGCCGAACGCGATCGTGATGTAGAACAGCCACAGCCACCATTTCGGCAGCGGGTTGTTGTACTCGCGCAGGTCCTTGTCCCAGACGTGCCCGGTATCGGCACCGCCGCCGATCTTCTCGTTGGCGGTGCGCGGCTTCGAGGTCCATCGCAGCAGCCAGAAGCAGCCGAAGATGTTGAGGACCGTCAGGATGATGACGAAAAGGCTCCAACCACTAGTCATGGGGTCTTGCTCCCTTGATCTCTTGCCGGCGGATCGTCCTCGAGCGGCATGCGCGCCAGCTCGTCGAAATCCGCCTTGCGGCGACTGCTCCAGGCCCAGAACACCAGCGCGACGAAAGCGACGAACAAGGCCGCCGTGATCAGTCCGCGCACCGTGCCGATGTCCATGCTCAGTTTCCTGCCTTCAGGTTCGTGCCGAGACCCTGCAGGTAGGCGATGAGCGCGTCGAGTTCCGACTTGCCCGCCACCGCGTCAGCAGCGCCGGCGATGTCGGCATCGGTGTACGGCACGCCGATCTTGCGCAGCGCCGTCATCTTGTCTGCCGTCAGCGCGCCGTCGACCTGCGCGTCGGCGAGCCACGGGAAGCGCGGCATGTTCGACTCGGGTACCACGTCACGCGGGTTCAGCAGGTGCACGCGATGCCAGTCGTCCGAGTAACGGCCGCCCACGCGCGCGAGGTCGGGTCCCGTGCGCTTGGAGCCGAACTGGAACGGGTGGTCGTACACCGACTCGCCCGGCAGCGAATACGGTCCGTAACGTTCGGTCTCCGAACGGAACGGCCGGATCATCTGCGAGTGGCACAGGTAACAGCCTTCGCGGATGTACACGTCGCGGCCGGCCAGGCGCAGCGCCTCGTAGGGCTTGATGCCCGGCGCCGGCTCGGTGACCGCCGACTGGAAGTACAGCGGGACGATTTCGACGAGGCCGCCGACGCTGATCACCAGTGCGATCAGCACGCCGAGCACGCCGACTTTCTTTTCTACTGCATCGTGGTTCATGCGTGATTACCTTCAGGCGGGCTGCACGACGGGTGAATCGGCCGTCGTGGTGCTGGCCGCGATCGTCTTCCACACGTTGTAAGCCATGAGGAACATGCCGCCGAGGACCAGCGTGCCGCCGGCCAGTCGCACCGCGTAGTACGGATACGTGGACTTGATCGACTCGATGAATGCGTACGTGAGCGTGCCGTCCGCGTTCATGGCGCGCCACATCAGGCCCTGCATGACGCCGGCGATCCACATCGAGGTGATGTAGAGCACCACGCCGATGGTCGTCGTCCAGAAGTGCACGTCGATGAGCTTGACGCTGTACATCTGCTCGCGGCCGTACAGCTTCGGGATCAGCGCGTACATCGTGCCGATCGAGATCATCGCCACCCAGCCGAGGGCGCCGGAGTGCACGTGGCCGATCGTCCAGTCGGTGTAGTGCGAGAGCGCGTTCACGGTCTTGATCGACATCATCGGGCCTTCGAAGGTCGACATGCCGTAGAACGAGAGCGAGACGATCATGAACTTGAGGATCGGGTCGGTGCGCAGCTTATGCCACGCGCCCGAGAGGGTCATGATGCCGTTGATCATGCCGCCCCACGACGGCGCCAGCAGGATCAGCGAGAAGACCATGCCGAGGGACTGTGCCCAGTCCGGCAGCGTGGTGTAGTGCAGGTGGTGCGGGCCGGCCCACATGTAGGTGGAGATCAGCGCCCAGAAGTGCACTACGGAGAGCCTGTAGGAATAGACCGGGCGACCCGCCTGCTTCGGCACGAAGTAATACATCATGCCGAGGAACGCCGCGGTCAGGAAGAAGCCGACTGCGTTGTGGCCGTACCACCACTGCACCATCGCGTCGACGACGCCCGGGTAGATGCTGTACGACTTCGTCAGCGTCACCGGGATCGCGAGGCTGTTGACGATGTGCAGCACCGCGATCGTGATGATGTACGCCGCGAAGAACCAGTTCGCGACGTAGATGTGCTTCACCTTGCGCAGTGCCACCGTGCCGAAAAACACGACCGCGTACGCCACCCAGACCACCGCGATCATGATGTCGATCGGCCATTCGAGTTCGGCGTACTCCTTGCCCGACGTCATGCCGAGCGGCAGCGTGATGGCCGCCGACAGGATGATCAGCTGCCAGCCCCAGAAAGTGAACGCCGCCAGCTTGTCGGCAAAGAGCCGGACGTGGCACGTGCGCTGCACGATGTAGTACGAGGTGGCGAAGAGCGCCGAACCGCCGAACGCGAAGATCACCGCGTTGGTGTGCAGCGGCCGCAGCCGCGCATAAGAAAGGAACGAGTAGGGCGGGAGCAGGTCAGGCCACAGCAGTTGCGCCGCGATCAGGACGCCGACGAGCATGCCGACGATGCCCCATACCACGGTCATGATCGCGAACTGCCGGACCACCTTGTCGTTGTAATGCGTGGCCGTCATTTTCTTCGGTCGCCTCGAAAGGAGGATTGGGAATAATTGCCATCCGGCGGGCACGCCGGAAAACAGGGGCATGCTAAAGACCGGCGGCGCAACAGGGCAGTAGGCAGAAATCCGCGCCCGTAGGTATTTACCGAAGCGACTTTCACGGATGGCGGGTACGTTGAGGGTGCCGCAGAGTTTGCTCGAGGCGCAGGGCCGCGCCGCCGGAGGCAATCATGCAACGCCTCGATCGCATACTCGCGGTGATCGATCCCACTTCGGACGCACAGCCCGGCGCCGTGAAGGCCGCCCGGCTTGCCCGTCTCACCGGCGCATCGCTCGAACTCTTCACCTGCGACTCCGATCCCGTGCTGACCGGGGAGTTCTTCCTCGACGCACACACGCTGCAACAGCTGCGGGGAGAGTTCCTGGCTGAGCGCACGGCGCGGCTGGAAGAGATCGCCGACCAGCTGCGGCAGACCGGGCTGGACGTTTCAACGCACGTGCACTGGGACAACCCGCTGCACGAAGGCATCCTGCGCCGGATCGCGGAGTGCGAGCCCGACCTGGTGTTCAAGGACACCCACTACCATTCGGTCCTGCGGCGCGCGCTGTTCTCCAACACCGACTGGCACCTGGTGCGCAGTTGTCCGGTGCCGCTGCTGCTTTCCCGCACCGCCGACTGGGCGCCGCGCCCGCGCCTGCTCGCCGCGCTTGATCCCGGCCATCACGGCGACAAGCCGGCCGCGCTCGACCATGACATCGTCGCGGCGGCGCAGCTGCTGGCACGCCACCTCGGTGGCGAGGTCGAAGCCGTGCACGTCTTCTTCCCTGCCGCGCTGCTCGCAGCGACCTCGGCGATGGCCGGCATTCCACTGGCTCCGGACCTGGGCGGCACCGGCCTGATCGACGCCGAACGCGAACGCCTGACCCGCAGCATGCGTGAGATCGCGCAGGCGCACGGGCTGGAAGCGACTGCAGTGCGGGTGGTGCAGGGATCGGCCGCCGAGCGGCTGCCGCAACTGGCCGCGGAGCGGCATGCGGATCTGCTGGTGATGGGAGCGGTGTCGCGCAGCCGCCTGCGCGAACTGTTCGTCGGCAGCACGGCCGAGCGCGTGCTCGACCACCTGCCGTGCGACGTGCTGGTCATCCGGTCGGCGGACTTCCGGCCGCAGCTGCCCTTCTGAGCCGAGCTCCGCCTTGGTTCGAGCGGGCTGCCGCAAGACGGCTCGACATCACAGTTCGGGCCGCGGCAGGGGTCGTATACTCGGGCTCCATGTCGACCGCCACCGTCCTCCTGGTCAGCGCGCAGTCTGCCGACAAAGCCCGGCTGGCCGAGGCATTGGGTGCGATCCGCGGCCAGCCTTACCGGCTCGAGGTCACGTCGAGCCTGGCGGACGCCCTGAGCCGTATCCGGCATGGCCGCATCGATGCCATCGTGCTGGACCTCTCGCTGCCGGACAGCACCGGCCTCACGACCTTCCTGCGCATCCAGCCGAAGGTGACCAACGTTCCGATCGTGGTTCTGGTCGGGCCCGACGAAGAAGGTCTGGGCAGTGATGCGGTCGCCCGCGGCGCGCTCGATTTTCTTGTGCGCGACGCGCTGTCGGCGACCCTGGTCGAGCGCGTGCTGCGCTACGCCACGGAGCGCACGCATACGCTGCTGGCGCTGAAGGCCTCTGAGCAACGCTATCGCGAGCTGTTCCAGAACGTCACGGCCGGAGTCTTCCAGACGACCGGCGACGGCAAGTTCATGGCCGCGAACCCGGCGCTGGTGCGCATGCTGGGTTATGCCAGCGAGGACGAGCTGCTCGAGCTGGACATCGCGCGGGACATCTACATGGACCCGGACCATCGCGAGAACTGGACCCGGGCGATGCAGGAAGCGGGCGAAGTCCGCAACGCCGAGCTGGTCTTGAAGCGCAAGGACGGCTCGAAGATCGTCGTGCTCGAGAACTCGCGAGCCGTGACCGACGCTGACGGTCGCGTGCTGTTCTACGAAGGCACGCTCACGGACATCACGGCGTCGCACGAACTTTCACAGCAGCTTTCGTACGAGGCGAGCCATGACGCGCTGACCGGACTGTCGAACCGCCGTGAATTCGAGCTGCGGCTGCAGCGGGCGATCGAGATGTCGCATGCCACCGGTGCGCAGCACGCGATGCTCTACCTCGACCTCGATCGCTTCAAGAGCGTGAACGATACCTGCGGTCACGTCGCGGGCGACGAACTGCTGCGCCAGCTGGGCGACGTCCTGAGCCAGCGCGTGCGCAACAACGACGTGGTCGCGCGTCTCGGTGGCGACGAATTCGCCGTGCTGCTGCAGAACTGCGCTCCCGCAGACGCCGCGCAGATCGCCGCCAACCTGCTGCGGACGGTGGACGAGTTCGAGTTCATCTGGGGCACGAACAAGTTCACGCTCGGCGTCAGCATCGGCCTCGTCGCGATCGACTCGCGCTTCAAGCGCATCACGCAGGTCATGAACGCAGCGGATTCCGCCTGCTACGCCGCGAAAGATGCAGGCCGTAATCGTGTAGCGACCTATCAGGAAGAATCGCACCTGCTCGATCGCCGGCACGGCGAGATGGAGTGGGTGGCGCGCGCCAAGCGGGCACTGGTCGAGAACCGGCTGTTCCTCGAGGCCCAGGAGATCCGTCCGCTGGTGCAGCCAGACGCCGCCGCGCCGCGCTTGCCGCATTACGAACTGCTGCTGCGCATGCGCGACGAGTCGGGGCGGGCGGTCCCGCCAGGCGCCTTCCTGCCCGCCGTCGAGCGCTACAACCTGTCGGTCCGCTACGACCGCTGGGTCATCGCGACGGCGCTGCAATGGGCCGCCCCGCGCGGTGAAGTGTTCAAGCGCATCTCGCGGATCTTCATCAACCTGTCGCGCGACAGCGTGGCGGATCCGGAAACCCCCGAGTTCATCCGCCAGAGCCTGGCTTCGAGCGGTGTCGATCCGCGCTGCATCGGGTTCGAAGCGACGGAAAGCGTCGCCGTGGCCAACCTCGGCAAAGCCAACGCCCTGATCATGGCGCTGCGGCGCATAGGCTGCTCGTTCGCGCTCGACGATTTCGGCAGCGGCGTGTCTTCGTTCGCGTACCTGAAGGCGCTGGGCGTCGATTACCTGAAGATCGACGGCATGTTCGTCGGCAACCTGGCGCAGGACCGGGTCGACTACGCGATGGTCCGTTCCATCAAGGAAATCGGCCACGTCATGGGCAAGGTGGTCATCGCCGAATCGGTCGAGAGCGAGGCCGCACTGCACAAGCTGCAGGAGATCGGGGTCGACTACGCGCAGGGTTTCGTCATTGGTGCGCCCAGGCCGCTGGAGGAGCTGGGTTCGGTCTCCGTCGCGGACCTGCTGGGCTGAAGAGAAGGGGCTAGTGACTGGGGGCTAGGGGCTAGTCGGAGGCCCAAACTGATCTGTAGGCTTGCGCTATAAATTAATTAATTGTACGATTAATTTGTATGAGCGATACCGGTTCGCTGCAGAAATCAGGGAAGGCTCGTCGGCCCGGTCGGCCGACCGGGGGCGATGCGGCCGTGCGCGCCAGGCTGCTCGAATGCAGCCGCAGCCTCTTCCTGCAACAGGGATTTGGTGAGGTCAGCCTGCGGCGGGTCGCTGCGGCCGCGGGCACGACGCCAGCGATGATTCACTACTACTTCGGCGACAAGCTGGGCCTGTACCGCGCCATGATCGAGGACGCCGTGGGTCCGCTGGTCGAATCCGTGCGGCGCCTGGGCGAGACGTCAGGAGCCGAAAGCCCCGGCCTGGAGCAGGTCATACGTGCGTACATGCAGATGGTGGCCGCGAACCCGTGGTTTCCTGCACTGGTGATCCAGGAGGTGCTCGCGCAGAACGGCCACATGCGCGGTGAATTCATCGAGCGGTTCGCGGGACGCACGGCTCCCGCGCTCGTCGCCTTGCTGCGACGTGAGCGTGAGCGGGGCAGGTTGCGGCACGACATCGACCCGCAGTTCGCCGCAGTATCGATGCTGAGCCTGTGCGTCTTCCCTTTCGCATCGCTGCCCGTGACCGGGCCGGTGCTCGGCTTCCGCCCCGCAGGCGAAGCGCTCGAGCGGTTCATCGAACATACCGTACGGCTGTTCCGCGATGGTTGTGCCGCACGCGAGGAGAGCGCACATGCGTAGGGTCCCGCTGCCCAGTTCACTCGTGCTGGTGGCGCTGTTGCTCGTCGCCGGTTGTACGCGCGAAACGCCGGTGGAGATTCATGGCACCGTCGAGCGCGACCGGCTGGAACTGATCGCGGAATCCAACGAACGCATCGTCGAAGTGGCAGTGCACGAGGGCGATCGCGTGCCGGCCGGCGCCGTGCTCGTGCGTCAGGAAGCCGGTACCGCGCAGCCACGCATCGACCAGTCGCGCGCCGCGCTCGTCGAGGCGCAACGCCGCCTCGCCGACCTCGAGCAGGGCCCGCGTCAACGCGAGATAGATGAGGCACGCGCGGCGTTGACCGGCGCCGAAAGCGAACTGCAGACGGCGCAGAGCGAATTCAAGCGCGTGGACACGCTCGTGCAGCGCAAGTTGCTCAGCGAATCCAATCGCGACCAGGCTCGGGCGCAACGCGATTCGGCGCGTGCGGCGCGCGACGCTGCGAAGGCGCGCTACGAACTGTTGCGGCAGGGCACCCGCTCCGAACAGGTGGCCGAGGCACG
>Ga0224500_10001985_pt1 | contig 11494 bp, 9 predicted proteins | sample SF_Oct11_sed_USG_FD_168126 | JGI IMG/M metagenome (GOLD analysis project Ga0224500, IMG submission 168126) | Sediment microbial communities from San Francisco Bay, California, United States - SF_Oct11_sed_USGS_4_1 | ecosystem: Environmental > Aquatic > Marine > Sediment | place: USA: California... | reverse complement strand
CTTAACCTCGAGTTTGCGGCAGGAGAAGGACCGGTGATCCACAATCCGGTACGTGACCGGGCAGCGGTGGATCAACTCAAGGTGATCGACGGTGACGAACTGGATTATGTAGCCGAGGCGATCAGGCAAGCACGACGCGCTCTCGATGGACGGGTACCATTGATCGGGTTTGCCGGTGCGCCGTTCACGCTTGCGAGTTATGCCATTGAGGGCGGCGGGTCCCGGAACTATTTGCACACCAAGCAGATGATGTACGGAGATCCCACCGCATGGCACAAGCTTATGGACAAGTTTGCGCGCGTGATCACCGGATATCTCCGTCGACAGATACAGGCCGGAGCTCAAGCGATTCAATTGTTTGATAGTTGGGTCGGATGCCTTTCTGCGGGTGACTATGCTGAATATGTGATGCCGCACGTCCAGCTGATTTTTGAGGGTCTGAAGCGAGAAGGTGTGCCGATGATTCATTTCGGCACTGGCACCACGGCGATCTTGCATCAGATGCGCGAAGCGGGGGGCGACGTCATTGGAATCGATTGGCGGGTTCATCTGGACGAAGCCTGGACCATGGTCGGCCATGATCGCGCGGTACAAGGCAACTTAGACCCGCTTGTCTTATTTGCGCCGCTCCATGAAATTGAGCGCCGGGTCGAGGATATTTTGCGACGAGCCGGAGGGCGTCCTGGGCACATCTTCAACCTGGGTCATGGTATTTTGCCCACCACGCCGGTCGATCATGTGGCCGCCACCATCGATATGGTGCATAAACTCAGCCAACGCTGACTGAAGTGCTTCAGTAGTCAATGTCCACTCCACAACGTCATACTGCCGTTCTGCTCATGGCGATGGGTGGGCCCGATTGTCTGGAGAACGTCGAGCCGTTTTTGCTCGATGTGCGCGGGGGTCGACCGACATCTCCAGAGCTTGTGGAGGAGATTCGTGAACGATACCGAGCCACCGGAGGAAAATCACCGGCTGTCGGTATCACGCAAGAGGTTGCGAAGAAGCTGGAGCAACAGCTGAATGAATCTGGCGCCGGCCGATACCGAGTCTACGTCGGTTTGCGGCATTGGCATCCCTTCATCAAAGACACCTATGCCGAGTTGCTGAAAGCATTGCCGGAACAGGTCATCGGGGTCTGTATGGCTCCGCAACAGTCCTCCCTGAGCACCGGAGCCTACCGGAAAAAAGTTGAAGAAGCTCGTGCGATATTAGGGGACCAGACACCTGTGACCTATGTCGGGAGTTGGAATCGGCATCCAGGTCTGGTCGCCGCGGTCATTGAGAATATTCAGCTAGGGCTTCAGAAGTTTCCTTCCGAGGTGCGGGCCACGGTGCCGGTGTTGTTCACCGCCCATAGTTTGCCGGAACGAATCGTCGCCATGAAGGATCCGTATCCGGACGAGGTGAAGGGGACTGTTGAGGCCGTCACACGAACCTTGGGAAACCAACCGACGTACTTTGCCTATCAAAGCCAGGGACGATCAAGCGAGCCGTGGCTTGGACCGACGGTCGAGGACATGTTGGATACCATCCGGCAGGCGGGGCATCGGTCTGTCCTGGTGGCCCCCATTGGGTTCATCTGCGACCATGTCGAAACGCTTTTCGACATCGACATTGAATTACAACAATTGGCCGTGAGTAAAGCCATGCACCTTGAACGCATTGCGATGTTGAATGACTCACCCGCCTTGATCGAGACGTTGCGCAACGTTTTAGCCACACACGAATTATCCCTCTGCATTCAGTTGTGACTCGACCACGCACAGTCGTCATAGTGGGTGGCGGTATTTCAGGCCTGGCCACTGCCTATGCGCTACTGGAACGTGCATCAACGGCTGGTCTTTCTCTTCGCTGTACCCTCCTCGACGCCGGATCATCATGGGGCGGGAAAATCGTCACGCATCGGGTTGGCGAAATAGTCACGGAGGCAGGACCGGACTCATTCCTTTCGCAAAAACCGGCTGGTCTTGAACTCTGCGCGAAGCTCGGTCTCGCCGATCAACTCATCAATACCAATGAGACTGGCAAGAAGGCGTGTGTCCTCTACAAAGGACGGCTACATGATTTGCCAGAGGGACTGCTGTCTTTTGTTCCAACGCAGTTGAAGCCGTTCCTTCGGAGTGGACTGTTCACGTGGACAGGCCTTCTTCGTATGGGATTGGAGATCGCGGTTCCCCCTGGTCCGTCGACAGGCGATGAGTCACTCGCCGGTTTCCTTCGGCGACGGTTCGGCATACAGGCGTATGAGCGGGTCTTGGAGCCGCTCATGGCGGGAATTTATGCGGGAGATGCCGAGCAGATGAGCCTGCGTGCCACGTTCCCGCGCTTCTTTGAGCTGGAGCAACAGCATAGCAGCGTTGTTCGCGGCATGATGGAGGCCAAGAAAATGGCTTTGCCGGCATCGTCCGGACAACCGCGGCGTACGATGTTTGTGAGTCTGAAAAATGGGCTCGGTGATCTTGTGACGGCCCTGACGCAACGATTGACGGAGCAGGGTGTAGAGCTTCAGCTGGGGACACGAGTTGAGGCGATCCGAGTGAGATCCCATGAATTAGGCCGTTGGATGTACGATCTGATTCTTCAGGATCAATCAGCGATTTCTGCGGAAAGCGTCGTGCTGGCAACACCGGCGCATGTTTCGGCGGATCTGTTGCGTCCGTTAACGCCGATTGCCGGAGGATTGCTGGATTTGATTCCGTATGCGTCGACCGCTACGATTGCGATGGCGTTTCCCCGGGCGATGGTGAGTGGGGTCGAAGGCTTTGGGTTTATCGTGCCTCGGGCCGAGCAACGGGATTTAATCGCGGCGACGTGGACGTCGCTCAAGTGGCCGCATCGTGCCCCAGCAGATCAGCTGCTGATGCGCGGCTATGTCGGTGGAGTGGGGCGTGAGGATATTCTGCAGCTCGATGATGCTGCCTTGACGGCGAAAGTCAGAACCGAACTCGCTGCGTTGTGCGGGATCAGAGCGGAACCGAGTTACACGGAGGTGAATCGGTGGTGGAAGGCGATGCCACAGTACACACTCGGCCACCTGGATCGATTGGCACAACTTGATGCAGCCGTAAGCCGCTATCCCGGACTCGTCCTCACCGGGGCCGGCTATCGCGGAGTCGGCATTCCAGACTGTATACGCGATGGGGCAACTGCTGCTGATCGTGTCGTCCAAGATCTTGTGGGTCAAACCAGCCATGGACGGCGACCCACGTAGGTGCAGATTCAGCCTAACCCCTCCATCTGCATCCCAGACCTCATTCCTTGGTACATCCAGGTCCGCCGTTCGGAACTTTCCGAGAAGCATCACGTGTATATGTCTGCATTGTTACGGTAGGATAATGGCCTGCTCTTGGTAGCCGAGGTCCTTGAGCGTGGCTTCCAACGAGTCGACCATGGGCGGGGGGCCGCAGAGGAAAATACAGGTGCTGGGATTTGGGTCGGGAAGGTGTTCTCGGAGAATGTCAGGTGTCATTCGGCCTGTGCTGCCGGACCATTCGGGAGGTGGCTGTTCCAAGACATGGTGACAGTGAAAGTTCGGAAACTGTCGGGTATCGTGTTCCCATTCTTGTCGGAACATAATGTCCGACTCTGTCTTATTCGCAAAGATCAGGAATAGCTCTACGTCGAGCTTCTTGTTCAGGATCCATCGAATGATGGAAATCATTGGGGTGATACCGGTTCCCCCAGCCACGAATCCTACGCGTGTTGCCATTCCATCGACCCAATGTCCTCCGGGATTCGGACCACTCATGAGGACGGCATCTCCGATCTGCTGATCATGCAGATACTTCGAGACGACTCCGGTTTCGTAACGTTTCACGGTGAGATCGAAGAACCCTGTCACGTCAGGCAACGATGAGGGCGTATACGCCCGTTTCACCGCCTTGCCGTCCAGTGTTGCATGGACATACAGGAAGTCTCCAGGCTGCATGTCCAGTGTTGCGTCGGCCGGCAGTTCAAATCGAAATGTCTTCGTATCGTGGGTGACCGTTTCGATGGCAGTCAGTCTGTAAGGACTCGATGTTTTGCTCTTGATGCGTGTCGTAGGGGGCATGATGGTTGATCCAGCTACGGCGAGTGTTGTTGTTTGGCGCTTTTGGCTGGTCCTCTGTCTTTCGGTTTAGGATTGGCCGTCTGTTTTGCTTCTAGGTTAGCAAGAACCGGCTGAGCCGCTCTCACGTTCTGTTCAACAGCCTGGGTCAGCCAGCGGTGCGCCTCTTCTGTATTCCTTGCCACTCCTCGTCCATAGGCGTACATGACGCCGAGGACGTACATGGCTTGTCCATTTCCAGCCTCCGCTAAGCGGCGCAATCCCTTAGAGGCCTTCTTGTACCAACTGATGGACTCCGGTGCGTGTCGTCCGCTGTGTTTCGCATAGTACCTGCCAAGGCGATACTGAGCGAATGCATCACCCCGTTCCGCCAATTGGAGGTCAGGAATCGGATGCGCCGTTGCCTTTGTGGCCCGCACACTTGGCGCGGGTGTCTCGTCGTTTGAGCTCATTCCAGTGCGATCCGCTGGAGGATCTGCTGGAGCAGACAGTTTTGTCGTCGGATTCTCATGGCGATCGAACTCAGGTGCAGGAGGATTGTTCTCAGGGGTAGGTGTGGGATGTGGCGCCTCGGTCAGGCTTTCAGCTTGAGAGATTTGGGTAAGACGAAAGTCGTCCTCGCGCGTCTTCTCCGTGACGGGTGCTTGATTGGAGTGGTCACATTCTTCTGGCCAATTTGCAGGGGTATCCTCGTTGGTCGTGTTCTGACAGTCCGTGTCGTCGTGTGATGTGGGGGGCCACTCCATGACTGTCGAGGCGATCCACATGACGGCAATGAGGAAAAGACTCCATCGGACCACTCGACGTCGTAAGATGGTCCGATCGCTGGGAGGTACGATGACGAGCCCGGGATAGTCCTTCTTGGCCATGCCTTGGTTACAACGAGTTCTTGGGTGCAGTTTATCAGGCCGTACACGCGCTGTCTGGGTATTTTCGATCTCCCTTGCTTCGCCTCGGTAGCGTGTTGTGTAGGCAAGGTTCGGCGAATGAATCCACGCTCAATACCCCTCACCATCAATGTTTATACATAGCCTCTTGTCCTATTCGATCGCAAGCTCCTATAGTACAACCCACACACAGCCGGCAAACATTCATCCAGGAAATCAGCCGAATCATGCCATCAACCGAAAATCCCCTTACTATCTTAGATGTCAGCGGCCCATTTCGGGAACCGAGGGAACAGGTCTTTTCCTACGACTACTCGATACAACGGTCAACCTGGGCGACGCCGCATGCCGTGCGTGTGAAGGTTTCTATACCGGATGAGCTGGAGCTGTTCAAGAGGCGTCTGTTCGGGGTGGTCGCCGGCTCGCCGGGACAGCAGTTGCTGATTAGTAACATTCTTTCCAAGGCCATTGCCGATTCGAAAGTTCGGGTTGCCGACAAAGAAGGCTTGTTGGCAGAACGACGTGATGTAATGCTGGCCCCGTTTGTCGGCCCGCTGGGCCATCTATTCCCCAAGCTGGAAACCTTGTTTGAAGCGGATCAGACGTCTGTCCGTGAGGAGGTCAAGCGGCGGGTGGGAATTTAATCTGTTCCGCTCAAGCACGCGCCAGCGGGATGTCCTAAAAGATTCTTCGGTGGTGTTTGGAGTGCACGCCGGATCCGTCTGCAAATCCGAGAGAACCGGTGTCTGGGCTGCCGGTGTCATTGAGATCAATCCGGTAGTACCCACGGACATTTTCCATCGCTACCTCGAAGGGAATTGCGTTTGGATAGAGTGTTCCTGGAGCATGAGCCCCTCGCCCTAGTGTGCGGATCGTCTCCGGTTCCGCGAATTGCTTGTCTGAAAAAATGAAAATATCGGCGATAGCGTGGTCGCCCAGCTTGTGGCCCGGGGTGGTGGCTGGAAGGTGTTCAGTGAGGGTTCCATCCAATCGTGCCTCCTTCAGGCGTTTCAAGAGTGCGACGATTTGACTATCTGTCGCTTGAGAGGGTACGACCAGCCCGAGAGTATTCATGTCTGGGATGGTCGTGTGAATCTTGAACATGACTGGAGCTGCTTCCGGGTCTTCGATGACTGAAACGGTGGGACCTTCGGTTCCGGTGGCCTGTTTGTTCCTCGAGCTTGGGACGATCAAGGCGACGAATAACCACAACCCGATAAGGGTGCCGAAGACCACCAGTAGCGGATGAGCTCCGGCGCGCGTTCCCTCTTTGTACGGCTCTTCGTTCTTGCTCATGTGGTTCGATTCTCCGTGGGTGGAGGGGAGGGATGCTCCAATCGGCGCTTGGCTTCTTCCCATAATGTATCCATTTCAGCCAGTGTCATATCTGTCAACACCCGTCCTTGCCCTGCAGCCTGTGCTTCCACAAGATGAAACCGATCAATAAACCGATTTGTCGCACGGCGTAGGGCGTCCTCAGGATTGGTTGTGAGAAAACGAGCGAGGTTGACTAACGAAAAGAACAGATCTCCGATCTCTGCCTCGATGTGTTCACGACTGTCGGATCGACTGGACCCTGTTTCGGCAGGTGTTTGAGGGAGCCGCAGCGCCTCCCGCAGTTCGTCGATTTCTTCGGTCACTTTTCCGATGATCTGCTCGAGGCCTTCCCCGTTCTGTGGCCAATCGAACCCGACGCGAGATGCGCGTGCCTGAATTTGGTAGGCGCGTAGCAACGCCGGTAAGGTGTTCGGTACTCCTTCAAGTGCCGATTGCGTATTGCCGGCGGCTTCTCTTTCCGCACGTTTGATGTCTTCCCATTGGGCCAAGACCTGCTCACTGTTCGATGCTTGGCCTGTCTGGCCGTTGTGTCCGAAGACGTGGGGGTGTCTGCGAATCAACTTCGTGGCCAGGGTCTCGAGCACGTCTTCAACGGTGAAGGAAGCGGTCTCAGCGGCGATCTGGCTGTGGAAAATGACCTGCAAGAGGACGTCTCCGAGTTCTTCACGAAGTTTCTGCTTGTCACCTTGATCGATCGTCTCAAGGACTTCATAGGTTTCTTCAAGCAGGTAGGGTTTCAGTGACTCATGGGTCTGCTTCCGATCCCATGGGCAGCCATTCTGCGCGCGCAATGTCGCCATCAACTCAACGACCTTGGTGAATTGTGTCGACATCGAAAATGAATCCTTCCTGGCTGTCCACTGTGAACCCCGCAGTGGTGGTACTCTATACCGACGGTGACTTCCTCTTCAATCTCGGTGATAGCTTGCGAGCAACTAGGCCCTATGATAGGGTACGACGGTATTTGTGGATCCTACGAAGAGGTTGAGAAATGGTCGACGAGGAGCAAGGATTCGTCGTTCGTGACAGGCGAGGAAGTGCAGGGGGAGAGAGCCCTCCGGCAACGGCTTCACCCGCTAAAGAAACAACATCTTCTGCTGCCGCATCAACTGAATCAGCTCATGGAGCTCCGGTACCTCCGGTTACCTTTTCTTCATTTGTGATTTCGCTCGGCTCGTCGTCGCTCATGCTGATGGGTGAGCAACTGGACCCTCAACAATCGCCCGTACCTGTGAACCTGCCGCAAGCCAAAGAGATTATCGATCTATTGTCTGTCCTGGAAGACAAGACTAAGGGTAATCTGACCCCTGATGAGCAGACGGTTCTGCGTGATATGCTCTACGCGCTTCGTATGAAGTATGTCACGTTGGCCTCACCCAAATAAGATTTCGTTGTTCTGCTCGTTGTCCAACTCTCGACATCTCGCAATCTGTGTGCGTAGCTTTGGGACGGTGTTAGACGCCGATGAGTAGGTGTAGGCGGTGACCTTTTCTGATCGCGATGGTGTGTTGAGGCGGGTGCATGTTTAAGCCGAACCGGCCTATGCACGCGGGAAGATCTGCGTTGGGAGAGGAGAAGGATCTTGAGTCAGCCGTGATGGGTGGTACGTTCAACAGGCCTTCGGCTAACCGGGATCAGCCGCCTGAGCGAAAAAGACCTCACCTTCGTCCTGTCTGGATTGTCCTCATTCTCCTGGTTCCTTGCGTTGCCCTCACGTTGTATTACTCACAGATTGCGGCGCCTGACTTGCAAGAGACCGGCTCCTTCTTGCCTACGACCAGCTATGCCCTGGTTCTTCTCCTGGTCAATTTGGACCTCATCGGTCTCGTGGTGTTGGTGCTCTTGTTGTCTCGAAACCTGATTAAGGCGTATTTCGAACGTCGACATCGGCTCGTCGGGTCAGGATTTCGCACGAAGCTCATCGCTGCTTTTATCGGGTTCTCATTGATTCCTACCGTGTTGCTGGCGTTGCTCGCGAGCGGGTTGGTTAACAAGGCCGTCGATGTCTGGTTCAGCGAGCACATCGAGAAGGTCATGAAAGACTCCTATGAGGTGGCGCGTTTGCAGCATGCGGGGCATGTCTCGCTTGCCGTGAACAGTGCACGCGCAATCTCGCAGGAGTTGTTTCGCGAAGATATGCTCATCCCGGAACAGCGCGATCTCTTGATCGCCGCAATGGCTCGGAAACGGATGGAATATGGAGTTGCCGGGATTGAAGTGTTTTCGAACAAGATGGAAACCTTGACAAAGGCGCTTGATGCCGAGATTCCCCTCGGTGTGTTGGAGTTGCCGATCAGCCAATTGGTGCTCCAAGTGATCAATGGGAAACAGGAGTTTACCTCTGTTCAGGAGGCTCAGACTGGACGATTAGTGCGTGCGGCGATTCCGGTGGCTTCCGGCAGCCGGCGGGGTGAATTGGAGGGGGTCGTGGTTGTGGAAACCTACGTCCCTGAATCGCTGTTGACGAAGATGGAGGGGATCGGTCGGCAATATGCGGAGTATAAACAGATCAAGGCGATGAAGAATCCCATCAAAGCCGGGGCGTATCTGTTCGTTGCCGTGGTGACGGTCCTGATCCTGTTCAGTGCAACATGGTTTGGATTCTACGTGGCGCGCAGCATTACCGTTCCGATCCAACGGCTGGCGGAGGCTACGGAAGCGGTTGCCCAGGGAGACCTCTCCGTGCAAATCGATGCGAAGGCGACGGATGAAATCGGAACCTTGATCGAGTCGTTCAATCGAATGACACAGGATCTGCAAGGGAGTAAGTCCAAGCTGGAAGAAGCGAACCTCACGCTCCGGAATACGAACGTTGAGTTGGACCGACGCCGCGCATACATCGAAACAGTTGTGGATACGATTGCTGCCGGTCTTTTGTCGATCGATCGGAATGGAATGGTCACCACGTTTAACCCATCGGCTGAACGCATTCTCGGTTTATCAGCTGACCGGTTCAGGGCGAAGCCGGCCAATGAGGTGTTCAAGGAATTTGGCTTGGACTTGTTTCAGACGGCCTATGATCGAATGCTGGCTGACGAGCGAGATGATCTCGATATTGAAGGACAGCTGGATATTCAAGGAAAGCTGATCACGATCGGCTTAAAAGGCTCTCGTATGCGAGATGAAGCCAATAAGGATTTGGGCTTTGTCTTGGTTTTTGAAGATCTGACGGAGTTAATTAAAGCACAGAAGGTCGCGGCCTGGCAGGAAGTAGCGAGGCGCGTGGCCCATGAAATCAAGAACCCACTGACGCCCATTCAGCTTTCGGCACAGCGGCTGCGCAAGAAGTTCTTTGAAAAGTCTCCGGATCTCGATCGGGTGTTTGACGATGCGACCAATGTGATCATTAACGAAGTCGGTAGTTTGAAAGAAATGCTGGACGAGTTTTCAAAATTCGCCCGTCTTCCCGCTCCGCAAATGACGCGGCAGTCACTGCATGATGTGGTTCGAGAAGTGGCGACGTTGTATCGAGAAGCGCAGAAGGATCTCGAGCTCATTCTTGATCTGGATGACGATCTGCCGTCCCTCAACTTCGATTGCGAACAGCTGCGGCGCGTGTTTGTGAATCTTTTCGATAACGCGGTTCAAGCGATGAGTCAAAAAGGGCGACTGTGGGTCGGCACAAAATATGATACGAAAAGACGGCGCGCTGTAGTGACGGTTGCGGACGAGGGGCCTGGCATTGCGCCAGAAGACCAGGAGCGTCTGTTTGTGCCCTATTTTACCCGGAAAAAAACAGGAACCGGATTAGGACTAGCGATCGTCCGCCGGATTATTACGGATCATGAAGGACAGATCCAAGCTGGGAATAATCAACCGAGGGGAGCCGTGTTTACGTTTGACTTACCGGTGTAGAGGGAGAATGATCGTTGGTGCTCGTCGGGAAGTACGAACGTCATCGATGGTTTGTCGTATGCGAACTCTTGAGGGTGGGACGATAGGGAGGAAAGATGTCGGCATCGATTCTCATTGTGGATGACGAAGAAGCGATTCGGACATCCTTGCGGAGCATCCTGGAAGATGAAGGATATGAAGTGGCCGTTGCAGCTACTGGAGCGGAAGCACTGAAGATCTATGGGACGGACCCGCCGGATCTCATGATTCTAGATATTTGGATGCCGGAAATGGACGGGCTCGAAACCTTGCGGCGTGTGAAGGAGTTTGTGCCTGCCACGCAGGTGATGATGATCTCCGGGCACGGGTCTGTTGAAACGGCGGTGAAAGCCATCAAGCTCGGTGCATATGACTATATCGAGAAGCCGCTGTCGCTGGAAAATGTCACGCTCCGTGTCAAGCATGCATTGGAGCAATACCGATTGGCACAGGAGAATCGATCTCTACGGACCAAAGTCCAACAGAAATTTGAGCTAGTTGGGCATTCTCCGGCCATGCAACGGTTACGGGAACTCATCCGGACTGCCGGCCCTACGAATAGTCGCGTGCTGATCGGGGGTGAGAATGGAACGGGAAAGGAACTGGTCGCCCGCGCCATCCATATGCACAGCATTCGTTCGGACCATCCGTTCGTTGCCGTTAACTGTGCCGCCATTCCCGAGACTCTGATTGAGAGCGAGCTGTTTGGTCATGAAAAGGGCTCGTTCACGGGAGCGACGTCGATGAAGCGTGGTCAATTTGAACAGGCGGATGGGGGAACCTTGTTTCTCGATGAAATCGGGGATATGAGTCTGAGCACCCAAGCGAAGGTATTGCGGGCGCTACAAGAGCAGCAGTTTACGCGAGTCGGCGGTACCAAGTTGATGAAGGTTGATGTGCGCGTGCTTGCGGCCTCCAATAAGGACCTGGAGAAGGAAATTGGTCATGGGCACTTTCGAGAAGATCTGTTCTACCGTCTCAATGTTGTTCCTATTGTGGTGCCTCCATTGCGGGAGCGGCGTGAGGATATTCCTGCCCTGGTGCAACATTTCATGAAAGCCCATGCCGAGGAACAGGGATTACGGATGAAGGAAGTATTGCCCGAGGCGATGGCGGTGCTCCAGCAGTACGATTGGCCGGGTAACATTCGGGAACTGAGGAACCAGATCGAGCGACTCATGATCATGATCCCAGGATATGTTATTGAAGGCTCACAGGCCGCCATGTCCTTGCAGGGGAGAACCACCGGAGTCGTCGCAGTCGCCGTTCCGGCGTCCAATCCCCTTCTTGCAAAGTCATACGACTCACTCCGGGATGCTCGAAATGCATTTGAGAAAGAGTATAT
>Ga0224500_10001984_pt1 | contig 11500 bp, 9 predicted proteins | sample SF_Oct11_sed_USG_FD_168126 | JGI IMG/M metagenome (GOLD analysis project Ga0224500, IMG submission 168126) | Sediment microbial communities from San Francisco Bay, California, United States - SF_Oct11_sed_USGS_4_1 | ecosystem: Environmental > Aquatic > Marine > Sediment | place: USA: California... | reverse complement strand
GATCTGCGCGTTGACGATGCCCGCCACGCCGGCCTGCCAGGCCGCATCGGCGCCCAACGCGTAGATGCCGTTGGCCTGGGCTTCCGCGCGGGCGCCTGCGGTCAGCGTGTCGGTCACGCCGCGCCGGTACATTGCGACACCGAGCATGTCGCCGTAGGCGAAACTGCGCTCGCCATAGTCCTCGCGGATGCTGCCGAGCTCGAAGGAGTATTCGGCAAGGTCCGGCCGCAGCAGCGAGGTACCCGAGTAATACGGCTGGGTCAGGATCTGCTGCCGGCCGAGGGCGTCGGTGACGACGACCTGCAACTGTCCGGCGCCGGTCAGCACCGGCAGGTGGTCGATCGAGAACGGGCCGGGAGGCACTGATTCGCTCGCGACAGGACGTCCATTGACGAAGACGTCGACGGTGGACGGCACGACCGCTTCGCCATGGGCTGCCAATAGCGGCGTCGTGACGAGCATCGGCTGGGTGCTGAAGTTGGTGCCGAACTGCACGCCGCCGAAGCGCACTGCCCGGCCCCAGCCGCCGGGCGAAGAAATCGAGTCGCCAACCCGCAGCGTCGCCATCCGGTCGGGAAAATCACGGTTCCAGGTGGTATCCAGCCGCGCGACCTGGCGTCGCAAGGGCTCCACGTTCGCGACCATCGTGCCGGTCAGCACGCCCTGGTTGCCGAACAGGCCCAGTTCGAGGAAGGCCCCGCCCTGGCGCAGGTCGCCGGACTGTTCGGCGGAGACGTCGTAGTTGACGAACGCACCCGGCGCAGAGCGCGTGGCACGCGGGGCGTCCATCGGCGTGTTCACTCGCTGCGTCGGCAGAAAGGCCTGCGCCGGCACCGTCACCCGCGCCTTCATGGTTGCATCGTCCAGCGCAACGACCGCTCCCATTTCGGGACCCAGGCGGTAATAGCGTTCGCCGTTGACCTGCACCGCGCCACGCATCGGTGTCTTCAGCCGAATCGTCTCGAGGTCGGTGGCGCGGATCAGCAAGGTGCCGTCGACGTCGCGGCGGACGACGAGCGTGGCTGGTACAGGCTGATCGTTGATGTGCAGTTCGACGACGGCTTCCGCGAACGGCTCGGGTGCCATCCCTGCGGGGTCCGGTGCTGCAAGCGCAGGGGTGCCTGCAGCCAGTAGCAGCGTCGCGGCGATGCAGCGTCGCAGGCGCACCTGGCTCAGTCCGCCAGCGGCAACTCCGTCACAAACGAGCCCAGATCGGTGGTTCCCTCCAACCGATACGGACCAGCCATCCCGGGGCCGGTCGTGGGCTGCGCATTCAGACGGGTGTTGTTGTTGTCGTCGAATGTCCAATGGCGGCTGGAGCCCGGCAGCAGGTACGCAAGTTCCGGCTGGTCGAACACCGTGGCGGCGCCATCGGCGGTCTTTACTGAAAAACGATGGATACGGGCGTGCGCCGTGCCGTCGTTGCGCGCGCTCAGCGACAGCTTGCCATCGCCATCGCGGGTCGCGATCCAGGCGACCTGCGGCGTGGCCGGCGCGCGTGGCTCGACGAAGACCGGCACGCTCAGGCGCAGCACGATCTGCAGTCCGTTGAAATCCGGACTCGCGACCTGCGGCACCTCCTGCAGCAGCAGGCGGTACGTGAGTTCGCGTGCCGGATCGACGTCGCGGCGAAGCGCGACGCGCACCAGTTGCGAGCCGCCGGCCGGCAGTGTGAACACCGCCGGTGAAACCAGCAGGTCGCGGGAGGGCGTCAAGGCATCCTGCCCTCCCTCCTGCGACCAGGCCAATCCCTGGGTCTGCACCACGACGGGCTTGCCGTCCTCGTTCCTGACGGTGAGGACGGCCATGCCCGTGGCGTCTGCGAAATCCACGCGCAATGGCGAGATGGTAAACGTCCCTGCCAGGGCCGGTGACAGCGCCAGCAGCGCTGCCAGGCCGGCCCATGCGGAAACGTTCTTTCGCAGCTTCACGACGAACTCAGTATTCGACCGTGACGGCGACCGAGTCGGTGTACAAGCCGACCGGAGCGTCCTGGTTCGCGGGGCTGTTGGCGATCGTGCCGTACACGGTGTGCGTGTTGGCCTTCGTGCTCGACATGCCTTGGCCCGTGCCGCCGACAGTGTTGGTGCCCGTCGTCTCGCCCCAGATCGTGCTGCGCGCGGCAGCGGTGTACAGGTTGTACTCCAGCACGTTCGAACCCGATTTCAGCAGGCGCTGCGCGATGTTGCCGTTGGTGCCATTGCCAAGCTTGACCGTGTAGAGCGTGCCGTTCGAGCAGCGGACCGACAGGTCTGCCGAACCGTCGACTGGGGCCGAAGCATCGTAGTCGGCGAACGCGAGGGGCGCGGCCGACACCAGGCAATTGGATGCCACGTTGGCGGTGACGTTAAGCGTCGTCGTCGCCGGACTCGTCGCTGCGCCAACCGTACCTGCCACCATCGCCAGCGTGCCCGCGATCGCGAGCTTCAGAGAGTTGCTAAGCATGAATCGTCCCTTGTGTTGCTACAGCACGACGAAATGTCGTGAGGCGGCGATTCTTCCGAAGCCTAGGAATTCGAAACGTGATGCGGGTTGCGATTTCCTTAAGTGAAATCGCATTGCATCCGATTCGAGGAGCGTTTTTTCAGGCTTTCAGGCGGTTGGTCGCGTCGGACCACCGCTGTGACGACACAGCAGGCGACAAAGCGTGAGCTGCGTCACGGTGCGAGAACGAAGCGAAATTCCGGGCTGCCGTAGTGGACGTAGTCGGCCCAGTCGACGGTAGGCATTGCCTGCAGCTGTTGCCGTGCCGCGAGCACCGCGTCGCCGAGCCGGTCGCCGCTCAGCAGCGACTGATAGAGAGAGTGCGAGAATGCAAACGCCGCGTCGTCGCCGACGGGCCAGTGCGTGCCGAGGAAATTGGCGACGCCGCCCGCCAGGAAGGCTTCGGCGATGCCCGTCATGGTGCGGCGCATGCCGAACAGGCGTGCCGGAGAAGGGCGCTCCCGGGCACGCTTGCGCACACGTGCCGCCTCGCACGCATTGCAGAACACGAGCGCCGGCAGGTTGCCGACGCTCGCAAGGTCAGCACCGCGCAGCACGTCCCTGCCGTCGCAGAGCAGGCCGCCCTGGTCGGGCTCGCGTGCGTCGAAAAAAGCGTGGCCGGCAAAATGCAGTACGTCGAACGCGCCCGTACCGAGTGCCGCAAGGATGCGCGCCCGCGTCGCATCGCGACCGGTAAGTACGTCGAACGTGACGGAGCTGCGACTCAGCAACTGCTTGAGGGCCTCGCCCTCGGCCGCCGCGCCCGGCAGGTCGCGCGTCGGATCGATGACCAGCAGCACGCGCAGGGGATCGGATGCGCCGTGATCGTCGCGCCACCGCGCAACGGAAAGCGTGTCGCTCGCATAACGACGACTGAGGCCACCGCCCAGCGCAGGATGCGTCGTGCCGATGCGCAGCACCTCCCAGGGCACGCGTGACGCCTCCCGGTCGTGCACGACCACGAGCGGGCGCGCCTGCATCGCCTCGAGACCCTCCCGCACCGTCGCCGGCAGCAGCGATCTCGCGAGCGCGGTGCCGATGCGCGCCAGGTCGCGCGCAGTCGCAGCACCGGTCTCGAGCGGCTCGATGTGTTGCAGCAGGTCCGCACGGTTCAAGGTGACGGAGCCGCTGAGCACGGCCGCCTTCGCGCCCGCCGTCAGCAGCGACGAACGGCACTCGTAGGCGTTGCGTCCCGCGGCCGTCATCGCTACGAGCAGATAGGCGGGATCCGCTGACGCCGCCTCGCGCGAGGACAGGGTCGCGCGAGCAGGTTGCCTGCCGGGCGTGGCGGCGGGCGCGTCGACCTCGTCGACCAGCAGGGCAAGGTCCGCGCCCTGCATGCTCGCCGCAAGCTTGCGGGCAGCGCGTACCAGCGCGGCGTACTTGCGTGCATCGATTTCGCAGATCGAGATCCGGCGCACGACCTCACCCGGGTCCGCGTGCTGAACGCCAGCGATGAATCCGCGCAGCTGCTGCTCGAGCGCCATCGCCACGGGCACGCCGGATCCCGCACCGAACAGGACGGTCGCGAAGTCCTCGACCTGCGTGTGGGCGAAGGTGTGGACGATGTTCTCCGCGACGAACGCAGTCGCCTCGGCGCCGAAGTCGTCAAAATCGCCGAGGCCCGCGCACAGCACGAATTCCGCGAGCAGGCGGCTGCGCGCGACCGGCAGCACGAACACCTGTCCAAGCTGCGCCGCGAACATGCGCCGCAGCGTGAATTCGTGGATCGCGCCGCCGAGTTCGACGTCGATGGCGGTGGCGGGGCCGGAGGGATCGACGTTGCGGAATACGCCCAGCACCAGCGCGCGTGAGTTGGCATCGACGATGCTGCCGCGGACGAGCCGTATCTCGAGCGTGCGCCGGGGTCGCGCCGGCGCGGGCCGTGCTGCAGCGAGGCGCGCATCGAACGCGCGCTCGAGCATGGCGGGCTCGACCGCACCGTGGAACTCGGGGGAAACGACCGGCTCGAGCAACCGGCGCCGTGCGTCGGGCGACAGGTGTTGCCACTTCACCTTGTGCGGGGCGACGCGACGCAGCGCCGTTTCGCTCATTTTGCGCAGCACGGTCACGCGACCGCGCGAGGTCGACGCGGCCAGCCGTTTCGTTCCCCCGCTGCGCAGCAGGTCCACCACTGCCGCGATGACCCGCCCGTTGTTCGGCAGGCCGCCGTGCTTCTCGCCAACGTACCAGGCGGGTGCGCCCGGGCGAACGGCGAGTGCGAGCGGTACGGTGCCGTCGCCCTGCGCAGTCACGCCGAAACTGAACTCGTTGCCGGACGACGACAGCGAGGTAACGGTGTCCTGTCGTACCCCGACGATGACGAGGCAGCGGTCGTCGCGGGCGGGCCAGCTTGCTCGCTCCTGCCGTGCGGCCAGCAGCCGCTGCGGATCGGGCCGCAGTTCGTCGTCGGGCCAGGATTGCGCCTGGAACAGGTCAGCGCCGCCGGCGAGTGCGGGATCGGGCAGCAACTCGTGCAGGGCCGGCAGTGTCCGAAACACGATGCGCGCCAGGTCCTCGGCCGTGTGTCGCCGGTCGATGGCCGCAAGCTTGCGCACCGTCGGATAGACGCCGCGCATTGCGAGCACTGGCGCAAAGGATCCGTGATTCGGGGCGCCCAGCTGCACCACCCGCGTGATGCGTTCGCTGCGCTGGCGGCCAAGCGCCAGTCGTGCGACCAGGCCACCCATGCTGTGACCGACCAGCATGACCGGCGCGCCATCTGCCTCGGCAGCGATGCGCTGGTTGAGTGCGTCGGCCAGAGCGCTCACGCTGGCGCGCCAGTCGTACGGGTGCAGCCGCGCATCGAACCCGGCGATCCGCAGCGACAGTTTCAGCTTCAGCGTGTTGAGCAGCATCGTGCCGAGCGCAACCAGCCGCGAGCCGGCCGGCAAGGCCAGGCGAGTGAGGTGGCCCGCCGCGATCTCGATCAGGTCGACCCACAGCACGTCGTCGAGCAGCAGTCCGCGCGAGCCGATGCGCGATCCCATCAAGCCGGGCAACACGTAAACGCGAGTGCCGGGCGGTCCGCGCCGCGCGGCAGCGCGCCGTGCCAGCGCGCTCAGTTCACGGTAACCCTTGTCGCCGAAGAGCGCCTTGAGCTCCGCGCGGCGCTCGCCGGTCGCGAGCAGCCGCTCGACTTCTTCGTCGTGGAGTCGATGCACGGGCAGCGCAAGCGTGGGGCCGGTCACCGACGACTTCCTGGCCGCGTCCGCGCCGGTATCAATGCGCAGCCGGTGGAGCGGCGCCCGGCGCGCGCACTTCGACGCTGACATCGATCCTGCCCGCCTGCTCGAACTGCAGGGTCAGCGGAAAGCGCTCACCTGCGACCAGCGGCCGCGGCAGGTCCATCAGCATGATGTGCGTGCCTTGCGGCGCCAGTGCGACGGACCCGTGGGCGGGCACGTCGACAGCTTCGGTCGGACGCATTTGCGCCATCCCGGCCGATTCTGCCACCACGTGGATCTGCGCCATCGCAGCGCGCGGCGTTGCGGCGCCGACCAGCCGGTCGCGCTGCGACCCTCCGACCAGGGTGAGGTAAACGGCAGCGACGGCCACGCCCGGCGGGGTCGCGCGCGCCCATGCATCGTTCACGGCAACAGCCTGCGGTGCAGGCTCGGCTGCGTACGTCGGCGCAGTGGCTCTTGCCAGTGCCAGGGCAATCAGTGCGACGGCCGCGCGACGCTTCATTTCCTGGTGCCGTCCTTCATCGCGCCGCGGATCGTCGCGACGATGCCGTCGATCGCGGGAGCGCGGGTAGTCGACTTGCGCCATACCGCGCCGATCGTACGACCCGGCACTGGTTTCGCAAACGGCTTCACGCGCAATCCGCGTGCGGTACCCACGGACGTCTCGGCAGCCAGTTCAGGCAGCAGCGTGATGCCGTGGCCGGCCGCGACCATCTGGCGCAAGGTCTCGAGACTGGTCGCGCGGTAATCCTGTTCCTGGTTCACCCGGATCCGGCTGCAGACTTCAAGTGCCTGGTCGCGCAGGCAGTGACCGTCCTCGAGCAGCAGCAGCGTTTCGTCCCGCAGGTCTTCCACTTTCACGCGATCGCGATCGGCCAGCGCATGCGAAGCGGGTACGGCGAGCACGAAAGGTTCGTCGTACATGGGCACGGCTTCGAGGCCGTCCAGCACCACGGGCAGCGCGAGAATCCCAACGTCGATTTCGCCGGCGCGCAGCCGCTCGAGCAACTGATCCGTCTGGTATTCGTACAGCATGAGCTTGAGCCGCGGCAGCTCGCGTCGCAGCCGGCCGACGATGTGCGGCAGCAGGTACGGTCCGACGGTGGGAATCAACGCCAGCTTGAGCGACCCTGCCAGCGGATCCCGGTCGGTCTTTGCCAGGTCGACGATCGCGTCGGCTTCCTGCAGCAACAGTCGCGCCCGCTGCACGATCTTCACGCCGGTCGCGGTCAGGGTGACGCGCCTGGGCTGTCGCTCCACGAGCGGCACGCCCAGGTACTCCTCGAGCTTGCGGATCTGTGCCGAGAGGGTCGGTTGGCTGACGAAGCAGCGCTCCGCGGCCTTGCCGAAGTGGCGCTCGTCGGCCAGGGCCACGAGGTAGCGGAGGTCGCGCAGGTTCATGCGGAAATAATAGCTGCAGCCTATCGGCCGGTGCAAAGCAATCAGGCCGGTGAATCGCCTATACTTGCGCGATGGGTCCCCGATCCACGAGGCTCTCCGCCGGTGTCGTGGTCGTTCGCCGTGCAGGCGACGACTGGCTGTACCTTTTGCTGCGGGCTTTCAATCACTGGGATTTCCCGAAAGGGATGGTCGAGGAAGGCGAAGAGCCACTGGCCGCCGCCATCCGCGAAGTGCGCGAAGAGTCCACGATCGAGGACCTCGACTTCGCGTGGGGCCCGCATTCCACGCAGACGGGTCCTTATAGCGGCGGCAAAGTGGCCCGCTACTACCTCGCGGTGACCATGACGTCGGAGGTGAGCTTGCCGATCAATCCCATGATCGGCCGCGCCGAACACAGCGAATTTCGCTGGGTCGATTTCGATGGGGCCCTCGAACTCGTCTCGCCGCGCGTGAAGCCCGTCGTGCGCTGGGCCGCCCAGGCGCTCGCGCGCGGCTAGTCCGCTGTCAGGCGACGCGGCCGCGATGGCCGCCCCGCACGAAATCCTCGACGTTTGCCGCCATTTCATCCAGGCAGCGCTGGCGTGCCTCGCGCGCCGCCCATGCGACGTGCGGTGTCACGATGAGGTTCGGAATGTCCGCCGCCAGCAGGGGATCGCCGTCCACGGGCGGTTCCTGTGGCAGCACGTCGATGGCGGCACCACCGAGCCTGCCGGCGTGCAGTGCAGCGGCCAGCGCCCGCGAGTCGACGAGCGCACCCCGCGCAGTGTTGATGAGCAGCGCGTCGGGCTTCATGCGCGCGAGCGCACGGGTGCCGATCAGGCCCTGCGTCTGCGGCGTCAGCGGACAGTGCAGGCTCAGCACGTCCACCTGCGGCAACAGTTCGTCGAGATCGTGCCTGCCGGCGTGACGCTCGCCGCCCGGACGGTTGGCGACCCACACTTCCATGCCGAGCGCAAGATTGGCCGCGCGCGCCACCGCCTTGCCGAGTGCACCGTGCCCCACGATGCCGAGCTTGCGCCCTGCGAGCTCCCGGATCGGAAAGTCGAGCAGGCAGAACTGGTCGCCGCGCGACCATGCCCCTGAGCGCACCAGCGCATCGTATTCGCGCAGGCGCTGCGTCAGCAGCAGCATCGTGCCGAGCACGTGCTGCACCACCGAGGCCGTGCAGTAGTCGCGCAGGTTGCAGACGCCGATGCCGCGCTCGCGGGCAGCCTCGAGGTCGACATTGTTGGTGCCGGTGGCCGCGAGCACGATGAGCTTGAGGCCAGGTGAGCCGTCCATCGTCTCGCGCGTGATGCGCAGCTTGTTCAGTGCGACGATGCTTGCGCCGGCGATGGCCCCGGGTACGGCGTCCTGCGGCATGTTGTCGTGCAACTCCAGGCCCGGCATTGCGCGCCGCAGCGCGGACGGATCGAGGTCGCCGTTGAAGCTGACGGTGGCGTAATCGAGGAAAACGGATCGCATCGGACGCTCGCTGACAATCGACACCCGCAAACCGTAGCATTCCGGCATGCGCAGGTCGCCACAAAAAGCCGGGGTAGACCGTGGCCCCGTCCGCAGCGGGGGTACTACGGCATCCCTGTGGGACGCATTTGCCTCCGCCCTCGAAGCTCGCGACGGCATGGCGGGCGCACAGGCCATCCACGAGCTCTGGATGCGCGGCGAGATCGGCAGCAACGTCGAGCGTGCGCTGCAGCAGCTGTGGGACGCCGCGGCGGCGACCATCCCGGAGTGGCTGCCGATGCGTCACGTGCACTGGTTGCCGCTTGCATACGAAGTCACTGGACGCTTCGTTCCACCACAGCGTGGCCGATCCAATATTTATCTCGTTCTGCTCGATTACAGCGACAGCCGCGACGACCCCTTCGGGCTGTACGTGGGCATGAGCCACTATTCGCCAGTGCAGCGCTTCGAACAGCACAAGTCCGGGATTCGCGCAGCCGGCAGCGTACTGCAGCGCGGACTCGAGGTCCTGACGGGGCCCACGCTGCATCTGCAGCGAATCACCCGCACCGAAGCGGTGCGCATCGAAGAGCAGCTGGCTGAAGCGCTGCGCGCCGCGGGTCTCCTCGTGCACGGAGGGCACTGACGGTCGCGCTTTGCGGTAGTGGGAGTCCGGTTTTCCGCGATGGTGAGCCCGGCCCGGCACAGTGCAGTGTGTACGGGTCCGACGCGCAGTCCGCCAGGAGGAACGCACATCGTCGCCATGCCGGTCACACAGGTCGATCTCGAGCCGCGGGTACGACGCGTCACCGCGCGCTGGGAACACGATCCCGGTGCGCTCGTGCAGGTGTTGCGCGAGGTGCAGGAAGAGTTCGGTTACCTGCCGGGCCCCGCGCTCACGCTGGTCGCGCGCCTGCTGCGCATCCCCTATTCGCGTGCCAGGGGCGTGGCGAGCTTCTATTCCTTCCTGAGCGACGAGCCGCAAGGCGCGTATCGCGTCCTGTTTTCGGACAACGTCACCGATCGCATGGCCGGCAGCGAGCGCCTGATGGAGGCGATGTGCCAGCGTCTCCGGGCGGAGCCAGGTAAGGTCGCGAAGGACGGCCTGGTGAGCATCGCGCGCACTTCCTGTACCGGCATGTGCGACCAGGGGCCCGCGTCGCTGGTCAACGGTCGCGCCATCCCGTCGCTGACCGACGAACGCGTCGAGCGCCTCTGCGAGCTCATCCTTGCACGCACGCCGGTCGCGCAGTGGCCGACGGATTTCTTCGTCGTGCAGGACAACGTACGCCGCGCGGACATCCTGCTCGGCCACGCGCTGCAACCGGGCGATGCGATACGTTCGGCGCTGCAGCGCGGCGCGGCAGGCCGGTCCGAACACGCCGCCAACGAACGCTCCTGGCGTGAGGCGAACGTGGGTGCCGCACAGGGGCCGGTCGCGACCCTGGAAGAGATCAAGCGCTCGAACCTGCGCGGCCGCGGCGGCGCAGGGTTCACCACCGGCATCAAGTGGGAGGCGTGCCGGCACGCCACCGGCCGGACGCGCTACGTGGTCTGCAACGCCGACGAGGGCGAGCCGGGCACGTTCAAGGACCGCGTGCTCCTCACCAGCCATGCCGACCTGCTGTTCGACGGCATGACGGTCGCGGCCCATGTGATCGGCGCCAGCCAGGGATTTCTCTACCTGCGCGGCGAGTACCGTTACCTGCTCGAGCCGCTCGAAGCGACGCTGCAGCGGCGCCGCGCAACCAAGCTGCTCGGCAACGGCATCTGCGGCCAGCCTGGCTTCGATTTCGACATCCGCATCCACGTCGGTGCGGGCTCGTACGTGTGCGGCGAGGAATCGGCGCTCATCGAGTCGCTCGAGGGCAAGCGTGGCGTGCCGCGCAATCGTCCGCCGTATCCCGTGACGAATGGCTACCGGCAGCAGCCGACAATCGTGAACAACGTCGAGACCTTGTGCGCGGCGGCGCTGATCGCCGTACGCGGTGGCGACTGGTACCGCTCGCTCGGCACGCCCCGGTCGTCCGGCACCAAGATCCTGTCGGTGGCGGGCGACGTCGAGCGCCCGGGCCTGTACGAATATCCGTTCGGCGTGACGCTGTGGCAGGTGCTGGAGGACTGCGGTGCCGCAGGCACCCAGGCGATACAGGTCAGTGGTCCGTCCGGGGTCTGCGTCGATGCCTCCGAATTCGGCCGCCGCATTGCCTTCGAGGACCTGTCCACTGCGGGCGCCTTCACGGTGTTCGATGCGAGCCGCGACATGTTCGACGTGGCGCGCAACTACGCGCACTTCTTCGCGCACGAGAGCTGCGGGTTCTGCACGCCGTGCCGCGTCGGCACCTCGATGCTGGTCACGTCGATGGACAAGATCCACGCCGGCAATGGCACGCAATACGACCTGCTCGAAATCGATCGATTGAACAAGGTGCTGCAGATGTCGGCCCATTGCGGCCTCGGCCACACCGCCTGCAACCCGATCCTCGACACCCTCAAGCGGTTCCGCCCCGCTTACGAGCGCAAGCTGCGCTCGCTCGATTTCTCGCCAGCCTTCGACCTGGACGGCGCCCTCGAGCGCGCGCGGCAGATGACCGGGCGTGACGACGCCGGCGCGCACCTGGAGGCACACCCGTGAGCGAACGGCCGAGCTTTCTGCTCGATGGCGCCGAGGTGCCGTTCGAACCCGGCCAGACGGTGATGCAGGCCGCCCTCGCGGCCGGGCGTTACATTCCGCACCTCTGCTATCACCCGGAATTCACGCCGCACGGCAGCTGCAAGCTGTGCACGGCGCGGATCGATGGCCGGCTGATGGCCGCGTGCACCACGCCGGCCGCAGGCGCGACCGAGGTCGAGAGCGGGACGGAGGAGTTGAACGACCTGCGACGCACGCTGGTGCAGATGCTGTTCGCGGAGGGCAACCACTTCTGCCCATCCTGCGAGAAGAGCGGCAACTGCGTGCTGCAGGCCCTTGGCTACGATCTCGG
>Ga0224500_10001982_pt1 | contig 11508 bp, 9 predicted proteins | sample SF_Oct11_sed_USG_FD_168126 | JGI IMG/M metagenome (GOLD analysis project Ga0224500, IMG submission 168126) | Sediment microbial communities from San Francisco Bay, California, United States - SF_Oct11_sed_USGS_4_1 | ecosystem: Environmental > Aquatic > Marine > Sediment | place: USA: California... | reverse complement strand
CGGCCAGCAGGATTGCCGGGTAAATCAGCGCCGAGACCACCTTGTTGCGCAGCGCCTGGCTGCTTGCCAGGTACGTGGTCAGCCGATCGAGCCCCTCGCCCAGGTTGCCACTCGCCTCGGCCGCACGGATCATGCTGAGATAAAAGCGCGAGAAACACGAACCCTGCGCCTCGAGGGCGTCGGACAGCGCCGCTCCGCCCCTGACGGTCGTCTGCACGTCACGGATCAGTTGCAGGTTCGCGTCGCCGGATTCGACCTCGCGCATGATGTCCAGTGCCCGGTCGAGTGGCGTGCCGGACTCGAGGAGTACGGCCAGCGAGCGAGTGAAAGAGGACACGTCCGGTGCCCGACCGCGGCGGCGGAGACGCGGCAGCGGCACGCGGCGACCCGGCTCACGCTGGCCGCGTATCTCTTCCGCGTGGATCGGTATTCTGCCGGACCGCTGCAGACGCGCAATGATCGCGTCCACGCTGTCGCCGAACAGCTCGCCTTCGTCCGGCTGGCCGTCCCGGGTTACCGCCTTGTAGCGAAAGTTCGGCATCAGACTTCCTGGATGACCCGCATCACTTCCTCGATCGCGGTGACGCCGGCCAGCGCCTTGCGGCAGCCGTCTTCGTAGATGCTGCGCATGCCGGTCCGCAGCGCGGCCGCTTCCAGCTGCCTCGCATCCTTGCGGCCCAGGACAAGGCTCCGGAGCTCTTCGTTCATCACCAGCATTTCCATGATCGCGTGGCGGCCCTGGAAGCCGGTGCCATTGCAGTGCTCGCAACCGCGCGACCGGTAGAGCAGCACTTCCCCGCCGTCAACAAAACGCTCGAGGCCCAGTTCCTGCACGAGCCTAGCCGCGGGCTCATATTGCTCGCGACAGTGCGGACACAGCACACGCACCAGGCGCTGGCTGACGACAGCATTCAGCGTGGAGGCCAGCAAATAGTCTTCGATACCCATTTCCAGCAATCGCGTCACGCTGCTGGCGGCGCTGTTCGTGTGCAGAGTCGACAACACGAGGTGGCCGGTAAGCGACGATTGGACGCAGATGCGCGCCGTTTCGAGGTCGCGCATTTCTCCCACGAGTATGACGTCCGGATCCTGCCGCACGATGGATCGCAGCACGTTTGCGAAAGTCAGTCCAATCGCCGGCTTCACCTGGATCTGGTTCACCCCCTCCATCTGGTATTCCACCGGGTCTTCGGCGGTGATGATCTTGCGATCTTCGGTGTTGAGAATATGTATGGCTGTATAGAGCGTCGTCGTCTTGCCGCTGCCGGTTGGGCCGGTGACGAGAATCATGCCGTGCGGCATGCGCAACACGTCCAGGAATTTATCCTGGACAGCCGGTGCGAACCCGAGCCTCGATAGGTCGAGCGCGACATCACTGCGATTCAGGAGTCGCATGACGACGCTTTCGCCGTGCATCGTCGGGATCGTCGATACGCGTGCGTCGATGTCACGACCGTGCAGCCTGAGCTTGATCCGGCCGTCCTGCGGCAAGCGGCGCTCGGCGATGTCCAGGCGTGCCATTATCTTGACGCGGGAGATGACGGCTGGGGCCATGCTTACCGGCGGCGACTCGACATCGTGCAGGACGCCGTCGATCCGGTAACGGACCTTGAGCCGGCCTTCGAAAGGCTCAATATGTATGTCGGATGCGCCGGCGTCGCTCGCGCGCTGCAGCAGCTGGTTCACGAGCCGGATGACCGGCGCCTCGCTCGCCATGTCCTTGAGCTGTTCGACGTCGAAGTTGCCGGCATCCAGGGCTTCCACATCGCGCCCCTCACCGTCACCGGCCGATTCGCCGCCGTCGCCGTATGCATCGTTTATTGCTCGCTCGATATCGGACCGCAAACCGATCACGCTGACGACAGGCCGGTCGAAAGCGAAACGCATGGCCTCGCGCGCCGGTTCATCGCAGGGATCCTGCATGACGAGCCTCACGGACCCGTCCTCGCCCGCCGCGGGGAATACCAGGGTCTCCCGCAGAAATCGCGCTGACACTCGCTCGGCGGATTGCGCCATGTCGGCGTAATCCTCCTCGGTGGCGAGCGGCATACCCGTCAGCTCGGCCATCGCTTCTGCGAGATCGCGTTCGGCGACCAGGCCCAGGCTAACCAGCAACCTCGCCAGCGGCTGCTCGCCGTGCGATTCCTGGCTCATCCGGAGCGCCCTGTTGAAGTCGGCGCCCGACAGCTTGCCCGTATCGGCGAGACGCTCGCGCAGCCCGGCGGCTATCGAGGGTCCGTTCTGCGGCAATTCGTCCTCCGCTGCGGGCGGACCCTGCGTTGCCGGCGTCGCGTCGACCTGTGCAGCAACTACTGCAGTGGCGACAGGCGTCGAGCCGCCCCGGGTCAGGACTCGCGACATCGATTTGAACCTGGAACCGGCATTGACTACCTTCACCGCGTCGCCTCCGCATGGCGCGCCCTCCGCGGGAAGAACGGACACCCGGATGGCCCGGATAGCCGACACGGCGCGGAAGGCGCAGCTCGTATGCGCAAGCTAGCTGCTATGCAGTAGCAAGCCTATGGGGCGCACTGCCCAATGTAGGTCGCCGAAACTCTACGCGGGAATGGGGGGTATACCTTAGTCTGACAGCCGCGGTGCGGCCCGGGTTCAGTCGGCGGTCAGGCTCCGGACGGCCTCGATGAGCTCGTTCCGGTCGAAGGGCTTCGTCAGCGTCAGGTCGGCACCCGCCTTGGCCGCCGAAGCGAGGTAGGCCGAGGTCTTGATGGCCGCCGGTTCGTACTCCATCGGGGCAATGTTGCCGCCGCCGGATATGACCAGGACCCGCGTGCCCGGAAACTCGTTTCGAATCGCGCGCACCGTGGCCACGCCGTCCATCCCGGGCATGATGATATCGGTTATGACAAGATCGGCGCGCTCCTGCCGCAGAAGCTCCAGGCCTTCCATGCCGTTTTCCGCGATGCGAACTTCGAACCCGGCACGGGTGAGGATCTCCCGCAGCACGATCAGGACATCCATCTCGTCATCTATCACTAATACCTTGATCATGGCAGCCTCTCTCGCAGTCACTCGGTCTCTTCCAGCTCGCTCACGATCGGAAGGTAAATCTCGAAGACGGTACCTCGGCCACGCTCGCTCCGGACGATGATATCGCCCCTGAACCTGCGCACAATACCGTGAACTACCGATAATCCCAGTCCTGTACCCTCACCGACCTTGCGCGTGGTGAAAAAGGGCTCGAAGATCCGGGCCAGCGTCGCAGGGTCCATGCCCTCGCCCGTGTCTGAAACCGTGATCCGCTCGTACTCGCCCACGCGCAGGTCCGGATGCCTGGCCGCGAGCTCCTGGGAGACCTCCACAGTGTCGAGGCTGACCCTGATTTGACCGGAGCCCCCGTTCAGGGACCTGAATGCGTTGTTGCACAGATTTATCAGGAGCTGGTGAATCTCGGCCGGATCGCAGGCAACCAGCCCGCCGGACGGGCTGATTTCCCAGCGCAGGTCGACCGGTGCCGGCAACAGCGCCCGGATCATCGTCAGGCCTTCCTCGACGACGGCGTCCAGGCGGTAATTCTGCAGCGCAGCCGGGCTTCCCTGGCGGCTGAAGGTCAGGATCTGGCGGCTCAGGTTTTTCGCGCGTCGCGCCAGGTCCAGGATCCGCGCAAGGTTGGGCACGACCGGGGAATCGTCCGGCAGGTCCTCGAGCGCCAGGTCCGTATACAGGACCAGCGGCTGCAGCACATTGTTGAATTCGTGCGCAACGCCGCCGGCCAGCGTGCCGAGGGACTCGAGCCTCTGCGAGTGCCTCACTCTTTCCTCCAGCGATCGCCTTTCGGACTCGGCAGCTACGCGGTCGGCGATTTCCTGCTGCAGGCGGGCGTTGATGCCGACGAGATTGCTGCGCATCTTTTCCAGGTCGCGCGACAGTCCCCGAATCTCGTCGAGCGTGCTATCGACCGTCAGCTTTCGCTCGTACTCGCCGGACGCGATACGCCGGCTGGCACCCTGCAATTCCTTGATCGGCCTGACGACGCGCGCGCTCAGCACCGTCGTACCCAGCAGTGCAAGCAGCAGGTAGCCGACCAAGGTCATGACGATGGTCTTTCGTACCTGCTCGATGCCTTCGTGGATCGGCACCTCGTCGAAACCGAAGCGCAGCACGGCAGGCGGGTCCGCATCCGAAAGCGCCACCGACAGGTAATAGATATCATCGCCATGCTCGCCGAAGGTAAAATCCTCGCGAAACAGGCCGACTTCCTCTTCTCCCATCAGGGAGCTCCGGAACGTCTTTCCGCCGACCTCGAGAACGGCATAAACGCCGCCGCCGCCGAACATGACGCTGTCCAGGTGCGCGATAATGCCCTCGTCGGACCCGAGGCCGGGGTAGGCCTCGAAACTGTCGGCTATCGTCCGACCGTAACTCCGTACGCTGTCGATGAAGGTGTCGGTCGTCGAGCGCTCGAAGACACCCGCCAGCGTAAAATACAGCACGGGCATCGAGATCGCGTGGATCACGAGCAGTACCAGGATCAGGCGTCCTGCCAGCGTATTCAGTCGCCCTGCCATAACAGATTCATCGATTTGAGGTGAACGAATTCGTCGGCGTCATTCCGCCACATGAACGCGATGCCGCACTGATGCCGGCCGAGTGCCGCGACCAGGTCGCCGATGTTGCGAAATTCCTGCGGCCGCGGTGTGCCGTACTTGAGCAACAACAGCAGCAGGCGCCGCTCATAGGTCTTTTCCGACATCGATACGATTGACTGGAAAAAGATTGCGCTGAGCAGGTCGTCGCCGATGATCCTGTGCGGCCGGATCGGGTGTCCCTGGATCGTAACGGCAACGCCGAGGTACGCCTTGCGAATATCCTGCGCGCTGATCTCGGTGACCGGGCAACTCCTGTCCATCACCAATACGACGGTTCGCTCCGCCCACGCCGGCACTGCCGGCAGGGAAAGGAGCACACAAGCCAGTATCGGTGCGGCGCGGAACTTCATTGAAATACGCCGCTCCACTGCAACCGGAATTCCTTGAAGTGGTCGTGGGTGACGTCTTCGCCCTGAGCGCTGGTATCGGCTATTTCTGCCGTGAAGCTGTGGAATGTCGCGAAGTCCCAGCGGACGCCGAGCATATGGCGGTGGGCAACGAATGCCGGCAGCAAGCGCAGATAGATGGAATCGTCTTCATCTATGCCGTTGTCACTGCGACCAAAGAGCCTCCAGTCGTCGGACAGTTCGTATTCCAGTTGCACGTAACCCGCGGCAAACTTGTCACGCAGGTGGCCGTCAAAGTAACGAAGATCATTGTCGAGATAGATAACGCTGCCGAGCACTCGCCAGTTCGACCAGCTCCAGTCCGCGAAAACCCCGTAAGTCAGCTGATCGATGCTATCGAGATCGGCGAGGTTCGGACTCGACGCGGAGTCGACGTCGATGTCGTTCCAGCCGAACAACGCCCCGAACTGGTTCCCGGAAGTCACGTTGGGGCGGTAGATCAGGCTGAAATTCAGCGACAGGTCGTGATCGGACTCCGGGTCCAGCAGGTCGAACGGCTCCAGTTCCTCGCCGACGAAGCGGGGCGCCAGCCCGGCCGACGCGCTGAACTGCATCCCGGACAGGTCTTTCCGTCGGAATTCGTGCTCGATGGCCAATCCGCTGACATGCGACGGGATTGGCCCGCTCTCGTCTTCCCACTCCTCGACGCTGGGCCGCGTGATGGAGGTCTGCAGGAACTGCCCGTGATGGTACTCGCTGGTCCAGAACTTCGCATTGGTGTGAAAGCGGCCCAGCCAGACCATCGTATCGTTGCCGGTGCGCCAGCCGACCTGCATGCGTTCGAGTTCGCTCTCGTGACTCGACCAGAGATACTCGCCCAGGACCCGGAAGCGGTCGTCCTTTGAATAGGAGTACAGCAGGTCCAGTGCCGGCCGCACGAACGAGTCGTCGACCTCCGGATTCGAGACCGAGAAGTTGTAGAACGTGTCTACGCTCGTGAATGCGAGGAGATCGTGCTGCGATTCGGCACCAGCCGGGCCCGGCGCCACGCCGACGCAAACCGCGCAGGCAGTGGCCGCCAGCATTCGGACAGGCAACGCGAAAAGTCCCTTTCTAGGCATAGATCTGGTCCAGAGGTTTTGGGTGCGTGTGCAGACCGGCACGGATGCACTGTACCAGCCAACACAAAACAACATGCCATGGTATCGGCCCCTGCGCCGCGACCTGGTTCAGCAATTCCGATGCTTGCGGAAATCCTTTGCCACTGAATGTCGCATCGGCCACCCACCCTGAACATGGGGCAAACACCCTAATCGCGTACTGCGGCCACCCCAGCAGCCGGGCGCGGCGCGATGCCGCTCCCGGAACCGGGGCCGTGCCCGGAAACGATTGTTGTAAATACGTATTTGGCGAAACTGGCCAAAAGGCTAGGATTTGACCGAGTCCAGCACGGAGGCGCCCTGATGAGTCAGTCACTATGCGAGCGCTTCGGTTTCGACTCGGTCAGCATCCTGGAGCGGCTGCGGCTGACGGGGCTCGACGCGCCGGACAGTCACTCGCTCGCGGCCACGCTGCAGGATCATGTCGTCAGGCCCGGCCTGGACTCGATCATCGACAGCTTCTATCGCGAGATGAGCCAGGAACCCCGCTTCCTGGCGGTCGTGCGCGAGCATACGCAGCTCAGCAGCCTGAGGACGACCCAATGCCGCTACCTGCTGAGCCTCGGCGTCGATTTCGATACCATCGAGTACTTCGAGGAACGCCTGCACGTCGGCGCGGTCCACCAGCGGGTCGGCGTGTCGCTGCCGCTGTACCAGTGCGCCTACCGGTTGCTGCAGAGCCTCCTGATCCGGCACATTCCCGTGACGCTGAAGGCCGATCCTGCGGCCCATGAGGCGCTGGTCCAGTTCATCCTGAAAATGACCTCGCTGGACATGTCGCTCGCCATCGAGACCTATTACAGCAGCGCGGTCAGCGGCCTCGAGCAATCGATCGACACGATACGCATCGAGGGCGAAACGCTGCGCCGATCGCTGCGCACCGACTCACTGACGGCACTGGGCAGCCGCGAGTACTCGATCCAGACACTGAAGAACGCGCTGTCCGTTGCTCTCGCAGCGCACCAGCCGCTGAGCGTCATCATGGCCGACCTCGATCATTTCAAGCAGGTCAACGACCGCTACGGCCATCTCGTCGGCGACCGAGTACTGCAGGCCGTCGCGTCGCGGCTGACGCAAGGCGCACGTGAGCGGGACACGATCGGGCGCTACGGCGGCGAGGAGTTCCTGTTCATCCTGGACCACACGACGCTCGAGGATGCGGCGACGCTGGCCGAGCGCGTCCGGCAACGTGTCGCCGCCGACCCGATTCACGTCGACGGCCACGATCTCCATGTAACGATCAGCCTCGGCGTCGCCGAGGCCAGGCCCGAGGACGACACGCGCACGCTGCTCTCACGCGCCGATCACGCGCTGTATGCGGCCAAGAAGTCGGGCCGCAACCGGGTGGCACTGGAGCGCGCGCGTCACAACGAAGCCGCCGTTGTCGATAAACACGGCTGAGGGCCCCTGCGCCCGACTATGTCACGATGTAAAGCCCCGGCTGTTCCGCGGCGGTCGCTGCGCTAGGATGACGTCAACAGGGCCGTATGAACCCCGACGATGACATCACCGCAGCCACACACCACTTCTTATTATGCGGCGACCGCCGGCGAGCCCACGGATTACCCGCCGCTGGAAGGCGACGTCGATACCGACGTCTGCGTGATCGGCGCCGGTTTCACCGGCGTGTCGGCGGCACTGCACCTGGCCGAGCGCGGCTACCGCGTCCGCCTGCTCGAAGCGAACAGGATCGGCTGGGGTGCGTCCGGCCGGAACGGTGGCCAGGTCATCGGCGGCATCTCGGGCGAACACGTGATCGCGAGACGCAACCCGGCGGGCGGCGAGGAACTCGTCTGGCAGATGCGCTGGGCGGGTCACGACATCATCCGCGATCGGGTCCAGCGCTACGACATCGACTGCGACCTGAAGTGGGGCTACCTGGACGTCGCGCTGCTGCCGCGGCACATGCGCGACTTCGAGCGGGAACACCAGCGTCTCGAAAGGCATCGCTTCCCGTACGAATTCCGGCTGAACGACGTGGCTGCGACGCGCGAACTGATCGGTACCAAAGCGTACATCGGCTCGCTGCTGAACATGGGCAACGGCCACCTGCACCCCTTGAGGCTCTGCATCGGCGAGGCGCGCGCCGCGTCCGGCCTGGGCGCGGCGATACACGAGAAGTCACCGGTGACAGGCATCGAGCACGGAGCCAGGCCGCGCGTGCGCACCGATCGTGGCAGCGTGAGCGCGGATTTCGTCGTGCTGGCCGGCAACGCGTACCACGACGTCGACCGGCGCCTGCGCGGTTTCCTGTTCCCGGTCAACAGCTTCATTATTGCGACCGAGCCTTTGCCGCCGGAGGTCGTGGCAAGAATCAATCCGCGCGACCTCGCCGTCTGCGACCCGAACTTCGTGCTCGAATACTTCCGGCTGAGCGCGGACAAGCGCCTGCTGTTCGGCGGCCGGCTGCGGCACTTCGGCGAGGACCAGGATGTCATACGCACTGCGCTGCGTCGCAAGATGCTGCGCATTTACCCCTCGCTCGATCGCTACGCCATCGACTACGCCTGGACCGGGACCATCGGCGTGACGGTGAACCGGGTACCACAGCTCGGGCGACTCGCACCCAATGTGTTCTACAGCCAGGGATACTCGGGCCACGGCGTGAACGTGACCCACCTGGCCGGGCAGATCGTCGCCGAGGCCATTGCCGGCACGATGGAGCGATTCGACGTCTTCGAGCGCATCAGGCCGGTCGTGCTGCCCGGCGCCTGGCTGCTCAGGCGGCCGCTGGTCGAGCTGGGCCTGATGTACTACCAGTTGCGCGACAGGATCTGAGCAATAGCGGCGCTCAGAAGGTCGACATCCCGGACGCCTCCATCCAGCGATACTTCCACTTCTTGAGCAGCGACTCGTCACGGTAGTGCTCGTAACCGACGCTGAACAGCCGTCCCGGCTCGTTGTTCCACAGTCGCTCGAAATGTCGGCAGGCATCGGCCAGGCAGGGCTCGGCCGGCGCTGCCCGCAGCAGCAGGTTCGTTTCCAGGTTGAAGTCATCCAGATTGCGGCGCGTAAGATTGGCGGATCCGATCAGCAGCGCGCCCTGCCCGCTGCCGTCGGTCCGGATCAGCATTTTCACGTGACACTGTTCGCCGTGCGTGTGGACCCAGCGGACCGGTATCCCCGCTCGCTGCAGCTCGGCTGCGACCGGCTGGTTCGGTATGCCGTTCTTCTCGTAACCGAAAGCATCCTTGCTCGGGTCGAGCAGTACGCGGAGCGCGGCGCCGCGCACGTGGGCGCGCTTCAGTGCCCGTATGACGGCACGGTCGGACAGGTAAAAAGTCGCGAGGTCGAGCCGCTCGCCCGGACCCGCCGTGTCGATGAGATCCAGCGCCGCATTCTTGATTGCCCGCTCCGTCACGACGGCGACGGTCACGGGCGACGTCGCGGTGTCGGTGTCCACGTCCTGGTCCACGGGCTGAGCACCCGAGAATCGCAGCACGGCGTTCTCGGTTTCCAGCAGGTCGGCGACCGCCGCGCCGCGGAACCGGATGGCGACGTTGTGATGCGCGCTGCTCGCGTCGTGCGGGTTCGCGGAGCTGACGAGACCCGCCCAGCCGTCACCGTCGTCGGCAACCACGAGTTTTCGGTGATTGGCCTTGAAGTTCAGGCCGTACAGGTAGCTGCGGAGCGACACGCGGCCGCGCGCGTCGAAGGGATTCCGGAGCGCCTTGCCGGGGCCGACGCCAAAGGGTTTCGCTATCAGTCGCCACAGGAACGAATACGGGATGTTGCCGTCCGGCAGTCGCGTCAGGTCGGTGATCACCACCGGGATGCCTGCCGCACGCAGCCGCTCGAACTGCCCGGACACGACCGATCCGTACACGATGTTGATCGGGTCGGTGATGACGACGATCCGGATGTCGGGCACGGCCCGGCGCCGCGCGAGCAGCACCTCGGTCAGCTCGCCGGACAGGAGCCGCGTGCGCTCCGGCATCGATCCCTGGAAGTCGTTGTAAAGGAACATGTCAACGAGCACGCAGCGGCGCGCAGCCCGGATCATCGCGAAGACCGCGTCGAAAATCTGCTGGTCGACGTGGCGGCGGCCGGCGTCGTCCAACCAGGTAGTGTCCGTGAGGAACTCGACGCCGGTCGCGGGCCGGGGCGGGCCGGCAAAGGACACGCCTGGTGGCAGGCCCCGGCGCCACCAGCGACGCTTCGGTTTGGGTGGACCCATGGCCGGCTATGGTAGATCCTATCCGGGCATTTGGCATGCGCCATGGCCGGGATGCACCCCCGAGGGTCGGTGCGCAGGCTGAAACTGGAATATTCGCGGCCGCTTGTACACACTGTGCGGCAGCCAGGCTCACTTTTCCCTACCAACCCCTATAGGCCCAATCATGACCAAGTTCCTGTCCCGAATGTTCGGATTGATCGCGATCGCGCTGACGGCCCAGGCCGCGCTGCAGCCGGGCGACTCTGCGCCGATATTCGACGCCAGGGCGTCGCTGGACGGCGAGGAGTTCGAGTACTCGCTGTCCGAGGCCCTGCAGAAAGGCGCCGTAGTCGTCTATTTCTACCCGTCCGCCTACACCAGCGGTTGCAACATCCAGGCGCACGAGTTCTCCGTCAACATGGACGCTTTTGCAGCCGCCGGGGCAAGTGTCGTCGGCGTCTCGCTCGACAGTATCGAGCGCCTCAACGATTTCTCGGCAGACCCGGAGTACTGCGCCGGCAATCTTGCCGTCGCATCCGACCCGAGCGGCGCGATTGCGACGTCCTACGGCATCAGCGTCCGCGAGGCCGTCGAGGGCGCCAAGGACTCGCGCGGCGTCGACATCGGCCACGGCTTCGCGGAACGCGTCACCTTCATCGTGACGCCCGACGGCAAGGTTGCGGAAACGATCGGCGGCGTCTCGCCGATGGACAATGTCCGCCAGTCGCTGGAAGCCGTACAGCGTCTGAACCAGTAGTTCGCGACGACAAGTCGGCCGGCGGCGAGCGGCCGGGTCCCCCGGGCCCGGCTGCGTGGCGACGGCTGGCGCAACGCCGCAATCCGCGTCGCCCTAGCGCGCGCGCTTCTTCTGCCAGGCGACGACCGCGACCAGCAGCGCCAGGCCCGTGAGGTGCAGGTAGAGCGGGAGCGGCGGCCAGATCAGCAGGCAGCCGCTGGCCGTGAGGAGCGCCGCGGTCACGACGTTCAGCGGTCGCTCGAGATACCACTGCAACACGCCGGCGAAGGCATACAGTCCGAATGCGGCCCAGAAGAATTCCTCCAGTCGCTCGGCCCAGGTGCCGGTGATGAGCCCGGAGTATGCGAACAGGATCGGCACCAGGTACAGGCCCTTGGAGACCTTCCAGCTCGTCAGGCCCGTCGCCATCGGTCGCGTGCCGGCGATACCGGCGGCGGCGAAGGCCGCGAGGCAGACCGGCGGCGTCACGTTGCTGTCCTGC
>Ga0224500_10001977_pt1 | contig 11527 bp, 11 predicted proteins | sample SF_Oct11_sed_USG_FD_168126 | JGI IMG/M metagenome (GOLD analysis project Ga0224500, IMG submission 168126) | Sediment microbial communities from San Francisco Bay, California, United States - SF_Oct11_sed_USGS_4_1 | ecosystem: Environmental > Aquatic > Marine > Sediment | place: USA: California... | reverse complement strand
GGCGCATGTCGTTGCCCGAGGCTCGCCAGATCTCCGCAGCGATCTCTCGCATCAGGTCGGTCGCCTGCTCCTCGAGCGCCCGAAGACCTTCCTCGAGCTGCCCGTCGATCGACCTGCGCAGCGACGCGGAGATGCGGTGCTCGCTGCTCGTCATCAGCGGTTCGTCGTCGTGCTGTTCGAGCCGGCGGAACACGCTTCGCCGGGGGGTGCCAGCCTGCTCTTCCATGACGTCTCTCGCGATCCGGGGCCGCCGCGGTTCGTCCGCAGGAGCATAGGTCACGACCAGGGCCGACTCACGCACCTGAACGCGGCTTCTCGAGGTCGCTCCGCCCGGGATCGGCGACCGTGGCGGCGTCGCCCGGGAACCGCCGGAGCTGTTGCTCGATCCATGCGCGGGAGGCAGTCTCGTCGCGGAGCAGCGTCTCGACGTCCGCGGCCCAGAACCGCACGTCGGCGTCCCACGGGTGGCGCCGAACGGCGGCCGCGATCAGATCGCGGGCTGCCTCGGCATCGCTCGCGCTCCCGGCCCGCCCGTCGAGGGCGCGCCGCAGCGCCAGGCGCTGGGCAGCGCTCACCCGCCAGGGCTGGATCGCGAGCGCCCGCTCCAGCGCCCACGGCTCACCGTAGGTGCGACCCCATCGCTCGAAACTCGCCGCTGCCTGCATCTGGAGCGAGACGACGGTCGCCAGGATCAACGAGAGCGCGACACCCCACGAGACCGAGCGAGGCACCCACGCAGCTCGGTCGCCGTCCACATCCGGGGATCGCTCGCCGGGTCCACCTGCCATCCCCGCGAAGAGGAAGAGCAGCGGCGTCAACACGAGGCCGATGGGCTCCACGATCGAATAGGCGGCCAGACCCGCCGCGGCACCGAATGCCCACGCTCGTTCACGGGACGCTCGGAATGCTCTGATCGACAGCAGGGTGGCGAGCCAGACCAGCGCCGCGAGGCCGAGCACCCCGGAGCTCACCGCGGTCTCGAGGAAGAGGTTGTGGGCGTCGGACCACTGCCGCCCGGCGAGGGCCACCTCCGAGGGCCTTGCTGCAGCCAGGTACGCGCTCTTGGACGAACCCGGACCCCATCCGAGCAGCGGCCGCTCGGCGGCTGCTCGCGTCATCGCTCTCCAGACGGTGACCCGATGGAGGTCGGTGGTCTGCGCGGCGATGCCCGTGACGGCCGCGCCGCGCCCCAAGGTGTCGGGGAAGACCACGGCATCGAGGGCCTGCCAGGCGACGAGCGGGACGAGCACCGCGCTTGCCAGCACGATCGTCGTGCGCAGCGCGAACCGTGCGCGCCACAGGGCGGCGGCGGCTGCAACGATCGGAAGCACGATCGAGCTCCGTTCGCCGAACGTCGCCGCTCCCAGCGCCAGGAAGGCCACGAGGGCGACGGTCCAAGCGGTCACGTCTGCGGGTCGATCCTCCACCCCATCGCCCCGGGGTCCGGCGATCGCCGCCGCGATGGCTGCCGACATCAGGGCCGCGGCGAAGAGTTGGTTGCCGACGGTCGCGCCGATCAGTTCCATGCCCGACGGCAACGACGACGAGAGGTCCGGGAAGACCCGGATCGCGAGACCGAGCATCGCGACGACCGAACTGCTCGCGACGAACCACCGCCGCGTTCGGTTCCGCAGATCCTCGGGGAGCGCACCGCCGAGCACCGCCAACAGGCCAGCGCAGGCGATCACGATCGCGCCACCGCCTTGCCCCTCCGTTCTCGCCGTCAGGCCCACGGCGAGGTCGACACCGGCGAACGCAGCGACGACGGTGGCGACGATCCACGCCGCTGCCGCCCAGCACAGGCGCCGATCGATCGGGAACCCCGAGGTCCACAGGGCCAGGGTTCCGGCGGCCAGCACCACCAGCTTCGGGTCGCCGAAGGGGCTCACCGAGAACGGGGTGAACACCAATGGCAAGGCCACGACCAGCAGGAACAGCCCGAGATCGGCGAGCTGGGGGTGTCGGGCCTGCATGACCTGGCGCATGCTAGTGCCGACCTGTGGCATGGTGGGGGAGCAGGCACGGTCGTTCTTTGCCGTGGCCTCGGAGCGAACCCTATACTGACCCTTCCGCACGTGCCCCCACCGGGGTCACCGAGGGTCTCGGAGGCGCGTAGCTCAACTTGGTAGAGCACCGGTCTCCAAAACCGGGGGTTGGGGGTTCAAGTCCCTCCGCGCCTGCAAGGGGAACATCATGAACCGACAGATGAAGAGGATGCAGGAGCGCGCCGAGCGCCAGCAGAAGCGTGGCGGCGGTGGCGGCGCGCGTGCCGCGGCGCCTTCGGCTGCGGCACGCCGAGCCCAGGTCACCGAGAAGCGAAAGCGCACCGGGGCTCGCCAGTTCCTCAGGGAGGTGCGCCTCGAGCTCAAGAAGGTCGACTGGCCGAGCCGGCGTGAGCTCGTCTCGTACACGATCGTGGTGCTGGTGACGCTGATCGTGACCACCGCCTTCGTGGCCGGCCTCGACTACGTCTTCTCGAAGTCGATCCTCGACCTGCTGTCCTGACAGAAAGTACCCCCAGGGAACCCATGGAAGATCTTGACACCACGTCCGAGACACCGTTGGCTGACGCCCTCGAGGCCGCCGCCGACGTCCACGAGATCGCCGACGAGGCCGCCGAGGAGACGATCGCCGAGGCCGTCGCCGAGGCAGAGGTCGTGCAGGCCGTTGCCGATGCCGGCGCCGAGGAGATCCTCGCCGAGGGGCTCGCCGACGCGTCCGTGCTCGCGGGCGAGGGTGCGTCCGAGGCCGCCGAAGCCGTGCTGGAGGAGTCGATCACCCAGGCCGCCCAGCTCGAGGAAGCCGGCGAGGAGGTCGCCGAGGAACTCGTCGCCGAAGCCGTGATCGAATCCGCGGTGATGGAACAGGCCGCCGACGAGGTCGGGCAGGAGGTCGTGCACGAGGCCGCGGAGGCCGAGGAAGCCATCGTCGAATCCGAATACCTCGAGATGGAAGCCGACCAAGGCGACGGCGAGCTCGCACCCGGCACGATGACTCCCGCGGCCACCCCGGAGCCCGAGGCAGCGGCGGCACCCGAGGCACCCGCAGACCCCGAACCTCCCGTCGAACCCGCTGCCGACGATCCGTTCCGCGGACCCGGCGAGTGGTACGTCGTGCACACCTACGCGGGCTACGAGAACAAGGTGAAGACCAACCTCGAATCACGCATCCACACGATGCAGATGGAAGGCAAGATCTTCCGCGTCCACATCCCGATGGAAGACGTGATGGAGATCAAATCGGGGAAGAAGCAGATCGTGCAGAAGAAGGTCTTCCCTGGGTACCTGCTCGTGAAGATGGACTACGACAACGACTCCTGGTACGTCGTGCGGAACACGCCCGGCGTGACGGGTTTCGTGAGCGCCGGCACCGGAACCAAGCCGACGCCGTTGTCCAAGCGTGAGGTCGAGAAGATCCTCGTCGTGAAGAAGGAAGAGGTGAAGCCGCAGGTGCGCCTCGGCTTCGACGAGGGCGACGTGGTCCGCATCATCTCGGGGCCCTTCGCCGACTTCAACGGCACGATCAGCGAGATCAACGCAGACCAGGCCAAGCTCAAGGTGCTGGTGAACATCTTCGACCGGGAGACCCCGGTCGAGCTGGGCTTCGACCAGGTGTCGAAGGTCTAGACCCAACCGAGGATGCGGGAGGCGCTGCGGCGCCGCTCGGACCGCAGGAGGTAGATGCATATGGCACCCAAGAAGGTGCTCGCGCTCGTCAAGCTTCAGATCCGGGCCGGACAGGCCACCCCCGCGCCGCCCGTGGGCACTGCCCTGGGACAGCACGGGGTGAACATCATGGACTTCTGCAAGCAGTACAACGACGCCACCCAGCAGATGGGCGGGCAGGTCATCCCCGTCGAGCTCACGATCTACGAGGACCGATCGTTCTCGTTCATCACGAAGCAGCCGCCCGCCGCCGAGCTGATCAAGCAGGCCGCCGGCGTCGAGAAAGGCTCTGGTGAGCCGAACCGTGACAAGGTCGCGAGGCTGAGTCAGGCGCAGGTACGCGAGATCGCCGAGAAGAAGATGGCCGATCTGAACGCGAACGACGTCGACAACGCGATGCGCATCATCGAAGGAACGGCGCGCAGCATGGGCGTGGAGGTGGACGCATGACCACCACGACCCACGGCAAGCGCTATCGCAACGGCGCCGCTGCCTACGATCGCGAGCACGAGCACATGCCCGCCGAGGCGATCGCGATCGTCAAGGCCCAACCCGAGGCGAAGTTCGACGAGACCGTCGAGCTCGCATTCCGCCTCGGCCTCGATACGCGCAAGGCGGACCAGTCGCTGCGGGGCACCGTCTCGTTGCCGAACGGCACCGGGCGCTCCGTTCGTGTCGGGGTGTTCGCGATCGGTGAGAAGGCGCGCGAGGCGACCGAGGCCGGGGCCGACGTGGTCGGCGGCGAAGAGCTCGTGGAGCAGGTCATGGGCGGCGAGATCGACTTCGATGCGGCAGTCGCAACGCCCGACATGATGGCCTCGGTCGGCAAGGCCGGCCGGGTGCTCGGCCCACGCGGCCTCATGCCGAACCCCAAGACCGGCACCGTCACGAACGACATCGCCAAGGCCGTGGCCGACATCAAGGGCGGCAAGGTCGAGTACCGAGCCGATCGCACGTCCAACGTGCACATGATCATCGGCAAGAAGTCGTTCGGCGAGCAGCAACTGCTCGAGAACTACCTCGCCGCGGTCGACGAGATCCTGCGGGTGCGACCGTCCTCGGCCAAGGGCCGCTACATCAAGTCGCTCACGATCTCTTCGACGATGGGTGCAGGAGTGCGCATCGACCCGACGCGACCCAAGGGCATCGATCTGCCCGTCGAGTAGCGCGGCTCGAACATCGGGCCCGCCTCCGCCGAGCGACGCTCAGCCACCATCAGCCTTTCGTCCTAGGGCGTTTACATGAGTCATCTCATGTGCCTACACTCCGTTCATCAGAGGGCAACCCCAGGGGGAAGGGTCATGAATCGGTCGTCGGCTGCCTCGGCCCCCTCGATTCGTGAGGAACCGCAGCGACTCGAGGACGATCTCGACCTCGCCCTCGCGGTCGCATCTCATGAGTTCCGCTCCCCTCTCGTCGCGGCGGAACTTGCGCTTGAGAGCATCCTGGCTGTAGCCGATCTCGCGCCGAAGGAGCGGCGGCTGCTGTCGAAGGCGTCGATGGAGGTGCGCGACGTCGTCCAGGAGATGGATGGCATGCTCTCGTGGGCTGCTGGTCGACGACGACCCTCTCGCCGGCTCCTGGATCTGCACCGGCTCGTGACCCAGGTCGCCCACGAGTGCGTTCGACTTGCCGACGGCGGCCGGATAGAGGTGAAGGGAAAGCGCACGCTGATCCGCGGCGATCGCGGGCTGCTGCGGTTGGCCCTGCGGAACGTGATGAGGAATGCACTGGCCTACGGCGGCGACGAGCCGTCAGTACTCGTCGGCGTGGTGCGATATCCCCATGTCGCCACGATCACGATCCGAGACCGCGGGCCCGGAGTTCCCCAGGCTGAAGTCACCTCGATCTTCGATCCGTTCATGCGAGGCGTCTCGGGGTCGAGGGTGCACGGCGCCGGACTCGGTCTCTACATCGCTCGTCGTATCGTGCAGGACCACGGTGGGCAGCTGCACGCCACCGCGGGCCGCTCGGGAGGCGCGTTCAGGGTGCGGTTGCCGGTCGAGGAGGTCGTGTGAGCGCGTCGGTGATCCTCATCGACGATCACGTGCTGTTCGCCGAGGCTCTCGGCCCGATGCTGGATACCGCCGGTCTGCGGGTCGTCGGCATCGCCTCAGACCCCGATCAGGGGGTACGGCTGGCAGAAGAGCATCAGCCAGACCTCGCCCTCGTCGATCTCGTGCTCGGGGAACTCGATGGATTCGACGTCGCGGAACGGATCCGGCTCGTCTCGCCGCAGACGCGGTCGGTGATCGTCAGCGCTCTGGACGACTCGGACAGCGTGGCGGAGGCGCTCAGCCGTGGCCTGCACGGCTACCTCACCAAGGAGATGCCCGTTTCGGCGATCGTCGCCGGCCTTCGCGCCGTGCTCGACGGGCAGGTCGTGCTTCCCCCGAGGGTGATGCAGGCGCGCCGTGCCACACTCCCGCGATCCGACGATGTTCGACTGCTCGTGGAGCAGCTCACGCCGCGGGAGTGGGAGGTGTTGCAGTTGCTGGTCGAGGGCGTCGGCAGCCCCGACATCAGTTCGCGGCTGGGCATCAGCCCCAACACCGTTCGGACCCATGTGCAGGGGATCCTGACCAAGCTGCAGGTGCACTCCAGGCTCGAGGCCGCTACGTTCGCGGTCCACCACGGCCTGTTCGAACCGGACCCCGACTCGGTCCTGTCTCGTCCGGCGTGACCACGAGGCGGTCATACATGTGACGTAGCCGCCTTACGCAGGACTGCCGGTGTGCGTTCCGGGAGGCGAAGCCTACGGTTCGCCTGTGACGGAACATCGATCCGATCCCCCGCCGATCGAAGTCCTCGTGGCGAGCGGTGGCTCGCTATTCCGCCAGTCACTGCGTTCTGCGCTGCAAGCCAGCCCTGGCGTGACGGCAGTCGGCGAGGCTGCCTCGGAGGCCGAAGTCGTGTCCGGCGTCACGCGTGCCCAACCCGATGTGATCGTGCTCGACGCGTCGCTGCCGCCCAACGGTGGTCAGGAGTGCACCTCGGCGATCCTGGCCGTCGCACCGTCGTGCCGGGTGGTCTTGCTCGCGGAGGACGACCCCTCCGCTGCACTCGTCGACACCTTCGAATCGGGAGCGAGCGGACTGCTCCCGAAGACCGCCACGCTGGATGAGCTCTTGGACGCGATCCACGTCGTGTGCCGAGGGGGGGTCGTCGTTCCCTCGCATATGCTCAGCGACCTGATCCAAGGTCTCGTCGCCCGCCGTGGAGAAGGTCAGCGTGCTCGTGCCTCGATCGAGCGCCTGACGGGCCGGGAGCGACAGGTGCTGGCACTACTGAGCGACGGGGCGGACAACGTCGCGATCGCCGACGCGCTCGTCATCAGCCCGCTCACCGCGCGGACACACGTGCAGAACGTCATGCGCAAGCTCAGGGTTCACTCCCGCCTCGAGGCTGCGATGTTCGTCGCTCGCTTCGGCCTGGGCGACGAGCCGCTCCTTCGCGGCCGGCCGCTACGTCGCGTGCAGTAGCGGAAAGTACAGCACCCGCGGGTCGAGCGAGGAGGAACCCCTCGCCATCGTGGTGCTGCGCCCCGAGTGGCGCGGTGCTCAGTGGAAGCCAGGGCGAACCTCGTACGCCGCGGTCGCCCGTGACTCCGCCGGTGGAGGGGATATGTATGGCTGCGATCCCGGTACGCGTGCAGAGAGGCGGTCCGGAGGGCAACGGTCAGAAGCTGTTCGTGGTGCCGACCTACGACGAGGCCGGCAACGTGGCCGCCCTGGTCGCCGCACTCGAGCCCATCGTGGATGGGCCCGGACTCGACGTCCTGGTCATCGATGACGGCTCACCGGACGGAACCGGTTCGATCGTCGCGAAGTTGGCCTCGACCCGGCCCTGGCTCCATCTCCTTGAACGAGATCGGCCGACCGGCCTCGGTTCCGCATACCGGGCGGGGTTCACCTGGGCACTCGACCGCTCGTACGGATGGATCGGAGAGATGGATGCGGATCTCAGCCACGATCCGGCCGTCATCCCTCAGATGCTCGACGCCGCAGCCGGTGGCGCCGATCTGGTGGTCGGGTCACGCTACGTCGCCGGTGGTGGAGCGGAGGGGTGGCCGTTGGCGCGGCGTGCGCTCTCGCGGGGTGCGAATCGCTTCGCGCGGACGCTGCTGCGACTCGGGACCCGCGATGTCACGGCGGGATTCCGTCTGTACTCGCGCCGGGCCGTGGAGCTGATCCTCGATGCGGGGACGAGATGCGACGGATACGGCTTCCAGGTCGAAGGCGCATACCTCGTCGAACGTGGCGGTGGGGGGGTCGTCGAGGTTCCGATCCGATTCCACGACCGACGCTACGGGCGATCGAAGATGTCCCGCTCGATCGCGATCGAGGCTGCCAAGCGGTGCGTGCGTCTCGCCGTCAGCCCTCCCGAAGTGCCGAGGCTCCGATCTGGCCCGGCCTCAGCTGTCGGGGTCGTCACCAGGAGGCAGGCATGATCGTCGACCGTGTGCGTGCGACGGTGGCCACGCGCGAACGACTCTCCCGATTCGTGGCGTTCGCCCTCGTCGGGCTGAGTGGCCTCGTCGTGAACCAGGTCGCCCTCTGGTGGTTCACCGAGACCGGGGGCCTGCACTACCTGCTCTCCGCGGTGATCGCGACACAGCTCTCGAGCCTCTGGAACTTCGTGCTGATCGAGTCGTTCGTCTTCCGAGGGAACAAGGAGGGCCGCTTCACGCGGTTCGCGTGGTTCCTCGTGATGAACAACGCGTGGCTGCTGCTCCGTGGGCCGGTGCTCGTGCTGCTCACCGAGGGGATCGGGATCGGCTATCTCATGTCGAACGCGATCGCGATCGGCATGGCGACGGTCGTTCGCTTCCTGGTTGCCGACGACCTCATCTGGCGGCAACGCGGGGCGCAACCCACCCTGGGGACGATCTCGCGGTACAGCTACGACATCCACGGCATCGTGAGGATCGTCTCCGACGCTCGGCTCCCGGAGCTCTCGTTCTTCCGCGTCGAGGAGATGGATGGGCCGCCGGATATCGACATCTGCGTCAGCGGTGATGGGTTCGGCGGTCCGCGCACCCGGCGGCTCGTGGAGCGGGGCGATCACGCCGTTCGATACGTCGAGCAGCTCGGCCGATTCGGTTTCGCCGTCGACATCCGGATGGCCGACCCGTCGAGGGTCCAGGTCTCGCGGCCCGTCGCCCGCTCGCCGCACGTGCTGTACACGAACGTCGCCGAACCGCTGCTGCGATGGACGTTCGTGCGCAAGGGGTACGCGCTCGTGCATGCGGCCTGCCTGGAGATGGACGGCAAGGGCACGCTCATCACCGCCCAGACCGACACCGGCAAGACCACGACGTGCCTCATGTCGGTGCAGCAACACGGCGCAGGGTTCGTATCCGACGACATGGTGATCATCGACGGCGACGGTATGGCTCTCGCCTTCCCGAAGCCGCTGACCATCTCGGCGCATACGCTCGCGGCCGCACGAACGGCGCCGCTTCCATGGCGACGGCGCTGCTGGCTCCAGGTGCAGAGCAGGCTGCACTCGAAGAGCGGGCGGCGCACGGGGCTCGCGCTGTCGAAGGTCAACCTCCCCGTGTGCACGATGAACGCCTGGGTGCAGCGGCTCATCCCGCCGCCCAAGTTCACGATCGAGGAGTTGGTGCCCTCGGCTCGCATCGTCCCCAGCGTTCGGATCACCCACATGGGGGTGATCGAGCGGGGAAGCACGTTGGTCCAGCCGTTGCTCGACCTCGATTCGAACGTGCTCGTGCTGCGGGAGAACACCGAGGATGCGTACGGCTTCCCGCCGTACCCCTTGATCGCTGCCGTGCTCGCCAACGGCGACGTCGCGCTCGAGGACGAGGTCAGGCGGCATCTGCTCGACGGCTTGCCCGTCACCAGGATCCGCACGTCTGACCGCCACTGGTACGAGCAGCTGATGTTGCTCACCACGGAGACGCCCTTCGCCGTGCAGACGGTCAACGGGGAACTCCAGGGCGCGCGCGTCGCCGACCCCGGGACGGGTGGCGTGCCGGTGCGCAGCACGTTCGACCCGATCGCGCCCGACCTGATGCACGATGTCGGAGGAACCGTGTGAGCCGATCGCCCGCGCCCGGCCTGTGGGTCGAGCCACCGGCCGCACGGAAGAGGTGGGTTCGCCGGCCGAAGCTCTCGCTCGTGCCGGTGCCCAGGAGCGAACCGGGCTCGGCGCTCACCGTCGCACTCGTCGTCGCCGTCGGTGTGGGCGCGGCAGCGCTGCGTCTGTGGCAGATCGACCGGTTCGGCTTCAACAGCGACGAGGCGGTGTATGCGGGCCAGGGCGCAGCCATCGCGGGCGTGCCGGAGCTGGGGGACATCTTCCCGATCTTCCGGGCCCACCCGTTGCTCTTCCAGCTGCTGATCTCGGTGCTGTACCGAAGCGCTGTGAGCGATGTGACGCCGAGGATCCTCGCCGTCGTGTTCGCGGTGGGAACCGTTGCGGCCGTCTACGCGCTCGGCCGGCTCCTCTACGGGCGATCGGTGGGGATCGTCGCGGCGCTGCTCGTCGCCGTCGTGCCCTACCACGTGATCGTCTCCCGCCAGGCACTGCTCGACGGCCCGATGACGTTCTTCGCGACCTGCACCTTGTACCTGGTGGCGAGGTACGTCATCACCCAGCGAGCCGCGACGATCTACGCGGCCGCGGCGGCGATGGGCCTCACGGTGTTGACGAAGGAGTCGGGCATCCTCTACGTGAGCGCCGTCTACGCGTTCTTCGCGCTCACGACCGAGTGCCGCCTGCCGGTGCGTCGCATCGTCATCGCGCTTGCGATCCTCGGTCTCGTCGTGCTCCCGTTCCCGATGTCGTTGCTCCTCGGCGGCGGGGCGGAGACGGGCAAGGGCTACCTCGTGTGGCAGTTATTCCGCGAACCGAATCACTCCTGGGAGTTCTATCTCGTCGAGGTGCCCAAGGCGGTGGGTCCACTCGTGCTCATCGCCGCCGCGCTCTGGCTCCGCGAGGTCCGTGGCTCGTGGACGTGGCGGGAGACCTTGCTGGTGTGCTGGATCCTTGCGCCGCTGTTGTTCTTCCAGCTCTGGCCGGTGAAGGGCTACCAGTACCCGCTTCCGATCGTGACTCCGCTCGCCGTGCTCGGCGCTGCCTACCTCGTGACCCTTCTCGACCGAGCTCGCGGAAGGTCCCGTGTGGCCCACCTCCGTGCCTGGGGAACCCTCGCCATCGTGGTCGCAACCCTCGTCGCCACGTCGTGGAGCGTCGTCGGCGAGGAGAGCGCAGGAGAACTGCTCGCGGGGACCGGAGGCGTGCCGGGCGGGCGCGAGGTGGGGGATTGGATCGACGAACACACGCCCGAAGGATCGGTGTTCATGACCGTGGGCCCTTCGATGGCCAACCTCATCAAGTTCTACGGCCGTCGAGACGCCTTCGGGTTGTCGGTGAGCCCGAACCCGCTGCATCGGAACCCCTCATATGAGCCGCTGCACAACCCCGACCTGCAGCTTCGGAACAACGAGCTGCAGTACATCGTGTGGGACGCGTACTCGGCATCACGCTCCCTGTTCTTCTCCGACCGACTCCTTCGCTACGTCGACCTCTACAACGGCCACGTGGTGTTCAGCTTCACGGTCCCCGTCGACGCCGCCGACGGCAGCCAGGTGGACCGCGCCGTGATCGTGTTGTACGAGGTCCGCCCCACCCTTCGCACGACCCAGGAAGGCGAGGAGGACTGAGCATGCGTCGCCGTCGGCCGGTCGTGCTCGTCGCGGTTCTGGTGCCGCTCGCGGTCGTGTTGGTGGCGCCGATCTCGTTCGCCCAGGTGGCGGAGGATCCCCACGCGCCGACGACGCCCATCGAACACTTCATCGTGCTGATGCAAGAGAACCACTCGTTCGACAACTACT
>Ga0224500_10001975_pt1 | contig 11531 bp, 11 predicted proteins | sample SF_Oct11_sed_USG_FD_168126 | JGI IMG/M metagenome (GOLD analysis project Ga0224500, IMG submission 168126) | Sediment microbial communities from San Francisco Bay, California, United States - SF_Oct11_sed_USGS_4_1 | ecosystem: Environmental > Aquatic > Marine > Sediment | place: USA: California... | reverse complement strand
CTAGAACCTATCTCACAATCATCCACGCGTGCGACGGGATTCCCGCGGGCGCAGTTCTAGGCGCGAGGCGCGCCGTTTGGTTGACCCAAACAAGCAACGAGCAACACCGAAATGCGGCCGCGGGGACCCGTCCCTTCGGGTTGCCGGCCAGAAAGGCCGGCGGCGGTGTTGCTCGTCGTTGCGTAGGGCTCACTACGCTGCCTCCTCGCGCCTAGCCGCCGGCCTTTCTGGCGGCAACGCATCGCGCGGCTGATTGTGAGATAGGTTCTAGTGTCCCGTACCGGAAGTTCCTTGCACAAGGACGAGCGAGAAATGACGCGCTGCATTGCTGCCGGTCTTGCGGGTATTCGCGGTACCCGCTGCGACCGGCGTCGCGCGGCGCGCCATTTTCGTCGTCCTTGCGCGAGCGGAGGTGGCTGCTGCGCTGCGATAGGGCAAGGAACTTCCGGTACGGGGCACTAGTTGCCTCGCGGTCGCCGCGCCCTCATAGTGGAAGCGCCCACCCCGCTTCCGCCATGACCTCCGCGCCTTCGCAGCCCTCCGCGCTGACCTTCCCGACCCCGTTCCCGATCAAGGTCATGGGGCTGCGCGCGGACGGCTTCGCGCAGGCGGTCGTGGACGTCGTTCTGCGGCACGCGCCCGACTTCGACCCCGGCGCGGTCGAGATGCGCTCCTCGCGCGAAGGCAAGTACCTGTCCCTGACGGTCACCGTCAACGCGACCTCGCGCGAGCAGCTCGACGCGCTCTACCGCGAGCTGACGGCGCATCCGATGGTCGTCATGGTGCTGTGACGCAGCGGCCCGCCTCCGGGGCGCCGCAGCCAGGTTTCATCGCGGCGGCGCGCCGTCTCGACCTGGGCGGCATCGACGCGCGCACGCTCGGCCGCACCGACTACGAGCCCTGCTGGCGCGCGATGCAGGCGTTCAACGCCGCCCGCGACGATGCGACGCGCGACGAGCTGTGGCTCACCGAGCACCCGCCGGTCTACACGCTCGGGCTGGCCGGGCGGCGCGAGCACGTGCTGCGCGCGAACGGCATCCCGGTCGTCAAGGTCGACCGCGGCGGTCAGGTGACCTACCACGGCCCCGGCCAGGCGGTGATCTACACGCTCTTCGACCTCAGGCGCGCACGGCTGGGCGTGCGCGACATGGTCCGGCGCATCGAGGCGGCGGTGGTAGCATGGCTCGCGACGCTGGGCATCGACGCGTACGGCAAGCCGCAGGCGCCGGGGGTGTACGTGCGGCGCGACGGGGGCGAGGCGAAGATCGCGGCGCTGGGGCTGCGCATCCGCAACGGCGCGAGCTACCACGGCCTCGCGGTCAACGTGGCGATGGACCTGGCGCCCTTTCGCGACATCGACCCCTGCGGCTACCCCGGGCTCGCGGTGACGCAGGTCGCGGACTACGGCGTCGCGCTCGATGCCGCGGCCGCCGCCGCGCAGCTCGCCCCGTTTCTCGCGCGCCAACTCGCCGAACGCCGGACCGCACAGTGAACGACTCCTCCGACCGCAGCGCCCCCGACAACGCCGCCGGCGTGAAGCACAAGGGCGCGGGCAAGACCTCGCGCATCCCGATCAAGGTGATTGCATCCGAGCCGCTGCGCAAGCCGGAGTGGATCCGGGTGCGCGCCGCCTCCACGCCGCGCTTCACCGAGATCAAGCGCATCCTGCGCGAGCACAGCCTGCACACCGTGTGCGAGGAAGCCTCGTGCCCGAACATCGGCGAGTGCTTCGGCAAGGGCACGGCGACGTTCATGATCATGGGCGACGTGTGCACGCGCCGCTGCCCGTTCTGCGACGTGGGCCACGGCCGGCCGCTGCCGCTCGATGCCGACGAGCCGGCCAATCTCGCGAAGACCATCGCGGCGCTGAAGCTCGCCTACGTCGTGATCACCAGCGTCGACCGCGACGACCTGCGCGACGGCGGCGCGCAGCACTTCGTCGACTGCATCCGCGCGGTGCGCGCGGCCTCGCCGGCCACGCAGATCGAAGTGCTGGTGCCCGACTTCCGCGGCCGCATGGAACGCGCGCTGGCGATCCTCGAGGCCGCGCCGCCGGACGTGATGAACCACAACCTCGAGACGGTGCCGCGCCTCTACAGGCAGGCGCGCCCCGGCTCCGGCTACGCGCACTCGCTCGCGCTGCTGCGCGAGTTCAAGGCGCGCGTTCCCGGCGTGCCGACGAAGTCCGGCCTGATGGTGGGCCTGGGCGAGACCGACGAGGAGATCCTCGCGACGATGCGCGACATGCGCGCGCACGGCATCGACATGCTGACGATCGGCCAGTACCTGCAGCCCTCGCGCGACCACCTGCCGGTGGCGCGCTACGTGCACCCCGACACGTTCGCGATGTTCGAGCGGGAGGCCAAAGCGATGGGGTTCCGCCACGCCGCGGTCGGCGCGCTGGTGCGCTCGTCGTACCACGCCGACCGGCAGGCGGAGGGCGTGCTCGACGCGGGCGGCGCAGTCAGTCGATGACCTGGTCGGCGCGCGCCAGCACCGACTGCGGGATGACCAGGCCCATCGCGCGGGCGGTCGCGGCGTTGAGCGCGAATTCGAACTTCGTCGGCCGCTCGATCGGCAGGTCTCCCGGGTGCGCCCCCCGGAGAATCCTCGCGACGTGCGCCGCGGCGCGCCGGGCGAGGTCGTTGTAGCTCGCGCCGAAGCTCATCAGCCCGCCCGCCTGGACGTATTCGGCGACGTTGTAGACAGCCGGGATGCGGAGCGCGTTCGCCTGCTCCGCGAGGCGCACGCGGTTGGTGTAGAACATCGGGTTCTCGATGACCACGAGCGCGTCCGGCTTCTGCCGGCGGATGCTCGCGAACGCGCGCTCGAAGTCCTCGACGCTCGGCGATTGCTCGGAGGTCGTCGCCAGCCCGAGCACCTTCGCCGCGCGCTCGGTCTCGGCGAGCTGCTCTGCCACGCCGGCGGCCGAAGGCGCGTGGAAGTAGAGCACCGCGACGCGCCGTATCGCGGGGAACGCCTCCCGGAGAAGCTCGAGACGCTTCGCGGAGAGCTCCGTGTGCGTGCTCGTCAGCCCGGTCATGTTGCCGCCGGGGCGCGCGAGGCTCTGCGCGAAGCCCTGTCCCACCGGATCGGGCGCGAACGCGAATACGATCGGCAGTCCCGCGCCGAGCTTCTTCATCGCTTGCGCTGCCACGCCCGAAGGCGCGAACGCGACGTCGATCTTCGCCTCCAGCAACTCGGACGCGAGCGCGGGAACCCGGTCGAGCTTGCCCTCCGCGAACCGCTTTTCCAGTACGACGTTGCGGCCGACGGCGTAGCCGTGCTCGGCAAGCCCGCGCTCGAACGCGTCGAGCTGCCCGCGCGTCGACTCCGCCGTGCCGTTGGTGAGGAAGCCGACCCGCCAGACCTTCGCGGGCTGCTGCGCGCGCAACGCCCCGGGCGCGGCCAGCAGGGCCGCGGCGGCCAGCACGACGCTTCGGCGCTGGGGCGCAAGCACGGAGTTCCAGGCGCCTGATCGGGCACGCGAGCTTGCGCCGGCCGCCCGGGGAGCGCAACGGCCGCCTGCAGGCGGCCGTCGCTTCCGCGGCCGAGCGCGCCGCGCGTCAGTCGTCGATGACGAACGTGACCTTGAGGATCACCTTGTAGCCGGTGACCTTCCCCTTGTCGACGTTGACTTCCATGTCCTTGACCCACGCGCCCTTGACGTTGCGCAGTGTCTTGTTGGCGCGCGCGACGCCCTCGTTGATGGCGTGCTCGAAGCCCTTCTTGCTCACGCTGGAAATCTCGGTGATGCGTGCTACGGTCATGGCACCCCCTTGCGATCGCGGCCTTCCGTGGCGGCCGGCCGGAGGATCAGTTTGCGCCCGCGAGGGCACTCGATGCAACCGGCGCCGGGTGGCGTCAGCTTTGCGGCAGCGGCTGCCCGCGCGGCCACAGCAGCCACAGGCGCCCCGGCTCCTTCATGCGCCCGGCCGCCTCGGCCGCGGCGCTGCCGGCACCCCAGAACAGGTCGGCGCGCACCGCGCCGCGGATCGCGCCGCCGGTGTCCTGCGCGAGCACGAGGCGCGCGAGCGGCGTGCGCTCGAGCGGGTGCGTGGTGGCGAGCCACACCGGGGCCCCGAGCGGGATCGCGCGGGGATCCACCGCGATCGCGCGCCCCGCGGCGAGCGGCACGCCGAGCGATCCCGGAGGCCCGTCGATCGCCGCCTCGACCGAGCCGGTGGCGGGCGGGGGCAGCTCGCGGAAGAACACCACGCTGCGGTTCTCGCGCAACAGTTCCGGCAAGCGCGCCGGGTTGCGCTCGCCCCACGTGCGGATCGCCTGCATCGACGCCTCCTCGCGGGTCATCTCGCCGCGCTCGATCAGCACGCGCGCGACGGGCGTGTACGGATGCCCGTTCTGGTCGGCGTAGCCGATGCGCATGACGCTGCCGTCGGGCAGCGCGACGCGCCCCGAGCCCTGGATCTCGAGGAAGAACGCGTCCATGCGATCGGCTGCCCACGCGAGCGGCACCAGGCCCGGCGCACTGCCCGACTCGATCTCCGCGCGCGTCCAGTAGGGCACCACGCGCCGGCCGTCGAGCCGGCCGCGCACGCGGCGGTCGGCGAGCTCGGGGTGCAGCGACGCGAGCTCGATGGCGACGAGGTCGGCGGGCGCCGCGTAGAGCGGATGCGGGAAGCGCGGGTCCGGCACGCGCGAGCCTGGCAGCGTCGGCTCGTAGTAGCCGGTGACGAGGCCCTCGCCCGTCCCGTCGGAGGCGGCCACGCGGTATGGGCTAAAATGCGCGATCAGCAACTCGCGCACCGCGCGCTCGTCGTTCGCGTCCACGCGTTCCGCCGCATCGCAGGCCTGCTTCCAGATGCCCGCCTTCGCCGGGGCGGCCAGGAGCCTGCGGCAGCCGACGATCAGCGCGGGCCACGCCTCGCGGATGCGGTCCGCGGCGAAGCCTGGCAGGTCGTCCCACGCGGCGGGCGCGTAGCGGGCGGGCAGTTGCGGGGCAGGCGGCGCGGGCGGCACGCCGACGCAGCCGGCGACAGCGACGGCGGCGAGCGCGAGGCCGCTCCGCAACGGACGTGCGATGGAATGGATCATCCTCGAAGCCCTCGTCGTGCTCGTCCTCGGGCTCGCCATAGTCTGGTGGACGGTCGCGCCTTCGCGGCGGCGCGAGCGGCGGCGCCGCGATGGAACTCAGTGAAGCGTGCGGGGCACCGAGAGCGTGAACTGCGGGATCGCCGCGTCGAACGCCTGGCCGTCCTCGGCGACCATCCGGTAGGTGCCGCGCATCGTCCCCACCGCGGTGGCGATCGACGCGCCGCTCGTGTACTCGAACGACTCGCCGGGCCTCAGCGTCGGCTGCTGGCCGATCACGCCCGCGCCCTTCACCTCCTGCACGCGGGCGTCGGCGTCGGTGATGATCCAGTGGCGCGACAGGAGCTGCGCCGTCACGCTGCCCGTGTTGGTGATGCGGATCGTGTAGGCGAAGACGAAGTGGTTGCGCCCCGGGTCCGACTGGTCGGCGACGTACTGCACCCTGGGGACGACCGTGATCTCGTAGCGTTTGGTGTCGGGCATGCTGGCGCTCTGCTTCTGCCGCAGGGAAGGATTATAAGACGATGACGCACCGCTTCCGCATCGCCCCGTCGCTCCTGTCCGCCGACTTCGCGCGCCTCGGCGAGGAGGTGCGCGCGGTCGTCGCCGCGGGCGCCGACCTCGTGCACTTCGACGTGATGGACAACCACTACGTGCCCAACCTGACGGTGGGGCCGCTGGTGTGCGAGGCGATCCGGCCGCACGCCGGCGTGCCGATCGACGTCCACCTGATGGTGGCGCCGGTCGACCGCATCGTGCCCGACTTCGCGAAGGCGGGCGCGGCGTACATCAGCTTCCACCCCGAGGCGTCCCCGCACGTCGACCGCACCATTGCGCTGATCCGCGAGAGCGGCTGCAAGCCCGGCCTGGTGCTCAACCCGGCGACGCCGGAGTCCGTGCTGGACTGGACGCTCGACAAGCTCGACCTCGTGCTGCTGATGAGCGTCAACCCCGGCTTCGGCGGGCAGGCATTCATTCCGCACACGCTCGACAAGCTGAGGCGGGTGCGCACGATGGTCGACGCGGCAAGCGCGCGCACGGGACGCGAGATCCTGCTCGAGGTCGACGGCGGCGTGAAGGCCGACAACATCGGCGCGATCGCGGCGGCGGGCGCGGACACCTTCGTGGCCGGCTCGGCGATCTTCGGTTCGCCCGACTACGCGGCGACGATCGCGAAGATGCGCTCCGAGCTCGCGAAGGCGGTTGCGTGAGCGCTTCCGCGCGCACCTTCGCCGTCGCCGCGGTGGCGTTCGACCTCGACGGCACGCTGCTCGACACCGTGCACGATCTCGCCGCCGCGGTGAACCGCCTGCTCGCCGAGCACGCGATGGCGCCGTTGCCGAAGGCGACGGTCCGCGACCTCGTCGGCAAGGGAATGGCGAACCTCGTCGGCCGCGCGGTCGCGCTGTCGCGCGGCGCCGCGCCCCCGGCGGACGAGCTGGGCGCGCTGCTTGCGCGCTACCAGGCGATCTACGCGGAGCAGCTCGGGCGCGAGACGACGCTGTTCCCCGGTGTCGTCGAGGGGCTCGACCGCCTGCGCGAGGCGGGCCTCGCGCTTGGCGTGGTCACCAACAAGGCGAGCCGCTTCGTCGCCCCGCACCTCGAGCGCGCGGGGATCGCGCACTACTTCGCGGCCACCGTGGGCGGCGACGACGCGCCGGCGAAGAAACCCGACGCCGCGCCCATGCGGCTCGTCGCGCGCCGGCTCGGCGTGGCCGCCTCGCGCCTGCTGATGGTCGGCGACTCCGGCAACGACGCGCTCGCCGCGCGCGCCGCCGGCTGCCCGGTCGTCGTCGTGCCGTACGGCTACAACGAGGGGCTGCCGGTCGCCTCGCTCGACGTCGACGGCATCGTCGGGTCGATCCTCGAGCTGGCCGGCCTCGTCACGCGCGCCGACGACGCGCTCGTCCACTGACGCGGGGACAGCGTGATCAGCGAAGCCGAGTTCCGCGCGCTGGCCGCACAGGGCTACAACCGCATCCCGCTGGTGCTGGCGGCGTACGCCGACCTCGACACGCCGCTGTCGCTCTACCTCAAGCTCGCCAACTGCCGCCACACGTTCCTGCTCGAGTCGGTCGTCGGGGGCGAGCGCTTCGGCCGCTACTCGTTCATCGGGCTGGCGGCGAAGCTCCTCATCCGCGCGAGCGGGACGGCGATCGAGGTGGAGGACGGCGGCGCCATCGTCGAGCGGCACGAAGGCGACCCGCTGGAGTTCGTCCGCCAGTTCATGAAGCGCTACCGCGCGGCCCCGCTGCCCGGGTTGCCGCGCTTCTCCGGCGGGCTCGCGGGAATGTTCGGCTACGACGTCGTGCGCCACGTCGAGCCGCGGCTCGCCGGCCGCGTCCCGGCGCGCGCGTCGCCGCTCGACGCGGTTCCCGACATCCTGCTGCTGCTCGCCGACGAGATCGCCGTCGTCGACAACCTCGCCGGCCACATCAACCTGATCGTCTACGCCGATCCGTCGCTGACCGGCGCCTATCGCCTGGCCGTCGACCGCTTGCAGGCGCTGCGCCGCAGGCTGCGCGAGCCGGTGGCGATCCCGTTCCAGACCGCGACCGCGCGCACGCAGGCGGCAAGCGAGACGGGCAAGGAGGCCTTCGAGGCCGCCGTCGAGCGCGCCAAGGCGTACATCGCCGCCGGCGACGTCATGCAGGTCGTGCTCTCTCAGCGCATCGCGATGCCGTTCGACGCGAATCCCCTGTCGCTGTACCGCGCGCTGCGCTCCCTCAACCCGTCGCCTTACATGTTCTATTACGACTTCGGCGACTTCCACGTCGTCGGGGCCTCCCCCGAGATCCTCGTGCGCAAGGAAGGCTCGACGGTGACGCTGCGCCCGATCGCCGGCACGCGGCCGCGCGGGGGCACGCGCGAGGCCGACGAGAAGCTCGCCGCCGACCTGCTCGCCGACCCCAAGGAAATCGCCGAGCACGTGATGCTTCTCGACCTCGGGCGCAACGACGTCGGCCGCGTGGCCGCGACCGGCACGGTGAAGGTCACCGAGCGCCTGGCCATCGAGCGCTACTCGCACGTCATGCACATCGTCAGCAACGTCGAGGGCACGCTGAAGCCGGGCCTCAGGTCGATGGACGTGCTTCGCGCCACGTTCCCCGCCGGCACGGTGAGCGGCGCGCCGAAGGTGCGCGCGATGCAGATCATCGACGAGCTCGAGCCGACGAGGCGCAGCGCCTACGCGGGCGCCGTCGGCTACGTCTCGTTCCACGACGACATGGACCTCGCGATCGCGATCCGCACCGCCGTGGTCAAGGACGGCACGCTGTACGCGCAGGCCGGGGCGGGCATCGTCCACGACTCGGTGCCCGCCTCCGAGTGGCAGGAGACGCTCAACAAGGCGCGCGCCGTGCTGCGCGCGGCCGAGCTGGTGCAGCTCGGGCTCGACGCGGAGGAGTGACGGCCCCGCGCCGGCGCCAGCCATGCTGCTGATGATCGACAAGGCGCATGCACGTCTACCGGCACAACAGATACGTCAGCCCCAGGCTTCACCGCCGATCAGGAGCCTTCGGCGCTACGTCAACGATCCATCCAAGCGGGAACTGGCGGGCTACTCAGCAAAGCGGCATTGAAGTCCACGTCCTTGACCGCTGTGCTCGGCAGCCAGCGGCTTGGCTCCTGGCGACTTGGAGGGCTGTTCGGGGTCGGTTGTACCAGTTCGATGCAACGAGATGCTGTCGCTCGTCCAGCAGAACGTGCTTTCGACCGTCTAACTTCGAATGGCGGCAATGGGGAGAGATCGGCTCGCTCGGTTCTGACCGTTGGACGGCGCCAGCTCCACTTCATCACCGGTCGTTCCGAGTGTCGGGTACTGGTTCGACACCGTGCTCCATGAAGACGGCAGAGCGATCGACCCTATCAGCATCGGCGTTGTGGCCGAGGACGGCCGGACCTGTCACGCGGTGAGCGCCGCCTGCGATTGGGCGCGCGCGACCCCATGGCCACTGGAATACTTGCGCCCACTCGCGCGCGCCCTGATGGACACGCACTGAATGACAGGCAGACGACCCCACATCCCATCTGGGAAGGTCCATCCCATCGCGGACGACCATGGCCGTGCCGACATGCTCGCGGAAGGTGGAACCCCGGGGGTTACTTCCTTGTGTCTTGGTGCCCTGGTGCGGCGGGCGCCTCGTCCCCATCGCTGTCGAACACGGCCCTGTCCAGCGCGCCTTCGGATCGTGCAATCGCGCAGGAGACGGCCGCGTCGCCGGTGACATTGACCGTGGTGCGCATCATGTCGAGCAGGCGGTCGACGCCAACGATCAGCGCGATGCCCTCCACCGGAAGGCCCACCTGGGCGAGCACCATGGCCAGCATGATCAGCCCCACGCCGGGAACCCCGGCCGTGCCGATCGAGGCCAGCGTGGCCGTGAGGATGACGCTCAGGTAGTCGCCCATGGTCAGGTGCACCGCGTAGACGTTGGCGATGAACACCGTCGCCACCCCCTGCATGATCGCGGTGCCGTCCATGTTGATCGTGGCGCCGAGCGGCACGGTGAAGGAGGCCACCGAGCTGTCGACGCCGAGCCTCTTCTCGACCGTCTTCAGGTTGACCGGGATGGTGGCGCTGCTGCTGGAGGTGCTGAAGGCGAAGAGCATGACCGGGCGCATCTTCGAGAAGAAGCGCAGGGGATTCAGTCCGGCGAGGAGCCGCACGACGGCCGTGTACGTCCCCAAACCGTGGATCAGCAGGGCGCCGACCACCACCAGGAAGTAGCCGGCGAGCGGCAGGACCAGGTCGATGCCCTGCGTGGCGAAGGTGCGGGCGATCAGCGCGAACACCCCGACGGGCGCGAGCTCCATCACGAAGTCGACCATCTTCATGATCACGGCGTCGAGATCGTTGAAGAAGTTCAGCACGTGCCGGCCCCTCTCGCCGGCGAGGGTGATCGCCACGCCGAAGAGCAGCGCGAAGACGATGACCTGCAGCATCTCGCCCTGCGCCATCGCCTGGACCGGGTTGCTCGGCACCATGTTGATGATCACGTCGGCGAGCGGCGGCGGCTCCTTCGCCTTGAACGCGGCCTGGCCCGCGTCGACCTTCATGCCCTGGCCGGGGGAGACCAGGACAGCGAGCGAAAGAGCGATGGCGATGGCGATCGCGGTGGTCATGAGATACAGAGCGAGCGCCTTCACGCCGATACGGCCGAGCTTCTTCACGTCGCCCAGGCCGGTGACGCCGCCGACCAGCGACACGAAGACCAGGGGAACGACCAGCATCTTCAGCGACGCGACGAAGATCGCGCCCACGACCTTGAACAGTCCGTCCACGAAATACGCCTGGACGAAGGCATCGCCGGGCAGGAAGAGGTTCACGAGCACGCCGAGCACCGCGCCCAGCAGCATCGCGATCATGATCTTCATCGTGAGGCTCATCTTCCCTCCCTCCGCTAGTTGGTACTCAGCGTCTGCCTTCGAGCCCCGTCGCCGACCGTGCGTTCGGGCGCAGCCATGCCACCAGCAGCCCGTAGCCGAGCGTGAAGATCACCGCGCCGACGAACAGGCCGATGATGCCGGTACTGATGAAGCCGCCGATTGCGCCGATGAACACCACCACGATCGGCACCTTGACGCCGCGGCCCAGCAGCATCGGCTTCAGGATGTTGTCGACTGGCGCGATGAGGACCGCGTAGACCAGGAACGCCACGGCCGTGGTCGTGTCGGCGGCGGAGAACAGCCAGATCACCACCGGGATCAGCACGATCACCACGCCGACCTGGATCACGCCCAAGACGATGCACACCAGGGTCAGCAGACCGGCCCCCGGTACGCCCGCCACGAGGAAGCCGAGCCCGGCCAGCAACCCCTGCAGCAGCGCGACCCCGACGATGCCGGTGGCGACGCTGTGCACGATCTTCTCCGCCGTCTCCGCGAATTCGAGGCCGTGCGCGGGTGCCAGCCGCTGGGCGATGGCGCGGGCGGCGTGTCCGCCGGACTCTGCGTGGGCAAGCAGCACGCCGGCGACGATGATGGCGACGACGAACTGCAGCAGGCCGAGCCCGACGCCGGCGGCGAAGTCCAGCAGCCAACGCCCGCCGTCTTTCAGCGTCGGCCCCAGCTCGCGCAGTGCCGCCTGCAGATTCTCCGAGGCGAGCAGCCAGAACTGGAACAGGTCCTCGCCGATCACGGGCCAGGTCGCCACCCGCGCGGGAGGCGCCGGAATCTTCAGCGTACCGCCCTGGAACGCGGCCGCCGCCTGCTGCGCGCCGTCGAGCATGGAGCCGGCGAGCAGCATCGACGGCACCAGCAGCGCAGCCAGCATCAGGACCGTGCATAGCGACGCGGCCAGACCCCCCCGGCCGCCGAGCCGCGCCTCGAGTCGGCGATACACGGGATACAGCGCCACCGCGATGATGGTGCCCCAGACGATGGGGACGAGAAACGGCCGCGCGATGCTGAAGCACCACAGGGTCAGCGCCGCCAGGAGGCCGATGCGGATCGCCGCTTCGACGGTGAGGCGGAGAAAT
>Ga0224500_10001974_pt1 | contig 11539 bp, 9 predicted proteins | sample SF_Oct11_sed_USG_FD_168126 | JGI IMG/M metagenome (GOLD analysis project Ga0224500, IMG submission 168126) | Sediment microbial communities from San Francisco Bay, California, United States - SF_Oct11_sed_USGS_4_1 | ecosystem: Environmental > Aquatic > Marine > Sediment | place: USA: California... | reverse complement strand
CAGCAAGCTCAGAGAGCCCGGCGGCTCACGACACGATTTGCAAGAAAACCGGCTCGTCAGGCTGTGGCGGCATAGCATGCGGTCGGCGCTCCAATCCCAAACAGGTCGCAAAACGGGGTGTGCTTTCCAAAGGATCTCTTTCTCTATTCAACGTGAAAGCACAACCCCGTAGGCCCAGCGTCCGCGAATAGACAGGGGCAAGGCTCGCAACGCTATCCCCTTCTTTCTGATGAGCCAACTTAATCTCAAGCTTGATACTATCCTCCCAACCAGCTGAATAGACCTTCCCTAACCCACATTATCCCCCCCACACAGGGAGGAATGCGTCCCCCTCCGCATCCCGTATGCAAACATACAAGGCCATAGCTTCACAGGCGCCATGCCGTCTACGCCACATCTAGGCATGAGGTATTACACTCAAGGTGTTTTTGAAATGGCTGGCTGTACTGTATCGAATTAGATTCAGCTACATGAATCTAATTCGATACAGCATCGCGATGCATTTTTGGCTTAGACATGGAATTTCACAATATTATCGGAGAAACCATTCAATTCAGAACAGCGGTCGTCATTGGCACGCCGCTTGCTGTACGACCAGATACATTGGCCGGCAGGACAGCCTGAAAGTTTGACCGTCAATAGCTAGCAATCGATGCGGTTATTATACCTAATTGCTTATATTCTCTCGAGATTGACGGGAACAAATTGCGTGCATTACTATTGCCACGCTTTATGAGAGCTTGGCACTGCGAGAACTTCTCTTCACGCAACCTGTCCAGCCAAGTCAGTGTGTCGTAACAACATCATGTTGAGTGGTTCAATCAAAAGGAGGCTTCAATGAAGAGGTATTTGAGTTTCGGAGCGGCGCTTTGCCTTGCGGCAGGAGTTGCCGGTTGTTCAGGAGACGATCCCGCGCCGCCGGCGGCAGGGCCTGCCCCCGCACCGACAGCCACGGTCGACTTTAGGGTGACGGATATCCCGGGACATTTCTTTGATCTTGATGGCATGACCAATCCGAATAAGGCGACACGCTCCTTAGCCATCGTTCCCCCTGGCGCCAAGATTAATTTTTGGCAAGATCTTAACGGGGTCAAAGTTGCAGAAAGCAAGCACACCGTGACAAGCCTGATCTGGCCGTCTACCGCCTCCGCGAGCGAGCGGATCGACCAAGCTTCAGCCAACCAGGATAATCATAGCGTGACGCTGAACACACCAGGCTTGTACGTTTACGTCTGCAAACTGCATCCCTACATGCTGGGAGCAGTCGTTGTCGATAATCCAGATACCAAAACAGCCAAGGGTGATCCGGCCTATGACATAGGCGACAAACTCACCTTACTGGTCAATCGAGAGGTGACGGATCCCGCGAACCTGACGTTTGATAGTTTTTCCGATCTTGGACTGCGAGCATTGCGTGCATTTTTCATTGTGACCGAGCCATCCAATTGGAAGGACTATACCAAGACAGCCTATAACCCAGCCTATCCCGCCGTACCGGTGGTTGTCACCGGCGGAACGGTGGTAGAGGATCTAAATGCAAAGCTCCAGGAGACATTTCCCGGAGGATCCATTGCGGCTAGTGCGACAAAGAAGCCCTCAGTTAAGGGGATTGGCGACGTTTGGGTCGACACTCAGTTTGAGCTGACTGAGAAGAAAGGGCCGAACTACCCCGGCACGATGACCAAGCTGTCGGCCAGCACTTGGGAACTCGCACGCAAGGTAGCGCTGCCTGACCAGAAGATGAATAACGGCCACAACATCTGGCCCAGCCATGATCAAAAGGAGCTCTATCAAACGGAATGGCAGGGTAATAGTCTCTATGTGATCAATCCTGAAACTGGAGCACTTATCCAAGAGCTCGATCTCGTCAATGGACCTGAGGTCACGAGCAAGGGGATCAAGTGTCATGACCCAGCCCATGTCATGACACGAGTCGATACGCAGCAAGTGCATACCGGGTGTAACGGTGATGATGGGGTGCTGGAACTGAATCGGCTGGCGGATGGAAAGCTTGAGATCAATCGACTCATCTCGATGCAAGATCCGAACAAGCCGACGAAGCAGACCCAGCCACATGCCCACTGGATGGGGTTTGATGGGAAGCACATGGTCACTCCCAACTCCAATTCGGCGGACTCAACGCTGTACAACTTTACCGGTCTAGCCACAGGACAAGTGGTGTCAAAGAATGAAACAGGAGCCGTCTCCATCGCGAGCGGCATTATGCCGGATTCGAGTAAATACTACGTCACGAACTATTTAGGTCAGTCCATCTCCGTGATGAACGGGCCAGTGGCAAAGGAGTGGTACGGCAAACTGTACCAGCCAGGAGAGAAGATCAAGGACATCAGCTTACTCCAGGGCTATGACCCCAAAACCGGATGCGGGGCTGGTTGCGTGGATGGGTTGATTGGTGGATTCCCGGTGCAAATTCCTGTCAGCCCGGATGGGAAATTTGCCATTACGGGGAATACACTGGGCGGCACCATTTCTATTGTCGATACGGCAACCGATACCTTGGTGAAACTCATCGCCTGCGATCCAGGCTGCCACGGGGTGAACTTTGGAGCAAAAGAACCGTCGGCTAAGAACCCCAACGGTGGGTACTACGCCTATATCACCAGTAAGTTTGCCAACCGGATGATCGTCTTGGATTACGACCCGAACGGTGACGGCAACGTGGGCGATGCAGAAATTGCTGGTGCAGTTGTGCTGACGACGGATCTCCCCGCAGACAGGAGAGATGATGCGATCACAGGCAACAAGGGCATGGGTGGCCAGGGAATCATGCCGGTGCCTAATGTCTACAATGGATGGGTGCAGAAGCTGCCAAAGACGTTCTGTGATAAGCTCAAGCCCGAGCAGCGGAATCCGATTGGCGCACCAGTAAACACCTGTCCCGAATCCTGATCCTGTGATCAAGGTGTTGGATTCGATTGGGTCCGACGCCTTGGTATAGGTTATGGAGTGAAGGGCCCGGTGCAGTGGGATTCACCCACTGTACCGGGCCTTTTCCTTGTAATCACGGATAGAGAGATGCGGTCTGTGAAGACGGAGCTACTGCACTCCATTAACCACGTCCAACACTCGTCGACCGTACCGTTCTGCCTTCATTTCACCGATACCTGGAATCTCCAACAAGGCTTCTCGCGTCTCCGGCTTATAACCGGCGATGGCCTTCAGCGTCTTGTCGTGAAAAATGAGGAACGGCGCGACGCCCTCCTCCGCCGCCAGTTCGGAGCGGAGTTGTCTCAGCTGTTCAACCAGTTGCCGATCTGGGAGCGAAGTCATCGGAGTAGCTGTGGGCACAGCTTCCAAGCGACTCGTTTTTTCTCCTGATCCACGAGTGAAAGAATCTTCCACCTGCTCCAGCTCAACCGTACGAAGCCCCTGCTGAACCTCTCGTCCTTTGGTAGTCAGCTCGATCGTGGGATACTCCGTTCCTTCAACCCGTAGATATCCGGAGCTGATGAGGGATTTCACCTGACTGGCTACCGACAACTTCGTCTCCGTTCGACAAGTGCCATACGTTTGGCAATCCGCAACTCCGTAAGCCGCAAGCACCTTCGACCGACTTCCGCGGAGAATATCGACGATTCGTCCCATCCCAAACCGTCCCCCACACCAGGCCACCGTGTCCAAAATTGCCTGCGCAATCGCACTCCCTTGCGGAAGCTTCCGACTCAGCTGCCGTGCCGGTGTCACACAGCGGTCGCACAGACCACAAGGTCCCAAGGCTATTTCGGTCTGATCGCTAAAATATTCCAGAATCGCAAGCTGCCGGCAGGTCGAGGTTGACAGATATCCGAGCAATTCTTGCAAGAGTGTCTTCATCCGTCCCGCACGTTCGACGCTTTCCGAATCTTTGGAGGCTTGCGAGATAAAGTATTCCTGTGTGGCCACGTCACGTTCATGAAACAGCACCACACAGGCCGCGTGTTGTCCATCACGGCCCGCGCGGCCGGCTTCCTGATAATAGGCTTCCAGACTGCCGGGAATATCGAAATGGACGACCAGTCGGACATCCGGCTTATCGATTCCCATGCCGAAGGCATTCGTGGCTACCAAGATTCGAACCGAGCCCCGGCGAAAATCCTCATGCACCAGTCGCCGTTGCTCATCCGAGAGTCCGGCGTGGTAGAAACCGACGGACGGGTTGGATTGTCCCAGCCAAGCCGCCACCTCCTCGACCGTCCGGCGGGTGGCGCCATAGACAATGATGGTGCCCGCCCCTGTCTCGCGAACCAGTCGATCCACAAGGCCAAGTTTGTCTCGGAGGGTCTGACAGCGATGCACTGAGAAGGCCAGATTCTTCCGCCGAAATCCGGCGACGAGTCGGAGCGGATCATGAAGCGACAGCCGTCGGCACACGTCCGTCTGCACACGAGCGGTCGCCGTCGCCGTCAAGGCCAAGCAGGGAGGATTCGTGAGCTCCTGGCGCAGCCGACCAATTTTGAGATAGTCGGGCCTGAAGTCATGGCCCCATTGAGAAATACAGTGGACTTCATCGACCACCAATAACGACACCCAGAGGGTCCGCAACAGTCGGAGAAATCCTTCATGCTGCATCCGCTCCGGCGCAAGATAGAGCAGCTGGATACGCCGCTGTTGGAGATCCTCGATCACGAGACTCTTTTCCAGCCCGCTGAGTCCGGAGTGAAACGCGGCGACCGCAAGCTTGCGCTGCTTCATGGCTGTGACCTGATCTTGCATCAAGGCAATGAGCGGAGAAATGACCAGGGTCAACCCCGGCAATAAGGTCGCCGGCAGCTGGTAACAGAGCGATTTGCCTTGTCCGGTCGGCATCACCGCCATGACGTCTCGCCCGGCCAGTACGGCGCGTATGACGTCCTCCTGGCCTGGTCGGAATGCCGGAAAGCCAAATCGTTCCTTAAGTTGTCGAGTTAGATCATCCACGGGAAGGCGATTCAGAGGAAACGAATAGTGATCAAGACTAACCGAGAAGGCAGTATAGATGAGCAGTGACAGACAAGTCGAGCCGGCGGAACGTGAACGTGCAGTCAAGACATCCCATCGACGGTCACACACCGTCTTCAAGAGAAGCCCTCTGAAGGGAACAAGACTAGGAGCCTGTCCGGCATTACCGAAATGACCATATTTGAGGGGGGTCTGAACCCTTCATCATGTGACGATCGGTGATCCTGAGCCAAATGTGTGCGTCGGATTTTTCGCGATTCCCAATGTCGGACAGGCTGCTAGCAGTTTGCTGAAAAACTCGATTTGTGTGCTTCGACCAGCTCAGCACGAACGGAAATTCAGTAAATTCAATAGCCACTCCGTTCGTCCTGAGGCCCTCGAAGGATGAACGGATGGTTTTTCAGCAGACTGCTAGAGTGAGCCGAAAGGAGAGATCCCGATGTAGAAATGGTCACGCTGCCAATGAATCGTCTTCGGCAGCCTGGTCTCCACCCAGGTTCGCCCCATCAAGTCGCTGAATCATCGGCTGATACGCGATCACCTTGCGCAGAATCATGGCTCTCAAATCCTCATCCTCCATATGGGACAAGGCGTCGTGAGCCCCCGCCATATCGCCGTCCTGTGCCAGATGGGCGGCGATGCCGATGAGCGGAAGCACCCCCGCATTGCCCATCGCTTTCGCAATCTCGATGGCCCCAGACCGGTCCCCGGCTTTGATAAAGAGCTGTGGAAGCTCGAGGTAGAAATGACTGGCCAGAAGCGATGGATCGGGACAGGCGAGAATCGTGTGTTTGACGGCCTGCACATTGCCTCGCTCCGATTCGACGAACAACATCATCTGCCAAGCGTCTCGCAAATACCGTTTGTCCGCGATCTCATTGGCCGTCTGTTGTGCTCCCGCCGTATCACCTGCCAACACTTGCCTGATTACCTGATTCTTCAACTCTTCATCAGTCGGTGTATGGGTTGGCATCATCGTGCGGCTCCTCCCTGTGTGATTGGTTGAAGTCTCAGATCAAGAAAGGTTCGGCCCATCTTTTTCGAAATGTAGCGACGAACCTCGTTCTTGTCGACTGTTTCCGGCAAATCGACCGTGCTCTCAACTGAACAAGCCACCCGGCCTGTCCCGCCAATCGCTCATGATTCTCTGTGAGGCCCCTACTTAGACAGGCTAAGATCAACTGGAGACAATTTTCGAGAAGCTATCACCAGCGGAGACACAGGGGACGAATTTCAAATCATGTGTGAATTTAGAAAATACTGCCCACCAATGGCTAGTTCGCTAGCGGGAAAAAGAGAGAATGGGACAGGTCGTTTTGGGAAGAGCGCATGACCTGAGTGCGTATGCACACAGAGTTGGGTGGGCAGAAGGACCAATGATACTAAGTCGTTGGTTTTTCTGGCCTGCGCTTCAATCACATCCACCTTGCCGTATGCTTTCCCTCTTCACTTGCGCATATGAAATGTCCGGCTATACTTTCCAAATGCGTTCCTCCAAATACATTCTCTGGCAAGACGACAACGGCTGGCGCGGCTACCTGGAAGGCCACCCTGAATACGAGGTCCAAGGTGAGTCATTTGAGGAGCTACAGGTGAAGCTGTGGCAGCTGCACCAAGAGCTCACCGGCCAGCATCACGAATCAGAACTAAACCAGGACCAGGACCACTATCAGCCGTCCGATCCACAAGGTCCCCATCGGGCCCATAGTCACACACCTACCTTGCCTCGCCCCATGTCGCGCGCGCAGAGCAAGCGCCGCGCACGAGTTGAAGAGCTCATGTTTGCGATGATCAGCAACCGCTGAGGACCACTGACTTCGATGTTCCCGATCTTCTAGCCATGCCTCATATTGCGCGTAGTACAAGCCCGCACAAGCCAGGAATCGACCGTGGACTCGTGCTCGGAAATGAATCTTCAGCCTCATGATCCGCTCATTCTGCAACACATGTTCATTGTCTCGAATGGGGTAAGTCATGCACACGATCAAATGTTTCTACCTGGATGAGGAAAAGCAGTGGCTAGGCTATCTGCCTAACTTTCCTGAGCACTGGGCGCATGGAGAGACGATTGAAGCCCTCCAGGCCAACCTCTATCGCCTCAACTTTGACCTGACACTCATGGAAGCCCTGCGAAAGGTCGGGGAACTGAGTCTCCCATAGGCCTGCCAGGAATGTCCTCCACGGCATTCGACCACCCCGGCTCCCGACATATCGTCTCGTAAGATTCATTACTCCCTCATCACACCCAGTGTGCGCCCAAGGCCCCTGTAAGAATTGTTCGAGACAATCGACTAATCGGAGTGAACAGCCTAACAGCTGTTGTTGACTTCAGCGTTGGTATCCGCACCACATGTCCGGATTGACCTCGTCACCGGAGATTGGTACATAGAGCGAGCTCCATATCATCATAATAAAACGACTGTGAGACCGGCCATGCCCATTGATGAAATTACACAGAAAGTCAGCGAACGCTATGCGAAAGCCGCCAATACCGGCGAGCAAATGTGCTGTCCGACCAACTACGATATGGGACACCTCAAGACCTTCATTCCCGAGGAAGTGCTGAAGATCTCCTATGGCTGCGGCACCCCGGCTGGACTCAAGACCGTGCGTGCCGGTGAGACGGTGTTGGATATCGGGTCGGGGGGCGGCATCGATTGCTTTGAAGCCTCTCGACTGGTGGGTCCCACCGGGCAAGTGATCGGGATCGACATGACCGACACGATGTTGGAGATCGCCAGGAAGAACGCCTCGGTCGTGGCTGCGAACCTTGGTTATTCCACATCGAACGTGGAGTTTCGAAAGGGCCTGGCCGATGCCATGCCGGTCGAGGACGGCACGATCGATCTCATCATCTCGAATTGCGTGATCAACCTGGCCCCGGACAAGCGGATGGTGTTTCGCGAAATGTATCGGGTCGCCAAACCTGGCGGGCGGTTTACGATCTCCGATATTGTGTCGGATCAAACCGTCCCGCAGTACCTAGTCCACGACACCCAGAAATGGGGCGATTGTCTATCCGGCGCCTTGACCCTCATGGACTATATGAACGGCATAACAGAGGCTGGATTTCTCGGCATCCATCTCATCAAGTCTTCGCCTTGGCGCGTGATCGACGGCATCCATTTCTTCTCCGTGACGTTAACGGGCTACAAGCTGCCTCCGGCACCAGCCGGCTCTGCAGTCCGATACGCCACCCTTCGGGGCCCCTTCAGCCGGCTTGTGGATGAGCGAGGCACGACCTACCAGCGTGGCATTCCACAATCGATCACCGCAGAGGAGGCACGGTTGCTGAGCATGCCCCCCTTCACCGACCACTTCTTGCTGACGACCGAGCCGGTCCGACTGAACGACCACGATCCACGCTGGAGCGCCATTCTCTCCGCCGATACTCCCTGTTCCTGGCAAGGCCATTATGCGTTGCTGGCCGGTCCGTTCGTCGAAGCGGCTGATGACGATCACCATGTATATCGCCGAGGAGAACCGCTGGAGATTTGCTCCAAGACAGTGGCGGTTCTTGAAACGAATGGCTATCAGCCTCATTTTGTCATTTTGAACCGAGCCGGCGAACAGGTGAACGGCGGAGCCGTGAGCTGCTCACCAGACGGAGGCTGCTGCTAGCTGAAATCCCCGTCGGAAGAGGATGTCCTCACTCCGCGTGAATGCGCAGCAGTGCTGAAGGCTCTGGCGGATGAAACCAGGCTGCGCATCCTCGAGTCACTGCTGGCTGAGGAGAAATGCGTTTCGGACCTGGTGCGGGAATTGGGTTGCACCCAACCACACGTGTCACACCATCTCCGCATTCTACGGGAGTCCGGTGTCGTGGAAGGCCTGCGGGAAGGGAAGTAGGTGTGCTATCGCATTTCGCCGATCATCCAGCCTGCGCTGGCCCATCACGAAGGGAAGGCCCTCAACTTTGGGTGCTGTGAGTTGCGATTCCTCGAATCCATAATGACCACAGCCAAAGCTCGCGCACTGCCTATGGTCGATGCCTGATCCACCTTTCACAATGATACGAGCATACCCATGCCGCTGACTCTGCTGGGACGACAGAACTCTCTCGCCTCCCCTTCCGAGCAACTCAAAATATTGGAACAATCCGGTTCCTACCTCTCCTTTGATGCTCAGCTGGATCGAGCCGGCTTGGCTCCTCTGCACGCCGCAGGAATCACGGTCTTCCAAATCAATGTCGGGAAGCTCTGCAACCAGACTTGTCGCCATTGCCATGTTGATGCTGGCCCAGATCGCTCTGAAACTATGTCCTTGGAAACAGCAGAGCACTGCATAACGGCTCTGGCCAAGACGGATATTCCCACCGTCGATATCACCGGTGGGGCACCGGAACTCAATCCTCATTTTCGTTGGCTCGTCGAACAATCTCGCCGGCTTGGTCGGCAGGTCATGGACCGCTGCAATCTGTCAGTGTTGCTGCTGCCGTCGCAGACTGACCTCGCTGAATTTCTCGCTCGCCATCAGGTTGAGATCATCGCCTCGCTGCCGTCATACCGGGCGAGCCAGACTGATGCCCAACGAGGTGATGGCATCTTTGAGAAATCCTTGGAGGCGCTTCGGCTCTTGAACCGGCTGGGATATGGACGACCGAACAGTGGCTTGACCTTGAACCTGGTCTACAATCCAGTCGGCGCGTTTCTCCCTCCGAAACAGGAGGCGATCGAAGCCCAATTCAAGAAGGAATTACGCACCAAGTACGGCATTGAGTTCAACCGGCTCTATACCATCACCAATATGCCCATCAGCAGGTTCCTGGAGTTCCTCATCGAAAGCGGCAACTATGAGCAGTATATGACGCGCCTGGCCAACGCGTTCAATCCCAGTACCGCCTCCGGTGTCATGTGTCGCCATACCCTGTCCGTCGGCTGGGACGGCAGGTTATACGACTGTGATTTCAATCAGATGCTGGACCTCCCGATCGACCATGGAGCGCCTTCACATATCCGAGATTTCGACCCAGCACAGCTTCATCGACGCCAAATTGTGACGCGTAACCATTGTTATGGATGCACGGCCGGCTCCGGGTCCTCTTGCGGCGGCTCCATAGCCTAACCGAGGTTTCGATGGACCTTCCCCTCCTGACACTTCTACTGGTCCTCGCCCTGGCCTTCGCCAATGGGACCAATGACGTATCGAAAGCCATCGCCACGCTGGTCGGAAGCGGGGTGACGAACTCTCGAAAGGCAATCGCCTGGGGAACCTTCTGGACGATGGTGGGAGCGGCCGCTTCGGCCTTTGTCGCAACGGCGATGGTCAAGACCTTCAGCACCGGCTTGATCCGTCCCGACGAAACTGTTCCCCCTGCACTGGCTCCAGGCGTCCTGAGCGGTACCGTGCTCTGGGTGCTTTTGGCCTCGAGGGTCGGACTCCCTGTCTCCACGACGCATGCATTGACCGGTTCACTTGTCGGGGCAGGCTTGCTCGCTTATGGTCGCGAGGGTCTGGTCTGGGAAACTGTCTTGAACAAGATCGTGCTCCCGTTGTTATTGAGCCCCTTCCTTTCGCTCGGCGTTGCGTGCTTTCTTCACCCCCTTCTGCGACTGATAGCGAATCGATGGGAAGGCCTCTGTGTCTGTGTGATGCCACACCATCGCGCACTGGTGACGATCGATGGACAGGGCTATACCCGCACCCTGTATCAAGTAAGTGGCCCGGGTATCCCGGTCGTCTCTGTCCCCTCTCAGTGCGATCGTGCCGGTCTATCCGGCCCGGCCTTCGGCGTGGATTCCATCCACTGGCTATCGAGCGGGCTTACGTCTCTGGCGCGAGGCACCAACGATGCACCGAAGATCGCGGCGATGCTGCTCCTAGGCAGCCTCCACGCTATGTGGCCCAGTCCGACCCTGCAGATGCTGGCCTTTGCGGGAGTAGCGGCTGCTATGGGTGCAGGAAGTTACTGTGGCGGCCAGCGCGTAACGGAAGTGCTCGCGGAACGAGTGACGACGATGAATCATGTGGAAGGATTATCGGCCAATCTGACGACATCCTCGCTCGTACTTCTTTCAGGATCGCTGGGCTTGCCGGTCTCAACCACTCACCTCTGCGGTTCGGCCATCATCGGGATTGGTCTCCTACGAGGGAAGGCCTCCGTCCACTGGGCAACGGTGCGAGACATGGTGCTCGCCTGGATCGTGACCGCTCCAGTTTCGGCCACCCTTGCCTGCCTGGCCTACTTTCTCTTTTCCAGGACACTGTAGAGCTTGTCACCATGGCCACACTCTGCTAAGGTGCATCTCCGTTTACCAATCACCTATTGGACAGGACACATCACTGAATGGTCTGGGACCCAAAAGATCCGTGGGGCAAAAAGCCCGACCCACTTGAGGACGCACTCAAGCAGGCGCAGTCTCAACTGAAAGATCTCTTTCCTCCCGGCGGCCTCAAAAACCTGCTGCCTTCCGGTGGAGTCTGGAACATTGTCATCGCCGCCGCGTTGCTGTTCATCGCCTGGCAATCCGTGTTCATCGTCGCTCCGGATGAAGAAGGGGTGGTCAAACGGTTCGGCGTCCCCGTGCGTGCGGTGGAACCAGGGCCTCACTTCAAGATTCCGATTGTCGAAACCGTTCTCCAGCCCAAAGTGGCCAAACTC
>Ga0224500_10001973_pt1 | contig 11541 bp, 8 predicted proteins | sample SF_Oct11_sed_USG_FD_168126 | JGI IMG/M metagenome (GOLD analysis project Ga0224500, IMG submission 168126) | Sediment microbial communities from San Francisco Bay, California, United States - SF_Oct11_sed_USGS_4_1 | ecosystem: Environmental > Aquatic > Marine > Sediment | place: USA: California... | reverse complement strand
AGGTTTGTCATACAAAGAACAAGGGGAATGGGACCAGATCGAGGCGAGAATTCAAGAAACAGAGGCGACCGTCGCCGCGTGCCAGGTTAGGGCGAATGATCCGTCCATTGCCTCCTCCCCCGCCGATCTACAGGAGCGGTATACGGCACTCCATGCCGCCCAGGCCGACGTTGAACGCCTCTACGCCCGCTGGGCCGAACTGGATGCAAAACGTACCCACGCGGTCGGCAGCACGCAACCATAATATGAGAGAGAAGCCTGCCGCGCACGAGCCGGGTGCGGGGAAATCCCACCAGCGGTGTTCTCGCATCGCTCAGAGGTTCAAGGTACGGCCCAGAGTACAAGTCGCCTCTTCGCTCGCTACGGCCTTGTTGCGCATCCTGCATGGCTACTCACACCGCAATATCCGTGACGGCGACACGGGTCAACATGAGTTGTTCCCCAGCCTGCTAAGGCAGAACGTCAAACACTAACCGAACGGTTCCTTGCACCGCACCAAGCACCACAAACTTCTCGCCTGTCGCCTCGATTGGCGCAGGGGTCTGCTGCATTGCAAGACGCCACGTCTTCGGGATCTGCACGGTCAAGTCAACCAGCTGTTCGGATGCCATCACCGACAAGACTTTCTGTATTCCCCGAGTCTGAACATCTACCTCGACACGATTGCGTGCAGCCCACCAGGTGCCATATTGTCCGATGGACCCGAACCAGGCAGCGTCCCGCACCGCTGCGACAAACTCCCTTTCAAAAGTCATCTTGTGACTCAGGATGTTGGGATGGATCAAGACGACGATACTTCCACCGTACCGTGCGACTTTGGCCGCGACAGCAAGGGCCTCTGGTACACGTGAGCCCATCTCGGGTAACGCTTCATCCTCGATGGTTATGGGAAACTCAAAAACCTCGGATTCTGTCTCTACGTCACGATTCACCATGAGTTGATAGGGAAGATGGGTCAGTGAATTGTTAGCAGTCGAGGAGGAGCTATAGCGGTAGCCTGTCGAGGCGAGCGCTTGCGGCAGAGCCTTGGGATTCGACAACCCTCCGGGTCGAAATGACATGACGTTCGCCCCGCCGGACAGCTTCTCAATCAAGTACTTGCTGACGCGCAGCTCGCCGAACACCGATCCGTTTGCCGTTGTGGTTCTGGTCTTCACGTAGGGCTGATATTCCGGATAGCGCTCCGTCCCTGTTCCTAGTGGGAAATGGCTAAACACCGTGGAATGTGCCACCGTATGACTGGCGAGCTCCATGCCCAACCGATGCAGTGCTGCCATATCGTTGATGCCTTGATCGTTCAGGAACACCTCGTCGTTAAAATCTTTGATGCATTTGGTTTGTACGAAGTAGGTTCCGACGATGCCCTGACTCTTTTCAAACTGTGCATACTGAATGGCATTGGCCATGGACGTCTGTGCATCGATGTCGTGCGTCATGATCACGGCCAGATCCCGATGGCGCGGAACCGGATGGAGCCGCACGGCATCGGGCTCACCTTCCCGATAGACGGCCGCCAGCAGCCGCAGGAATACATCGAGCATCGGCTCGTAGCGGTTGTCATAGCTGCGAGCAAGACCTTCGTCGCGGAGATTGTGTCCTTTCAGCAGAAGATGGCCGAGATCCAGGCCGATGGCATAGGCATGACCGACTTCGTAGGATCGTCGAGTAATAGCCGCGCTGCCGTCCTCATACCGAGCCAACGGCGGCTCTTTTGTTTCGCTATATGACCAGGTGGCAATCGGAAGCACGCGTTTTGCGTGGTTGCCGAGTGGAAGAACCTGCTCGGCGGGATCAGTAAATTCTTCGAGCAGTGGTGCATCAACGGCCAGCCGCAATTCGTAGTGGTCGCGGCCATAGCGAATCTCCTGGAATCCGAATACCTTCTCCACGCCCTCACCATAAATGTTGCTGGCGATGAGTGTGCCGCCTTTTCGTGGGTGAGCGACCACCGCTTTCAATGCGGTGGGTGGTAAGACGCGCCCTGACAATACCGGGTAGACCATGATCACGCGATGGCGCAGGGCTTCATAGGGATCTGTTGTGACTGTAAACGGCACTCCGAACGACTTGAGTCCGTGGGCCAGTCCTAGCCAGTTGGATTGTACATCGGTCACTAAGATCGCGAGACGACTCGAACCACCACCGGCATAATGGGACGGGAGTGTTGGTTCAGGTTGCGATACAAGGCTGGGTGTGGCGGGTCCTATCACGCCTGGAATGCGATAGACATATCCAGGGGGAACGGCATAGACATCGGTCTGAATAGGAATCGGTTGGTACGCTGAGGCAGTCGTTCTCGGTGACATCGGCGCCTCGGACGGAGTTGCTACCGGCCTGTTCGGATGTCCGATCACCAACCACCAGAGGAGCATGCTGACGCCAAGTGCAGCCGCCGTCATCACGCTCAATCTTCCAATGCCGCTCCACATTGCTCACTTCTCCGTGGAAACAAGGTGAATAGGACCGGTCGCGTCGGAGGTCGAGTGCTGCGCATGGCGTGCGCGGAATTTCGCTAAGACGGGAGCCAGAACTTCTTGAGCCTCAGGAGTGAGTAAGGTTTCTTGCAATCGTTCCAGTGTATTTTCCGTCATGGATTTCAAGCTTGCCAGGGCTTCCCCTGCTCGATAACGCACCCACCAGTGTTCATCATCGAATAGCGCAATGAGCCGTGCTTCATCTTCCTGTGTTCCCAGTTTGCCCAATGCGGTGGCCGCTTGAACCCGAACATACCAGGCTGGGCTTGAAAGATGTGTGCGGATCACGTGCAGATCGGTCGGGTCTCGAAACTCGCCGAATACGAACAAACATGCTGCCAGCACGTCATCTGATGGAGGTTGCTCATGAAGGAACTGGCGTAATGCGGAGAGTCCACGCGGACTTTTCGTAGTCGGGAGATGGCGAATCAACCGTGGGGCGACGATGGAATCCCCCTGTCGTGCCGCCAGGACCATCGTTTCCGAGGCAAAATCAGGTCCCACCGTGCCCAGCATCGAAGCGATTTTGAGGGGGGACCAATCTTGTCGATGGCCGATGAGGGGGACTAAGAGCGGGATTGCGGCCTGCGCGTCGATACAGAGTAAGGCCTGGGCTGCCTGGAACGCCAAGAAAGAATTCGAGTGTGTCAGCAGTGCACAGACTTCGTTCCAGACGGACCGGTCTTGCAGCCGACCTAACGTCACGACTGCGAGAATCTTGCGGTGTAACAGCCGTGAGTGCAAGAGGCCTCGTGCAAATTGATCGGCGCCAACGTGCTGGGCCATACAGATCAAGTGCGTGGTGATCGCCTCGGACTTGGACTCGCTATGTTCATTCCAGAGATAGAGAAAGACGATGTGCTGGGGAGGGGTGAGTGATGGCAATCCTTCGAGAGGGGTATCGAGGCACCGTTCTAACAGCGGTTGCCAGAGTTCCGTAACACGTTGCCGTCGGCGCTCCTTTGCATGGCGACTCATTCGGAAGAAAAGGATACCTGCCAAAAGGAGTAAGATCATGCAACTGATGGACAAGGAGATAAGGTACCAGAGTTCGAGCATGGGAACCGTTTAGATGAGAGGACGCGAAGGACATTGCCAGCAAGACATTACGCTCGTTTACCAGTGATAGATGATGCTGAAACTCCCTCCTTGCCGTAGGTACAGAATATCGCGGTCTTCGTAAAAGCCAGTGGCTTCCAAGGACAATCGGTCGGCGATCGGGAGCGTGATGCCTCCTTGGACGGCGTGGCTACTCACCCGGGTCAAATCTTGAGTGGCCACGATGCGTTCTCCTGATGTTCCGAATGAGCCGGATGCAAAGAGCTGCAGACGATTCGTGGGGCGCCAGGTCAGACGAGAGGCGAGGGTCAGCGCGCCAGTTTCTGGAACATAATAGAGCTTCTCCGTCAGCCATACGTTGAACGGAAGAAAGATGGTTAGGCCTGGGATCAGAAGATCGCTGTCACCTGTCTTGTAGGAGAGGTGTCGATAGCCTAACGAGACTTCTAGCGGTGAAAGAATAGGGTGAGCGATTCCCAGCCCTTGCGTGATCTCTCCCGCGACCGAATAATTGGGTGAAAAGTGAGGGTTGATCGTTCCCTGTGCGGCCAGATATCCCCACGCCCGCCGCCACAAGGGGCTGTACAACTCGCCCGACAGCGGCGTGTCGTGGAAGCCGAACCTGGTGATTGGCTCAACCCTGGCGATCACAGTATAGGCACCAAGAGACTTGGCCGCTTCAAAGAGGATATTCCGCTCATCCGGAATGTCTCGCGAATAGGAAAACCGACCGTAGCCCAACTTGACATAGTCTCGGTAGGGCAGGCGTAGGATGGAATCCCGTAAGCCGAGCGGCGCCTGCGGGGAGGCTTCGAGCGAGGCCGTGATGGCCTGTACGCGCGCCGCACTCTCTCGATCTTCCGTCGCCTTCGCCAATTGTGCATAGTGAGCCAGGGCTTCCTGCGCGGCCCCGCTCCAGAACAGGGTGTCGGCTAATCCTCGCAACGCATCTCTATTCTCCCCATTTTGCTGGAGGACTGCCTCATAAAGGCGGATCGCGGCAGAAAACTGTTTCTGCCATGAGCGCACACGGGCTAATCCTAGTTGTACGTCGACATCGGCGGGATGACGCGTCAGGATATCTCGGTAGAGTGAACTCGCTTGCTCCAATTGCCCATCTCTGGCCAGTAGGCGCGCGAGCGCACCGTTGACTTCGTCGTCTTCCGGGTGTTCTGCGAGGATCTGTCGGTAGGCGGCGATGGCTGGTCCATACTCGGCATTCCGCTCCCATGCCTGTGCTCGCGCGATCGTTTCGGCTCTTCCGTCAGAGACGGGTGGTGGGACGGTCGCCGGGGACATCGGTCCTTGTTCCGCAAGTGTGCTCCGAATCGACGCTATGCGCTCCGCAACGGCCACATCGCCTGAAACGGCGTACGCTTGTTCGTAGTAGCGGAGTGCTTCCTCCGAGCGTCCCTCCCACAACAATATGTCCGCCAGTCCTTGGAGCGCCTCGGGATGGCGGGCCTGTTCCCGCAGCACGCCCTCGTAAAGCGTTCGCGATTCGTCCATGTGTTGTTGCCACGATAATACCCGCGCGAGCGCGGTCCGTATATCGAGGTCGACCGGGTGCCGCCGAAGTATCCCTCGATACAAGTCCGCGGCTTCCGCATGAGCGCCTTGCCATGAGAGCAGTCGAGCCAAGGCCGCTTGAACGTCGTCTCGCTCCGGCTCGCGCTGGAGCACTTCCCGGTAGAGGGGAATCGCGTCGTGATACCGTTGAGCGGATTCGTGATCTTTCGCCTGTTCGAGCAAGGCTCGTGAGGACGGCGCGTCCGTATTCTGAGGCTGTGCGGTTCCGACTCCGCTCAAGGTCGACAGGGTGCAGTAGAACAACAGGGGAATACCCGCGTGAAGAAATGGTCGTCCCGAGAGAGATACGGCGCGCATGTTATTCGTGCAACCCCAGGTAGCTCGGGAGATCGTGGATCAACAGTCCGGCAAAGCTAGGCGTGCGGATGTTGGCAAATACACGAGTGATCGCGTAACGGACGTCCCGCCGAGTACGATCCGCAAAGGAAAGACGCTCGGGGTCTATGGTCGTGTCGTGGTGGATGCGAAACCATATTCCACCGTGCCTCTGCACCTCGGCGGCTACGCGCCCCAACGTCAAACTCCTCCGCACAGGATCGAGGATCCCATCTGCGAGAGCGGGATCATCCTCGCGTTGCAAGATGACATGCCGTTCCGGAAGGAGGCGCGTCGTTTCCATGGCCAGCCAGATCGGGATACCTTGTAGCCAGCCGTAGCGCAGGGTGTCTTCGCTGATCGTCGCCAATTCTTCAACGTCTGTTCGATAGCTCATCACGGCGACCTCATCAACCTGATCTATCAGGGTAAATGCGAGCGGTCGGTTCCGATGAATTGTCGAGGTGAACCAGAACGGGATAACGACCGATAGTCGCCCACGACCGCCGAGGGCCGCGTTCACGCGCTCGATGGTGTCGAGATACCGGTCGAAGATCGTGACATCGTCGGGAAAACCATCGAGGAGGTAGGGCTCAATGTCCAACTGTATTCCGGAAATCCCGCGGTTGCCGACGAGTGTCAGCAACCGGGTGAGCTTCTCGACCAGGATTGCCGGGGTATCGATCATGTCCGGGGCTCCATCGAGCGCAAACAACTCGATACCCGCTGCTTGTGTGGCGGGGAACAGCGCGGCATAGGCGGTCCAGACCTCATCGGGGTCTCGCATATCCGGCATTTGGAGCAACAGCCGTCGGCAGTGATGCTGCCGGCAAGCGGAGAGCATGCCGGCAGGGTTGCGTATCGCGGTTCGATAATCCCAATACCAAAAGCCAACGGAGGGGCTCGGCGAAATGGACGGCGCTGGATTCACCCATGCGTATTCTTCCAGCACGACGTCCGCGTCATCCTCGACGAGCAGCTTCACCTGCGTGAGGCGTCGAAGATCGAGTTGCCGGGCAATCGGTGCGAGGGGGAACTCGACATCAAAGCGGCCAGCGACACGCCCAACCTCAGCGGTGCTCTGCCGTTGATCAGCAGATTCGGCGACCAGCGTGATCAGCAAGGGGCTGGAGGTCCTTCCACGCACTCGGAGAGTGTGAAAGGACAATGCATCCAAACTGGTATTCGAGGTCCGGAGAGACCACGTAAACTCGCAGGGAGATGTCCCCTTGCGAGTGAGGCGGACTCGGAGAGGAGGGACCATGCTGGTTTGTTGTGCCTGGCAGAGATCGATTGGGTTACCGGCGCTGGGTATCGTTGCAAGCGGTAGGTGTGGGCCGGAAGGCCGATAGGAAGAAAGAGTAAAAGAGTTGGCCGGTTGCCGACCGCGCACTATAATTTTGGGAACAGACTGGTCGCCGACATAGGTCAATTCGATTTCTTGAATTTCAGGTGGAGGTGTCTGTCCAGGAACAACGAGTTCCTGAGACAGGGCCGAAGGCGGCCAGAGGCAGAGCCCGATTATTATTGGCATTGCCGCCGTCCACGTGATGAAGCTCATGCAGGGAAGCGCCTTACTATCAGGAACGGGCCACGATGCACCCAACACAGAACCCATGATGCTGGAAGTCATCTTTAACATTGTTCAGTCGGGATTCTTGTTGTACTTAGCCACCCTGACCGGGGGCTACTTGGCGCTCAATACCGTGTCAATCTTCTCGCTCCGGCAGTATTTTGAGGAGCGAATGGGCGAACGATTTCCAGGTGCATTTACTGGATACGAGCCGCAGATCAGCATCATTGTGCCAGCATACAATGAAGCGGCGACGATCGTGAATTCTATTCGTTCTTTGTTACAGCTGAATTATCCTGAATATGAAATTATCGTGGTCAGTGATGGCTCGACCGACAACACCATTGAAGTCCTGCGGCAAGAGTTCGGATTGAAGCCGTTTCCTGAAGCCTACGGCCACGATCTGCTGACTCAGCCGGTGCGTGCCACGTATCATTCATCGACCTATGCGAATGTCCGTGTGATCGATAAAGAGAATGGAGGGAAGGCGGATTCCCTCAATGCCGGAATCAATCTGTCCGTGCACTCATTATTTTGTTGTATCGATGCCGACTCCATCTTGGCACAGGATAGTTTGTATCGCGTGGTCCAGCCGTTCTTGCTCGAACCCCGTACCATTGCTGCGGGCGGCACCGTCCGCGTGGCCAATGGCTGTTTCGTGGAACATGGACTCTTGAAAACAGTAGGCTTGCCATCTAGTTTTCTGGCACTGTTGCAAACGGTCGAATATTTGCGCGCATTTCTATCCGGGCGGCAGGGTTGGTCTCCGATGAATGCGATGCTGATTATTTCCGGCGCCTTTGGATTGTTTCGAAAAGAAGCGGTGCTGAAAGTCGGTGGGTATCGAACCAACACGATCGGTGAAGATATGGAATTGGTGGTGCGGTTGCACCACCAGTATCGCCTGAATGGTCAGCCGTATCGCATTACGTATGTGCCGGATCCGGTCTGCTGGACTGATGTCCCTGAGGATTTGCGAACCCTCCGGAATCAGCGCATCCGCTGGCAGCGCGGCTTATGCGATAGCCTGGCGGGCCACTTCGAGCTGTGCTGTCATCGAAAGGGCGGGACGGTCGGCTGGCTCGCCTTTCCGTTCATGGTGATTTTTGAATGGTTTGGGGTGACGTTTGAAATGCTCGGCTATTTCCTCTTGCTGGTAGGGCTTGCGTTAGGGCTGGTCTCATTGCATGTTTGGGCGGTCTGCATGTTTGTTGCCGTTGGGTTCGGCATCACGCTTTCGTTGAGTGCCCTCCTCATGGAAGAAATGACGTTTCATCTGTATCAGCGTCCCTCGGATTTCTGGAAATTGCTATGCGTCTCGGTGCTTGAAAACTTCGGGTATCGGCAGTTGAACTCTTACTGGAAACTGATTGGCCTCTGGCAATGGCTCCGCGGGACCAAAGCTGAGTGGGGCAAGATGGTTCGATCGGCCTCGTGGCAATCCCAGCAGCGTCCTCCAGAAAATAGCTGATCCGCGTCTCTACAGTTCCGTTCGGTTCTCGCCGATAGAGGTTGAGGAAGCCGGTCTCTATCGACATCACAGGGAGGGTTCTCGGCCATGCCATCGGCGAGCGAACTGGTCCAGTCCTGCACCACCGTCTTCACGTTGCCGGAGATCTACTTCCGCGTGCGGGACGTGGTGGACGATCCCGATTCGACCATGGACGACCTTGCCGAGGTCCTGAAGCTGGATCCGGCCATCTCGGCCAGGCTGCTCCGCATCGTTAACAGCCCGCTCTATGGGTTTTCCAAACAGATCGACACCGTCACACGCGCCGTCAATCTTCTCGGCACACAGGCCATCAGCGACCTCGTGACCGCGACGACCATCGGACGGACCTTCTCCGGTATGTCGATTCAGCTCATGGACGTCTCTATGTTCTGGCGGAAAAGCGTGCTCTGTGCCTTGCTCGCCGGGAAAATTGCCAAATCCTGTGGTCTGGAAGATAGCGAGCGGTTTTTTATCGCAGGGCTGTTGCGCGACATCGGCCACCTCGTCCTCTACCAGACCATCCCGCGGCGAGCTCAGTCCGCGCTTATCGAAGCCGGCTACCTTGAAACCTCCCTGGCCGAGGTGGAACAGTCCAGCATCGGGTGCGACTTCGTAGAAGTGGGAGCTGAACTCATCCGGTCCTGGGGGATGCCTCTGCAGATCGAGCAGGCCATTCGCTGTCAACTGAGCCCAAACGATGCCGGTGAATTTATCATCCATGCGTCCGTCGTTCATCTGGCCGGTGTCGTCGTCGACTACGAAGAGCTCGAGCCGAACCGGCGGCCTGCGGCATTGCCGTTCACCCCCCATGCTGTTACCGCCACACGGTTTGTGCCGGCCAACCTCCCGGCACTGCTCGCAGATGCCAGCGCCCAGCTCCACGATACCCTGGCGCTGATCCAGCCCCACGCCATGGCTGCCTAACAGGTTGGTGACACTGTCCGCCGGCGGCGAGAACGACGCTGGATGGATTTTGCCGTGTCTTCAGCCTACAGGATGCCGGCCAATCGATTCAGGCCCAGCGTTGCCTGGGCAAAAAACAGCTGGAATGCCTGGTAGTCCTGGGGGAGCACCGGCTGGTTGCTCGTGGCTCGATCGCAGTAGATGAGCCCAATCGGTCTCGCTCCCACCCGCAACGGCGCCACGATCGCCGATGTCGGGTTCCAGACATCGAGGAAGTCCTGTTTCAGAGTCCCGGCCATTTGGTCTGAAAAGTTGGGAACCAGGAGTGGGTCGACTCGTTTGAGGATCGTGAGAAAAAACCGGTGTTCCCGGCTGAGTGAGCCTGACAGGGACCGGAGGTACGGTGCCAGAGGAATCACGCCAAGCCCCACCCTTCCGATAAGCAGATCACTATCGCTTGGGTTCAGCAGTGCCAGACCCACACGGTCAAATCCGGCATCCCGATGGAGCGATTGTACAAATATCCCAAGGAGGCCATTCAGGTCCTTCGCACTCTGGAGCGAGTCCTGAAAGGCCTGGAGCGTTTCAAGAGGCTTGGTTCGAATCGGAGCAGTCGGTTCGTCTCGCGGTGGGGACATCGCCTGTTCCTTGCCGACCGCCGGGTTGATGGGGGGCGAGTGCAGGATCGATTCGGTGGGGTCCTGCTCCTTTGATGGTGACGTGGCTTCATCGGAAGAATCGATTGCCAGCCCCATTGAGCGGATGAGTTGGCGCCCGCGATCCATAGCCCGAATCATCAAATCCGTGAACGGGCCAGAAGAGAGTCCGCTTCCGAGCTGGAGGGTCTTTTTGGCTTCCGCAACGGCAGTCCGCGGGGCGGGGCCGGTCAGCACCTCGACCAGGCGAATGGAGCCGACGAGGATACCTCGGTAGGTGTGTGGCCTACTTTGCCAATGCGCTATCGGCTGGTCCTCTGGATGACGGAAGAGCTCGATCAGATCATCAGGTAGCTTCCACATGTGGGCCAATGCTTGGGCCAAGGTCAGTCGTGGCACACCGATGAGGTGCGTCTCTTGAAGCACGCATTCCGACGGGCGCTTGGTTGTCTTGGAAATAGCCTGGAGAGCGAGAAAGAGATCAGGGTCTTGGTAGGCAATGGCCAAGTCTCCGATCGAATAGAGGAGGGCGCCGGTAAACAACTGCCCAGGCTGTGGGTAGCCTATAGCCATGCCCAGTTCGCTGGCATAGGTCGCGGCGATGAGAGACCGTGCGATCAGAGTTCGAAACTCCTGTTGGCGAAGCGGCCAATGTTGCAGCTGTTCGACGAGATGGGCCGCGGCCACAAGGGACCGGACGGTGTCGAGCCCGAGCCAGCTGACGGCATGAGGGACCGACACAATCGTCTGTTGTGGGCTATAGGCAATGCTGTTCGCCACCTGCAGAACTTTGCAGGTCAAGCCATGGTCTCGGCTGATCACCCGGGCGAGAGTTTTAGCATTGGACTGAGGTCCCATGTGATTCAGGATTTGCTGGCAGGTTGACTGCAAGATGGGAAGACAGCTGCTGGATTCGTCCAAGAGCGGCCTGATTTTTGATGGAGACGAGGGCGGATTAAATCGATGAAGGCTGATTCCATGGCCGTGCTTGAGGAAGTCATAAGGGAGTTCCTGGTTGTGGGTCAGCAGCTCTATCGGTCAGAAGCCGACTAAGCTTAAGGGTGCAACATTGTGGAGGAAAGGAGTGAACGATCGTGCATGCAGTCAAATAAGAGAGAGGGGATCATCCAGCGGCCGGGAAGTCACAGCCGCTGGCTAGGTTGTCCAGAATAGTTCTCTGACTTCGTTGTGCACCTCTACCGGATTCTCGCAAACTATTCCAGTGAGAGGTCCTCCAGGAAGATCACTTGCTCTCGAGCACGGAAGAACTGTTGGTAGGGCATGGGGGCCGCGACGGTCCGAAGGTAACACTGAGCGCTGGCTCGCACGACGTAACATCCGGTGGCTGATCGACGCAAGAATAGCATCATGAGATGCTCATATAAGTTTGATACATGAGTATTGGACATTGACGAGCTAGTGATGCAGATACTATAAGTCAGTTAGCTTCATGACTGACTGCGCGCACGGGATGATGTT
>Ga0224500_10001972_pt1 | contig 11543 bp, 9 predicted proteins | sample SF_Oct11_sed_USG_FD_168126 | JGI IMG/M metagenome (GOLD analysis project Ga0224500, IMG submission 168126) | Sediment microbial communities from San Francisco Bay, California, United States - SF_Oct11_sed_USGS_4_1 | ecosystem: Environmental > Aquatic > Marine > Sediment | place: USA: California... | reverse complement strand
TTCATAGAAATTCCCCCTCCGGATCCATCGGCTCCGGGGATTTTCAGACTGGCGAAATCGGGTGAGCTGGCCGGCATGTTACAACAAGCTGGGTTCGCGGATATTTCCGACGATGAATTTCTCGGCGATGTCAGGTTCCCGTCTGCTGACACCTACTTCTCCAGCCTCATGGACATTGCTGCACCGATTCAAAATCTATGGACCAAATTGAGTCCGGCTCAACAGAAGGACGCCAGGCAACGGATTCTTGATGCGACCGAGCAATACAGGAAAGGGTCGATCGTCGCCTTACCGATCGCCGTGCGCATAATCACGGCGCGCAAGCCCACTTGAACCTTCATGCCGACCGCGCACGACGGCTTCAAGGACTTCGTGCTGGACCAACTCGCCGATCTGAGAGGCCTGACTTGCCGCACGATGTTCGGCGGTCACGGGCTCTACCAGCGCACGACCCTTTTCGGCATCATCCATAAAGGCCGGCTCTATTTCAAAGTAACGCCTGAGACGATCAGGCGTTACACAGACCAGGGCATGAAACCGTTCCGTCCAAACGCCAAACAGACTCTCAAATCCTTCTATGAAGTCCCTATTGATGTTCTGGAGGATACCGAGCAATTAGCTTCTTGGGCGGTAGAATCGGCAAACCGATGAACTTCTCCCATCAAGTCATTCCTTAGGGAGACCGGATATCATCACACGCTCTTGAACCTTGTGAGCTTGGCAAACAGGATGGCAGAGAAGGGAAGGGTCAAGCCGATCACCACTTGCGTGATGAGGAGATCGCCAAGCTGGCTGTAGTCGGCAGGGGTTTGAATGGACCCCGTCGCTTGGTCATGCACCTCCCGCGTCACGACGAATAGTTCGTTGAGATACTTCGTCCCGAGCTGGCTGCAGGAAAGCGCCAGATTGGTGAACGAGGCCATCACGGCAAAGAAAGTGGCCTTCAGATTGGGCGGTGCCGAGTTCGCAATCCAGGCCAACATCGGAATCATGGAGATCTGCCCAAGCGGCGATTCCAACGCTGTGTCTATCAAGGCAATGAAGCGCGCATCGACCACTCCGCCGGTCACTTTGGCCGTCCATTCGTGCACTCCATAGTACATCCCTACGATAGGAAGAGCGAGGATCGTGCCGACCACGGTCAAAACTCCAACGATGTAGCTGATGGAGCGTTCGGCCATGAAGCGTCGAAGGACAAACATGCCCACCAAGGCCAACGTGCCACCGATCAATGAAAGAACTGAAAGAAACTGCTGATCGAACTTCAGCTGGTCGATCATCCACCAGGTCGCGCCAGGACCGGATTGTGGGATTGCGCGCAACATGAAGATCACCGCCGCGGTACCGACCAGCGTGAAGCGCTTGTCGGGCTCCAGCTCCCGGATGAGTCTCGACATCAGAAACAGCACGATGGTCATGGAACCCGTGAACACAATTTCTTCTCGGTATGGGAATCCCCCAAGTCCGACCGTCAACGTGAACAGGGCAAAGGCGGAGCTTCCGCCGAGGATCCACCAATTGGGTTTCGTAGGTTCGCTCTCTGCAGCACGCACATTCACCAACTCCCGTGCCTGCTCAAGCGAAAATCCTTCCTGAACCAGCCGTTGTCTCTGTCGACGTTTCAACCACCAGGCCAGGCCGAGTCCTGTCACCGACACAACTGGAATCACCATGGCCAGCAGATAGATTTGTTTGTAGAGCAGAACGAGGTCAGCTTGCGGCAGCCCCTCGGTTCCGCTGAAGACATACACATTAACCAAAGCAACAAGGATGCCGCCGCCGACGATCGCGACACGTCCGAGGGTCTGCATCGTGGTGTGCATCAGCTTGCGCGTGTGCTCATCAAATGGATGGCCCTGCTTGTCCACACGAGGGACTGCTTCAACCGTCATGGCGTCCGCGACTGCGTCTTGAATGACATACCCGATGGGGGCCAACAGAGCGCTGAGGACATACCAGACTTCAGCCGGCAAGATGGCCGTCATCGCCTCGCGATCGCCGATCAACAGGACCATGATCCCGAGGCTGATGGTCAGCAGCCCTGCGCCGAGGCCGACGAGCCAACTCTTCCATCGCCACAAGAGATCAACCGCATGACCGATCGGCATCTTGAGGGCCCAGGGAATTCCGGCCCAGAAACCGAGCGCGGCCAGGAATGCAGCCGAGAGACCGAGGTAGTCCTTGACAAAGAACGTCCCGACGATGCCGGTAAGTCCCGAGATTCCATAGGCCACATAGACCATGAGCGGCGGCAAGTAGGACAACCGCATCTCACGGCCAAGGGAGAGAATGTTGCGATCAACCCACTGGGCAACGGCTGTGAACATGCCTATCGAAACCCACCGTTCTTCTCACGACGCTCAACCAGCGCCAACAGATATCGCTGCATGTCAGCCGAGGGGAGGCACACGCGATCACCGTGACCAGCCAGCACCCATTCAAATCTGTAATCAAGGAGCTTGCGAAGAGACTCTATCAACGTCCACTTTTTCCAAACCAGTCGGGTGGGAGCGTCCAATCGCTTCGCATGCGGGTCCCACCAGAGATGATCCCCCGTGAAGAGAAACCGGTCCTTGTAGAGCAGGACCATGCTCCCGGCTGTATGGCCCGGCACGGGAATGATTTGGAACTCCGATCCGATCCGTACCATCTCTTCACCGTGGATGACGTGTTCCGCAGACGGCGCAGCCTCCCGATCCGCTTGGTGGATGATCTGCTCTGCGCCAAAATGCGAGGCGTACTTGTCCGCATCGGCAACGTCATCTTTGTGCGTCAGGAAAATATGCGTAATACCGCCCCGCCGTTCAAACATATCGATCAGGTGTTTGACATAGCGAGGAGAGTCGATCAACCAATTCCCGTCCCCATGTTCAATGAAGAAACTGTTTGCTCCGAACGACTTTTCTGAATTGAACCCACAATAACTGACTCCATCATCAAGATGGAGCGGGAAACTACCCATCGCCGCTTTCAATCCTACCCCATCGTTCTGTTCCGTCCCAATCGATCCAACCGGGCAGGCCAGCAATGCTTGGTAGGCATGGTGCACTCCGTCGGGATCTTCAGGTTGTGAGCTGACGGCAGAATACCCCCCGATCTCCTCGAAATTCGACGGCGCGAGTTGTCGACAGGTGTCGCAGTTGATGCAGGTTGCATCGACAAAAAAATTGCCCGGCGCATTGGAATCAAGTCGCTTCGTCGGATCCGCCATTAGAATACCTTCATCGCTCGCTTCTCCCGATCCACTACCCGCCAGAGATACCATGCGGCCGCCGTGCGAAACGGTCTCCATCGCTCGCCGTGCTGCCAGACCTGTCGAGGCGTCGGCATCGTCGCTCGGCGATACCCGATACGAAATCCATTGCGCACGCCGAAGTCGTGAACCGGGAGCACGTCGGGCCTCCCAAGTTGAAAGATCAGCAGCATCTCGACCGTCCACCGACCGATTCCGCGCACATCGATCAGGCGCTGGACAATCGCTTCGTCGTCCAACTGTTGCATCATCCGGTTTGTCGGTACAGTTCCATCGATGGTCTTTTGAGCCAGGTCTCGAAGTGCCATGACTTTCGACCGCGAAAATCCAGCCTGCCGAAGGGCCTGCATGTCCATCGCAAGAAGATCATCGGGGCGAGGAAATCTTCGCCTAGGGAACAGCGCGACGAACCGCCTGAGGATACTCTCGGCAGCTTTGTCATGTAGCTGCTGATAGGCGATCGCGCGGACAAGAGACTCAAATGGCGAGCGACGCATCTTCGGCTTCAGAGAGAAGGGGCCGATCTGCTCGATCAACCGACGCATGACCGGATCCGCGGTCGCCAGATGATCCATCGGATCAGAACATGCGTCCTGCATCGGTTGAGAGTGGGTAGCTCGCTCTCCCGATTGAGCTACATGACGATACCGCCTCCGACTTGGATGGTCTGTCCCGTCAGCCACCGTGCCTCCTCGCTCACGACGAACGCCACGACATCGGCTATATCTTTGGGAACTCCGAGCCGCTTCATCGGCGACAGTTGGATGCCGATCTGCCGATACTCATCCATCATCATCCCCGTTTCGGTGAAACCCGGCGAAATGGTATTCACCGTGATCCCCTTGGGCGCCAATTCCTGCGCCAACCCCTTCGTATACTGTTCAAGCGCCGCCTTGCTCCCAAGATAAGCGGTAGCGCCCGGAAAGTTGAGATGTGTCCCACCCGTCGAAATATTCACGATTCGTCCGCCCTCTTTCAATACCCTTGCCGCCTCTTGCATGGCAAAGTATGGCCCCTTGGCATTCAAGGCGATCACACCATCAAAGTCCTCTTCCGTGGTCTCCTCAAGCGGTTTTGGCATGAACTTGCCTGCATTGTTGATCAGGATGTCCAGCCGGTTGAATTGCTTGACCGTATCGAGCACAAGACGACGCGCATCCGCCACACGGCTCAAGTCGGCTTGTACCGCCAAGGCCTTGCCACCTCTCGCTTGGATTCCCACGACCACCTGCTGCGCCTCCTCAACGCTTTTTGAATGATTCACGACAACGATCGCGCCTTCATCCGCGATTCGTTCCGCAATAGCTCGACCGATTCCACTGGATGCCCCGGTCACGATCGCGACCTTTCCACTCAACGATTTCATCCGCTTAGCTCCTCTTTCTTGGAACTCAATCCCTCTGCACAATCGAACGGCCCCACTGGCCCAAGAAGGCCCATTCACCGATGGGCCGGCGAATTCTTGGCCGAAGTTCTCGCTCCCGCAACCGGTCTGGAAGCAGGGCGTGGTCCCCTGGATAGCCGACTGCGATCATCGCAACAGGTTCGTACCCTGCTGGAATCCTCAGATCAGCTTTCGCCTTCTCCACATCGAAGCCCGCCATTTGGTGGCCGACTAATCCCTGTGCCGTCGCCTGCAAGACAAGATTCTCCGTAGCTAACCCAGTATCATGAAAGGCATGCCGGTTTGGCCTGCCGTCATCCTCGAAATGCATCCTCGCAATAGACAGCATCAGAACCGGCGCCCGAAAGGCCCAGCGGCGGTTGCCCTCCGCTAAACACTCGAACAAACGATTCCAGTCCGTCTGGTGCTCCTTGCTCGCCACGATAAACTGCCACGGCTGCTCGTTGTTTGATGAGGGAGCCCATCGAGCTGCCTCAAGTAGCGACTGGAGCAACGGCGCCTCGACAAGCCGTTCATCAAACGCTCGAGGACTCCACCGCCTGGCTAATAAATCATGAATAGGGAATTGAAGCTGCGCCGGTTGGTCCACCAATGCTACCCCTTCTGCTCCTCAGCAGTTGCCATATCGGGAGACCATCCCCCTCCGAGCGCCTTGTAGAGTTGGACGACCGATGCCAACAGCAACCGCCTCGTACTCGTCAACGCGAGTTCGGATTCAAACAAACTTCTCCTCGCCACCAATACATCAAGGTAATTGGCCAGTCCCCCTTTATACCGAAGCTCCGCCAGTTTCATGGCCGACTGCAGCGCCGTGACCTGTTGTTGTTGTGCTTCGCTCTGCGTGCGGGCCGTCTGAATGGCGACGAGCGCGTCCTCAACTTCGCGAAAGGCTGTCAGAACGGCTTGTTGGTACTGAGCCAATGCCTCTTTGGTTTGGGCTTCCACCGCTTCCTGCTGGAAGCCCAACACTTGAGCATTCAACAGAGGGGCAGCCAAGGCAGCGCTTGCGACTCCAAAGGAGGAGGCATCTGTGAAGAGCAAGGATAATTCAGGATGGGCCACGCCAAGCAGGCCGGTCAGGGTAATTTTAGGGAATCGTTCAGCTTTGGCCGCGCCGATGCGGGCTGTAGCGGCCGCCAATTGTTGCTCCGCGACCAACAGATCGGGACGCCGCTGCAACAATTCCGACGGCAATCCAGCGGGAACCTCCGGAGGCATAACTTGCTCATCCAGCGAGTGGCCGCGAGTAATCGAGAAGGGCCTCCGCCCAAGCAGCACACTCAAGTGGTTCTCGGCTTGCATCATCTGCCGCTGGAGTTCCACCGTGCGAGCCGCGGCATTCGCGCGCTCCGCTTCAAACTGATCCGCATCCAGTTTCGAAGTCATCCCTTGGCGCAGCCGTGCTTGGGCAATCCGCACCGACTCTTCCCACGATTGCAGTGTCCGCTTTGCAATATCGAGCTGTAGGTCAAACTGAAGGAGGTTGAAGTAGGCTTCGGCGACCGCGCTGACTAATTGGATGGTGACCGCTCGTCGGTTCTCTTCCTTGGACAACAGATCGGCGCGGGCCGCTTCGTTTAATCGCCTGACACGCCCCCACAGATCGATTTCCCATGCCAGGTTGCCCAACAAGTAATAGTTAAACGGGCTGGCAAAGCCGGGAAAGAGGAAGTTCGCCTTACGGCCGGCCGGCATGCTTGACGAGACCGTGATTCCCGGTAGATAATCAGACCGCGCAATTAAGGCCCGCGCCCGAAATTCTTCGACGGTCGCGACAGCACGTTGGAGATCTCTATTTTCCGCGAGTGCGATTCGAATCAGCTGCTGCAGCTGTTCATCACGCAAGAGATCCCACCATGCCAGATTGGCCAATGACGGCATGTCCGATTGGCCGTCCGCCATGCGAAACCGATCTTCCACATCAGTCTGTGGCCGCTTGTAGTCCGGGCCCACGGCACAGGACAGGAGAAGAAGAGACAGCACTGCCATGACAAGACTGCGCATCATGATTGCCCTTCCTTGTGCGCCGCTACACTCAACTCTGTCGGCCTGCGCCCACCATCCGTTGTGAGAGTTTGCGGACTAGGGTAAAAAAGAGCGGGACAAAGAGGATGGCCAGGAACGTGGCAGCCAACATGCCACCGAACACGCCGGTGCCGATGGATTTACGGCTGGCCGCGCCCGCTCCGCTGGCGAGGACTAATGGCACCACGCCCATAATAAATGCCATAGAGGTCATTATGATTGGTCGGAACCGAATCTTGGCGGCTTCCATCGAGGCATCAACCAGGGAATGTCCAGCTTCGTATCGTTTGTTAGCGAACTCGACGATCAGAATCGCGTTTTTGGCAGACAGTCCGATCAGCGTGACCAAGCCGATTTGGAAATAGATGTCGTTTGACATCCCCATCACCCACACGGCGAGCAAGGCTCCGAACACACCAAATGGCACAGCGAGGAGCACGGCAAACGGCACCGCCCAACTCTCATACTGCGCCGCCAACACAAGAAACACCATCAGCAAGCCGAAGCCAAAGACAAAAAGTGATTGCTGCCCGACCATCCGTTCCTGATAGGAGATCCCGCTCCAATCGATCCCATATCCTTGGGGTACCAACACATCCTGAGCCACCTGTTCCAGGGCATCGAGTACCTCCCCAGAGCTGTGCCCCGGAGCCGCTGCCCCCAAGACCAGGGCCGTGTTATATCCGTTGAAGTGAGTGACCGGATCCGGTCCACTCGTGAATTCCGTCGTCACCACTGTATCGAGCGGGATCATGGTGGATTTCTGTCCATTCATGGCACGCACATAGATCTTGGCGATGTCCTCAGGCGTAGATCGATAGTGCACATCGGCCTCCGTTTGCACCCGATAGACACGGCCGAATTTGAGGAAGTCATTGATGTAGAAATTACCAAAATACGCCTGCAGCGTGTCGAACACTTCAGAAATCGGCACGCCCAACGATTTGGCTCGTTCTCGGTCCACTTTGACAAAGATTCGCGGCGCACTCACGCGAAAGCTGGAGCCGATCGCTCCGATCGCAGGATGCTGCCTGGCTTCGGCTAGAAATTCTTGGGCCACGCCGGAGAATTTATTGAAATCCCCGCTGCTAGGATCCTGAAGCTGAAGAGAAAACCCCCCCGTGGCGCCGAGTCCTCGAATAGACGGGGCATTAAAAGCCAAAATCAGCGCCTCGGGAATTTTTGCGAACTCTCCATACGCGGCGCCGATCAGGGCCTTCACCTGGTTCTGCGGTCCCTGCCGTTCATCCCAGTCATGCAGGGGCAAGAACATCGTCGCCGCGTTCGGTCCTCTGGTGCCGAAAACGAAGTTCTGGCCGGCCAATGCATCGGTTGAATGGATCGCGGGAACTGAGAGAAAGTAGTTTTCAATTTTAGTCAACACCGCATCGGTCCGTTGCTTAGACGCACCGTCTGGCAGCTGGACAATAGTGATGAAGTAACCCTGATCTTCCTCCGGTAAGAAACTGGAAGGAATCGTCTTGAATAATCCGACGGCGAAGAGGCCGATGATCCCAAAAATCAACAGGGATAGGACTGAGCGGTTGAGCATCGTCCCCACGATGGCCGTATAGCGAGTCTGCGTCCAACCAAAGAATCGGTTGAAGAGACCAAAAAAACCTCTGCGATGACTATCGCCTGGCTTCAGCACCAAGGAACAGAGGGCTGGACTCAGCGTGAGGGCAGTGATTCCGGAAATGATGACGGAGATGGCGATGGTGATAGCAAATTGTTTGTACAACTCACCCGTGATACCACCCAAGAATCCCACCGGCACGAACACGGCGCAGAGAACAAGCACAATCGCGATTACCGGTCCGGTCACTTCTTCCATTGCCTTCTTGGCGGCATCTTTCGGCGAGAGCCCCTCTCCGATATGGCGTTCGACGTTCTCCACTACCACGATAGCGTCGTCGACCACCATTCCGATGGCCAAGACCATTCCAAAGAGGGTGAGCGTGTTGATCGAGAAGCCGAGTGCCTGCATGCCGGCAAGGGTACCAATGAGGGAGACCGGCACGGCGACGCCTGGGATCACCGTCGCGCGCCAACTTTGGAGAAACAGATATACGACGAGGATCACCAGCACCATTGCTTCCGCTAGGGTCTTGAGCACTTCTTTAATGGACACGTCGATAAATTTGGTCGTGTCGTACGGAATATCGTAAGAGACCCCTTGTGGAAAGCTCTTTGATACAATGTCCATTTCTTTCCGAACTCGCTTTACCGTGTCGAGGGCGTTGGCGCCTGGCGACAGGAAAGTCAAGAGAAACACATTCGGTTTACCATTCCACCGGCCATCAAGACCATAAGATTGAGCACCCAGTTCGATCCTGGCTACATCTTTGAGGCGAATCATCGATCCGTCTGGAAGCGCCCGGACAATCATCTCCTCAAAGTCTTTCACCTCCGTGAAACGGCCTTGTGTGATCACCGGGATCGTCAGCTCGGTACCTTTGAGCGCCGGCTCTCGTCCGATCGTGCCGGCTGGAAAGTCCCGATTCTGTTCACGGACGACATTGGCGATGTCGCTTGGCATGAGGTTAAGTTGCGCCATCCTAGACGGGTCCAGGATCAGGCGCATCGAATAGTTCTGTCCGCCAAACACCACCGCGTCTCCGACACCGCGCAACCGTTTAAGATTATCGATCACGCGCAGGGTGGCGTAGTTGGAAATAAAGACGGGGTCTTTCGTGGGATCGCTGGAACTGAGGGCAACGACCGCTAACAAGTCCGGGGACACCTTCTTGACCGAAATGCCTTGGCGGACGACTTCTGGAGGCAACTGAGGCTCCGCCAGCTTCTGGCGATTTTGGGTCTGTACCTGAGCGATGTCCACGTCCGTCCCAATTTCGAACGTGAGCTTGATGGTCATATGTCCGTCGTTGGTGCTGGTCGAATCGTAGTACAGGAGGTTGTCGATACCGGGCAGTTGCACTTCGATCGGACGGGCAACTGAATCCGCGATCACCTCGGCGCTCGCACCGGGATAGTCGGCCTCGATCTGCACGACAGGAGGGGTGATTTCAGGAAATTGGGCGATAGGCAAGGTCTGCAAAGAGACAAGGCCCAGCACGACGATGACGATAGAGAGGACCGAAGCGAAAATCGGACGGTCGATGAAAAAATGCGAGATCATTCTGCCTGCTCTGGCTTCGCAGCTGCTGTCGAACCGGGAGCGGCCGAGTCGGGTTTTTTATAGGGAACGGTTGTCACAGGCGCGCCTGGCGCGATCATGTGGAACCCCTCCACGACGACCTGTTCTCCCTCATGCAGGCCATCCTCGATAGACCACTGACCGCCTCGCCATGACGTGGCCTGAACAGGGCGGATCTCCACCTTATTGTCCGCCCCCACAACAAATACGATGGGTCCCTTGGGTCCTTGCTGGACGGCCCCTTGGGGCACCAGGATAACACCAGTTCGCACGGCGCCCAAAATGCGGAGTTTCACGAACTGCCCTGGGAACAGGACTCTGTCCGGGTTGGGAAACGTCACGCGAAAGTCTCTGGTGCCGGTGGCCGAACGCACACCGACTTCGAGCACATCAAACTTGCCTTCATGGGAATAGATGCTATTGTCCATCAAGGTGATGGCACCGCGCAGTTCATAGAGTGTCGCACCTTGGATTCGCTTCGTTGCACGATCCCGGAAGCGTTTGAGGACAAACGTTTCCGGGGCACTTGCATTTACGTACATGGGATCCACCTGATGGATCGTGGTCAGCAGGTCGGTCTGAGCCGAGACCAACCGTCCCTCATAGTAGCCGCTGCGCTCGATAATCCCGCTGATGGGGGCTGTGATGAGCGTGTTATCCATATCAAATTGGGCTTTAATGAGATCGGCTTGCGCGCCTTCCAGTGCGGCGTTTGCCGATAGTTCCTCGGCAATAGCGTCGTCGACGTCCTTTTGGCTCACCGCCTGTTCGGCAAGCAACGGTTTCACCCGCGCTAGATCCTGCTTGGCTTGAACCACACGAGCCTTGGCCTGCGACACCTTAGCATTGGCACTACCCAGAGCTGCTTTGAACGGGATTGGATCGATTTGATAGAGCCGGTCGCCTTGCTTGACGTTGCGTCCCTCCACAAAGAACCGCTTCTTGAGAAGGCCCGTCACCTGCGAACGGATTTCGACCAATCGAGACGCTTCGGTCTGACCGATGAACTCCGGTTCGTCCGGCATCGTGTCAGGCGACACCGTAATCACCGACACCTCCGGGATGGGAGGAGGCTTGGAAGCTGCCTCCTGTTTGCAGCCGGCCCATCCCATAGCAACCAATACAAGCAACGCGGCGATATATCCCATCAACTCATGACTCCTCACGAGACGATCTACCCGACTCATTGACCCTCATCAATTTCCTGCTGCAAGACAAAGATCTTATTCTAACGGGGCAGATGAGACGGCCGCAAGCCCAAGACGGTCGAGACGTTCCAACCTCCTCATCTGGTAGAACGATGCACGGCCCACATTCAATCGCATCCTGTATCACCTTCTAGGCGGGCTCGTCGCAATTCCTGCTTGGTGAATCAAGTCTGCCTACCCCGGTGATCTCCTCGACCACACATAGATTCAAACATCCTGATGCTCGCAACTCAGCCCCTTCTTCCCAGAGGCGAGTCAACAAGACTGTCCCATCCGCATCGATGAACGTCACACCACCCAAATCAATCTTCGTACAACGACATTGATTCACCGACAGCTCATGGCAATAGGCCTTGAGCTCCTCTACCCAGGGACCGGCAAGACGTCCTTCCAGAACAAGCCAAACAGCATGGGGTGCAGCACCCCGCTGTCGAGTGATTTTTAACAACTCCTACCCCCCTGTTCGCCCCTTGCCGTCTACCGAACAATATCCGT
>Ga0224500_10001971_pt1 | contig 11545 bp, 8 predicted proteins | sample SF_Oct11_sed_USG_FD_168126 | JGI IMG/M metagenome (GOLD analysis project Ga0224500, IMG submission 168126) | Sediment microbial communities from San Francisco Bay, California, United States - SF_Oct11_sed_USGS_4_1 | ecosystem: Environmental > Aquatic > Marine > Sediment | place: USA: California... | reverse complement strand
GACCGTTTTACTTGTCTGGGCCGGGCTGACGACTCCCGCAAAACTTGGCGCGGCAAGGTCCTATGTGTTCCTCGGCGCATTCGTGATCGGCATGTTCCTGACGCCGCCTGATGTGATAAGTCAAACCTTGCTTGCCGTGCCCATGTACCTGCTTTACGAGGTGGGTATCCTGATGTCGCGGTTTTTCGTGCGTCGCGGGAACGATGCGGAAGCGACTGTAAAATAGTCGAAATTCGATCCACTCGCTGCGCGTCCGCGGTGCCGGTTTTGCGCTTGATACGGAATCGTGTTTAATGCCGCAGGTAATGTGCCCCCTGTTTAAGCACACGCGACCCGGGTCCGGTCCGTCGAATATGAGGCCGTTCCAACAAGAACAGGTGCAGGGAAGCAGCGACTACGAGAGAGGCTTTTCATGACGGATTCAGCATCGACCACTGGCGTGGCGGGCGCGAAAGAAATTCTTGGCCATCCGCGCGGCCTGGCGACCCTGTTCTTCACCGAGATGTGGGAGCGCCTCAGTTATTACGGCATGCGCGCCATCCTGATTCTCTTTATGGTGGATCAGATGCAGAACGGCGGGCTGCAGATCGACGATGTCACTGCAACCGCTATTTACGGCATCTACACGGCGGCCGTGTACCTCGTCGCGCTCCCGGGCGGCTGGATTGCCGACAGGCTGATTGGTGCACAGCGCGCCGTGCTGGCGGGTGGCGTGGTCATCATGAGTGGTCACTTCGTTCTTGCGATTCCCGGTACGAACTCTTTCTATCTCGGGCTGTTGCTGGTCATCCTCGGCACCGGTTTGTTGAAACCCAATGTCAGCACTATCGTCGGTACGCTCTATCCGCCGGGTGACGAACGCCGCGACAGCGGCTTTTCTATTTTCTACATGGGCATCAACATGGGCGGCTTCCTCGGCCCTATTGTCTGCGGTTACCTGGCGCAAAATCCGAATTTCGGCTGGCACTGGGGCTTCGCGGCTGCGGGCGTCGGCATGCTGTTCGGTGTCGTGCAGTTCTGGATGACGCGCAGCTCGCTCGGCAGCGCCGGGCTGCACCCGGCAAGTTCCGGAAACGAGGCCAAGGATGCGCTGGCCAGAAAGCGCGGCTGGATCGGGGTGTTGATCGGCCTTGCTATTCTCGCTTACTTCTTTTTCGGCGGGCTGTCCGGCTCGATCGCGTACGACCCGGTCGAAATCTCCAGGAAGACGACCTTTGTGATTCTCGGATCGGTCGCTCTTTACTTTGTCTATCTGTTCACCTTCGGGCGCATGAGTACCGAAGAAAAGAAGCGCGTCGGTGCGATCATCGTGCTTTTCCTCGGGATATCCATGTTCTGGTCCGGCTTCGAACAGGCCGGCAGTTCGCTGAACCTGTTCGCACAACGCTACACTCAACTGGAGTTCGGCTGGTTCACGATTTACGCCAGCATCATGCAGTCGCTGAATTCCCTGTTCATAATTATTTTTGCGCCGGTGTTTGCCTGGATGTGGATCTGGCTCGGCAAGCGGCACCTTAATCCGTCGACGCCGCTGAAGTTCGGCTTCGGCCTGATCCTGCTGGCAGTCGGCTTCAGCATGATGATCATCGCATCTACCATCGTCGCGTCCGGCGAACTTGCCATGCCGACCTGGCTGATCCTCACGTACCTGTTCCACACTTTCGGCGAGCTTGCGATCTCACCGGTCGGCATGTCTGCTACGACCAAGCTTGCGCCGCAACGTTATGTTGGCCAGATGATGGGCATCTGGTTCGTCGGTGCAGCGCTTGGCAACCTGATCGCGGGTCAGGTCGCGGGCGACTTCGACGCGGACAACCTGGCGGCATTCCCGGACCAGTACTGGCAGATAGTGATGACCATCGGCGGCGCCGGCCTCATATTCGTTGTCCTGACAAAGCCCATCAGGAAGCTGATGAGCGGCATACATTAGCCGCGTTCGAAGGGATCGCTGATGAAGAAGTTGTTTTGCATCTTGCTGTTACCGCTTTTTGCCTGCGGCGGACCGGAGCAATCGGCCGGCACGGCCACTGAGACGCCGGACCGGTTTGTCGAGCGCATCAATCGCGAACTTGCGGCAGTGAGGATGGATCAGGGTACGTCGGAGTGGGTCTTCTCTACCTATATAACGCACGACACGGAAATTCTTCTGTCGCTGGCAGAGCAACGCCTTTCAGCCTGGCACAGCAATGCCGTTGCCGAATCCCTGAAATTCGCCGGTCAGGACATGTCGCCGGCGACAGCGCGTGCGCTGCATTTATTGAAGCTCAGCACCGCTGCACCGGCACCGAACGATGCGGCAAAGCGAAAGGAGCTCGCGGAGATAACGACCGAGCTTGCCGGAATGTACGGCGCCGGCAAATATTGTCCGGACGACGGCCGCCCCTGCATGGCACTGGGTGAGCTCGAGGTCATCCTGGCAAAAAGCCGCGACTACGATGAGAACCTGGACGCATGGATCGGATGGCGAACGATATCGCCGCCGATGCGAGACAAATACCGAAGATTCGCCCAGCTCGCGAACGAAGGCGCTAACGAGCTTGGCTTTGCCGATCTGGGTGAAATGTGGCGCGCCGAGTACGACATGAGCCCTGCCGAATTCGAACAGGAAGCGCTGAGACTCTACAACCAGGTCAAGCCTTTGTACGATGAGCTGCATTGCTATGCGCGCAGTTCGCTGGCCAGGTACTACGGTGAAGACAAGGTGCCGCTCGACGCGCCGATCCCGGCACACCTGCTCGGCAACATGTGGTCGCAGACCTGGGACAATATTTACGACCTCCTCGAGCCCTATCCCGGAGTTGGCGATGTCGATGTCGACAGAACGCTGGCGGAAGAGAATTACACGCCTCAGCAGATGGTGAAGTCGGCGGAAAACTTTTACCTGTCCCTCGGTTTCGAGCCCTTGCCGGACACCTTCTGGAAGCGTTCACAGTTCAGCAAGCCCGCCGATCGCGACGTCATTTGCCACGCCAGTGCCTGGGGCCTGGACGGCGGCAACGACCTGCGCATCAAGATGTGCATCAAGCAAAGCTACGAAGAGCTGCGCGTGATTTATCACGAGCTGGGTCACAATTTTTATCAACGCGCTTATAGCCATCAGCCGGCGCTGTTCCAGGACAGTGCGCACGGCGGATTCCACGAGGCGATAGGCGACACAGTCACGCTGTCGATGACACCAGCCTATTTGAAGGAAGTGGGGCTGGTCGAGAGTGCGGAAGACAGCCACGAAGCCATTGTTAACCGGCAGATGCAACGCGCACTCGAAGGCATCGCCCTGTTGCCGTGGGCAAAACTCGTCGATGAATGGCGTTGGGGGGTGTTTTCCGGAGCGATAGCACCCGGAGACTACAACAAAGCCTGGTGGGAGCTGCGCACCCGCTACCAGGGTGTCGCGGCACCGGTCGAAAGAACGGAGGCCGACTTCGATCCCGGTGCCAAATACCACGTTCCTGGAAATACTTCTTACACCAGGTACTTTCTCGCCAGGATTTTGCAGTTCCAGTTCCAGCGTGCGCTGTGTGACGCGGCCGGCTTCGACGGTCCTTTGCACGCATGTTCCGTGTATGGCAGCAAAGAGGCGGGGGCAAAGCTGGCTGACATGCTCGAAGCGGGCTCCAGCCAACCATGGCAGGACACGCTGGAGAAACTGACCGGCACTCGTCAGATGGACGGCAGTGCCATCATCGAATACTTTACGCCGCTGATGGGCTGGCTTGAACAACAAAACGAGGGCAAGACCTGCGGTTGGTAGGAATACGGAAATCGTGTCGCCTCCAGCTCGCAATCAATGTAGCGGTACTTTTGTAGGAGCCTGCATTGCAGGCGACACAGTATGCGGATAGATCGGAGTACTGATTCAATGCTCGATTTCGAAAAACTCGGTGCGTTCTACCTGGGCAAACGCGTAGACGACGAAAGCGGCGACGTCGGCGACGAGCTGGTCCTTTACGACTCGAAAGACCTGACCACGCACGCAGTCATCATCGGCATGACCGGCTCGGGCAAGACAGGCCTCGGCATCAGCCTGCTCGAAGAAGCCGCCATGGATCATATTCCCGTTATCGCCATCGATCCGAAAGGTGACATGGGCAACCTGATGCTGACCTTCCCCGATCTTGCGGCCGGCGATTTCGAGCCCTGGGTCAATGCACGGCAGGCGAGCGATGAGGGAATTACGAAGGCCGAACTTGCCGCATCGCAGGCCGCGCTGTGGAAGAAGGGACTTGCGGGCTGGGGACAGGACGGCGCGCGCATTGCAAAGCTCCGCGACAATGCCGAAGTTCGGCTCTACACGCCGGGAAGCAGTGCCGGCCTGTCAGTTTCCGTGTTGCAGTCCTTTGCTGCACCAGGCAAGGAACTGCTTGCGGATGCAGATTTGTACCGGGAGCGCGTGGCGGCAACGGCAACCGGTCTGCTGTCGCTGCTCGGTATCGACGCGGATCCGATTTCCAGTCGCGAACACATCCTGTTGTCGCAGATTCTCGATCACGCCTGGCAACAACAGCAGAGCCTCGAAATCACCGCACTGATTGCCGCCATACAGAACCCGCCGGTCCGCAAAATCGGCGTTATGGATGTGGATACGGTTTACCCGCCGAAGGAACGCTTCGAACTCGCCATGCGGCTGAACAATCTGCTGGCCGCGCCCGGATTCGAGGCCTGGCTGCAGGGCGAACCGCTGAACGCGTCGAGCCTTCTATACGATTCCAGCGGCAAACCGCGCATTTCGGTGATGTCTATCGCGCACCTCGACGAAGCGCAGCGAATGTTTTTTGTTTCGATGTTGCTGAACGAGCTGATCGGCTGGATGCGCGCGCAACAGGGCACCTCCAGCCTTCGCGCCATTTTGTACATGGACGAGATTTTCGGCTACCTGCCCCCGACGGCCAACCCGCCGAGCAAACGCTTGTTTCTAACCTTGTTGAAACAAGCACGCGCTTACGGGCTCGGACTGGTACTGGCCACGCAAAATCCTGTCGATCTCGATTACAAGGCGCTGTCGAATACCGGCACCTGGTTCATCGGACGACTGCAAACCGAGCGCGACAAGGCACGAGTGATGGAAGGACTCGAAGGCGTTCGGAGCGACACGTTCAACAAGCAAAAGATGGAACGCACACTTGCCGGTCTTGGCAAGCGCCGCTTTCTGCTGCATAACGTACACGAAGACGAAGCCGTCGTATTCAATACCCGTTGGGTAATGTCTTACCTTGCCGGCCCCTTGACCCGCGACCAGATCAGCAGGCTCGCTGCCGGCACCGCGCCGGCTGCTGCCAGCGAATCCGCAAGCATCATTCCGCCGGGCAGCGAAAAGGAATCCGGCAGCGCATCGAATAGTGCACCGGTGCTGGCGCCGTCCATTCGCCAAGCCTGGCTGCCCGCCGACGGGGACGATCTCGTCTACTACCCGCGCGTGATAGCGGCGGCCGATATCGCGTTCAGCAACGCTCGCTACAAGGTGGATACACAAAGGAAGTGCCTGTTCACGGCGGAAGTCGACGACGGGCCGGTATCGCTCGACTGGGACGATGCCGAGGCCATGGCGCTTCCGGCCGATCGACTGCTGACGAAGGGCGTGCCCGGTGCCAGTTACGCTGCGTGCCCATCGGCCATAACGATTGAGAAGAATTACGCCGCCTGGGAAAAAACACTGAAACAGTGGTTGCGCCAGAACCAGGCCGTTACGCTGTATCGCAGCAGCAAGTACGGCCTGAGTTCCGAAGCAAACGAGACCGAAGCCGAATTTCGCATCCGCCTGCAGCAGATTGCCAGCGAACTACGCGATGACGCGATTGCAAAATTGCGTGAGCGTTACGGTAGCAAGGCGTTGACGCTCGAGAATCGACTGCTGCGAGCCGAGCAGGCAATCGATCGGGAACAACAGCAATCGAGCAAGAAGAAACTCGATACGGTTGTGTCTCTGGGGACGGCCGTACTTGGCGCGCTGCTCGGCCGCAAGCGCATTAGCAGCGCAACGACCAGTCGCGTTGGTACCGCAATCCGTACGGCCGGTGGCGCGCGCAAGGAAGCCGGGGACGTTGACCGCGCAAGGGAAACGGCAGAAAAAGTCCGCACGGATCTCGAAGAGCTGAACGCCGCGCTGGAAAAGGAGATCGCAAGTCTCGACACCGCGTATGACGCTCAGGCCGAGAAGCTGGACGAAGTACAGGTGAAGCCGAAGTCCACAGACATTCACATCGGTCTCGTGGGGCTTGCCTGGATGCCCTATCGCCTTAGCGCCGATGGCCGGCTGTCGCCGGCATGGAACAGCCGCATCGACTAGCCGGTCACTGACCGAGACAGGCCCCCGCGTAGGCCATCGCTTCGCCGGCATTTTCCAGCTGGCACTGGTTCTCATATGTGATGCCATTCAGGCCGCACACAGGTCGGTAAACGCGTGGACAGTTTCTTCCCTGTGCTTCGCAAAGGCCCGCGTGCAGGATTCTCACACCGGCCCGCTCAGCGAGGCAGGCATTGCCATAGGTTTTTTCGTCGTCACCGCATACCGCGACGAAGACTTTCGGACAGGGCCGTACGTTGCATGCGCCTTCGGTAACGGTATCGAAGCCCGCAGCCTGCGCTTTGCAGGCATTGTCGAATGTCCGACCGTCCGGCGCGCACACCGGCACAATCACGCTCGGACAGTTGCTGATGTCGCAAACGCCTCGTCGCTGAATGGCCATACGCGCGAGCTGCGCTTCGCAACGATTTCGATAGGTCTGTGCATTTACGCCACACACGGGCTCGTAAACAGCCGGGCATTCCGCTCCTGCACAGGCGCCGAGATTGGCTATTTCCGCGCCTGACTGCTCCGCCTTGCAGACGTTCTCGTAGGTATTGCCATCGACGCCACATACCGGCTCGAACTCGTCCCCGCACTGCACGTTTTCCGCTCCGCAGATTCCGTTCGCAACGATCTCGACTTTTGCCGCCGTCGCGAAGCAGGCGTTTGTATACGTGTTGCCGTCCGCGCCGCAGACGGGAGCCGGTTCTTCCGGGCAGGCGGCCGCATCGGGGCAAAGACCGTAGAACGCGATCTCTGCGCCCGCCTGTTCCGCAAAACACGCGTTGCCGTACGTTTTGCCGTCTTCGCCACACACCGGATCGGATTCATCCGGACAGCCGGACAGCGGTTCAGATTCTTCACAGGAACCCATGTTGGCAATTTCCACGCCGGCAGCGCCCGCCACACAGTCGTTGCTGTAGGTTTGTCCATCGACGCCGCATACCGGATCGTATTGCATGGTGCATGCGACATCGTTCGAAATTTCGGCCTGCACCTGGGCCAGGCCGTTCCTGCCGGCAACGACAAGCGCGACGAGACAGGCCAGCGCGATAATAGTCTTGAGTTCAGTTTTCATTACAGAAAGGATTTCCGGGCCCTGGCGATTGGATCGTTTTCATGGTGGCGAGTTCAGTCGACGGTATCAACTTGAAATGCGTGCACTGTCAATCGGTCGGTTGCGGCCGACGGCCGGTCTTTCAACGCAACGTATTCTGAAACGCTGATCAGCTCGAAGCCCTCGTCCGTCAGTCGCGGCAGTTCCTTTTCCAGTAAGGCCAGTGTCTCCGGATACGGATGACCTATGCCGATTGCCAGCCCGCGCGACCTCGCGAGGCGTTTCAGCCTGTCAAATTCCCGCCGAACGGACTGCTCATCGCGATTGCTGTCGAGAAACACGTCGCGACGTACTGCCGGAACCCCCTTTTCCCGCGCCAGTCGCAATGCCACGCTGCGATGTGTCGTGTAGCTGTCGACGAACAGAAGTTTGCCGCGCGCAGCAATCTCATCCATGAGCCACTGCATGTGGCCGGGGTGTCTGGTCAACAAGCTGCCGCGATGGCTGTTGACGCCGATTGCAAAGGGCACCGATTCGAAACTGGCGGCAAAACTCGTGGCAAATTCCTCGCGCGTCGTATCGAGCACGATCAGGCCCGGCTCTTTTTCACCTTTGTCCGATTCGGATTGCAGCGGCAAATGCAGCAGCACCTCCTTGCCGGCGGCGTGCGCGGCATGGGCGAGATCGCGGGCGCGTGGCGTTGACGGCAGCACCGCGCAGGTGATCGGTCCCGGCAGATTGACCACGCGCCGGCCCGCGGTCATTTCGTAACCGAGGTCATCGATGATGATGGCTATTTTCGGCGCAGGATCGGCGACCGCAACGGCAGCGCAGACAAATGCGGCAGCAACGCAAAGCAAGGGCGAGCCGATCCTTGCCGGGCCAATGAAAAACCGCTTGCTCGTCACTCGGCGCTGGACTGAAGAATTCGTTGATTGCGAAGGCGCAGGACAGCCTCATTCAGCTGTGTATCGGCTTCGCTATCGACGCCGGCGTTCAGCCGCAGGCCGGGGTGCCCTAGCGACCCTTCGACAATGACATCAGGAGTGATGCCGGTTTCGTTGATTGATTCGCCGGACGGCGTGTAATAGCGCGATGTCGTCAACTTGATTGCCCGGCCCCTGGACAGCGGCATCACCGTCTGCACCAGGCCTTTACCGAAAGTAGAGGTGCCAAGGATCAGGGCTCGATGATGATCGCGCAGTGCCCCGGCAACGATTTCCGATGCCGATGCGGAACCGCTGTTGACCAGAACCACCATCGGGGCACCATCCAGGATATCGCCACGATGCGCTTTTCGGGTGAAACGCGACTCCGGCGTGCGACCGTCTGCCGTGACAATGATGCCGGAATCCAGGAACAGGTCCGACACGTCCACCGCTGCATCGAGCACACCACCCGGATTATTGCGCAGGTCGAGGACAAGCCCCGACAACATGTTGCCTTGAGCTTTCTGCGCCTGCTGTAACAGGTCATCGATCGCGCGACTCAGCTCGTCGGCGGTCGTGTCGTTGAACTGGCTGACACGAACATATCCGTAGGCCGGATCGAGCAATTCGTGCCGGACACTCGCGACCTGGATGCTCTCACGACGCAGGCTGAATACATGCACTTCCTTTTCTTCGCCGCGCAACAGGGTAATCGTCACCAGCGAGCCGGGCCGGCCGCGCATGCGTCCGATGGTTTTCTGCAGGCCTTCGGCAGCGACGCTCGTACCGTCGATCGCGGTAATGACGTCGCCAGGAAGGATGCCGGCCCGCTGTGCGGGCGTGTCATCGATGGGTGTGACGATCAATATTTCGCCATCCTCGGTACTGACCTCGAGACCGACACCGGAGTAGCTGCCGGTGGTACTGATGCGTATGTCTTCGTATTCGGCGGCATCGAGAAACTGCGAGTGCGCATCGAGATCGGCCACCATGCCGCGGATGGCGCTTTCCAGCAGCTCACGATCGTCAACCTGTTCGACATAATCCCGCTTGACGCGGTCCATCACTTCGGCAAACAGGCGCGCCTGCTCCCAGGTCAGGTTGGCTGCCGCTGTGTCAGGCTTGCGGAGGTATTGACTGCCGACCGACAGCCCCAGCCCCATTACGGTGCCGATCACCAGGACCAGAATCGCTCTGGTTTTAAATGACATGCGGGCCTCCAGGATCGCCGCCAGGCCTTACAGGCTCTTGTTTTGGGGCTTTGAAGCGATGAACTTGGCTCGACAATAGCACAGACAAATGCGCTCCAGACCCGGTTTTCAGCTGCGCGGGTTGCGGGTTATCCAGCGCCGCGGGTTGACCGGCGTCTTCCCCTGGCGGATCTCGAAGTACAGGCCGGCCTGTGCCTGCCCGCCGGAATCGCCGACCGTGGCGATGACGTCGCCGGGCGCGACCCAGTCGCCGGTGGCCTTGAGCAGGGTTTCGTTATAACCGTACAGCGTCAAGAAGCCTTCCCCGTGATCGACTATGACCAGCAGGCCCATGCCCGACAGCCAGTCCGCGAACACTATCCGCCCGTGGTACACGGCCCGCACTTCGCGACCGCGGGCCGCGCTCAAGACCACACCGTTCCACTTCAGGCCGCCCGCGCGAGGCTGCCCGAAATCGTGCACGAGACCCCCGGCGACCGGCCAGGTCAGGCGACCTTTCAATTCGCTGAATGGCTCTTCGGAGCGAATCGGGTAATCCGCCAGAATGCTGCCAAGCTCGGCGATCAGCCGCGACAGGTCCTGCTCCTGGGCTGCCAGCCTCGAGACTTCCGATCCCTCCTCGGCAATCCGCGTTTTCAGGCTGGCGAGCAATTGCTGGCGCTTGTCCTGCGCGGTACTCAGTTCCGTCAGCTCGACGTAACGTGCGCGTGCGAGTCCGGCAAGTCGGTCGTTTTCCCTGGCCACATCGGCCCGCAAAACCTGAAGCTCGCCGATATGCCGCGACACGGCGTCGATATTCCTGCCGCGGTACTCGCTGAAATATCGGTAATAAGCGATCTGCCTACCTAGCGTTGCCGGGTCGTGCTGGTTTAGAAGCAGCTTGATGCGCTCCTGGCTGCCGCTGGTATAAGCCGCTCGAACCTGGATCTCCAGCAACTCGGTCTCCGCCGCGAGCTCCTGCTCACGGACTTTCAGTTTCTGATCCAGCTCGGCCTTCTTTTTTTCGCTGAAGCGCCGCTGCCTTTCCAGCTCCTGCAGGTGCACGCGTTTCTCGGATATCAGAACTTCCGCGGCTTGCAGTTCACCGGTAATCCGGTCTCTCTCGGCGGCGCGCCGGTCCATGCTCTGCTTCAGTTCGCTGATGCGCTCCCGGACCTGCTCGAGCTCCTGCTCCTTTATCTGCGTGAGGTCCTTGTCTATGCTCTGCGCATGCGCGGCCATTCCGGCAACGACCAGAATCTGCGGAATCAGCAGGGTTGCTTTGCGCCAGGCGATCATGGGCGGAGAGTCTAAAGCTTTATGCCCGGTTCCTGCAGCACTGTGTAGCTGAACCCCGGTCAGCGCGGCGGTCACCGATTACGGGTTTCGGCTGCTATAATGCCGCACTTTTCACGACAGCGACCCCCATGGACCAATATCTGGAATTCGCCGCCAATCACAGCCTGTTGATGGCAGCTCTGCTATTCAGCTTCTTCCTGCTGGTATTCACGGAGCTGAGGCGGAAGGCAAGCGGCCTGATCAATGTCGAACCGCAGGATGCCGTGAAGCTGATCAACAACGATGCGTTGGTACTCGACCTGCGCAGCGTCGATGCATTCGCCAAGGGCCACATTGTCAACGCGAAGAACATTCCATTCGATGAACTCGATGCGAAAAGCGACAAACTCACCGACTTCCGCAACAAAGCCATCGTTGCAGTCTGCGACGCCGGTACGGTCTCTACGCGTGCGGTCGACAAACTCCGCAAGTCAGGATTCGAAAGCGTTTACGGATTGAAGGGTGGCATCGCCGGCTGGACTCAGGCCAATCTTCCGCTGGTCACCGCCAGGAAGACAAAGAAGAAATCCTGACAATTTTATTTTCGTTGCGAGTCGAACGATGAGTACATCGCCAAAAATCGTCATCTATGGCTCTCAGCAATGCAATTACTGCACCGCTGCCCGCATGCTGCTGAAGAAAAAGGGTGCGGACTACGAGGATATTCTGATCAGCAACAATGCAGAACAGCGCGCCGAAATGGAAAGGCTTAGCGGCCGGCGCTCGGTACCGCAGATTATTATCGACG
>Ga0224500_10001965_pt1 | contig 11563 bp, 6 predicted proteins | sample SF_Oct11_sed_USG_FD_168126 | JGI IMG/M metagenome (GOLD analysis project Ga0224500, IMG submission 168126) | Sediment microbial communities from San Francisco Bay, California, United States - SF_Oct11_sed_USGS_4_1 | ecosystem: Environmental > Aquatic > Marine > Sediment | place: USA: California... | reverse complement strand
GCTGCCGGTTGGCCGATCCAGCGCAGGTGGATCCCTCCGTTCTGCTCTCCGCGATCAGCGTGACCGTGGCGCTCGCCATCGCCCTCCACGTCGGATTGCGCGCCCCGAAGACCGAGCTGCACTGGACCGCCTTGGCCCTGCTGGCGACGATCGCAGTCTCGAGTGCGGCGCTCGGGCTCCAGCATCTCGCTCAGCCCCACGACAGCGCCGTGCTGCTGTGCACGGCACTGGCCAGCGCCATGCCGCGGCCGGCGCTGTGGGCCTTTCTCGCCGTGCGGCACGCCCGCTTCGCCTGGTTCGGCCCCCGCTCGGGCGCGCTGCTGCTGTGGGCGCCTGCGGCGCTGTTCGTGCTGTGTCTGCTCAGCAACCCGTTGCACCGAGGTGTGCTCCGAGCCGTCGTCCCGTCTGCGTCCAGCCCCGTCGTCTGGGCCGGACCGATCTTCTGGGCGTACGCCGTCTGGGCCACGGCGTGCGGCGTCGGCACGGCGCTGGTGTATCTGGGCACCGCGCTTCGGCTCTGGAAGCAGGGCGAACGCCGGAGCTTGCATGCCGTCGCGGGCGCCGGACTGTTGCCCCTGATCGGGGGCGGGATCTTCCTCTGGGGCGGCGTTCCGAGCCACGTTCCGCTGGCTGCGGCGAGCACCTTGGCTGCGCTGCTGCTGCTCATGGGCACGGTGCTGCGCTACCCGCTGCTCGAGAACGTGCCGCTCGCGCACCGCGACGTGCTCGAGCGGCTGCAGGACGGCTTCGTCATCGCCAACCGCTCGGGTCTGATCCTCGACATCAATTCCGCGGCGACCCGGCTTCTCGCGCTCCCGGAGGGCGGCATTCCGTCCCGCTCGCTCTCGAGTGTGTTCGCCGCGGTGCTGCGCGCGCGCGAGGCCGATGTCATGGGACAGCGCTTTCAGGAGCTGCTCGACTCCTCGTCCACGCTGCAGTTCGAGATGCGAACTCGGGACGACCGGGTGATCGACGTGCGCGCGGATTGCGTGCGCAGCGAGAATGGCGAATCGATCGGCGAGTTCGCGGTGCTGCGCGACCGCACCGACGAGAGGCGTTATGGCGAGATCGTGAGGCGCACCCAGAAGCTCGAGACCGTGGGAACGATGGCGGCGGGAATCGCGCACGAAATCAACAATCCACTCGCGTTCATCCGCGCCAATCTCGGGCACCTCCAGCGCCTTGGTGAACAAATCGATCGGATCCGGTCGGAGACGGAGTCTGCGCTCGCGAACGACCTGGGAGAGCTGCGCGAGATCGCGCAAGAGGCGATTCAGGGCATCGATCGCATCCAGCGGATCGTGGACGACATGCGGCAGCTCTCCTCGGCGCCGCGCGAAGGTTTTGCGCCGATCGACCTGAACGAGGTCGTGAACGAGGCCACGCGCCTCGCGCGTCTCCGGCGCGGCACGCCCGTCGAAATCTGCGTATCGCTCGACGCGTCGGCTCCCTCGGTCCTCGGCGTGACGCAGCTTCTCGTGCAGGGGGTGCTGAATCTGCTGGTGAACGCGCTGCAAGCCCTCGAGGGCCACACCGATGCCCGCATCTGCGTCGAGACGCGCCAGCAGGGCGGCGAAGTGCTGATTCGGATCGAAGACAACGGTCCTGGCATCCCCGCCGATCTGCAACGTCAGATCTTCGATCCCTTCTTCACCACGAAGGCGCCCGGCGAGGGGACCGGTCTCGGCCTCTCCATCGTTCGGGACATCTTCGACGATCACGGGGGCAGCGTCGAGGTGAGATCGGAATCCGGTCGCGGCGCGACTTTCATCGCGCGAGTTCCCGCGCGGCCGACCCCGGGGAGCCCACTCCCGTGAACGCCCACGCTTTCGCGGCGCTGTTCATCCTGTCCGGCTCGATCGCCATGCTCGTGTACCTGTCCCTGCGCCGCGACAAGAGTGCGTTCCATTGGATCCTGCTCGGCTTCCTCCTGGGCCTGGTCTTCTGGCACTCCGGAATTCTGCTGCGCCACACGGCGCACGACGAGGAGGGCCTGCGCACGGGATTCCACCTCGCCTTTGCCGGCGCGCTGCTGGCTGCACCGTGCTGGTTGCTCCTGGCCGCGCACTACGCGCACGTCCGGACGATCCTGCGCAAGCGCATCATGTTCTTCGCCCTGGCCGTTCCCGCGACACTCTTCTATTTCGCGCTGATCACGAATCACGGACATCACTTCTTGCTTCGCGACATCGGAGTGGCCTCCCGTTCCGCCGGGCCCTCGGAATTTGCCGCGCCCCTGTTCTGGATCTGCATCGCCTGGGGAGGTCTCTGCGTCGCCACCAGCGCGGGCCTCTACCTCGCCTCGGCCCGGCGTCTGGCTGCCGGCGATGCGCGCCGCCGCGGGCGGCTCCTCGCACTGGCCTCCGTGCTGCCGCTCGCCACCAGTGCGCTCGCCATCCTCCGGGAGATGCCCGGCGCATCCGACGTCGCGACGCTCGGCCTCGGCGGATCCCTCGTGATCATCGCGATCGCGGTGTTCCGCTACGAGCTGCTGGACAGCCTGCCGCTCGCGCGGCGCGACGTGATCGAGCTGCTCGAAGACGGCGTAATCATGGCGAGCGGCACGGGCATCGTCGCCGATCTGAATCCGGCGGCGCAGAGGATCCTGCGGCGCCCCGCGGAGCGGCTGCGCGGGCTGCCGCTGGCGAGCATTCTCGGCGAACTGGCCGACGCGCGGGACGCGGGTCCGCTCGTGCAGATGCTCAGGCGTGTGATGCGCGGTGCAGCCGGCGAGACGCTCGAGGTCGGCACGCCCGATCAGCGCCGCATCGAGGTCTTTCCGGCGATCGTGCGCTACGGGCGGGGCGCGCCCGTCGGTGTCTTCGTGATCCTGCGCGACCGCAGCGACGAGAGGCGCTACGAGCGCATCGTGCGCCAGACGCAGAAGCTCGAGACTGTCGGCGCGCTGGCCGCGGGCATCGCCCACGAGATCAACAATCCCCTCGCCTTCGTGCGCGCGAATCTGGTCTGCGTCGAGCGCATGGGGGACCTGGTCGAGGACGCGCTGGAGGGGCCGGACGCGAAGCTCGCCGGAGAGTTCTCCGATCTGCGCCAGATCGTGCGAGAGACACTGGATGGCGTCGATCGCATCGCGCACGTCGCCGACGATCTGCGTCGCCTGGCCGCGGGTCACGAGGAGGCGAAGGCGCCGGTCAGTCTCTCCGAGGTGGCGAGGGATTCGCTGCGTCTGGTGCAGCTCGGTCCGGAGTCCTCGCCCCGCGTGAGGGCCGACCTGCCGGAGGACCTTCCCCTCGTCGAGGGCTCCGGCGAGCAGTTGATGCAGGTGGTGTTGAACCTGCTCGTCAACGCGCAGCACGCGCTGCGGGCGCGCTGCGACGGTCGCATCGACGTGTCAGCCCGCTGTGACGGAGAGTGGGTCGAGCTCGTCGTCGACGACGACGGGCCCGGGGTCTCGGAGGAGATCCGAGATCGCATCTTCGATCCCTTCTTCACCACCAAGGAGCCCGACGAGGGAATGGGACTCGGGCTGTCGGTCGCCTTCGACATCGCGCGCGATCACGGCGGCGTGCTGGAAGAACGCTCCCGCCCGGGGGCCGGCGCGCGTTTCGCGCTCCGCCTACCGGTCGTGGGACGCGATTCCGGAGGGGCCGGGGGGCAGGTATAGGCTGAGCTCGGCGATCGCCACGTCCGTCTGATCGACCTTTCCGTCGCCGTCGAGGTCGTGGTTGGGGATGTAGAAGCCCTGGCGCGCGGAGCGCCGCAGGCGCTCCAGGTCGCCGCGTCCGTCGGCCTGGGCGGCGCTGACGCGGCCGTCTCCGTCGAAGTCCGCATCGCAGAGATTCCCGTAGCCGTCCGCGTCGGTGTCGCGCTGGTCGGGGTTGGGAAGCAGCAGACAGTTGTCGTAGGTGTCTCGCGCGCCGTCGCCGTCCCGGTCCTTGGGCGTGCGCCGCACCGGCGCCGCGACCGTGAGCAGCGGATCTCCCACGTACACGTTCGTCCAGCCCAGATACGGCAGGCTGCGGAAGTAGGCCTCCACCGCCGGTGCGCCGCGCGCGTAGGCGGGAAACAGGATGTGGGGCCGCGCCACGGCGGCGAGCGTCGGCTCGTCGACGTGCCCCGCGCCGCCCGAGGCGCCGACGCGCAGCAGGTCGGCGAGCAGCGACTGCCCGTAGGGTGTCGGGTCCGTGAACGAGCGCGCGTTGTGGCTCACCAGGTCGACCGTGATCGCGCGCGGCGCGAAGACGCCCGGATAGCGGATGCGGCCGATGCTGCCGTAGAAAGGGGCGCCCGGGTTGTTCACGTCGTTGCTGCCCCAGGAGGCGTAGCCCGCGATCGCCTCGAGGTCGCCGAGAAATCTGTTCGTGCGGTCGTGCACCACGGGCAGGCCGAGAGCGCGCAGCGCATCGGCTGCCGAGGCCAGCATCAACCGATTCGCGACCGCGCGGGAATCCTTCTGATCGGGATCTTCGTCGATGACATAGCTTCCCGCCGGGCCCCCACTCGTGGCGGCGTCGATCAGCGCCTTGACGTCGCGCGGCACGCCCGTCTTCGGATCCAGCGCCAGCTGGTACCCGGTCAGCCGCGCGACCAGGTAGCGCGGCGCCGGGTCCGGCTGCCGCGCGCGCCACGACCGGAACGGCTCGTCGCAGCGGAAATAGGCGTTCACGGAGTCGACCACGCCGCGGCTGCCCGCGAGATTCGTGAAGAGAACCGCCAGCTCCGCGTCCACGGAGGCGCGCGACCGCAGCGAGAAGGGAACGTTCGTGGCACCCGCCTCCTCGGCGATCCGCAGCGGGATTCCCTTGGTCGTGACCATGATCTCGATGCGATCGTGCAGGCTGCGCTCGATCAGGTGGCTCGTGATCGGCGCGCGGATCCAGCGCTCGAAATCGCTGCGGGAGATCGTCTCGTGGGCGTGCGTCGAGAGCGTCGGGTCGGCGACCGGAATCGAGAGATGCACCACGTGATCCGCGGGAATCCCGCGCCGCTCCTGGTAGTAGACCCCGATCGCGCGCGAGATCGCACTCGCGTCGTTGACCACGATCAGGACCTCGGCCGGAGGATCTGCGACGCCCGCCGCGGGCGACCCCGCGAGCGCGACCACTGCCAGCGTCGCGATCTGGAATCTCGCGAAGTGGCGGATAGAATAGACGCCCGTCCGAATCGGGCCTGGCGATCGCGCGGGTCGGGAGGATGCGTGTCGCATCGCGGGCCGACCTTACCCGGTCGGCTGCGGCGGGCCAAGCGTGCCCCGCGCACCCCGCCGCGCCGAGGCCAACCCGGGAGCTTTCTTGGCCAACGAATTCGTCTACACCATGCAGGACCTCGGGAAGGTGGTTCCGACCGACCGCGTGATCCTGGAGGGCATCACGCTCGCCTTTCTCCCGGGCGCGAAGATCGGGGTGTTGGGCGCCAACGGCGCCGGCAAGAGCACGCTGCTGCGCATCATGGCCGGGCTCGACCCGGACTTCGTGGGCGAGGCGCGTCCGACGCCCGGCGTTCGCGTCGGGTTCCTGCCGCAGGAGCCCGAGCTCGATCCCGCTGCGGACGTGCTCGGGAACGTCGAGCGGGGCGTGCGCAAGCAGCGCGAGCTGCTGCAGCGCTTCGAGGAAGTGAGCGCCCGCTTCGCCGAGCCGCTCGACGAAGACGCCATGGCGGCGCTGCTCGAGGAGCAGTCGAAGCTGCAGGACCAGATCGACGCGGCGGGCGCGTGGGAGCTCGATCGGACGCTCGAGGTCGCCATGGAGGCCCTGCGCGTGCCGCCGGGCGACGCGGACGTGGCCACGCTCTCCGGAGGCGAGCGGCGCCGCGTGGCGCTGTGCCGCGTGCTGCTCGAGAAGCCCGATCTGTTGCTGCTCGATGAGCCGACGAATCATCTCGACGCGGATTCCGTCGCCTGGCTCGAGCGGCACCTGCAGGAATACCCGGGCACGGTCGTGGCCATCACCCACGACCGCTACTTCCTCGACAACGTCGCGGGCTGGATCCTCGAGCTCGACCGCGGGCGCGGCATCCCGTGGAGGGGCAACTACTCCTCTTGGCTCGAACAGAAGGAGCAGCGCTTCGCGGTCGAAGAGAAGCAGTCTTCCGCGCGCCGGCGCACGCTGCAGCGCGAGCTCGAGTGGATCCGCATGACACCGCGCGCGCGCCACGCCAAGGGCAAGGCGCGCGTAAGCGCCTTCGAGGCCCTGCGCGCGGAGGAGGAGAAGCGCCTGCCCGAGTCGATGGAGATCGCGATTCCGCCCGGTCCGCGGCTCGGCGACATCGTGGTCCAAGCCGACCACCTGTGCAAAGGCTACGGCGAACGCCTGCTGATCGACGACCTGAGCTTCTCGCTCCCGCCCGGCGGCATCGTGGGTGTGATCGGCGGCAACGGCGCCGGCAAGAGCACGCTGTTCAAGATGATCGCGGGCTTCGAGAAGCCCGACGCGGGCAGCCTGCGCCTCGGGGAGACCGTCGCGCTCGCCTACGTCGATCAGTCGCGCGACACGCTCGACCCGGAGAAGACGGTGTGGGAGGAGATCAGCGCGGGGCGGGATCGGCTCCAGCTGGGCCGGCGCGAGATCAACTCGCGCGGCTACGTCTCCTCGTTCAACTTCCGGGGGCCGGATCAGCAGAAGCGCGTGGGCTCGCTCTCGGGCGGCGAGCGCAATCGCGTGCACCTGGCCAAGGTGCTGCAGAAGGCTGGCAATGTCCTGCTGCTCGACGAGCCCACCAACGATCTCGACGTCGACACGCTGCGCGCGCTCGAGGAGGCCCTGATCGGCTTCGCGGGATGCGTCGTGGTCATCTCCCACGACCGCTGGTTCCTCGACCGCATCGCCACCCACATGCTCGCCTTCGAGGGCGATTCCCACGTCGAGTGGTTCGAGGGCAACTACCAGGAGTACGAGGCGGATCGTCGGCGCCGGCTCGGCGCGGAGGCGGATCGCCCCTCGCGCCTGCGCTACCGCAGGTTCGACCGCTGACGTTCGCGCTCGCCCGCGGCGAGCGGCATGACTACTGCGCGACCGGCGCCTGCATGGCGGGCGGCGCGTCCTCGACCTCGCTCGGCGCCGCCTGCATCGCAGCGGGCGCGTCCTCGACCTCGTTCGTCACCGGCTGGCTGTTTGCCGGGTGTTGGTTGCGCACGCGCTCGTAGTTCGCGCGCGTCGCCACCACCGCCGGATGCTCCACTTCGAGCTGCTGCTTCATCAGCTCGAGCGAGCGGCGCAGGGTCTCCTCGGCCTCCGGGAAGCGCTGCTGGCCGGCGTAGGCGAGGCCCAGCTGCCCGAGGCTCTGGCCGAGCTCGACCGGCTCGCTGCCGCTCGCCTCGTGGATCGCGACGGATCGCTCGAGCATGGCCTCGGCTTGCGGGAACTGGGCATCCCGCACCAGCAGGGCGGCGAGCCCGTCGAGGCTGCGCGCGATATCCGGATCGTTCTCCGCGAGCACCTGCTCGCGGATCGCGAGCGATCGCTCGAAGCGAGAACGCGCCTGCTCGCTCTGTCCGAGCGCAGCGTAGGTGCTCGCGGACTCGTAGAGCATGCGCGCGACCACGGCGTGATCCGGGCCGTACGCCTTGGTGAGCACGTCGAGCGCCTGCTCGTAGAGCGGGATCGCCTCTTCGTAGCGCCCCAGCATGCCGAGCACCGAGGCCAGGTTTGCGAGCATCGATCCGAGCTCGCGCAGCTGGGTGCGTTCCTGGCGCCCCAGGATCATGATGGCGTGCTGATACAGCGGCACCGAGTCGGCCAGGCGTTCCTGCTGCACGACGCAATCCGCCAGGCCGCCGACCGCGAAGGCCAGCGCGCGCGTCTCCAGCGGTTCGGTCTTCTCGAGCAGCGCGATGGCGCGTCGGTAGATCGGCTCCGCGCGGCCGAACAGGCCCATCTCGACGTGGGCGCTCGCCATGCCGATGAGCGGCCGAGCGAGCGCGGGGTCGTCTGTGCCCAGCGTCGCCTCCTCGTCCGCGAGCAGCTGCTCGAAATGCCGGATCGCGGCGCTGTACTGCTTGCGCGCCATCAGGGTGGCGGCTTGGTTGTAGCGCGCGCGCGCCAGCAGGGGGTGGCGCGCGCCGAGTGTGCGCTCGAAGATCGGAATCGCGCGCTCGTAGAGATCGAATGCCTCGTCGTAGCGACCCTGCGCGGAGTGCACGAGCGCCAGATTCGCGAGCGCCTCTCCCACCTGCAGCTCGCTCACGGGAGGGGATTCCTCCCAGATGGCCAGCGCGCGCACGAAGCGGTCGTCGGCGCGCTCGAAATCGCTCGCCGCTGTGGCGATCAGGCCCAGCACCGCCAGCGTGTCGGCCACGCGCGGGTGCGCGGGGCCGAAGGCGATCTGCTTGGCGTGCAGCGCGCGGTTGCCCAGGGATTCGGCTTCCTCCACCTGGGTCAGCATGAAGAGGACCTCGGCGAGGTTGTGAAAGGACATGGCCGTTTCGGGGTGCTCGGCGCCGAGCATTTCTTCGAAGATTTCCGCCGCATAGCGCAGCGACTTCTCCGCACCCGTCAGGTTGCCCATCTGCCGATACAGCACGCCGAGGTTGTTGTGCATCGAAGCCACCTTGCGGTGGCGGCTGCCGAGCTTCTCCTGGCGCATGCGCAGCGCGCGCAGGAAGAGCTCTTCCGCCTCCGCGTAGTCGCGCTTCGTCTGGTAGATCAGGCCCAGGTTGTTGAAGCTGGCGGCGACCGCGTTGCTCTCCTCGCCGAAGGCTTCCCGGCGGATCTTGAGCACGTCGCGGTGCAGGGTCTCCGCGTCGTCCAGGCGACCGGTTTCGCCGTAGATCGCGGCGATCTCGTTCAGCGTGGTGGCCATCTCCACGGTGTCGGGGCCTCCGCTCTCGTCGCGCATGCGCCGCGCCTGATCCAGCAGGCCGAGCGCCTCGTTGTGGCGTCCGAGCACGCGGTAGAGGCCGCCCAGGTTGGTGAGGATGACCGGCCGGAAGGCGTTGTCGCCGCGCTGATTCCGATCCAGGATCTCGAGCGCGCGCAGGTAGAAGTGCTCCGCCTCGCGATAGTGGCCGCGGTCGTGCTGAATCACCGCCATGCTGTGCAAGCTCTCCGGCAGCGATTCGTCGTAGCCTCCGAGCACGCGCGAGCGGATCTCGACGGCCTGCTCGTACAGGGGCGTGGCCTCCTCGCGCATGCCGCGCGCGTCGTAGCAGGCGGCGAGGCGCTCGAGGGTCCCGGCCAGGGCCACGCTGTCGAGCGAATCGTCGCTCTCGCGGATCTCCCGGGCGCTCTCGTAGAGACCGATGGCTCGGTCGAGATCGCCTTCCAGCAGGTAGACGCCGGCCAGCGCCTCGATCCCCTCCGCGAACTCGACGGAGCCCACCTCGCCGCGGCGTTCCTGGATCTCCACCCAGCGCTCGAGCACGGGGCGCGCCTCGTCGTAGTGGCCGGTCTGTACGTAGAGGTTGCCCAGCATGCGCAGGCTCTGCGCCAGGCGCGGGTCGTCCTCGCCGTAGGCTTCGGCCTCGCCGAGCGTCTCGAGCCAGATGACCTCCGCGTCCTCGAAGCGGCCATCCCGATACGCCTCGAGCCCGGCGCGCCAGCCGTCTCCCCCTGTCGCACAGCCGAAGCTGCCGGCACTCGCAAGCAGGACCAGGAGCGTGGCAAAACCCTTGGCGAAGCAATGCGTCGCATGGCCGTTCGAACTCATGTCTTGCACCTCGAGCGGAATCTTTCAGTGGCGCGCGGTCACGCGCGTAGCCGGGCGCACAATGTCACCCGGGCGCTTCATCGGTCATGCGGAAGTGTCGGTTTAACGCGGAGTTGAAGAATTCACGCGCCGCCCCGGCGCGGGCTCGCGTGCGGCGCGCCGAGGCCCGGGTTCGGGGACGCGGGGGTGCCCCCGGAGCGCGAGAAGACCCGGTGCGGCGGGCAGCAAGCCGGGTGCGGCGCCGCTATTCTCCGCCCTCCGATGCACACCCGCATACCGATCGTCGATCTCCTGGCCGAGTACTCGGAGGTGGGCGCCGCCTGTGAAGAGGCCGTGCTCCGCGTGCTGCGCTCCGGGCAGTGGGTGCTCGGCCCGGAGACGCAGGCCTTCGAGGCGGAGATCGCGGCGTTCGTCGGCGCGCGCCACGCGGTGGGTGTCGGCTCCGGAACGGAGGCGCTGATCCTGGCCCTGCGCGCCTGCGGCGTGCAGCCCGGAGACGAGGTGATCACCACGCCGCTCACCTTCTTCGCGACGGTCGAAGCGATCGTGCTGGCCGGCGCGCGACCGGTCTTCGTCGATGTCGAGAAGAACGGCTTCAATCTCGACCCGGCGGGACTCCCGGCGGCGCTCACCCCGCGCACGCGCGCGATCGTTCCGGTGCACCTCTTCGGGCGCTGTGCAGACATGCTCCGCATTCGCGCGTTGGCGGATGCGCACGGGCTTGCCGTGGTCGAGGATGCCGCCCAGGCCATCGGCGCGTCGCGCGCGGGCCGCAACGCGGGCGCGTGGGGCGCGGCGGGCTGCTTCAGCTTCTACCCGGCCAAGAGCCTCGGCGCGGCCGGCGACGCGGGCTGCGTCACCACCGACGACGCGGCGCTCGCCGAGCGACTGCGGCGGCTGCGCGCCCACGGCCTTGCGCCCGAGCGGGGGCACGTCGACCTGGGCACCACGTCGCGTCTCGACTCCCTGCAGGCGGCCATTCTGCGGGTGAAGCTGCCCTACCTGGAGAAGTGGCTCGCGCAGCGCGCCGCGCACGTCGCGCAGTATCGCGCCGAGCTCGGCGACTGCAGCGACGTGCGGCTCCCCGAGTGGGGAGACGACGAGACGCCTGCCTGGAGCCAGTTCGTGATTCGGTCACCGAGGGCTGCGGAGATTCGGCGCGCGCTGGAGGCCGCTGACATCGAGTGGCGTCAGTACTACCCGCGCCCCGTCTATCGGGAGCTGGCCTTTGGAGACGCCCGGCTCGCGGAAGGCACCTGCCCGGAAGCCGAGCGCGCCTGTCGGGAGGCCATCTCCGTGCCCATCTTTCCGCGGCTGGCCCCCGCCGCGATCGAGCGCGTCTGCGAGGTGATCCGGGCAGCGCTTCGGCCGCGGGCCTGATCCCGGCGGCGGGCGCCGCCCGCGGGTGCGCGCTCAGATCCCGAGGTTGCTGAGCGCAGCGGCGAGCCGGCCCACGGCTTCCGTGAGCGACGGGTGCGATTCCTCGAACTGCTCCATGGCTTCGGACAGACGGTCCACCAGCGAGGGCTCGGTCTCCTCCCGCTCCCCGGGCTCGCGCGCGAGAAGCTCCCGGATCTCCTGCACCAGCTCGCCGAGCCGTTCGCGTGCCGCGGGATCGACGGACCCCTGCCGCTCGAGCGTCTGCTCCAGGTCCTGGAGCGTCTCGCGCAGTTGCTTCTCCGGCATGCATCCTCCCCCCGGCTGGCACGCTTCGCAGCGAAGAATAGCGTGGTAGATTCTACGCCTCGAAGCCCGTCCGGCCGAGCGGACAGCGGACGGCGCGCCACCCGAAAATTCGAGCGATCCGAGGCGATCGATCCGACCCGAGTCGGGCTGGATCGGCAGCCGAGAGGCCCCGTTCGCGGAAATCACCCCATGCGGCACCCGCGCAAAGACATCCGGAATCTGGCGATCATCGCCCACGTCGACCACGGCAAGACGACGCTCGTGGACGGCCTGC
>Ga0224500_10001964_pt1 | contig 11563 bp, 11 predicted proteins | sample SF_Oct11_sed_USG_FD_168126 | JGI IMG/M metagenome (GOLD analysis project Ga0224500, IMG submission 168126) | Sediment microbial communities from San Francisco Bay, California, United States - SF_Oct11_sed_USGS_4_1 | ecosystem: Environmental > Aquatic > Marine > Sediment | place: USA: California... | reverse complement strand
TGCGTCGCGCCGCATGTAGACCTCGCCGCGCACTTCGAGCACCGGCGGCTCGGCACCGATCAGGCGCAGCGGGATCTGGCCGATGGTGCGGATGTTCTGCGTCACGTCCTCGCCGGTCTCGCCATCTCCGCGCGTCGCGGCCTGCACCAGCACGCCGTGCTCGTAGCGCAGGCTGATCGCCAGGCCGTCGAACTTGAGCTCGCAGGCGTATTCGACAGGCGCCGCGTCTTCCGCGAGGCCCAGCTCGCGCCGCACGCGCGCATCGAATGCCACCGCACCACCCGCGGTCGTGTCGGTCTCGGTGCGGATCGACAGCATCGGCACGGCATGCCGCACCGGCTCGAATCCGTCGAGCACGCGGCCGATCACGCGCTGCGTCGGCGAGTCGGGCGCCAGCAGTTCGGGATGGACTGCCTCGATCGCCTGCAGCTCCTGGAACAGGCGGTCGTACTCGGCGTCGGGGATCTCCGGCGCGTCGAGCACGTAATAGCGGTGCGCGTGGTGGTTGAGCTGCTGACGCAGCTCTGCGGCACGGCTCGCGGGCGACGATGCGGGCATCGCGCCAGTGTAGACAGTCAGCGCCGGCTATTCGGCTCCCGGCGCGTCGCCCGCCACGGCGACAACCAGCCACCGCGGTGCACGTGCACCGCGAGGCAACGCGGATCGGCGCCGCCCGCATCGACCACGGTCTTGGGATCGATGCTCGTGGTCTGTCGGCCGTTCATCGCGTGGCCATGCGGTAGCGCTCGAAAATCACGCCCTGGTAGGGCTCAGTCACCGCGTGCACGAGCACGAAACCGGCGCCCTCGAATACCGGCATCGAGAACGGCGTCGCCCAGGCTTCGAAACGAGCCGCGCCCGCTGCGCGCGCATGTTCCAGCGCGTGGGCCAGCAGCGCGCTGCCAAGGCCCTGTCGCGTCAGAGCGGCACGCACGTACAGTGAGTGAACTTCGCCCACGCCATCGTGCACCGCGATCCCGCAGAAGCCCCGCGGCACCCCGTCGTCGCCCTCCTCGACCCAGGTCTCGGCGTCGAGGATGTAGCGCGCGAAGCGCTCCCGGTCCTCGGTCGAGCGCGCCCAGGCGCGCACCTGTTCGGTCGTGTAGACCTGCGGGCCGAGTGTGCACACCACCTCTCGGTACAAGGCAGCCAGCGCGTCGACGTCGCCGGCGCCTGCCCGGCGCGCGCTCACTGGAACAGGCGACGCGCAGCTGCCGAGCCCGCCGCCATGTCGCGCGACTCGAGCGCGCTGTACAGCAACTTGAGCTCGTCGGCAATCGTCGTGTAGTGCATCAGCGTGATCGGACGGCCTTCGTCGTCGACCACGCTCGCATCCATGTCGTCTGCCAGCGCGCGGATCGCCTGCTGCCAGGCTGCGAACGGCTCGGCCGCTTCCGGCGTCTGCGCCACGTCGAGCGATATTGTGAGCCGCCGCACCGGTGCGAGTTGGGCATCGTCGGACAGTGCCGCTTGCGCATCGAACGTCAGCGTGAGCACGGGCGGCGCACCTTCCTCCTGGGCAGGCAGCACGAGCCGCCCCGGCAGCGCGCCAGGCACGAAGCCCTGGCGCTCGGCACACTGGCGCAGGTAGCCCACACTCCAGGCGACCGAGTTGGCCTGCAGGTGCACCGTGAGGTTGGCGTCGTGCGGGCTGGCGAACGCGTCGAGCTCGCGTGCACGCACCACCACGTCCAGCATGTCCGGGAAATCCGGCACCGCGCCGATCGCATCGGCGAGGGCCTGCGTCTTTTGCACGAACTCCGAGTACTCGATCTCGTTCAATGCGCCGCTGCGGTTGGCCAGCTGGACCGCCGCCTGCAGTTCACCGTAGCGAGCGCCGGCTGCCGGCGGCTCCCACTCGCCGGATTCGGCGTTGAGACCCTCGACCAGCATCGGCTTGCCACCAGCCCGGCGCGAAGGCGGCAGGTGCGCCAGCACAGTCTCGCCAGTCACCGGCGCCTCAACGGCCAGCATCGCAATGGCGTCGATCAGCGCGTCGATGCGTGCACCGCGGCGCGCGGGAACCGGCGCGACAGCAGTGCCCGCCGCGTTGATCGTCGGCAACGGGCCGAGGGTCGGCTCCACACGCTGCATCGGCTCGGGCAGGACCAGCCCCGTCGGCTGACGCGGCGTGGCGCGACGGGCGCTCCACCAGCCATGAGCGGCGATCGCGACGAGCACCGCCAGCGCGGCGATGACGAGCGCGACCGTCAGCGACATGCTCAGGCCGCCTGCGCCATGGTCACGGCCGCTTCCATGTCCACCGCGACGATGCGCGAGACACCCTGCTCCTGCATCGTCACGCCGATCAGCTGCTGCGCCATTTCCATCGCGATCTTGTTGTGGCTGATGAACAGGAACTGCGTGGCCTCGCTCATCTGCGTGACGAGCCTGCAATAGCGCTCGGTATTGGCGTCGTCCAGCGGCGCGTCGACCTCGTCGAGCAGGCAGAACGGCGCCGGGTTGAGCTGGAAGATCGCGAACACGAGCGCGATCGCGGTCAACGCCTTCTCGCCACCCGACAGCAGATGGATCGTCGAGTTGCGCTTGCCCGGCGGCTGCGCCATCACCTGCACACCCGCGTCGAGGATTTCGTCGCCGGTCATCACCAGCTTGGCCGTGCCGCCGCCGAACAGGGTCGGGAACATGCGGCCGAAATGCTCGTTGACCTGATTGAAGGTCTGCGCCAGCAGCTCGCGCGTCTCGATGTCGATCGTGCGGATCGCGCCCTCGAGCGTGGACATCGCCTCTCGCAGGTCGGCGCTCTGCGCGTCGAGGAAGCTCTTGCGTTCGCGCGAGGTGCTCAGCTCCTCGAGCGCGGCGAGGTTCACCGCCCCCAACGCCTCGACGTCGCGGTGGATGCGGTCGATCTCGCCCTGCAGGCCCTGCAACTTCACGCCACCGGCCTCGATGCCCTGCGCCAGTGCGACCAGGTCCGCCGATGCCGCCGCGAGCTGCTCCATGTACTGCGCGCCGCCGAGCGAGGCCGCCTGCTCCTCGAGTTGCAGCTTGGTGATCTTCTCGCGCAGCGGATCGAGCGCGCGCTCCAGGCCCATTCGCTGCTCGTCAAAGCCGCGCAGCTTGGCCGACAGGTCGTCGTACTGGCTGCGCTGTGCAGCCAGTGCCGCCTCGCGGTCGAGCTTGACGGCCAGCGCGGTCTGCAGGCCAGCCTGCGCCGTTGCGTCGTCGAGGCTGGCCAGCTCGGCACGCAACTGCGTCGCGGCCTGCTCGTTGGCGGCCACCTGTTGCATCGCCGTCTCGATCGAGCGTTGCAGTTCGGCGCGCCGCGCGGCCAGCGTGCGACCGTGGAACTGGGCCTCCTGGGCGCGACGCTCGAGTGCGCGCCCTTGCTCTCGCGCGTCGGCCACGCGGCGCTCTGCCGCGATCACAGCCTCTTCGAATTCGGCATGGCGCTCTTGCGTCGTTGCGAGCTGCATGTCGAGCTCCTCGAAGCGCGACTGCCCCGAGGCGTGGCGCTGGCCCAGCACCTGGAGCTGGGCGTCGATCTCGGCCAGCTCGACATCGAGCTGCGTGCCGCGCGCGACAGCCGCCTCGGCCTGCTGCGTCAGGCGCAGCAACTCGACCTGATGCTGGTGCGCGCGCGTCTGCGCCTCTGCGGCTTCGCGACGCACGCTGGCCAGCTTCAGCGACGCCTCGGTGTAGGCTGCCTCGCACCGGACGAGCGCGCCGCGCGCCTCGTCGGCGATCAGCGCCTGCGCGCGCTGCTGGCGCTCGAGGTTCTCGATTTCCTGCGCCCGCGCCAGCAGGCCCGCGCGCTCGTCATCGGGCGCGTAGAAGCTCACCGCATGCGGCGACACCGCGTGGCCCTCGCGGGTCATGATCATCTCGCCATGCGTGAGCTTGGCGCGGTGGGCCAGCGCGTCATCGAAGCTCACCGCCGTGTACACGCCTTCGAGCCAGTCGTTGAGCAGCGCCTTCAGACTGGCATCGCCGAGGCGCAACATGTCCGACAGCCGGGGCAAGGTCTGGTGCGTGTTCGCGATTGCCGCGGCCGGGCGCATGTAGAAAGCCAACTTGGCCGGCGGCGTATCGGCGGCAAATGCACGCACCGTCTCTATGCGGCCGACCTCCAGCGCCGACAGGCGTTCGCGCAATACCGCCTCGAGCGCGCTTTCCCAGCCGGCCTCGATGTGCAAGTGAGTCCACAGACCCTGCATGCCGTCCAGGCCGTGTTGCGCCAGCCAGGGCTTGAGCTTGCCCTCGGTCTGCACCTTGGCCTGCAGCGCACGCAGCGCCTCGAGGCGCGCTGACAGCTCCGAGCGCTTCGCCGACTCGCGGTTCGCGGCCTCCTGCAGGCCGCGACGCTGCGCGTCGAGCGACGGCACTTCGTCGGTCAGTGTCGCGAGCCGCGCCTCGGCCTCGGACTGCGACTGGTCCGACGCGGCGGCCTTGCGCTTCAACTCGTCGAGTCGCGCGAGATCGGGCCCCGCCAGGCCCTGCCGCTCGCCGGCCAGGCGTTCACGGCGGGATCTGAGGGCACGCGTCTGCTCGTCGATATTGCGCGTGTCGGCCGCGAGCAGTTGGATCTGCTGCTGGACGTCGGCCACCTTGGTGCGCTGCTCGCTGCTGTGCGCCTGGGCCGCCCGCAGCGCGTCCTCGAGCGCGGGCGTCCCGCCGGCATGCGCCTCGGCCTGCGCCGCCAGCGTGGCGGCCTCGTCGTCGGCCGCGGCGATTTGGTCGACGATTGAGTCGATTTCCGAGCTCGACTCGCCGCTGCGCTGATGCCACACGCCGTCCTGCGCCGCCAGCTCGGCGATGCGCTGCTCGACGCGCTGTCGGCTGTCCTGCACGTAACGGATGCGCTCCTCGAGCCGGCTCGCCTCGAGGGCTGCTTCGGCGAGCTGCCCCTGGGCCGCATGCAATCCGTCACCCGCCTGGTAGTGCGCCTGACGCACGGTGTCGAGCTCGGACTCCACATGGCGCAGTTGCGCGATCTTGTCCTCGAGCGCGACCTGTGCATCGGCCACGGCCTTGCGCACACGCTCCTCTTCCTTGGCCGCGTCGCGGTGCTTGAGGAACCACAGCTGGTGCTGCTTGAGCGTGCCTTCATCCTGCAAAGCGCGGTAATGCGTCGCGACTTCGGCCTGTTGCTCGAGCTTGTCGAGGTTGGCGGTCAGCTCGCGCAGGATGTCCTCGACACGCGTGAGGTTCTCGCGAGTGTCCTTCAAGCGGCTCTCGGTCTCGCGCCGGCGCTCCTTGTACTTGGAAACGCCCGCTGCCTCCTCGAGGAACAGGCGCAACTCCTCGGGCTTGCTCTCGATGATGCGGCTGATTGTGCCCTGGCCGATGATCGCGTAGGCGCGCGGGCCCAGGCCGGTGCCGAGGAACACATCCTGCACGTCGCGCCGCCGCACCGGCTGGTTGTTGATGTGATAGCTCGAGGTGCCGTCGCGCGTGAGCACGCGCTTGACCGCGATCTCGCCGAACTGGTTCCACTGGCCACCGGCGCGCGCGGCGCTATTGTCGAAGACGAGCTCGACGCTGGCACGGCTCGCGGGTTTGCGCTGGCCGCTGCCGTTGAAGATCACGTCCTGCATCGACTCGCCGCGCAGCTCGCTGGCCTTGCTCTCGCCGAGCACCCATCGCACCGCATCGATGATGTTGGATTTTCCGCACCCGTTGGGGCCGACGACACCGACGAGCTGTCCGGGCAACTGGAACGTCGTGGGTTCGGCGAAGGACTTGAAGCCGGAGAGCTTGATCGAGGTGAGGCGCATCGCGGGAGCCGGCGTCGGGCCGGTGGCCGTCGCCAAGTGCTTGATTCGTAAGGAGAAATGCGCCGCCGCTGGGCGCTCGCATCGGACTGGGATGATAGCAGCGCCCCCGGTCCCGCCCCGCCCGGGCCCACGACCTGGGAAACGGCTTGACACCACAGTGGCGCACTCACACAACAACCCGTGCAATCCACCACTGACTCCCGGTGAGTAGCCGCCCACAATCGGAGCTCCACCCGCGTTGCGCCCCCACGATGCCCGTCATCGCCGTCGTCAACCCCAAGGGCGGCAGCGGCAAGAGCACGCTGGCCACCCACCTTGCCGGACATGGCGCTCGTCGAGGCCTGTCCGTGATGCTCGGTGACGTGGACCGCCAGAAATCGACCCTCGTGTGGCTGCGCCGCAGGGCGATGGAGCCGGTAGCGCGTCTCGCGCCGATCACCAGCTGGGTCGTCGACCCGAACCGCGTGCTGCGCCCGCCGCCCGGCGTCACGCACGTCGTGCTCGACACGCCCGGGGGCCTGCACGGCCACGAACTGGCACGCACGGTCATGTGCGCCGACGCCATCGTGATGCCGGTGTGCGATTCGGCGTTCGACCGCGACGCCGCCGCCCAGTGCTGGGCCGAGCTTCAGAGCCATCCGCGCGTGGCCAGCGGTCGCTGCCGCGTTGCTTCCGTGGGCATGCGCATCGATGCGCGAACCAGGGCCCATGAGACGCTGCTGGCCTGGGCGCGCAGCATCGGACTGCCCTTCCTCGGTGTGCTGCGCGACACGCAGATCTACGTTCGGTGCGTCGAGCGCGGCCTGACCATCTTCGACCTGCCTGCCGATCGCACGCGTGCCGACCGCGACCAGTGGGCGGCGATCCTCGACTGGCTCGACGAGTTATGGGCATGCAAGGAACTCGGGACCGCGTCGCAGGCAGGTGCGCTGGCCGCCCCGGCCGCCGAACCCGAGATCGCGGCAACGCCGCCGCGCGATGCGGCCGACATGTGGGTGGATGGCCCACCGCCGGTGCGCGTGACACCCGCACGCCGGCCGCCTGCGCCGCAGTTGCACGAACTCGCAGCCGCACTCGCGCCCCGCCAGGTGCCTGCCCGCGCGAACGGCGGTGCGCGGAACTGGCTGGCGCAGGCGATCGGCTGGCTGCCGGCACGCTTCGCGCGCTAAGCGGCCCGCAGCCGCCGCGCTGCTAGCATCGCGGCCCCGCCGTCCGCTGGTTGGTGTGCGGGTTCACGCCACCGATGCCATGGCCAAACTCACAGTCTCCGAACGCCGCAAGCCGGCGCGACCGCCCAGCGCACCGAGCCGCCGCCTCGACGTGTTTGCGAACCCCGCACCCGAGCGCGACTACGTCGTCCGCTTCGAGGTACCCGAGTTCACCTGCCTGTGCCCGCTCACCGGCCAGCCCGATTTCGCGCATTTCACGATCGAGTACATCGCAGACAAGCTTTGCGTCGAGACCAAGAGCCTGAAGCAGTACTTCTGGAGCTACCGCAACGAAGGCGCGTTCCACGAGAAGGTGACCAATGCGATCCTGTCGGACCTCGTCGCCGCGATGAAACCACGCTTCGCGCGCATCCATGCCGACTGGTTCGTGCGTGGCGGCATCCGCACGTACGTCACCGCCGAGCACCGTGCCCGGGGCTGGAAGCCGGCGCCCCGGGTGGACCTGCCGAAGGCCGAATGACCGCGTTCGAGATCCCGACCGTCGAGACCGAACGCTTGCGGCTGCGCGCCTTCCGCGAAGACGACCTCGATGCCTTTGCCGCGATGAGCGCCGATGCCGAGGTGATGCGCTACATCGGCAGCGGTGAGACGGTCGACCGCAACGGCAGCTGGCGCACGATGGCCGGCTTCAACGGCCACTGGTCGCTGCGCGGCTTCGGCATGTGGGCGATCGAGCGCCAGAGCGACGGCGCCTTCATCGGACGTGCGGGACTGCACCACCCGCCGTACTGGCCTGCCCTGGAGGTGGGCTGGGTCCTGGCTCGCAGCGCCTGGGGCCAGGGACACGCGCGCGAGGCGGCGCGAGCCGTGCTCGACTTCGCGCGGCGCACGCTGCCGCCGCAGCGCCTGGTCAGCTTCATCCGGCCGGGCAATGAGCGCTCGGTCAAGGTCGCACTGGCCTTGGGCGCGCGGCGCGAAGGCCGGGCCGATCTGCTCGGCACGCCGGTCGAGGTCTACCTTCATGGATCAGAAGCCCCGCATTGAGCGGCGCGCGTACCAGAAGTTCGACGTCGTCGTGAAGCCCAGCGCGATCGACGGCCACGGCGTGTTCGCGGCCGAGCCGATCGGCTCGCAGAGGAAGATCGGCGAGATCCGCGGCGAGTCGGTGTCGGTTGATGAAGCGCGCGTTCGCGCCACCCGGCACGAGCGGATCATGATCGTCGAGTTGTCGTCCAAGCGCGCGATCGACTTCTCGAAGTCCGCCGACCCGATGCGCTTCACCAACCACAGCTGCCGGCCCAATGCGCGGCTGTGCATCGACTATGGCCGCGTCGAGTTCTACGCCTTGCGCGACATCACCGCCGGCGAGGAGCTCACCGTGGACTACGGGCAGACCCATCATCAGGGTCGCCTGGCCTGCCGCTGCGGCACGGCAGACTGCCGGGGTGCGCTGTAACGCACTGTCAGAGCGCGGCCAGCCGAGGCTCCATCGCGCGGAACCACAGCCGCGGCACCGAGGCAAGGAACAGGCAACCCGCATACCCGGCGGGCAGCTGAGGCCCCGGCAGCGCCTCGAGCATCGCGTACGGTTTCCAGGCATGCATGTGGTGGTCGCTGTGGCGCGGCAGGTTGGCGATGAAGCAGTTGGTCAGCGCGTGGTCGGCGTTCCATGCGTGCTGCGTCGCGAACGGCTCGGGCCGCCCATCCGCGCCTGCGCCCCGCTCAAGGCCGTAATGCTCGATGTAGTTGATCGCCTCGAGCAGGAACGCCGCGTAGGCAGCCTGCACCAGCCAGAACAGCAGCGCACCGGCGCCGAAGGTGATGGCCAGTGCGGCCAGTCCCACCAGTTGTGCCATCGTGGCCCAGGCCAGCGGACTGCGCAGCCAGCCGCGGCGCAGCAGCGCGCGCTGCTGCGCCTCGAGCCGCCACGCGCTCGCGAAGCTGCCAGCCAGCGTGCGTGGCAGGAATCGCCAGAGGCTCTCGCCGCGGCGCGCGCTCGCCGGGTCGTCGGGCGTGGCGGCACGCGCATGGTGGCCGCGGTAATGCTCGACCATGAAGTGGGCGTACAGCACGCTGGACATGAGCACCCAACCCAGAGTGCGGTCCACGCGCGACCGCGAGTGGCCCAGTTCGTGTGCGAACGTGATGCCCTGGCTGCCGGTCACGCCGCCGATGCCGATGCCCAGCGCGACGATCGCCCACGGGCTGCCGCCCTCGCCCGTCCAGCGAGCCGCGATCGCCACGCCAAGGGCAAGCAGCGCACCCTGCCACAAGACGTGCAAACGCAGGCACCAGCCGAACCAGGATCGCGATGCACTTTCCGCTGGCGGCGATGTCCAGTGCGGCGCGATCGCCTCGACCAGTGCAAGACCCCCCTGGAAAGCGAACACGACCCCCCACGCAGCCCAGGGCGACCGCCACGCGGCCACGCCCACCGCCAGCGGCAGGGTCCAGGCCAGGGCGAATCGCAAGTCACGCAGGTGCATGCGAGGACTATCGTGATCGGGTGCATGTCGGTCAAGCGACGCCGCCGATAATCGAACGCATGAATCCCATGCTCGGGCGCCTCAACCCCTATCCCTTCGAGCGCCTGCGCAAGCTCACCGCCGATATCGTGCCGTCGCCATCGCACCGACCGATCTCGCTGGGCATCGGCGAGCCCAAGCATGCGACGCCGGCGCTGATCGAGGACGCGATCCGCGCCTCGCTCGCGGGCCTGTCGGTCTACCCCGCAACCGCCGGCGAGCCGAAGCTGCGCGAGGCAATCGCAGCCTGGGTGCTGCGGCGCTATGGCGTTGCGCTCGACGCGGCGACCCAGATCCTGCCAGTCAACGGCTCGCGCGAGGCGCTGTTCGCGCTGGCGCAGACGGTGATCGACGCCTCCAAGGCCGGCGCCACCGTGGTCTGCCCCAATCCCTTCTACCAGATCTACGAGGGCGCGGCCCTGCTGGCCGGTGCAGGCACCGCGTTCGCCAACAGCGACCCGGCGCGCAATTTCGCGCTCGACTGGTCGCAGATCGATATGGACACCTGGGCGCGCACGCAATTGCTTTACCTCTGCTCGCCGGGCAACCCGACCGGCGCCGTGATGCCGCTCGCGGAGTGGCGTGCCCTGTTCGAACTGTCGGACCGTCACGGCTTCGTGATCGCGAGCGACGAGTGCTATTCGGAAATCTGGTTCGGCGACTCGCCGCCGCTGGGTGGGCTGCAGGCCGCCCGGGCGCTCGGCCGCGATCGCTTCGAGCGCCTGGTCGTCTTCACCAGCCTGTCCAAGCGCAGCAACGTGCCTGGCATGCGCTCGGGCTTCGTCGCCGGCGACGCGGCCATCCTCAAGAGTTTCCTGCTCTACCGCACCTACCACGGCAGCGCGATGGGCCCGGTGGTGCAGGCCGCCAGCATCGCCGCCTGGAGCGACGAGGCGCATGTCGAGGTCAACCGTGCGCTGTACCGCGCCAAGTTCGAGCGCGTGACGCCGATGCTCTCGCGCGTACTCGACGTGGCACTGCCCGACGCCGGTTTCTACCTCTGGGCCGGCGTGCCGAGCCGAAGCGACTCCGGCGCCGCGGGCGACGACCTGGGCTTCGCCCGCGGACTGCTCGCTCAATACAATGTCGCGGTCCTGCCAGGCAGCCTGCTCGCGCGCAAAGCGCATGGCACCAACCCGGGCACCGGCCGCATCCGCATGGCGCTGGTGGCCGGTGTCGACGAATGCGTCGAAGCGGCCGAGCGCATCGTCGCCTACACCGAGACCCTCCACCCATGACCCACGAACTCCAAGCCACCATCGACCTCGCGTGGGACAACCGCGTCAAACTCGACCCGACCAACGCCCCTGAGCTGCGTGCCGCGGTCGAGCAGGTGATCGCCGATCTCAACAAGGGCCGCGTCCGCGTCGCCGAGCGCCAGGGCGTGGGCCAGTGGACGGTCAACCAGTGGGTCAAGAAGGCGGTGCTGCTGTCGTTCCGCCTGAACGAGAACAAGATCATCCGCGCCGGCGACCTCGGCTTCTACGACAAGGTGCCGACCAAGTTCGCGCACCTCGACGAGGCGCAGTTGCGTGCCAGCGGTGTTCGTATCGTGCCGCCGGCGGTGGCGCGGCGCGGCAGCTACCTGGCCAAGAACGTGGTGCTCATGCCCAGCTACGTCAACATCGGCGCCTATGTCGACGAGGGCACGATGGTCGACACCTGGGCCACTGTGGGCTCTTGCGCGCAGATCGGCAAGAACGTGCACCTGTCGGGCGGCGTGGGCATCGGCGGCGTGCTCGAGCCGCTGCAGGCGGGCCCGACGATCATCGAGGACAACTGCTTCATCGGTGCGCGCTCGGAGGTGGTCGAGGGCGTGATCGTCGAGGAGAACTCGGTCATCTCGATGGGGGTGTACATCGGCCAGAGCACCAAGATCTACGACCGCGCCACGGGCGAAGTGCACTACGGCCGCGTACCGGCCGGCTCGGTGGTGGTTTCCGGTAATTTGCCCAGCGCCGATGGCAAGTATTCGTTGTACTGTGCCGTGATCGTCAAGAAGGTCGACGCGCAGACCCGCGCCAAGACCAGCATCAACGAACTGCTGAGAACCTAGGCATGAGCAGCAATGGCGGCGGGAACATGGAGCGCGTGCTCCGCCTGATGGCGGAGAAGAGCGCGTCGGACGTCT
>Ga0224500_10001963_pt1 | contig 11564 bp, 17 predicted proteins | sample SF_Oct11_sed_USG_FD_168126 | JGI IMG/M metagenome (GOLD analysis project Ga0224500, IMG submission 168126) | Sediment microbial communities from San Francisco Bay, California, United States - SF_Oct11_sed_USGS_4_1 | ecosystem: Environmental > Aquatic > Marine > Sediment | place: USA: California... | reverse complement strand
CGGCGTCTGCGGCGTGTCGAGGACATGACGAGCGTCGTCAATAAACTGTGGTATTTCCTGGGGCCCCGCATCGACGATCAGCACTGGAAAGCAAACGTGCAGGGCGACGACGGAGGCTCCAGCGCGCCGATCCCGCGCACAGGCGGGCTACCATACCCGCCCGGTGGCGAGAACTCCCCGCCGAACTCCGCAACCGACAACCAGATCGGTGTGTCACGGATCGCGTCGCAGGGATCCTACGGGGTGCGCATGAACATCCAGATTTTCGACTCGCGCGGAGACGAAACCGACATCGGCCGCGACCTGTACCGCCGCCTGTGGCAGATGGAATCATGGCTACGTGCCCAACCACGTGTACTAGTGCATATCACCCCGGTGCGCGGCACCCCGCTCAACTTCGATATCGGCGACCTCGTCACCGTCCGTGCCGGGGCCAAGGTACGCGGCGGCTTCTCCGGTGTCCAACGCGTGTTCGAGTACACGTACACGTGGGATGAGAACGGCGTCACCGAGATCGGCGAGCTTGTCACGTCCGCGAACGCCGAGGGGATCTAATGACACGCAACCTGTCGGAACCCACCGTCTATTCGCAGGTTGCGACGCAAGGATCGCAGGGACGCCAGTTGGCGCGTCGTCCGCCCGGCCCCGCCACTTACGAGATCAAAGTGTTCAGCGACACGCAGACGTTGAGCATCGGCGACGGCCAGTTCGTGTTCGCGATCCCCGACGAACTGGACAGACGCAGGCTCGCCAACGCCCATGCGTTCGTGTCAACGGTGTCGTCGTCGGGGAAACCCACCGTGATGATCCGCAACATCACGCAGGCGCAGGACATGCTTTCGACGGCAATCACGATCGACGTGTCGGCGTTCACGTCGTTCACCGCTTCGGTTCCGCCCGTGGTTGACACGTCGGTGAACCGGGTGGACGGCCATGACCTGATCGCGGTAGATGTTGATCTGGCCGGTACGGGGGCGAAAGGGCTCGGCGTGATGCTGAGGTTCTACTAGTAAATGCCGCCGCTCTACGACGACATCAACGATGCGCTGCTGCTGTCCAACGACGGGCAGCATCACACAGTGAACGTTGATACCACCGGGGCTACGGAGGAGACGAACGAAAACACATACGGATCCGGGTTCCCCGGGGTTTGGCTGAAGATCGACCTGTCGAACGCTGGTTACTACGGGCTGAACACGGAGTGGACGACGCACGGGGACGGATACGTCAATGTTCCCTTCGAGTTCGATCTGTTGAAAACAGGCGGCGACGCAGGCTTCGCCCCGTGGATTGAGTTCTATGCTGTCAATGATGCGTCGTTCGACCCGTCATCGCCGGATTTCTCAAAGCTCTACTACATCTCTTTCAGCGGGATCGGGGATGGCACCAGCGATCCGGCCGTCGTCACTCGTTACTACCGCCCCGACGCAACAGCGTCCGGTTCGGGTGGCGGCAGCGTCACCGGCATCTACTACGTGCATTGTCTTGACTGGAACTACACGTATGAGGGGCAGTTCGACATCGCTTACATGGTGGGACTCCCCGACTACATTCCGAGCGCCGACACCAGCGGCTCCGGCACCGTCACGACAAGCGGGGATGCTGTTCGTGATTCACAGGAACTCGGCGACGACTGGTTCCTGTACTGGGAGGGCCCCGACGACCGGAATGATTCGTTCTATGTGCGCGGGGCGGGGATGCCGCCACCGGGAACCTGGAATGTCCATGCGATCATCAAGAACGCAGGTGCTAGCGGAGCCCACACGGCGCGCGTCCTGGTTGCGGTCAATGGAACACCGATGCCGTCCGCAACCGCGTTCTCCGACACGCTGGCAAGCCGGATTCGTATCACCCTCACAGGAAACCACTACGGCGCAAGCAAATGGGATGTCAGCGAGCCGGGATCGAAAATCTATCCGATCGCGAAACCACTGACGATACCGATTGGATCCACAGGCGACGAGATCGCCTTCAGATTCTTCAACAGCGTGTTTGGAAGCAACGTGGCAGAGATCCGCCGCGTGAAGTTCGTCCCCGTCTCCGAAAGCGCGGCGGCACTTTCCGGCGACTACGTCACCGGAAACGACTTGCCGCTGGGGGCCTCTGCTGACGGCGACTCGATCAGCACCTCGCCGCGCCAGCTAGATACGCACGATCTCTGTGAGTGCGCCGGATCCGTCTATGTGTTCTACAGCGAAACGAACGGATCGGACAAGTACCTGACCGTGAAGGAATGGGACGGGGCGTCTTGGAACACGATCAGCACGGACATCTGGGGGCATGGCGCCCCTTCGGCGACACGCAAGACCGGGTCCCTTGCGTGTTGTTCCGACGGAACCGACGTGTACTTCGCATGGGCGGAGACGGATGGGACAACAGCAGGCGGCATGGACAACTGGCACTGGCGCTGCAAGAAATACGATGTGTCTGGCGCTTCGTTCAGCGAACTGGGCTCCGGGCAGCGGCGTTACGCGCCGGCAGGCTCGATCCCCGCGGAAGTCGGATCGGATTTCGGCGGGACTGGAGGCAACGGCTTCCTGATGAAACACCATCCGTCCAGCGGCTTGTGGATCTCGATGGGTGAGCGTGACACGAGCCGCACGAACTACGGTGACTGGGGGATCGGATACACGCGGGCGTCGCTATGGAACTGGAACGGCTCGTCGTGGGATCAGGTCCACCCGGATGACCCATCCGATCTTGCGGGCGGCAGCGACTACACCGTTGATTTCTTCGCCAATGAGCGTCAACGGCACGTCGGCTTCACGTTTTGCCACTATGACGGGCCGAGCCAGTATCCGTCGTGCTTCTACATCGCTTCGTCCGACGGCGACGACCCCCATCAGATCGTCTATCAGGAATACAACGGTTCGACTTGGGGCAACGAGATTCTATTGCTGCCGATCGGCATCACTGGCGTCGCTTCCGGTGACTTCAATCCGTTCAATAGCACGGACACGGAGAACTTCGGTGCCGGATCAAGATGCGGCGCGATACTCGTAGACGACGGCTCGTCGCCGCACCTCGTTTTCTACCTAGAGCGTTCTGGCGAGGATCTCTCCATCATCGCGTCCGTTGACACGGACGGTGCTGGAATGACGAAGAAGGCGTACATCTCGGAGATAAGCGCCGGCAACTTCCTTGGTGGCATAGACGCAGCGTTCCGCGGGACACTCCTGCATATCGCCCGTTGGGACGACGATGACGTTGGGGGCGCCCATGTATTGCTGACACAGCAAGAGACTGGAACGGGGGACGCCATGAGCATCGCCGCCGCCGACGGCACCTCCTCCGTGCTCAACTACTCCACGGCGCATCCGAGGCTCGCCGTCGCCGGTGAAACCATATGGATGTCGGCGACCGACTCGGACATTCTCGGGGTATGGAGGTGGGACGGTGTTTCTCGGTTTACCCCACACATCTACCGGCTGGTGATGGGATGAACGGTGTCGCGCACCTATGGCGGCTGATGGCCGTCGTCTGGTTCGCGCTGGCGTTGCAGTGGGAGGCGGAGAGCGCGCACGGACACGCCGCGCTCACGTTCCTGGCTGGGCTTGTCTGTTACATGGGGGCGGAACGAATCCGGGAACGCGCGTGAGCGTCTTCGACCAGCCGTTCCTGTTTCTGCGCACGCCGGGCGGCAACGTCGAGGATCTCGACCGGATGCAGGCGGCCGGGTTCCGGGGGGTGTTCTGCAACGTGCGTGAGCACGAGGCCGCCGAGTGGGAGGTGGTGCGACGCAAGGCGCTGGCACGAGGCATGTTCTGTGGGCCGTGGGCGCACACGATGAACGCGGCCCGCGCGTTCAGCTTCGACGTGCTCGACAAGATCATCGAGACGGCAGACAGGTGGCGCTCCCCGCTGATCGTGAACTCGGAGAAGGAACTGGACAACAGCGGCTCCACGTTGACACGGGTGATCGCGGAACGGGTGGGGGGCCGGGACGCGGCGATCTCGATGCAGGCGTTCCTGTTCTTCTCCGTGGAGTGGACACCGGTGAAGCACCTGCCGATGCTGTTACAGATTTTCCCGGCGGAGTCGATTGCGGCCAAGGACCCGTTGGGCTGCCGGGAGCGCGCCTGGAACGCCGGCTGCGAACGCGTGTACCTGACGTTCGGCTCCTACCGTGAGCAGCATCCCGGCCTCTACCGGTTGCAGGAGCCGTACTCGGTGTACACGGGGGACGACTGCGGCAACGACTACCAGGCCTGGAGTCCGACTTCCAGCGGCTACCAGGCGACGCGTCAGGTGACGCCGAATCCTCCGCCGCGTCCGCCTGAACCGCCACCATTACCGGTGGTGACTGTTCCGCTGCCACGCCCCGTCCGGCTGCGCCGCCCCTACATGATGGGGGTGGACGTCACCGCCCACAAACGCGCCGTCTACCGATACCTCGGGGCCACTTACGCCTGGAAGAAACTGACGCACTCCAATGTTGTCACCAGACGCACCTACGGCGGCGGCTTCGACAAGCTCGTAAACGACGCCCGCCACCAGTCCGGGTTACCTGAAGGACGCGGCGTCGACGCCGCCCTCTACACCAGGCTGCGCGCCAAGTCTGCGTACCTGCCCTACGAGGACTCGCTGCTGCTCCGCTACGCGGCGGCGCATCCGGTGCTCAGCGTCTGCAACCCGATCCCGCTTGGCCACAGCGGCAGCGTCTGCCAGGACTTACATCAGACAGCCGGGCTGCCGGGGAACTGGGCGATCGACTTTTGCGCCAACCCCAACACGCCTGTCGTGGCCTGCGAAGCCGGTGTTGTCACACGGTTCTCCGGCCATGACCCCACCGACGATCAGGCTGATCGTGACGGCGTGTTCGGCTACACCGTCTACTTCCGTGCGTTGCGCACCTACGAATACTTCGTCACGCATCTCGGCCGTTACCCCACGGGCCTCAGTGTCGGTGACAAGGTGGTGCCCGGCACCGTGATCGGCTACGTCGGCGATCAACGCTACCGCATCGACCACACGCATTACGGCGTGAGTTCAACGTTGGGGCAGTCGGACGCGAAGAAACGGATTACCGCCGTGAAGAAAGCACCGAAGACGGGGGCCAAATGACTTCGGTGCTGGAGATGCTCGGGGCCTTCGCCTTGACTGTGGCTGTGGCCGCGTCATTGGCCTCTGGCAGCTTGTCACTCGCCGCAGCCGCCGCCATCTTTGCCACGGGACTGGTGGTGGTTGCTGTCGTCAGCCATCGACGGGAGAAACGATGCCGGGAGAAAACGGCAAGCGCACCCGAGACGCGGTCACGCTCGGGATCGCCGTCGCGCCGGGAACGCGCAGACGTCGGTGTGGTCGAGCAACGGGTCGGAGGCGGGGCCGCTGCCGGTGAGCCTCCGCTACCGCAGCGACTTCCTCTATGTCGTCAGGCCGCCACTACCATGACGGGTCGCCTCCGTCCTCGGGGTTGGAGCCGTGAGTAGTGGCCGCGCCCAGCCCGGACTACAAGCTGATCGTTCTCGTCGTCAGTGTCGTCACGTTGGTGTGGGCGGTGGCGGTGATCGCCGCCCTGCTCACCGGCGACCTGCGTCCGGCGTTGACGGCGACGCCGCTCGTCGGCGCGGTCGTCGGCTGGATCACCGGGGTGCGTATCTGGCGGCAGCGGAACGGCGGCGGTGAATGACCGTCGCGTGCTCGCTCGGCTGTCTCAACGCCCTCGACGTGCTGCGGGTGCTGATCATGGCGCTCGGCGGCGTGACACTGGGGTTGGCCGGGTTCGTGCTGCAACTGTACTGGCGCGCCAACCGGATCGCCCGGCAGCGCGAGGTACGGGTTCCGGGGGCGCTGCCCTACCACGTCGCCCTGGTTGCGTCCAGCCATGTGCTGCTGATCCTGGGGGCGATCGGGATCGTCGAGCGCCGCCTCGGCGACGACCTGATCTGGTGGGGCGCCCCGACCACGCTGGTCGCGTTCACGCTGAGCCTGATCGGCCTGATCGACATGCTCGGCTACCAGAAGCTGCGGATCGACGCGTTGATGCAGGAGAGGAAGCCAACGACAAGGAGGAAGACGTGAACAAGGTCGCGAAGGCCGTGGTGGGCGCCCTGGTGGCGTTCGGCGCGGCTCTGGTGCCTGCCCTGTCCGACGGTGCGGTGACAACCGAGGAGTTCTCGGTGCTGGTGACCGCGGTGCTCGGCGGGTTCGGGTTCGTGTGGGCCGTCCCCAACTCGGTGATCACGATCGCGAAGGCGGTCGCGGGTGCGGTGACGGCGGGTGGCGCGGCATGGCTGTCGGTGTACGCCGACGGTGCCGTGAGCGGTGACGAGTGGTACTACGTGCTGGCCGCGTTCGTGGGTGGCATCGCCGTCTACCAGCAGGCCAACGAGGAATGAGCAGGCTGCTGGTTGTCGCGGCTGTCTCCGTCGCCGCACTGGTGGTGACGGGGACGGCGGCGGCGCATAGGGCCGCCGTCTCCATCGACTGTGAGAAGGCGACGTTCTCGTACACGGCGTTCCCGGAGGGCCAGTCGTTCGCCTCCTACGTCGTGAAGATCGACGGCGGCGTGTACGCCGACGGCTCGTTCTCCGTCACCGGCCCGTCGGACACGAAGACGGTGCCGCTGTCGCTGACGGGCAGCCACACCGTGTACGCGGAGACGTCGTGGACGGCTGATGGCGGCGGCAAGGCGTCCGCGTCGGCGGAGCTTCAGTGCGCGCCGCCGCCGTCACCGGAGTGCCCGCCCGGCACGTCCGTGTACAGCAAGGGGCCGCCGCTCGTCTGCCTGAAGGTGGAGACACGCACGAACACGGTGACGCGCACGGAAACCGTGACCGTCCCCGTGGAGAAGATCGTGGAGAAGATCGTCGAGGTGCCGGTGGAGAAGATCGTGGAGAAGCCGGTGTTCGTGACGAAGTGGAAGACGAAGCGCGTCGTGAAGTGGAAGACGAAGGTGAAGCGTGTGGTGAAGGTGCGGCGTGTCGTGAAGTGGAAGCCGTGCCCGATCCCGAAGTGCAAGGAAGGGACGACGCTGGTGCGTATCGGCAAGCGTTACGTGTGCGCGATCGAGGGTTCGGGATGAGCATCACGCTGAGACTGCTCGCGGAGACAGCCGATAGTGTCACGTTCGGCTGGGATCCCGTCCCCGGCGCCGCCGGTTACAGGTTCTCGTCGGCGGGGAAGGACAAGATGCCGCACACATGGGATCCGCTGTTCCGCCGCGACAGAAACTACCCGGCGTGCAACACGCGGTTCTCCAAGGCCGACTGGTACAAGGTGGAGGCGCTCGGCGTCACCGCCGAAGGCGTGTTTCCCGCCGTCACGCCGCCGCCGCCGCCTCCCGGGTTGCCGTTCGCGGAGGCGACGCTGCGGACACCGTTCAACACGTACACGACGGCGGACATCCCTGTCGGCTCAAGCCACATCTGGACGATCCCCGACTCGACCAAGGACGCGCTGATCGACCTCGGCTGGGTGAAGCGTGACCGGGCGCTGAAGATCGCGACGCACCCGGGGCAGCGCGTCCACGTCAAGAACGTCTACATCGACGTGTCGATCGCCGCCACCAGCGGCAACGTGTACTCGCGCGGCGGCTTCGGGTTCCGGCCCGTCGCGGCCAACCAGGTGCCGTCCGACCACCTGTCGCTCACCGGCTGCCTGATCACCGGCACGAACATGGCGGACGGGCTCACCTACGGGATCAGCAGCGGCTACACCGGGGTGCAGGCGAACAAGGTGACGTTCCAGCAGTGCCGCGTCGAGTCCGCGTCGTACTACCGTGGTGCCAAGATCACCAACGAGCCGTCAGGGGAGCATTTCGACGCGTTCCAGATGCAGGGGACGCTCGGCACACTGGAGTTCGGCCTCTGCACGTTCTACGCCTGCGACGCCAACTACGGCGGCAAGTGCTGGATGCTGAACGACTACCTGCCCGCCGGGTACACCGTCAACGCCAACAAGGTGAACTTCCGTGACGGCGGCCCCGGGGGCACCAACAACGGCGCCTTCATCATCCAGGACATCCGGGCGATCAACGTGAATTTCACCGACTGCTACGGGCTGGTGGAGTCATCGTCGCCGTCGTACCAGTGGACGGCCGGCAGCAGCCTGTTCTTCTTCTACGGGTCGAGCCTGAAGTGGACATCGTCGGGGACGGCCCCGAACAGGACGGCCTCGTTCCCGGGCGGCAGCGGCTTCACCGGCGTCGTGTTGGAGGGCAAGTCGCCGGACGGCAACGACTACGTGACGCGAGCAGGGCTGGGCTTATGATTTTCGTGCGGGACGGCTAGATGCCGAAGTAGCTGGCGGCGTCCTCGCCGTCCAAGTCAAACTCGCTGAAGCCGCGCTGCTCCATTTCCTCTTGGACGAGGCTGGTGAGGGTGTGGATGCCGAGCGCCTGGATGCGGGCGAGGCGGCGTTGCGCCTGCATCATCAGCAGCAACAGGACGGCCAGCACCACGTTCAGGCAGACGAGGACGGCCAGCACGATCTTCATGGCCGGTGCGTGTTCGGCTGCATGTCGTAGTCGGGGTCGCAGAGGGCGCAGCGGGCGGGGTGGTGTTCGTAGTGGCTGGTGCCTTCGTCGCCTGTGTAGACGATGATCAGCCTGTCGCAGTGGCGGCAGCGGCCGGGGCCGTCGCACTCGAAGGGGTGAAGGTTCTCGGATGTGTCGAGGTGGGCTGCTCGGCGGAGAGGGACGCCTCCACCGTGAATGGAACCGTCAGTTCCCTCATCTGGAGCACCCGTTTGGGGGTTGCCCGCTCGTCCCTCTCCGCCCAACAGCCTCACCTCTGCCGTCTGCGTATCTGCACAGTATAGGAGCCTTCCACCTCGGTTTGCGCCTTGGCGATGATCTCGCCGTAGACGGGGTTGGCGCCGCCGATCCGTTTCGCCTCCCGCTGATCAACCCGGTAACGCACCTCGGTGCGGACGAGGGCGTCCATGCGTTCCTCGGGGAGGCCGGCGTCGCGGAGTTGTTCAAGTATCTCGATGTCCCACACGGTGTCGGTGCCGCCGGTGACGACGGCGGCGAAGCCCTCGCCGATGTCGAGGGTGCGTGTCCCCTGCCGCGCCGACTCGTTCACGAGCGCCTCCGTCAGTTCGCGTTTCACCTCCTTCAACTGGTTCTCCAGTTTCCGTATCTCGGAGAGAGCGAGCGCGCAACGCTTGGCGTCGGCGCGGCTGACGAGTTCGCCTGTCGTTGGCAGCACGATCTCGACGGAGGACACCATGTAACTATAAGCCTCCTGTCGGAGGGTGTCTACACGGTGTTGAGGCGTGCCTCGCACAGTTCGCGGCCGTGCCCGTACGGGTGGCGGTGACGGCAGCGACGCTCGCGCGGACGGTGATCGAGGACGGCGCGGCGGACGGCGTGGCGTGTCGGATGGTGGGCGGAGCAGACGGTGACGACCCCGTCGAGTTCCGGCAGCACGGGGCCGCCGTCGGCGATCGGGACGAGATGATCGATGTGGAGAGAGCCGTGGCAGTCCGTGCCGAGGAACCGGCCGATGGTGCAGCGGTTACCGTCCCGGGCGAGCGCCCGTTCGCGGAGTTGCCGCCACTGGGCTGAGGAGTACGGGTTGCCTGCCATGACGCATCACCGTGATGGTGCCTGAAAGAGAGGACGGTATGTGTCATGCGGGAAGGGGACGGCGCAGGAGACGTGATCGGGGTTGAGGGTGCAGCGCCACCAGATCCACCAGCCGGGCTCGTCGAGGTGACGGCCCGTTTCGCATCTCATGCGGCTGCCGCAGTGGCAGACGACGTGGCCGTTCTCGATGAACGGGGCTACCGTCATTCCATGTGCAGTCTACGGCGCATCCAGTCGGCGGCGCCGTCCCCGAGCTTGCTGTTCAGGTAGGCGATGGTGTCGGGGCGCTGACGGGAGATGTGGGCGCCGAGGCGCTGGAGGGTGGCGGCGTCGTTGCGGGTGACGTGCCAGTGCTCCTCACGGCACAACCAGACGAGGTTGGCGCGCAGGTCGTCTCCGCCCTGGCCGCGCGGGTACACATGGTGGAGTTCCAGGTTGTAGTTGGCCTCGCAGAGACAGCACTCCTTCGCCTGGGAGAGGTGGAGCAGCCGCAGCAGGTCGGGGTCGCGGCGGCGAGGCTGCGGCTTCAGATCAGCCATGAGACGAGCAGGACGAGCACGGCCCAGAAGGCGAGGCTGGCAGCCACGGCGACGATCAGTTCCCAGTTGGTATCACGCATCCGGCGTTGGCTTCCTGTCCTCGGCCTCAACCGCGAAGTCGTCTTCGTCCATCAACTGTTCGACTGGCGTTGGCCTCGCTGGCCGGGCGAAGCAGCAGGTGCCGTACACGGCGCGGTGGTCCTCGATGCCGCGGTTGTTGACGTACCGGATGACGGTTTGGAAGTCGGCGGCGTCGTGGGGGGTGAGAGGACGGCCGCAGCCGTAGCAGCGGCGCTCGACACCGTACGCCTTGAAGGTGGGGGACCGAGACGGTTCAGCCATCCCCGAGTGTCCTGCGCAGCATGTCCATGTCGTCTTTGCGGCAGACAGCGTTCTCACCGACGTAACGGGCGGTACGCGCAACAACACGGGCGGCCTCCACCACATCCTCGACATCGAACACTCCTACCGTAGGAGTATCCACAGGCCCGAGTTCCTCCTTCATGTGGGCTCGCAACACCTCACGCGCCCAGTGCCCCTGTTTCGCCCGGGCCAGCCAGTGCTTCTGCTCGGCGGCCGGGAGCTTCGCGACGACGGAATGGACGGCATGGGAGAGGCTGGCGACGCGACGTTGCGGCGGCACCGCCCGCGACACCCACACCAGGCTCTCCAGGGTGTGCGGGGAAAGACCGGTGGCGTCCGCCACCTGCGAATACATTTCTCCCCAACGGTGTTCCGTGTAGGTGAGCAGATCCCCGATCATCCATGATGTTTGTCGTTTGACACGGCCGAAGAGGGCGGCCAGGGCCTCGCATTGATCAATCGTGATGTTGGTGCCTTCGAGGATGAGGGCGGTGTCGGTGATCGCCCCGGCCTTTTCGAGTTGCTCCATCAGGCGCAGGCCGGGGATCATGCTCCCCTCTTCGTAGGGTACTACCGTCATTCAGGTGGTGACGCTGCGCCGCTGTTCCGCCCGGGACGGCGACGGCTCCTGCTCCCTGTCGGTGAACTCGCTGTCGAGCGTCCGGTGCTCCGGCTCGTCGTCGTCGGGTTCGGGGACCTTCAGCGACTGCGGCGGCGTGTCGTCGACGCCTTCCACGATCACGCGGGGCGCCGGGGTTTCGACACGCACCGTCAACTCTGTCCAGGAGCGTTCGGGGATGGCGACGTACCGTCCCGGCCCGCCTTCGGCGGCGACGAGACGGACGGCCTGTTCGGCACTGGACGCCTCGACGGTGGCTGCCTGCTTGAACGTGTCGATTGAGCCGGTACCGGCGAGCACATGGTAGGTGCGGCTGCTCGATCCCTTCGGGGGTTTCTTGTCGGCCATACTTGTTCCCTCCTAGGAGACTCTGGCGAAACGAAACGTCCTGCATATCGCCGCCTTTTCTGGTTGGTTGTCACGGACTACCCCACTTTCAGGCATCGGTTACCCCAAGCTGACTAGCTGGACTCGAAAGCAGCCCGCCGTTGGCCGCGAAGTTCAGGAACGC
>Ga0224500_10001962_pt1 | contig 11573 bp, 12 predicted proteins | sample SF_Oct11_sed_USG_FD_168126 | JGI IMG/M metagenome (GOLD analysis project Ga0224500, IMG submission 168126) | Sediment microbial communities from San Francisco Bay, California, United States - SF_Oct11_sed_USGS_4_1 | ecosystem: Environmental > Aquatic > Marine > Sediment | place: USA: California... | reverse complement strand
TCACCGAGGGGCTGGGCGAGCGCTACGGCGTACGCGCGATCTGCGGCAAGGGCGGCTTCCCCGACGAGGCGATCGAGCCGATGCAGCGCCTGGGCATGGTCTACTTCGCGATCGTCGGCGGCGCCGCCGCGCTCGAGACGACGCAGATCGAGGAGATCGAGGAGGTCGCGTGGGAGGAGCTGATGCCGGAGTGCCTGTGGAAGTTCCGCGTCCGTGACTTCGGCCCGCTGATCGTCGGCATCGACGCACACGGGGGCTCGCTCTACCGCGACGTCCAGGACCGTGCCGCCCGCAAGCTGGAGGAGCTGTATGCACGCCTTTGACGGAGACGGCTTCCTCGACGTGCCTCGGCGCGCCGGCAAGCCGCGAACGCTCGGCCTCACCCACGTCCTCGACAAGGGGCTCAACCTCCGCGAGATCGAGGGGCTCTTCGACACGGCCGGGGAGTACGTCGACATCGTCAAGTTCGGCTGGGGAACCAGCTACGTCACCAACAACCTCGAGAAGAAGATCGCCCTCTACCGGTCGTTCGGCACGCCGGTCGTGTGCGGCGGCACGCTGTTCGAGGCCGTCTACGGCCAGGGGAAGCTCGACGAGTTCAGGCGCTGGCTGGAGCACTACCGCTTCTCGCACGTGGAGATCTCCGACGGGACGGTCGACATGCCGCGCGAGCGCAAGCTCGAGCTGATCGCCGAGTTTGCGCGCGACTTCACCGTGCTCAGCGAGGTCGGCTCGAAGGACGCCGACGTCGTCTTCGCCCCGTACCAGTGGGTGGAGTGGATCCAGGAGGAGCTCGCGGCGGGCGCGTGGAAGGTGATCACGGAGGGGCGTGAAGGCGGCACCGCCGGCATCTACCGCCCGACCGGCGAGATGCGAACGGGGCTCGTGGACGAGATCGTCCACTCGATCGACTTCCACCGGCTGATCTTCGAGGCGCCGACGAAGGCGTCGCAGGCGTGGTTCGTGAAGCAGTTCGGCCCGGAGGTCAACCTCGGCAACATCCCGCCCGACGAGGTGATCGCGCTGGAGACGCTGCGCCTCGGCCTTCGCGGCGACACGCTCCGAGAGATCCTGCTCGCCCCCAAGCCGAGCTGATGGTGGCCCGCGTAGCGCGACCGGCACCCTCGGCTCCGCGGCCGCGAGTCCGGCCGCCTTCAGGGATGGTCGCGCGCAGGGATCCGCTTCGCGGCCGCTTCTCGCGGTCGGTGCCGTCGGGGCCGCGGCCGCGAGTTCGGCCGCCTTCAGGGGTCGTCGCGCGCAGGAATCCGCTTCTGCGGATTCCTGCGCTGCGGGGCTAGATGGACTGGAAGCTCTCGCTCGCGGGGCTCCTGATCGGCCTGCTGGTGGGCATGACCGGCATGGGCGGTGGCTCGCTGATGACGCCGCTGCTGGTGATCGTCTTCGGCTTCAAGCCGACGGTGGCGATCGGCACCGACATCCTGCACGGGGCGGTGTTCAAGTCCTTCGGCGCGGGTCAGCACCGGCGGCTCGGCCACGTCCACGCCCGGCTCACCGTGTGGATGCTGCTCGGGTCGGCGCCTGCGTCGCTCGGAGGCGTCGCCCTCTCCGCGTGGCTGGAGAGCCGCTACGGGGATTCCTTCGAGGACGCCGCCAAGCAGGTGCTCGGCGCCGCACTGATCGTCGCGGGGATCGGCTTCTTCGTGAAGACGTTCATCCACGGTCGCACGAGCGACCAGCCCTTCCGACTGGCGAACCGCGACCGGCTCAGCGCCGTCCTGATCGGGATCTTCGGCGGCTTCGTCGTCGGCCTCACGTCGGTCGGCTCCGGGACCTTCTTCGGGCTGGCGATGCTGACCCTGTACCCGCTGACGGCGGCGAAGATCGTGGGCACCGACATCTTCCACGCCGCGCTGCTGCTGTGGGTCGCAGGCGCAGGGCAGCTCGCGGCTGGCAACGTCGACCTGGGCGCCACGGGGTGGCTGCTCTGTGGCTCGATCCCGGGCGTGCTCGTCGGCGGCCAGGTGACTGTGCGGCTGCCCGAGCGCGCACTCCGCGTCTCCCTCGCCGCGGTGCTCGGGCTCGCAGGCATCAAGCTGCTCGACTTCCCGGGTGCGGACGCGGTGCTGCTCGTCGGTCTCGGCCTGGGGGTGGCCATCGCGGTGATCGCGCTCGCGCGGGCGATCGTGATGCGGGACCGTGCCGCCCCGGCCCCCGAGTCGTCCGCCGAGGGCTGACCGGCCAACGCCGGGGCCCAGGCGCCGGCCCGTAGAATCCGCCCCCATGACGAGCGCCGACACTCGACCGCGGGGCTTCACCGTCTGGCTGACGGGCCTCTCCGGGGCCGGTAAGTCGACGGTCGCGCACCTCGTCGCCGACGAGCTCGAGCGGCGCGGCGTGCTCGTCGAGCGCCTGGACGGCGACGTCGTGCGCACGCACCTCTCCCGCGGGCTCGGCTACTCGCAGGAGGACCGCGACACGAACATCGAGCGCATCGGCTGGGTGGCATCGCGGCTGGCGCGTGCCGGGGTCGCTGTCGTCGTCTCGGCGATCTCCCCGTACGTGGCCACGAGAGCGAAGGCGCGGGCGATGACGGAGGCGTTCGCGCCCTTCCTCGAGGTCTACGTCCAGGCATCGGTCGAGGAGTGCACCCGCCGCGACGTGAAGGGGCTGTACAAGCGTGCGCTGGCGGGGGAGATCCCGGACTTCACGGGCGTCTCCGCCCCGTACGAGCCTCCGGAGGCACCCGAGGTGGTGCTCGATACCGAGCAGCTCGGGCCCGCCGAGAGCGCGGCGCGGGTGATCGCCGTGCTCGCCGAGCGCGGCCTCGTCGATGGGGCCTGACCCCGTCCCCGGCCACCCCGCCGCGCCCCCGCTGCTGCTCCTGGGCGTGCGCCGCTCGGGCACCACGCTGCTCCGCGTGATGCTCGACCGCTCCAGCGAGCTCGCAATCCCCGACGAGTCGTACTTCGTGCCCCAGCTGGCCCACCACCACCGACGGCGAGTCGACCCGGCCGCATTCCTCGACGACCTGCGGCGGATACGACGGCTGCAGGACTGGGGGATCCGGGCCGACGACGTCGCCCCGCGGCTGCGTGCCGGGATGACGGCCGGCGAGGCGATCTCCGCCGTGTTCGAGACGCTCGCCGCCGCACAGGGAAAGCGGCGCTGGGGCGACAAGACGCCGCTCTACATGCAGCACCTCCGCCTGCTCGAGCGGCTCTTCCCCGACGCCCTCTACGTCCACCTCGTCCGCGACGGGCGCGACGCCGCGCTCTCCTACCTCTCCGTGCCGCCCGGGATCATGACCGAGGGCTGGGGGCATCCCCGGGACGCCGCCGGCTTCGCCTGCCAGTGGCGCACCGAGGTCGAGGCGGCACGCCGGCTCGGCCGGCGGGTCGGCTCCGCGCGGTATCTCGAGACGAGCTACGAGGACCTCGTCGCCGATCCCGAGGCCGCCCTCCGGCGCATCTGCGCCTTCGCCGGGCTGCCGTGGGAGGAGCAGCTGCTCGGGTACGTCGGGGAGGTCGACCTCTCCGACAAGCCGCACCAGCAGCGTCTCGCGCAGCCGCCGACACCGGGGGTGCGTAACTGGCGCTCGGAGATGCGCGCGCAGGACGTCGAGGCGTTCGAGGCGGTCGCGGGCGACCTGCTGCGGGAGCTCGGCTACGAGGTGCGCTCCCATCGAGCCGGGGGGCTCGGCGCCCGCGTCCGGCTCGCCCGCTACCGCGCCGTGTCGGCTGCCTGGCGGGCCACCGGGGTCGCGGTGCAGCGCTCTCCGCTGTGGCGACGGCGGCACCCGCCGCTCGCGTGAGTCACGCCGGGCGCGAGCGGACGCCGCGGAGGTATGCGACCAGGACGAGGCCGATCCCGACCGGGATCGTGACCACGAACGCCCAGTACCACAGCGTCGCAACCACGACGGCGCCCACGGCGACGAGTCGGGCGCCCCCGCGAGGCGCCCTGCGACCCATGAGCAGGCCGGCGAGCATCGCGATGCCGGCGACCGCCTCGAGCAGTCCGTGGGCGACGCGCTCCCCCGTCGAGCCCCAGCCCGACCCGCCGCCGGTCACGGTGACCACGCCGTGCGCGACGACGAAGACCGTGACGGCCACGGAGAGCGGGAACAGCGCGCGCATCGCGCGCATAGCTTGCCTGCGAGCACCTGCTCCGCTGGCGCGAAGCAGGTGCCGCAACGATCCCGCCGCTTCGCGGCGGGCAGGGTTTCGTGCCTGCGAGCACCTGCTCCGCTGGCGCGAAGCAGGTGCCGCAACAATCCCGCCGCTTCGCGGCGGGCAGATCCCTGAAGCCACCTGCCGGCTGCGCCGGCGGTGGGAATTCAGCCAGACCCTGCCTTGCCAGACCCTGCCTTGCCAGACCCTGCCTTGCCGGGCCCCGCCGTCTCGGACTCCGACGCGGTCACCCGTTGCGGCTTGGGGCCGTCCTTGCCGCGGAAGGCGACGAGGATCCCGTTCAGCGTGAAGTAGTACGCGCGCTCGGTGGCGATCCCAGGCGAGTACTTGCCGAGGTGGAAACGCCAGACGATCTTCCCGTCGGAGACGCGTGCGGCGTACGTCTTCTGCTCGAGCGTGGAGAAGAAGACGAGGTTGCCGACGACCACTGGCGAGCCGAGGATCCGACCGCCGACCCACGACCGCCACAGCTCCTTCCCGTCGCGCTTGCGGTACGCGCGCAGCTGCCCGCGGAAGTCCCCCACGAAGATGCGGTCCGCCGCGAGCGCGGGCGTCGTGTAGCCGAGGCTCCCGATCTCGCGCGTCCACAGCACCTCACCGTCGTCGACCGAGAGCGCGACGACCTTCCCCGAGCGCGCCAACGTGTACAGGCGGGTGCCGTCGGTGGAGGCGCTCGCGTAGAAGCTCTCGTAGCGGAACGCGTCGCGCTTCACGTACGTGCTCCACACCTTGGTGCCGTCGCTGCGGCGGAGGCAGAAGATCGAGCCGGCGTACGTCGTGATGCACACGCGGCCACGGGTCAGGGACGGGCTCGAGTTGATCCGCCCGCCGGTGTCGTACGCCCACCGCACCTTGCCGGTCGCGGCGTCGACCGCGAACAGGTGGCCGTCCGTGGCGCCGAAGTAGGCGGTGCCGTCGACAACCGCCGGAGACGACTCGACCTTCGCTCCCGTCCGCACCTGCCACGCGGTCTTGCCGTTTCGCCGGTCGAGCGCCGTCACGGTGCCGTCGTGCGACGAGACGAGCACGTACGCTCCCGCAATCGCCGGCGTCGACGCCTTCGGCGCTCGGCTGCGCCGCCGCCACTCGACCTTGCCGGTCGCGGCGTCGATCGCCCACGTGTCGCCGCGGAACGTGTTCACGTACAGCATCCCGTCGCAGTAGCTCGGCGGATACTCGACATACGCCTTCAGGCCGCGTGCCCACAGCGACGGCCGCGCCGGGACGCCGAGCCGGATGTCGGGGCGGGCGAGGGCGCGGCTGCGGTCGCCGCCGAACATCGGCCAGCAGCGCCGGTCGACGACCGGTGCCGCCGGGGAAGGCTTCGGCTTCGGCGGCGGTGCGGTCGGCTCGATCACGGTCACGTCCCCGAGGTCGGTGTCGAGGGCGCCGGACGGCGGCTCACGGAGCGTGACGGCGAGGAACGCGGCGCCCAGGCCCAGCAGCGCCACCGCCACCAGGGCGCCGACGACGAGCAGGAGCGTGCGTGTGCGGGGACGGCGGAAGGGGATGACTCAGTGTGCCTATCGTGCTCGAGGACGCCGTCGGAGCCTCGTGCGGGAGCGCCACGACCCTACAATCACCGGCAGCGCCGTGGCCCGTTACGCCCCAGCCGCGCTCGTCGCGGCCTTGCTCGCGGCGACCGCGATCGCATTCGTGGTGACCGAGCGCCTGAAGCTGACACCCACGCCGATCGTCGGGGCGAGCGTGGACAAGATCTTCTCACCGGTCTGCGAGTGCGGGACGGACACGGCCACGATCACCTTTCGCCTCCGCCGGCGTGACGTGGTCTCGGTGTCGGTGGTCGACTCGGGGGGGACGCCGGTGCGTGAGCTCGCGCGTGACCAGGTGGCGGCGCGCGGCCGCGTCACCTTCTTCTGGGACGGCCGCGACGACGGCGGGCGCCTCGTCCCCGAGGGCGAGTACCGGCCGCGGATCGAGCTGCGGCGGGAGCGGCGCACGATCACGATGCCGAACCCGATCCGCGTCGACGTGACGCCGCCCACGATCAGGCTCGTCTCGGCCCGGCCGCGCGTGTTCTCGCCCGACGGGGACAAGCGCGCCGACCGGGTGATCGTGCGCTTCCGGGCCGGAGAGCGTGTGAGCGCCTCGCTGCTCGTCGACGGCGTGCAGCAGCTTCGACTGCGTGGGCGCCGCAAGCAGGGCCGCCTCGACTGGTTCGGGACGATCGACGGGAAGCCGGCGGCCCGAGGGGTCTACGGGCTGTCCTTGATCGCGCGCGACGCGGCCGGGAACGTCGGCGGGCCCACGGGTGAGGTGAACGTGACGGTCCGCTACGTCGCGTTGGGCCGCGACAGGATCGAAGTGATTGCAGGCGCGCGCTTCCCCGTCCTCGTCTCCAGCGACGCGGCCAGGATCACGTGGAGGCTCGGCGGCCGCTCGGGGACGGCGAGGCCGGGCACGGTGCTGCTCACGGCGCCGCTCGTCCCGGGTCGCTACACGCTGACGATGACCGCCAACGGCTACCGCGACCGCGCCGCCGTCCTCGTCCGCGCCCCCGAGGAGCAGCCGTGAACGTCGTCGGTCAGGTCGGCGGCGTCGTCGGGGGCATCGGGCTCGCCACGCTGCTCGTCGCGCACCGTCGTGCGCTCCGGCTCGGCGGCCTCGTCGCCTGGGGGGCCGGGCTCGGAGCAGTCGCGCTCGCGTTGCTGCCGGACGTGGCCGCCGCCCGGCTGGCCGCCGCCGGGGCGGTGGGGCTGGTGATCGCCGTCGCCGGGGCGTGGGCGCTGGATCGGCGGCCGTACCTGCTCGCCTTCGCCACGCTCGCCTGCGTCCCGGCCCGGATCCCGGTCGACATCGGCAGCGACACGTCGAACCTGCTGCTGCCGCTCTACGCGGTCGTGGCCGCGCTTGCCCTCTCCCTCGCATGGCGGTTGTTCCGTGACGACCGGCGGGCCAGGGAGCTCGGACCTCTTGCCGTGCCCGTCGCCGCCTTCGTCGTCTGGACGTCCTTGAGCGTGCTCTGGACGCCGGACGTGCGCAAGGGGCTGATCTTCCTGGGCGCCTTCCTGCTGCCCTTCGGCTTGCTCGCGATCGGCTGCGCACGGCTGCCATGGCGGGGCCGCTGGCTGACCTGGCTCTGGGGCGCGCTCGTCGCGACCGCGCTCGCCTACGCCATCGTGGGCGGCTACCAGTGGATCACGCGCGAGGTGTTCTGGAACCCGAGCGTGATCGTCTTCAACGCGTATGCGCCGTTCTTCCGCGTCAACTCGGTGTTCTGGGACCCCTCCGTGTACGGCCGCTACCTCGTGGTCGCGATCCTCGCCACGCTCGCCGGCATCGTGCTCGGAGGCGTGCACGGGTGGCGGCTCGCCGGCCTGTACGCAGTGGTCGCGGCGACGTGGCTCGGCCTCGTGATCTCGTTCTCGCAGTCGAGCTTCGTCGCGCTCGGCGTCGGCATCGTGGTCGCGGCGGCGGTCGCGTGGGGCAGGCGCCCGGTGCTCGCGCTCGTCGCCCTGGCACTCGCCGCCGCCGCCGTCACGTTGGCAGTCCCCTCCGTTCGCAACGAGCTCGTCGATCGCTCCCGCTCCGGGCTGAACAAGGTCACGAGCGGACGCTCGAACCTCGTCGCACAGGGGCTGCGCATCGCCGTCGACCACCCCGTGGCCGGCGCCGGTGTGGGGGGCTTCAACCGCGAGTACGCCCGTCGGGTCGGGATCCAGGGGAAGGATCCGAAGCGGACGGCGTCCCACACCACGCCGGTGACGGTTGCCGCCGAGGAGGGGGTGATCGGGCTCGCGCTCTTCGCTTGGCTCGTCGCCACCGCGGCGTGGGCGACGCTGTTTCGCCTGGGGCGCGGCTTCACCTCGCGGGTTTCGCTCGCGGTCGGCGTGTCGCTCGCGGCGATCTTCGTGCACAGCCTCGCGTACAACGCGTTCTTCGAAGACCCGACGACATGGGCGCTGCTCGGCCTGGTCGGCCTCGTCGCGCGCGTGCCCAAGAAGCCGCCGCTCGAGCCGCAGGCCGAGCCCGTCGGGTCCGACGACGGGCGCCCCCCGGATCCCGTCACGCTCGACGACACTCGGCCCGCGGACCTCGCGTCGGGCTGAAGCCCGACGCCTGGTCCGCCCTCCTCCCGTCCGCCCGACCGGGCTGTTTCTCTATGCTCGCGCCGTGATCGAGGCCTGTCAGCGGGCGCTCGTGCTCGCCCCGCACACGGACGACGGCGAGTTCGGATGCGGCGGCACGACGGCGCGCCTGGTCGAGGCGGGCTGCGAGGTGCGCTACGTCGCCTTCTCGATCGCCACGCGCTCGCTGCCCGAGGGGTTCCCGCCCGACACGCTCGCGAAGGAGGTGCGGGACGCGACCGCGGCGCTCGGCATCCCCGACGAGCAGCTCACCGTCCACGACTTCGACGTGCGCACGTTCCCCGAGCACCGGCAGGAGATCCTCGAGCTGCTCGTCGCCCTCTGGGAGGAGTACCGGCCGGACGTCGTCTTCCAGCCGTCGCACCACGACGTGCACCAGGATCACCAGACGGTCGCGCAGGAGGGGCTGCGCGCGTTCAAGCGGACGACGATCCTCGGCTACGAGATCCCGTGGAACAACTTCGACTTCGCCTACGGGGCGTACATCGGGCTCGAGCAGCGCCACGTGGAGCGCAAGGTCGCCGCTGTGCAGTGCTACGCCTCCCAGCAGCACCGCCGCTACGCGAACGCCGACTACATCTGGAACCTCGCTCGCGTCCACGGCACGAACGTGAACCGCGAGTACGCGGAGGTGTTCCAGGTGTACCGGCTCGTCGCCTAGGGCAGCGCGGTGGTGCGGGCGCTCGAGCTGCTCGGCCTCGCGCTGTGCGTCGCCGGGGCGGGCTGCATGATCGGCGCGCTCGCCGTCGACCTCGACTCGACCGGGGCGAAGGTGCTGATGGCAGCCGCCGCGATCTGCTTCGTGCCCGGCGCGATGCTCACGCTCGTGATGCTCCGCCGGCGACACGGCCCGCCGCTGTGAGCCCGGCGCGGCACTTCGGCGCGGCGCTCGCGGTCGGCGCGCTCGCCGCTGCGGCCGCCGCGACCGCGGCGTCGTCGCCTGCGCCGACGGTGGTCGTCGACCCCGGGCACGACCTCCGGGCCAACCCGGCGACGGAGCCGATCGGCCCCGGCTCCTCGGTGCGGAAGGTCAAGGACGGCGGCGGCACGCGGGGTGTCGTCACCGGGATCCGCGAGGCCGACCTCGTGCTCGACGTCTCGCTGCGGCTTCGGCGGCTGCTTCGCGACGCGGGCGTGCAGGTGGTGATGACGCGGACGAGGACGGCGCGCGTGTCGATGGGGAACGTCGCCCGCGCGCGGATCGCCAACCGGGCGGGCGCCTCGCTCTTCCTGCGCGTGCACGCGGACGGTCACACCGAACAGAGCGTGCGCGGCTCCCACACGCTGGCGCCGGCGCTGCGTCGCGGCTGGACGGACGACGTCTACTCGGCGAGCCGCCGGGCGGCCAGGCTCGTTCAGGCCGAGCTCGTGCGCGCCAGCCGCTTCCCCGACCGCGGGATCACCGAGCGCTCGGACATCACCGGCTTCAACTGGGCGGACGTGCCTGCGATCCTGGTCGAGATGGGGTTCATGACGAACCCCACTGAGGACCGCGCGCTGGGCGGGCCCGCCGTGCGGCAGCGGGTGGCGCATGGGCTCTGCCGCGGCGTGCTCCGTGTGCTCCGTCGCGCGCCCTCCGCCTGCGGGGTTTAGACGCGGCTAAACATCGCCGATAGGATTTAGGCATGGCTAAATTCTCTCGGCGGCGCCTGCTCGCCGCGGCCGCGCCACTCGTGGCCGCACCGGTCGCGGCCAGGGTCGCGCTCGGCGGGTCGCCGCCGCCGCACGATCACTCGGCACATGCTCCGGGCGACCACGCGGGCCGCGGGACGGCGAGCCGTAGCCTCGCCGGCCACGAGGGGAGCGCCGCCGGAGGGCACGCGGCGATGATCGGCGACGCGGTGCCCGCCGTGGGCGGGCCCAACGACCTCGACGCCCTGGCGTACCCGCCGGAGGCGTTGCCGTACCAGCCCGGTCGCGTCCGGGAGTACTCGGTGACCGCCCTCGATCGCGAGCTCGAGATCGCGCCCGGCGTCTTCTTCCCCGCCTGGACGTACAACGGCACCGTCCCGGGGCCGGTGATCCGCGCCACGGAGGGCGACATCCTCCGCGTCCGCTTCGTCAACGGGGGAGTGCACCCGCACACCATCCACTTCCACGGCATCCACCCGTCGAACATGGACGGGGTCTTCGAGATCGTCGGCACGGGCGACGCGCTCACGTACGAGTTCGAGGCGAAGCCCGCCGGGTTCCACGTCTACCACTGCCACGCCGCGCCGCTCAAGAAGCACATCCACAAGGGGCTGTACGGCGCCTTCATCGTCGATCCCGAGGAGCCGCGTCCCGCGGCCCGCGAGATCGTGATGGTGATGAACGGGTTCGACACCGACGGCGACGGCAGCAACAACTTCTACACGGTCAACGGCCGGTCGTTCTACTACGCGCGGTACCCGATCCGGGTGCGGCGCGGCGAGCTCGTCCGCATCTACCTCGCCAACCTCACCGAGTTCGATCTCGTCAACTCGTTCCATCTCCACGCCGAGTTCTTCCGCTATCAGCCCACCGGCACCGGCGACGTGTGGGAGTACACGGACACGATCATGCAGTGCCAGGGCCAGCGCGGAGTGCTCGAGATCACCTTCTCCAACCCGGGCAGGTTCATGTTCCACGCGCATCAGACCGAGTTCGCAGAGCTCGGCTGGATGGGGTTCTTCGAGGTCGAGGGGTGATGGAAGCGGGTGCGACGACCGCCCGCGCCCGCCTCGGCTGGCGCGTCTGGGCTCTCGTGCCCGTCGTCCTGCTCGCGATCGCGGTCGCGCTGGTCGTGGCGCGCGGAGGCGACATCGTCGACCTGATCGGCGTCAACCCGCCTCCCGCCGACGAGTTCGACGTCAGGCGCGTGGAATTCGGGCCCGGCGAAATCCGGATCCTCGTCAGGAACCCGCAGCCGGACGACCTCACGATCGCGTCCGTCACGGTCGACGACGCCATCTGGCCCTTCGCCGTCGACGGCCCGACGACGCTCGGGAGGCTGCGCTCGAGCACGATCGTGGTCGCCTACGACTGGGTCGACGGCGAGCCGATCTCCGTCGGCGTCACGAGCTCCACGGGCATCGAGACCGTGGAGGAGATCGCCGCCGCGGTCGAGACACCACAGGCGAGCGCACGCGGCTTCCTCGGGTACGGCCTGCTCGGCCTGCTGGTCGGGATCGTGCCGGTCGCGCTCGGGCTGCTCTGGCTGCCGTCGCTGCGCCGGGCGGACGCGCGGTGGCTCGCCGCTTTCATGGCCCTCACCGCCGGGCTGCTCACCTTCCTCGGGGTGGAGGCCCTGTTCGAGGCCTTCGAGCTGCAAGCGGCGCTGCCGCGTCGCTCG
>Ga0224500_10001960_pt1 | contig 11574 bp, 14 predicted proteins | sample SF_Oct11_sed_USG_FD_168126 | JGI IMG/M metagenome (GOLD analysis project Ga0224500, IMG submission 168126) | Sediment microbial communities from San Francisco Bay, California, United States - SF_Oct11_sed_USGS_4_1 | ecosystem: Environmental > Aquatic > Marine > Sediment | place: USA: California... | reverse complement strand
GAAATCTCTGTTTGGAGAAGGACGCATCTGGCCCGGGTGGACGGAGGCTGAGATCTCCATCCTTCAACCGGTCGCGGAGGGCGGGCGCAGCGACTCCCCCTTCTCCATCGAAAATGGTGCTTGACCGATTGGCTGAGGACGCGTAGAGGTGCCGATAACCAGGAGGAATACGATGCCATTCAAGAAGAAGACTTCGAAACCGATGAGACGCCGCCGACCACGCGGGCGCGTGACGAAGGCTGCGGCGAAAAACACGACGGAATCCGGACTCAACCTACGGGTAGACGAGTTGACGGAGCGGATCGATATTGTGCTGCCGGAGGTGACGGCGCGGGTTGCGGCGTTGGAGCATCTGTTGCTGGAGCTGAAACTGTGCAGGCACGACGACCTGCGTCGCGCGCGGCAGTTCGTGCGCGAACAGGAGGCGTAAGGGACCACGAGCGATCTTGGCCCTGAAGAGCTGATAGTCGATGACGGCACATCGGCCAGAAGTATGAGGCAAGGGGCGGTGGGGCAGCAGCTGAGGAGAGCCGACTCCATGTGTACGCGGGAGCCGTGCGTGAACACGAACCCGGTCTAAGACACACTCACGACCACGGTTTTGTTCCTTCGAGGACAGACGTGCTAAGCTGATGCCGCGTGCCGTCATCGCGTTCTGTTGTGTAGTGGGGACACAGATGGCACATTCCGCGCGTGAATGAAAGGATGGACGTCGATGAACTTACAACCATTGCACGATTGGGTCTTGATCCGGACCAGCGAACCGAGCGAGAAGAGCGCCGGCGGCATTATCATCCCGGACAGCGCACAAGAGAAACCGGAGGAAGGAGAGGTCCTCGCCGTGGGGGCTGGTCGCTTTGTCGAGGACAAGGATTCGAAAGACAAGGTCAAGAAGAAGACCTTTGTGAAGACCACCCTCAAGCCGGGGGAGCGTATCCTGTATGATAAACACGCCGCCAGAGAAGTGGAGGGCGACGATGACGCGTTGGTGCTCGTTCGTGAAGAGGATGTCTTGGGCTATCTTCCGTAATTGGCATGCTTCACGGAAAGACGAGGGTCCACACATCAGGGCCTGACTTCACCCCTGAACATCTGATGATGACCCTGATTTCTGCCTCGTCGTGTGAGCACCGCAGGCGAGGTCAGAACGTGGCCGAACACCATAGCCTGGCAGGAAGACCACCCTATCAAGGACCGGCCGGTCAACGGCACAACGGTCCAGGAGCACGATCATGAAGATGCTGCACATTGTCTGTGGGGAGAAACTTGAAGAGGAGATCCTTGCCCTGTTTCAGAACTTGGGGATCAAGGGTTATACGATGATCAAGGGTGTGGGAGGCAGTGGGCAGACCGGGACGGTCTCCGGAACCGGTGGCTCGATCGATCGCAATACGTTGTTCATGGTCGCGCTCGAAGATGATCATATTCACATGACACAGGTGCTGAACGCCGTGAAAGGAATCCATACCAAATATGTGCACGGGTACCGTGGCCTTGAAATCCCGCTCAAAGTCTTTCTGCAACCCTGCGAGGTCATCCTGTAACGATGCCAGGCTCGAATTCTGGGCTGACAGGGGTATGGCAAAGTGGAATGGAAGCCCGTCGCCAGACCATCCTCATAGCGTGCCTCCGAAGCCCTGAACACTCAATACATAATAGCGATGGCTCGATAGGGCGAAGGTTTCCCCGTTTACCAATAAGGGTTTGAAGGCCAAACAATGACGCCCAACCACTTTCTCTCACCGCGCAGGATAGACCAATAAGTCGATAGTCAGGCCTCACTCCAGTTCTCTTGTGCATCATGGATAGCCGCAATCTCACGTTTCGCTCCTTGTCTCAGTTCATCCATCATCACCTGCTGTGGTTTTTGATCGGTGCCTACACCCTCTCCGCCATCTGGCCAACAGCCGGCCTCTGGATACGAAATGTCAGTTTCGGCGATCTCCGAATCGTCAATGAGACCCTGCATATCTCTCTCCTCCTGCTCTTGCTGGCCACCTTGATGTTCAATGCAGGGTTGGGGGTCAAGACTGCGCACCTCAGATCATTGGCCAAGAAGACAGGGGTCTTGTTTGCGGGGCTCACCGCCAATCTCATCATCCCCATGGCCTATATCTTTCTGGTCACCCTAATCATGCGGCTGTGGTACGAGCCGGAGGAAGCCCAACACATCCTCGTCGGGCTGGCGTTAGTGGCTGCCATGCCGATAGCCGGGGCCTCAACCGCCTGGGCCCAGAATTCCAATGGCAATCTGGCGCTGAGCTTGGGACTCGTCCTCGCTTCGACCCTGCTCAGTCCCGCCCTGACACCGGTCGCGCTGTATACATTCGGGGAGATGGCCACGGAGGAATATGAGCAGGTCATCCACAATCTTGCTGCGTATGGGTCAGGAGCGTTCCTGGGCCTCTGGATCGTGTTGCCTTCTCTGCTGGGCCTTGCGGTGCGCTTCGTGGCGCCCGAAGCGCAACTGACGGCCATCATGCCGTTCATCAAACTGATTAATGCTGTTGTCTTACTGCTGCTCAACTACTCGAATGGATCAGTGTCGCTTCCACAAGCGGTCGCAGACCGAGATTATGACTTTCTGGCGGTGACACTCGCCATCACCGCGGGCCTTTGTGTCACGGCCTTTTCCTCCGGCTATGGGTTGAGTCGACTCTTCAAGGTGGATGGTGCTGAGCGGGTTTCACTGATGTATGGATTGGGGATGAATAACAATGGAACCGGACTGGTGTTAGCGTCGCTCGTCCTCGCATCGTATCCACAGGTCATGGTGCCAATCATCTTCTACAACATCATTCAGCATCTGGTCGCTGGGGGGGTACATACGGTCATGGGGCGAAAGTTTGAGGAGCAGAAGACAACGGGTAGCTAAAGCGAGCTTGGGAGCAAGTTGAGCATGGGGTGCTGCCGGTTACGAAAAGGTCCACGATGACAGATTGAAGGGATCCGACCTCTGTGATCTCAGAAATTCCTCGTCACGGGCTTTCATGAGGATGAAGGGTATGCGGAGTATTTGATCGCGTGTTCTGATGCGTTGACACAAACGGAAGCGGCGCCGATTCTCTGTGCCGGGATCACGATGTTCAATGGCTTGCGTCACAGCGGAGCTAAGACTGGTGAAAGGAGCTGGCGAGTCTCGGCGGAGCCGTCGTGATTCAGGCAATGGCCCCGAGTGGCAAAGTCATGTCGGACTTGATCGACGGCTTGGGGGTTGGGTCCCAAGTATCGACCCTATCGTCGTCAACTACTAGCATTGGTTTTGCTCACTGTTTCAGTGATCAGGAATTGCAGGGATCAGGCGGGAACCCCAAACAAAGCTCCAACCCCAGCGGTCACTGCCATTGCCAAGGCACCCCAAACGGTAACCCGCGTGGCAGCAATCATCGCTGAAGCGCCGCCGACCCGAGCAGCCAGGGAGCCTAAAAGAGCTAGAAAGAGAAGTGAACTGCCAGAAACAGCCCACATCAGCGCAGAGGCGGGTACCAGCAGGACGATTAGGAGAGGTAGGGCCGCACCAACGGAAAATGTGATAGCTGATGCCACAGCAGCTTGAACTGGTCGTGCAGTCATGGTGTCGGATATTCCAAGCTCATCACGACTATGGGCCCCGAGTGCATCATGTGCCATCAGCTGGGTTGCGACTTTGGAGGCGAGTTCTCCGTCGAGCCCACGTGCAACGTAGATTGCAGCCATTTCCCTGTGTTCCTGTTCAGGATCTGCCGACAGCTCCTTACGCTCTCGATCTAGATCCGCTCGCTCGGTATCGGCCTGTGAACTCACCGACACATACTCGCCGGCAGCCATCGCCATGGATCCAGCCACAAGACCGGCTACGCCCGCAGTCACAATACTCGTGGAGCTTGCGCCTGCTGCGGCCACGCCTAAGACAAGGCTGGCCGCGGACACAATACCGTCATTTGCGCCGAGCACAGCGGCACGAAGCCATCCAATTCGGCGTACGGTGTGCGTTTCAAGGTGCGGCATTGCAACCAGTCCGGAGATAGTCAGTTGACGCAACCTCAGACGGTAGCCTCATGCGTGTAACCGGTCTGAGGTAAGGAGTCGGAATCCTTCATGCTGCCAAAGTGGCTCAATTTCAGAGGAAGACGACCAACAGTTGGTGGCCTCATCCAGATGCTTGCTTAGTTTGGCTTTGGGATACAGCCAATTGAGTAGTCTGTTTCAAGCAACTGCGTATTCGCTGGGCAGTGTACTTGAGGCTTTATAGGAACGCACAGGAAACTCGCTGGGGTATGTGCACGGTCGTTGGACAGCGTCCATCCTGGGCCGCAGAGTTGTGTGGATAATCTCATCTTCTCCATCTTGGCTTTGTCCGCCGGTTCTCTTGGAATGCCGGTAATTTCTGGACCAGCATAGGTGTTTGTCATGAAAATGACGTTGGAAGCTGTGAATATGATTGCGAGTAATCGAGTATGTCGGTTCATGATTCATCCTCTCTTCAAACAACGACTCTCCTGGAGGGTGTGTGGTTAGCCGCGACCCGGTGCTACGCAAGAAAGGTCAGTACGGAGTGGCGATTGGTTGAAAGCGTTGGCTAGGTTGCCGGTTATGGCCGCCGCTCGTTCATAGACGATGAAGTTGTACGGGTCCTTGGCCGTGAGACCGTATTTGTCGATCAGCATCTGATGCTGCCCATCTGTCTGGATATGGTAACGAACCTTCGCGATTAATGTAAGCCCGGCGCTCTCTTTTGGCACCTGATAGTCGAAGGTATAGTTTCGACTGGCCAAGGGCATGAGCCGATTGTCGTGGAGTTCGATAATCGCCGGTTGCCACAGGATCCAACGCCCCATGGTGTCCGACTGTCGCTCCAACACCTTGCCGTTCTGATCCTCCACCGCAAACTCGACCGTGAAATGACGATCTGGGTCACCGGTCGGGAGTTTGTGCCCCGCCCCTGCATTGACGAGGGTTAGTGTGATCCGGACCTTGTCGCCGGGCTTCGGTTCGGCTGGGTCCGCCACTATCTTCACGTCGATCGCCCGCTTCACCATGGCAGGGTCGTGTCCACCTCGCCAGAGGTGTTGACGGCCGTGGCGAATGGGGCCGCCGATTGCCACCGGTCGTTCGATTTCGGGCATGTGGCAGCTTTGGCAGATGAAACCCCGTTCCTTCTTCCAGTATCCATCCTCATACTCGGGATAGGTGCCACAGGGCCCGCCGTTATAGAACTGGGCCGGTCCTCCCACGACGCTGTGACAGCGTTCACACAATTGTGCAGTCCGAAACGTCGGATCATATTTTGTCGGATGGGGGGCCTTGGCGTCTTCGTATGGCCCCATGATTACCCCATCTCGCACATGGCAGCCCGCACAGGTCACACCTTCCTGTTGATACTCCTTGTCGTAATGCGGATTGGGATCTTGGACGGCACGTTCGACTCGGTCGCGAGGAATCTCCTTGATGAGGGTCGGCTGCTGGTTTTCCAGCGGGGTATGACAGTTCAGGCAGACCCAGATGTGTTTATCCTTCGTCCAATAGGCTTGGAAGAAGGGGTCTGTGTAAGCCTGTGCATGGATGCTGGTCTTCCATTCGTTGTAGATGTCGGTGTGACAGATGCCACAGGCCTCCGCTTTCAAGCTCACGAGACCTTGAGGAACCTCTTGATGGGGAATGGCGTGGGCATAGTCTTCCCGCAAGCCAAAGATGACGACCGGTTTCACTTCGGTGTAGTACAGGTACGTGAGACCGCCTAGGAGGACCAGTCCGATCAAGGTTCTTTTCAACCACCGCATTGATTGCTCCGTTCCGTTGCCCATGAGTCTATCATCCCAAGACACATCCTTTCATGAGCTGTTTTGCCGGGGAGCTGACTTCTGTCTCAACTCACTTCACTCTCGTGTGCCGATCAAATCTCTCAGAGGCTCTTGACTCATCAAGATTAATTGTTATATCCATTCTCCATGGTTGCGACTCTCTCGACTAAGAAAGCCGTCGAGCTGTTTCACGCTCTGTCTGATGAGACCAGGTTGGCGCTCATTGATCGACTCAAAGACGGCGAGCAGTGTGTCTGTGAATTGACCGATGCCATGAAAGCGGGCCAGTCGCGTCTGTCCTTTCATCTCAAAGTACTTAAGGATGCCGGGCTTGTGGAGGATCGCCGTGACGGGCGATGGATGTATTACTCCCTCAGTGTCCGAGCGATCGAGGAGCTGGAGGGATTGGTGGATTCTCTGAAGAGGGTGGCCAAGTCGGCGGTTTCCGCAGGGCGCTGCTGCTGATTTTTTTGGCACAAATAGATCAATAATTGTTGATAGGAGGTGCATCATGGATCATGAACAGACTCTGAAAGACGAGATCAAGGCGAGATATGGTCAGGCGGCCCTGCAGGCGCAGAAACAGGAGCGGCGTTCCTGCTGCGGGACGGGGACTGTCTTGCAGGCAGGGCAACTCGATCCCATCACCGGCAATCTGTACAGCGACCACGAGGCTGCCACCTTGCCTCACGATGCAGTGGCGGCGTCGTTGGGGTGCGGTAACCCGACGGCGTTGGCGCAGATTGCTTCGGGCGAGACGGTCCTGGATCTAGGTTCGGGTGGCGGCATCGATGTATTGCTCTCCGCACAGCGAGTCGGGCCGACCGGCAAAGTATATGGTCTCGATATGACGGATGAGATGTTGGCACTGGCGCGGACCAACCAGGCGAAGGCCGGGGTGACGAACGTCGAATTCTTGAAGGGCGACATCGAACATATTCCGTTGCCAGACAACTCGGTCGATCTCATCATTTCCAACTGCGTCATCAATCTGTCGCCGGACAAGGATCTCGTGTTGGCTGAAGCCTTCCGCGTCTTGAAGCCCGGAGGGCGGCTCGCTGTGTCGGACATCGTGGTTCGAGGGGAGATTCCGGAGGAAATCCGACGCAATATCGAACTGTGGGCCGGGTGTGTCGCCGGAGCCTTGGAGGAACAGGAGTATGTTGCCAAGCTTGATCGTGCGGGGTTTGAGCGAGTCTCCATCGAGCCCACGCGAGTCTACACCGCCGCTGATGCGAGAGAACTCTTTGAGGGGACAGGTTTCGACCTCGAGGCTATCGCCCCGGCTGTTGACGGCAAGTTCATGAGCGGGTTTGTTCGGGCGACCAAACCAGAGGGGAGCCTCACAGCCTGTTGCTCGACCACTTGCTGTTCATAAAATGGCGAGTGCTCTTTCTCTGCACGGGCAATTCGGCTCGCAGCCAGATGGCGGACGGACTGCGTCGTCATCCGGCTGGTGGCCGGTATAATATCTATAAACTCCAAGCCTCGCTATAGGGCCACAATATTGCTTGCCCGAGGATGGGGACTTCGCTATATAGGGCGGCATTGGCACCGCTATAGGGAGGAAGGCTAATGATGAATTGGATGCCGATGGGAACCTTACTTCGTGGGTTTGTCTGCCTGTTGGCCATGGGGGGCTGTGCGGCGGAACAGGCCATGATGGAACCAACCTCAGCGGGCCCATCAATGTCATCGGTCCCTCCTGAGCCTGCCCCCGCTGGACCATCGGATATCTTGAAAGCATGTCTGGCACGAATTGCCAACGATGCCAGTGAAGGGGCACAGATGGTTGCCGAGCAAAGTTGTCAGGAGAATGAGAAACTACATCAAGCTGTGGTCGGGATGGCTGTTGCGAAAAGCGCCAACCGTGCATCCGCCGGTACACAAGGCGATTCGCTTGAGGCCTGTCTGGCTCGTATCCCTACCGACGCCACGGCAGGACAACGACTGTTGGGGGAAGAAAGCTGTCAACGAGATCAGCTCACGCATCACTGAGAAAAGATTGCAAATGTTTGCCGGACCAAGTCCTATCCTAAGCCCCACCTTACTTTTCGCAGAAGGTGCCAACCTGGTATGGTGAAGCTGCCAGAACCCACCAGTACAGATCCAGCATTCTCGCTGAGCATCGACCTCAAAGTATGAGCCTCTTTCCTGTCTTGGTTGAGTGACTCACCTCACTATGTGCCGACGGTTATCCCTGAAGCTCCACAGTGGAGGTACCGTAAACCTTGGCTGATGACGAGTCCCGCGCAATTTCGTCCTGGACCACCGCCGGATCTGAGCAGTGACGTGTGGGCCCATGACTATAATGAGGTGAAAGCACTGGGAGGAAAGCAGAGTCGACAGCGGACGGCAGAACAGACAGGCATTGCACGCTTCTGGGAAGAGGTGATGCCGCCGATTTATCATGGCATCGTCCGATCAGTCGCGAATGCCCCAGGAAGGGACCTGACGCGGAATGCACGCTTGTTTGCCGCGGTCACACAAGCGTCTGATGATGCCTTGATTGCGGTGTTTGATGCGAAATATCATTATGGGTTCTGGCGACCACTCACGGCCATTCGGAACGGCGATATTGATGGGAACGAGGCGACCCAACGGGATGAGTCTTGGGTGCCATTTATTGAGACACCCATGCATCCGGAGTATCCCTGTGCACACTGCATCACGTCTGGCGTGGTGGGTACGATACTACAGGCCGAGCTTAGGAATGAGCCAACCCCGCTGTTGACCACTATGAGCAACGCGGCTGGTGGGGTCTCGCGTAGCCGGACCACTATCGATGAATTCATGCACGAAGTCCCGAACGCACGTCTCTACGATGGTGTTCATTATCGAAACAGCGGCAAGGTAGGAACCGAGATGGGGAAACAGATCGCTCGTCTGGCGATTGAGAAATATCGACTGACACACAAATAGCCACTATGGCTCCGTGATGATATGTCCGCTCGGCTTCTCTTCTCCTTCACTCCAATCTGCCACCGCTTGAGCCATCTCTTCTAGTCGCTGAGCGGCGCGGCCAAAGACGGTATTGGACGGGTAGGCCCCATCAATCCCTCGTTCGCCGGCTGCAATGCCGGTGAGCAGTTCCACGGCTTCTTCGATCATATTCACGGCGTACACGGCGAAGTGTCCTGATTCAACGGCTTCCACTACATCGCGCCGGAGCGCCAAGTGTTTCGTATTGCGTGCGGGGATAATCACACCTTGTTTGCCGGTCAAACCCTTGCGCGAGCAGGACTCAAAGAAGCCCTCGATCTTTTCGTTCACGCCCCCGATCGGCTGGATCTCGCCCAATTGATTGACGGAACCGGTGACTGCCAGCCATTGATGGATCGGCAGATCGGCGAGGCTGGAGAGAATAGCGGCCAGCTCAGCAACGGCGGCACTGTCGCCTTCCACCTCAGAATAGGTCTGTTCAAACGTCAACGAGGCGCTCATCGCAAAGGGATGAGACCCTGAAAATTTTCCGGCAAGGTAGCCGGCCAGCGTCAGCACCCCCTTGCTGTGGATCATTCCGGCCAGTTCCGCCTCACGCTGAATATCGATGACGCCTTTGGTGCCGACATAGGTACGAGCGGTAATCCGCGTTGGGCGGCCGAACGCATAGTCGCCCAGCTGATGAACCGACAGACCGTTGACCTGGCCGACCACGTCACCGTCGAGATCGATCATCAACGTGCCTTCTCTAATCTCATCTTGGATCCAATGTTCCGCCAAATTCGAGCGATGACGTTTATGGGAGACGGCGGCATCGACATCTGCTCGCGTCACCAACGAATGGCCTTCTTTCCTCGCCCAATATCCTGCTTCACGGATAAGGTCGCTGACGAGGCTGAATCGGAGTGACAGTCGATCGTGGCGATCCGCAAATCGGAATCCCTGGTGGAGGATTTCCGCGACGGCATCGGCCTTGAAGTGTGGCACCCCTTCTTCTCGACAGAGCTTTGCAATGAACCGGGCATATTGCCGGTCCTGTTGTTCACTCCTCACCACTTCAGTATCGAAATCCGCTTTGACCTTAAAGAGTTTTCCAAAATCCTCTTCGTAGTCTTGCAAGAGATGGTACAGCATGGGCGGCCCAACCATGATGACCTTCACATTCACAGGGATCGGCTCCGGTCTCAGCCCCGCCGTGGAAAACCCGTAGAATTCACCGGGATCTTCGATCTTCACCTCGCCGGTCTTGATCACCCGCTTGAGCGCATCCCACGAAAAGGGCTGGCGCAGCATGTCCAATGCATTCACGATCAGGTAGCCGCCGTTGGCTTGCAGCACAGCTCCGGCACGGATTTCCGTGAAGTCGGTGTACATGACTCCCATATGGGCTCGTCGTTCGATCTTGCCGATCAGATTGGTATAGGTCGGGTGTGATTCATTGATGACCGGAGCCCCGTCCATCGGGTCGCGCTGCACGATCAGATTGACCAGGAAGCGCGACATGTCGGGTCGCTTGAATTCCAAACCAGGGATGGCAATGGCGGGACCTTCGCGCGGCAGAAAATCCTTGTAGTGATGCACGATGTCGTCTCGGACATGTTCTAAGAATGTGGTGATAGCCGCCATATCTTGGTATGTCCGCCGCATAGTTTCGTACCGGCCTTCCAAGACATTGGTGGCCAGTTGGCGGTCGAGCTGGCGTTGCTGATGCTCGGCTTCCTTCTCAAGACCGTGGATGCGGATATGGAACTCGCGGATTTCCCCCTCAAGGGTCTTTCGCCGTTCGTTCAGATCTCGCTGTTCTTCCTCGGTCATCGCCTCTATGTCGGCGTCCGTCATGGGGTGGCCATCTTTGAGCGGTGCAATTCCAAAACCGACCGAGGTTTCCTCAAAGCCGAAGCCCTGTGTTCGGCTGTATTCCGTTAATTCGTGGAAGAGCGTCTTCTTCTTGGCATCGATGTCATCATGCAGTTTGGCCTTGGCATCGAGATATTTCTTGCTTTCGAATGCCAAGGGGATGTCACGTCGCAGTCCCTCGATGAATCCGGACATCTCTCGCTTGAACGACGCGCCCTGCCCAGCTGGCAGCGCGAGACAGGTTGGTCGAGAGGAGTCTTGGAAGTTATTGACGTAACACCAGTCCGAGGGGACGGGAGCGGTCCGTGCCATGTGCTGGACCATTTGCCGAATGACGGTGGCCTTTCCTGTGCCGACAGGGCCCGAGACATAGAGATTGAATCCAGGACTCTTCATGTTGAGCCCGAATTCCAAAGCCTCCACGGCCCGCTCCTGTCCAATAATCTCAGTAAGCGGGTCAAGTTCGCCCGTATTCTCGAAGCCGAGCTGACCGGGGTCGATCCTTGGGGCCAACATTGAGACGGGGACTTTGAATTTCTCGATGTTCATTCTAGGAGCCTGTCCGACATTGGGAATCGCGAAAAATCCGACGCACACATTTGGCTCAGGATCAACGATCGTCACATGATGAAGGGTTCAGACACCCCTCAAATATGGTCATTTCGGTAATGTCGGACAGGCTCCTAGGGCACCTTAGCCACGATCGGTTGCGGGGGTGAGACAATCGTTGCCTGCGGACCCTTGGCGCCCTCCTCGAGGCCGAAAACAACGTCGGTCCCATCTTCCAGTTGCTCAAAGGTGAGTTCCCGCAGTGCATTCGCGTGGAAGTACACCTCGCCGCCTCCCTCCTTGAGAATGAAGCCGTATCCCTCATTCGGGAACAGCTTCGAGACGACGCCGCGATGCGGAGGCATGGGAGGCAGGCGTAGGTTGGTAGAAGCGCGCTTTTCTCGATACTTGCGGAGTTCGATGCCGATGGCTTGAAATGCCGACC
>Ga0224500_10001959_pt1 | contig 11585 bp, 13 predicted proteins | sample SF_Oct11_sed_USG_FD_168126 | JGI IMG/M metagenome (GOLD analysis project Ga0224500, IMG submission 168126) | Sediment microbial communities from San Francisco Bay, California, United States - SF_Oct11_sed_USGS_4_1 | ecosystem: Environmental > Aquatic > Marine > Sediment | place: USA: California... | reverse complement strand
ATGTATCGGCTCCAGGAAGTTGTTGGCAGCCATCGTGATTAACGCTGTCGTCTGCAGGGCGTCGCCACTTTCCTTGTCATTCCATGTTTCCCACAATGCGGCAAACGCGAAGGGCTCGCCGCTGGCGAGCGAAATGTAGTACGGCGTCTTGACGTCGCCATCACGATGCCACTCGTAATAGCCATCAGCGAGGACGAGGCAGCGACGGTGTTTGAATGCGGCACGGAAGGACGGCTTCTCCGCGACGGTCTCCGCACGGGCATTGATCATGCGATTGCCGATTGCAGGGTCTTTGGCCCAGAACGGCACAAGCCCCCAGCGCAACAAGACCAGCTCGCGCTGCCGCTCCTTGTTTTCCCTGATCGACGCAACATGCTGCGTAGGCGCGATGTTGTACCCGGGCTCGACCGCCAATGCTCCGTCAACGCCGAATAGCGCCGCCGTCGCTTCACTGGGTGAATAGAATGCGAATCGACCGCACATATCAGTCCCGGATGCCCACTCCACGCTTCATGAGTACGTAACTCGTACCAAACAATATAAAAACGAAACCGATCAGTATGGTGTACGCGTGCGCAATGCTGATATCGGAAACACCCAGGATTCCATAGCGAAATGCGTTGACCATGTAGAGGATCGGGTTCGCTTTTGATACGCCCTGCCAGAACTCGGGCAGGAGCGATATCGAGTAGAAAACGCCACCGAGATAGGTCAGTGGCGTCAACACGAAGGTCGGCACAATCGAAATATCATCGAATTTTTTCGCGAATATGGCGTTAATGAGTCCGGCCAGGGAGAAAACGATGGATGAAAGCAGGACCACTGACACCATGATCAGGGGATGCGCAACTTCGAGCTTCGTGAAAAAAAGCGCGACAATCGTGACCAGCGTACCGACAAGCAATCCGCGCAACACGCCTCCAGCGACATGACCCACAATAATCGCCGCATTCGACATTGGCGACACCAGCATCTCTTCGATATGACGACCGAATTTTGCGCCAAAGAACGATGACACGACGTTGCCATAGGAATTGGTAATAACCGACATCATGATCAGCCCCGGTGCAATGAACTGCATGTAATCGAAACCATTCATGGTGCCGATGCGCTGCCCGATCAGGTTGCCGAAAATAATGAAGTACAGTGTCATCGTTATCGCCGGCGGTACGATCGTCTGCACCCAGATTCGCAATACGCGAATCATTTCCTTGCGGATAATCGTGCGAACGGCCACGAGGTTCAGAGCGATATTCATTCCCTTTCCCCTGCGGCCTGCTTGCTATCAACCAGGCGCAGGAAAAGCTCCTCAAGTCGATTGGCCTTGTTGCGCATGCTCACAACCCGCAGCCCGTGCTTGTTGAGCTGCAGGAACAGGTCGTTGATGTCGTGCCCGGGACCTTTTTCGACTTCGAGCTCACCTTCATTCAGAAGCTTCGTCTCGAACCCTTCGAGGCGCGGTGCCGCACTTATTTCGCTGGACAAGGTCAGTACCAGGACCTCTTTCTGCAGCTTGCGCAATACCGTACTCATTTTCGCGTCTTCAATAATCCGGCCATCGTCGATGATGCCAATGTTCCGACAAAGAGACTCCGCCTCTTCGAGGTAATGCGTCGTAAGAATTATTGTCGTGCCGGCTGCGTTGATCTCCCGCAGGTAGTCCCACATCGATCGCCGGATCTCGATGTCGACGCCTGCCGTCGGCTCATCGAGGATCAGCAGTCGCGGTTCGTTTACCAGTGCCCGGGCGATCATCAGCCGCCGCTTCATGCCACCGGACAGGCTCCGTGCAACGTCGTCGCGCCGATCCCAGAGGCGCAACTCACGCAGGTATTTTTCGACACGCTGGCGTGCCAACTTGCCCCCGATCCCGTAGTAGCCCGCTTGATTTCTGACTATATTGCCGACCGTATCCCAGAGATTGAGATTGATTTCCTGCGGCACCAGGCCGAGACAGGATTTGGCCGATTCGAGGTCATCGTCGATGTTGTGACCGAAGATTTCGACTTCGCCTCCGCTCTTGTTAACGAGCGAACTGACGATACCGATAGCCGTCGTCTTTCCCGCGCCATTCGGGCCCAGCAGGGCATAGAAATCGCCTGCGGCGACATTCAGGTCGATGCCCTTCAGGGCGGTTTTGCCGTTGCGGTAGGTCTTTTGGAGGTTTCTTATTGTCAGGGCGTTCATGTGCCCGCGCATTGTAGCGCGAGGCTGTCAGATCATTACAGCTTCTTATCGAGGACGCGCATTACGCCGGGCATCTTGCATGCCGCCGCCGGCAGTCGCACATAGTGCCCGGCACCGCTGTGTGTCAGGAGCGTCTGCAATGCCGCAAGATGTGATGATCGACGGACATTTTTGTCTGCGCTGATACCATCGGTAAGCAGTCGCGTACTGATGCCAGGCATATCCTTGAGTCTGGATTGCATCAGGTCACCTCGCGCACCCACCCGGTTGAGTAAGCTAATCAACGGCAATGCAGTCATGCGCTCACACCATGCGATCGGCGCGCCGCTGACAATGCGAACGGCATACGGATTGCGGCGACCCAGTTGCCAGAGGAAGCTTAGTGCCGCTATCTGCAGGCTGCAGAGCTCGGGGCTCGAGAGCTCGCCAGGGTCCATCAGGTCACCCTGCCTGCCCTCGACCAGCGCATCCTCCCACCATTCCGGCTCAAGTTCCCGTAGCGAAAACAACAGGAACGGGGCGGCGGCCAACCGACCGCATTGCGGCCCTTTCAGGTCCAGGGTAGCCCGTATGAACGCGGTATTCAGTGCTGTCACGTTCGCGTAATCGTCCGGGCTGGGGCCCGGATAGTCCCCTGATTCGAGCATCTTGTTTCCTCCTGGCGCCTTTATGGGTCTTTTTTGGAATTACTATTGGTAGGCTTTTTCGACCATGTATGGATAATATACCCGTCTGATATACCATATATAGTCAATTTCTCCCACAAAGGATAAAAAATGAGGTTCACTGATGATCGCTATGCCGGCGAGCGCAGCCAGTTCGAACTGGCACTGCGCATGATTCGACACGAGGCCCGCACCCGGACCATCCGGGAATGCACCGGGCTTTCCGACGACCGCATCCGCAAGCTGTATTCAACCTATTTTCGCCACGGCGGCGGTAAGGACATCAAGCGTCGCCGCGGAAAATCGCCGCGACAGATTACTCGCTACGTCAAGAACTCCCGGAATCAGCTTCAGGCGACGACCCTGGTCGTACTGTTCTCAGCGGGCCTGCTCGTGCGTATCGACCCGGATGATGCCGTCCATCCCTGCTGGCCTCGTCCGGACGTGGAGTTCGGCCATCGTTTGTGTCGTGCCTACGAGACCTACCTGTTATTGCATGCCAATCCGCAGCTCAGTTTCGAGTGGGCCTGGAATCTGCTGCAGTGCATTTCGCACAACGATGAGCTGTACCTGGCCAGCTGCAAACTCTGCCACTCGATCTACGTACAGGACGCTTATGCCCTCGATCGCGGTACCTGCCCGGCCTGCGAGATAGTCAGTCACGTACATTAGTGAGGTACACTTCCAGCGTTTGTAATCCTGAAAAAACAAAAAGAGGAGATTGACCAAATGCTTAAGGAATTTAAAGACTTCGCGATGCGCGGCAACGTTGTGGACATGGCCGTCGGTATCATTATCGGTGCAGCTTTCGGCAAGATTGTTTCGTCGCTGGTGTCCGATGTCATCATGCCGCCGATCGGCGTTGTTATGGGCAGTGTCAGCTTCAGCGACCTGGCACTTACACTGGGTGAAAGCGGAGTAACACTCAACTACGGACTTTTCATTGATACGGTTATCAACTTCCTGATCGTCGCAATAGCGGTGTTCATGTTGATCAAGGGCATCAACACACTGAAAAGAAAAGAAGAAGAAAAGCCTGCCGAAGCACCCAAGCCATCGGCACAGGAAGTGCTGCTGACGGAAATTCGCGACCTGCTTGCCAAGCGATAGCCGACGCTTCGAGGTCCTAAGTGGAGAACCACAACGTCTTCGCCGGCGCTTTCGTCGATCGCAGCGGCGAAATGCGCAAGGACACCGAATGGCTGGAGAGAGCTCTGGGCCAGGCAGACACGCATTTCGTTCCGGTCTGGGGCGACAGGTGCCTGGTTGGCGGCGAGCCCCTGCGCCTTAAATTGCTGCCGCGACACCAGATCGAAAACTACCTCGACGAACACAACCTGGTATTTCTCGGCCTGTATCGCGGTAAACCTGCCTTCGCTGTTGCAATTGCCACGAGCGAATCTCCGCCGTATGCGGAGCTGGGCGAGTTCCAGGAGCTTCGCTACCTGGGTTCAGTGTTGCCGGCGGACGAGGCTAATCTCGCGGCACACGCCCGCGGTCTCGTCCTCTGGCACAACTCACAGCTGTTCTGCGGCAAGTGTGGTTCCTCTGCTCGACCCGATTCCGGCGGCAACTCAAGGCGCTGCGTCAATACCGACTGCAACCGCGAGATCTTTCCACGAGTCGATCCTGCCATCATCGTCCTGGTTGCCGACGGCGATCGCTGTCTGCTGGGCCGGCAGGCAGGCTGGCCGGAGGGGCGTTACTCCACGATAGCCGGTTTCGTCGAGCCCGGTGAAAGCCTCGAAGACGCAGTTCGGCGCGAGGTCTTCGAGGAAACCAACGTGCGAGTTGCCGGCGTTCGCTACCACAGCTCGCAACCCTGGCCTTTCCCCTCGTCGCTGATGCTTGGCTTCGTCGCACAGGCCGAGATCAATAATCGCCACGAGATCCGCCTGAACGACGGTGAACTGGAGGACGCACGATGGTTCACGCGCAAGGAGTTGCGCTCGGGATTCCCGAAACTTCCGTTTCGCATTTCAATCGCGCGCCGACTGGTCGACGGTTGGCTTGACGCCGACGAAGTTGGCTAGGCATGTGCCTGGTTATCATCGGCTGGCAGCAGCATCGTGAATACCCGCTGATCCTCGCGGGTAATCGCGACGAATTTCATGCGCGGCCAACCCAGGAAGCACATTGGTGGCCCGATCAAGCCGATATCGTCGGCGGGCGGGACCTGCAGGCGGCCGGTACCTGGCTTGCGTTGCGCCGCAACGGACGCTTCGCCACCGTCACCAATTTCCGCGATGCCGAGCCACCGTCGGCCAAGTTGCGCTCGCGCGGTCACCTGGTCAGCGATTTCCTGAAAAGTGCAGACAGTCCACTCGACTATCTCAGCCGTATTGACGGCGCCGCTTACGGTGGTTTCAACCTCCTTGTCGGCGAAGGCGATACTCTCGCCTGGCTTTCCAATCGCAGCGGTCCTCCAAGGGTACTTGCACCCGGCATCTACGGACTCAGTAACGCCCTGCTCGATTCGCCCTGGCACAAGGTCCTGAGGAGCAAGGCCGCTCTCCGGCAACTGATCGAGGAGGACAGGGTCAATGCGTCTGCCCTGATGCGCTTACTGGGCGACAGGGACAAAGCTCCAGCGAGTGAAATTGCCGACGAGCACCTTTCCTTTGCGACTGCGCATGCAATCAGCGCACCGTTTATTGTGCTACCGGACTACGGCACGAGAAGCTCGAGCGTCGTGCTGGGGGAGGTGTCCGGCGCGTGGCACTTTCAGGAACGAACCTTTGATGCAACAGGCAAGGCGAGCGGCGACGCCACTTTCACGTTAGCGCCAGCGCGTCAGGAATAAATTCCGGACAGCCAGCGACTGATATCCGCGATCTCCTCCGGACACACAGCATGCGCCATCGGGTACTCGTGCCAGTCCACGGAATAGCCCACTTCGATCAAGCGGTCGGCCGACGCTCGCCCCCATTCCATGCGCAGTACCGGATCGAAACGTCCATGTGCCATGAATATCGGCAGGTCCTTGCGGCCGACGGCGTTTTCAGCATCGTCAGGCAATGCCATATAGGTCGACAACGCCATGAGACCGGCGATGGCATGCCCGGTTTGCAGTGCGGTGTGGATGGCTACCGCACCACCCTGCGAGAAACCGGCAATCACGATTTTGCTCACCGGGATTCCACGTTCGACTTCGCGGGCAATCAGTCTTTCGAGCAAGACGCTGCTCTTCAGCAAGCCCTCCCTGTCCGCACGACCCGCAGAATCGAAACTGCGTATGTCGTACCAGGAGCGCATCGCCATGCCGCCATTGATCGTCACGGGTTGAACGGGCGCGTGGGGAAAGACGAACCGTAATTGCAGCCCGGCCGGCAGCCGGAGCTCCGGAACGATCGGCTCGAAGTCATGCCCGTCGGCACCAAGGCCATGCAGCCAGATCACACTGCCCTCGGGATTCTGCCCGGTAACAACTTCTACCGTATCGGGTGTCTGCATGCTGCGGCTCCGGCCTTCAATAAAGCCGCGCAGTGTAGCGCAGAAACTGCCGAAAAACGCCAAATCCGGGCTTGACCTTTTATGCGCATAATGCTCAAATTATGCGCATATTTATGCGAGACTTCCCGTGCCCAACACGAACCACGAACACCGTCGAGAGGCAATACGCCAACTTCTCCTCAAAGAACCTCTGCAGACGCAAGGCTCGATCGTGGCCAGGCTCGCCGCGCAGGGTCTGAAGGCCACGCAGTCCGCCGTCAGTCGTGACCTGCACGAACTGGGGGCCATCAGGACCAACAGGGGCTACGAATTAGCATCCGACAATGACGCTGGCGAAGAGGCGATCGAGGCGATCGCGAACCTCCTTCGCGGCATTCATCCCGCGGGCCCCAATCTTCTCGTCGTAAGGACAGCGATTGGGGCGGCGCAGCGGGTTGCCCTGGCATTTGATCGCTGCAACTGGCCCGAAGTCGTCGGCAACATCGGTGGCGACGACACGGTATTCATCGCGACCGAGTCCGGTATCGCGCAGAAAAACCTCATTACACGTATCGAGCATTCCGCTCATTTCAGGATTTAGATGGAGACCTCATGAGCAAGGACACCTCACCCATTATTCTCGCGTTTTCAGGCGGGCTCGATACCTCGTTCTGCGTGCCCTGGTTGAAGAAGACCTATGGCCGCGACGTGATAACGGCCTGCGTGGACACGGGCGGCATTGATGAGAAGGCAGCTGTCGCCCTGCGTGAGCGCGCCCTGGCCCTCGGTGCCATAGAGCACGTGCTGATCGATGCAAAGCAGGACTTCTTTGACCATGTGATTCGCTTCCTGATTGCCGGCAATGTGTTACGCGGCCAGGCATACCCGTTGTGCGTCGGTGCCGAGCGTGGGCTGCAGGCCGAGCGACTGGCCGAAATTGCACTCGAGCGCGGCGCAACCACCGTCGCGCACGGCTGCACAGCCGCCGGCAATGACCAGGTCCGCTTCGAAGTAGCACTGCGAACGCTTAATCCCGGTCTGGAGATCCTGGCGCCGGTACGGGACAACAACTGGGTGCGCAAGGAGCAACTCGCCTATCTCGAGAAGCTGGGATTGCCTTTGCCCGCACAGGGCTCCGCCTATTCAATCAACCGTGGCCTCTGGGGTATTACGATTGGTGGCAAGGAAACCCTGACATCGGAAGGCTCCATTCCCGAGTCCGCCTGGGTGTTGTCGTCGAACGCCTTTTCGGCGCCGCAGGAACCCTCGAGCCATACCCTGGCATTTGCAGCCGGCGTGCCGGTTGCCCTGGATGGCGATGCGCTGTCACCCGTAAAGCTCATCGAAAAACTTGAGCAGCTTGCCGGCGGTTATGGCATCGGCCGGGGCATTCATCTTGGCGACACGATACTCGGCACCAAAGGTCGCGTGGCTTACGAAGCACCCGCTGCCATCACACTCATTACCGCGCACCGTGAGCTTGAGAAGCTCGTTTTGAGCGGCCAGCAGATTCGTATCAAGGACAGCGTGTCCGCCGCCTACGGCGATTTTGTGCATGAAGGCAAGCAACTCGATCTCGCCTGTGACGACATCGAAGCCCTGCTTGTGTCATCGCAACGGCGCGTCACGGGCACGGTCCGGTTCGCGCTGCGCCCGGGCCAGCTGTTTATCGAAGGCACGTCGTCGCCGCACTCATTGCTGGCCGCGACCAAGGGAATCTATGGTGAGTCCGCAGGCGAATGGACGGCGAGCGATGCACTCGGCTATGCGCGCATATTGTCCTTGCCGGGTTCCCTGCAAACCCGCGCCGCGAGGTCTTCGACATGAAACCCGTTGTCGTCGACAAAGTCGCATCCATCGCACAGCACAATCATCTGACGTCGGAAGTCCGGCTCTCCGAAGACATTCCGTGCGAAGAAGGCGTGCTGATTGCTGTCCGCGTGTTGAACAACAAGTCGCGCTATAACCAGCTTGAGCTGACGTCCGGACGCATGGCAACCGTCACGATGGGCGACATCGTTGTTGGCGCACTCGGACATCGCAACGCCTTGCGCGGCTACTCCGGACATCTGCCAAGCAAGCTCGCGGTTGGTGACCACGTGAATCTTCTGAATATTGGCGGCGTGATCGGGATCTGCGATTCCGCGAACCCCGCAGTCGGCGAGCCATTCGAATGTGAAGTTCTCGGCACGGTCCTGGAGTTTCCGTATCTGGGTGAACGCATCGGCGTTCCTGCGCGCTCAGGCTCATCGAAACTGGACGCAAATGCGACACTGGCAACCGGCGACGTCCCGGTGATTGCTCTCGCAGGCACCTGCATGGACTCTGGCAAGACCGCTGCTGCCTGCGCCATCGTTGGTCGCCTGCGGCACCTGGGACTCAAGGTCTCGGCCTGCAAGGCTACCGGTGTTGCACTGCGGCGCGACGTGCTGGCCATGGAAGATGCCGGCGCGACCGACACCATGATTTTTTCAGACCTCGGCATCGTCACAACCACTGCAAAAAACGGCCCGGCGCTCACGCGTGCCCTGCTCACGCAACTCGCCAGCAAAAAGCCCGATGTCATCGTGCTCGAGCTCGGTGACGGATTGCTGGGGTCCTACGGCGTCGCCGCCATTCTCGCCGACCAGCAAATTCGCAGCGCGTTAACGGCTGTCGTGTTGTGCGCCAACGATCCTGTTTCCGCGTGGGGAGGTGCGAAAATATTGCGTGACGAGTACGGTATCGAACCCGCCGTCGTAACCGGCCCCGCAACCGACAACGATGTCGGCGTGCAGCAGATCGCGGAGCGCCTGTCTTTGCAGGGCATCAACGCATTGTCTAACGGTGTCGCTCTCGGTGACAAAGTTGCCGGCCTGCTGCAAAAGGCAGCCAAATGAGTTCGCCCGTTCAAGCTGTGGTACTGGGCGCCAGCGGCTACGTTGGCGGCGAGTTGCTGCGCCTCATTGCGAGTCACCCAAACTTCAGGCTGGCCGCAGCCGTTTCCGACAGTGCCGCCGGTCAGCCCATTGCTGAAACCTTCGGCCACCTGTCACAGGTGCTGTCCGGAGCCAGTTTCGTCGCGCGCGATGAATGGCTGGAAACGATCGCCGACGGCAGTGACGTCGCCTTGTTCTCGGCAGCGCCGCACGGTGCATCTGCCGAGCATATCGCGACAGCGTTGCGAGCCGCCGATCAAAAACAACTCACCATACGCGTGGTCGACTCTTCGGCCGACTTTCGATATACCGACCTTGCTGCCTGGAAATCAATCTATGGCGAAGAGCATGGCGCGCCGCAACTGCTCAGCCAGTTCACCTGTGCAGTGCCCGAACACGCCGACAAAATCTCGACACCGCACGTCGGACATCCGGGATGTTTCGCGACGGCTTGCCTGCTCGCCGCCGTGCCACTCATGCAGTCAGGTCTGACTGAGGCCGAGATATTTGTTTCAGGCGTCACGGGAAGCACGGGCTCTGGCCGCAGCCCGCAGGCCGGTACACATCACCCTGAACGCAACAGCAACCTGTATGCCTACAAACCGCTCGCACATCGCCACTCCCCCGAGATGGCCGGACTCGCAATGGCTGCAAGCGGCCGCAAGACGGCCGTGCATTTCGTGCCGCACTCGGGACCGTTCGCGCGCGGCATACACATAACGCTGCAGGCCAGGTTGAAAACGGCGGCGAGCGAGGAGCAGCTAAGGGATGTTTACGTGAAGGCCTATGCCAGCGCACCGTTTGTTGAGATCGTCGCCGGCACACCCAAACTCAAGAACGTCGTCGCCAGCAATATGTGTCACATCGGCGTAGCGACGGACGGAGAGACGGTCGTCGTCATGAGCGTCATAGACAACCTTGTGAAAGGCGCCGCTGGTGGCGCTGTGCAGTGGATGAACCGGCTTTGGGGTCTGCCTGAAACTGCGGGTCTCATGGCTCCTGCGCCAGGGTGGACATGATGTCGGTAATGAATGAGCCGATGAATCCGGCCGATCCGAGAATCCGCGAGGCCGGCGTCACGATTCCCGTTTACGGACAGTTACCGTTTGTGCCGGAACGCGCGAGCGGCTGCGATATTTTCACCAGGGACGGCCGGCGCATACTCGACCTCTACGGCGGCCATGCCGTTGCCGCATTGGGCTACGGCCACCCGCGGCTCGTGAAAGCCATAACCAACCAGACCCGGAAGCTGCTGTTCCAGAGCAATGCGGTGGCTCTCGACGTACGTGCGGACGCAGCGGAGAAACTTGTAGAAGTGGCGCCCAAGGGTCTGCAGCGCGTGTTCTTCGTAAACTCAGGCGCGGAAGCGAATGAAAACGCCTTACGTATGGCTTGCAGGACGACCGGGCGAAAAAAGGTTCTCGCGATAACGGGAAGCTTTCACGGCCGGACGGCTGCCGCGGCCGCGGTAACCTGGAATTCGGAGCGCTGGTACGGTTTTCCAGCGAAACCCTTCGAGGTCGACTTCATCCCGCGTGACGATGTCGGCGCCGCCAATTCCATGATTGGCAGTGACATCGCGGCTGTCATTTTCGAACCGGTACAGGGCGTCGCTGGCGCGTATGACTTATCACCGAAGTTTGTAAGCGCATTGCGAACTGCGACAAGCAAACACGGTGCCTTGCTGATCGCCGACGAAGTGCAGTCGGGTATGGGTCGTTGCGGGCAGTTTTTCGCGGTCCAGGCACTTGGCATCGCGCCCGATATCCTCACCAGCGCAAAGGCCCTCGGTGGTGGCATCCCGTGCGGCGCCGTTTTGTGCGGTCACGCGATCGCCGCGAATTTCGGCGCGGGCGATCTTGGCACGACTTTCGGCGGCGGCCCCATTGCCGCGGCTGCAATTGCGGCAACCATTGACGCAATACGCGACGAGAATCTGTTGCAGAATGTGCGCAATTCGGAAATCGCGATACGCGACAAGTGCGTTGTCGGACCCGTCAGGAAAATACAGGGCATGGGCCTGTTACTTGGACTCGTCTGCGACCGACCGGCCATTGAAGTGCGAGATGCACTGCTCGAACACGACATCCTGACCGGCACCAGCGGCAATCCGGAAGTACTGCGCATACTCGCGCCGCTCGTACTCGAATCCCAACATATAGATCAACTTGCATTGGCACTTCGTGACATTGCGCCCGCTACTGACTGAAGGACTGATTAATGAAAGCGTTTAACGATCTCGCGGACTTTTCCAATGAAGAGGTGCAGGCACTGGTTGAGCTGGCCAGCCGCCTCGACACACATCCGGAGCCTGAGGCTCTCAAGGGAAAGGTGCTTGCATTGCTATTCCTGAGCCCGTCGTTGCGGACGCTAGCCTCGTTCC
>Ga0224500_10001955_pt1 | contig 11589 bp, 9 predicted proteins | sample SF_Oct11_sed_USG_FD_168126 | JGI IMG/M metagenome (GOLD analysis project Ga0224500, IMG submission 168126) | Sediment microbial communities from San Francisco Bay, California, United States - SF_Oct11_sed_USGS_4_1 | ecosystem: Environmental > Aquatic > Marine > Sediment | place: USA: California... | reverse complement strand
CTTGCGCGTCAGGTAGGAGCCGGCATACACCACATCGAAGTTGCTGAACTTCCCTTCGACGGTGAGCGCCGCCTGGGCCCAGCGGTCGGTGGTGGCTTCCTTGTGGTAGCGCGTGAGGGCGAGATCGGTGGTCGGCCGGTAGCCGAAGCTGCCGTTGACGGTCTGATCCTGTCCCATTACGCCTGCGGTGACCGACCAGCTGTCGTTCAGGTCGATCTTCAGCGCCGCCCGGCCGCCAGTCGTGTCGCTGTCGTTGTAGTTCTTCTTGACTCGATCGGCGTTGTTGATGGTGATGCCCGAGGTCGGGTAGGTCAGCTCGCCGTAAACGTTGTCGATGTAGCCGGCGTCATGCCGCGTCCAGCCGACCAGGCGAATGGCGGCATTGTCGGATAGCGGCAGGTTCACGAAGCCCTCGGCGAGGTAGCCGTTGCCACCCTTGGAAATGGCGTTCGCCTGCAGGTCATAGCCGGCGGCGAAGCCGGCCGGGTCCGGCTTGTTGGTAATGATTCGGATCGTGCCGGCCTGGGAGCTGGCGCCATAAAGCGTTCCCTGCGGGCCGGCGAGCACCTCGACGCGCTGGATGTCGTAGATGTGAACGTCCAGGGCGCCGTTGATGGTCGTGACGGGCTGCTCGTCGAGGTAGGTGCCGACGCTCGGCTGGGAGCCCGAATGATTGCCGTCGCCGCCGCTGGCGACGCCGCGCATGTAGGCGCGGGTGAATCCCGGTCCGCCACTCTGTCCGCCGTTCTGGTAGGACAGGCTGGGCAGGAACATGGCGTAGTCGGCGAAACTGGCCACGTGCAACTCTTCGAGCTTGGCGGTTCCCAGGGCCTGGATGCTGAGCGGCACGTCCTGAAGGCTCTCGGTGCGCTTCTGTGCCGTGACGACGATTTCCTCGAGCTGGTTGGGCCCGGCGCCCTCCTGTGCGTAGGCCGGGGCCATGGCCATGAGCAGCGAGGAGGCCAGTGGCAGGCTCGTCATGGCGGCTCGCTGTCGCATCAGTTTGCGCTTGCGGGATCGTTGCATGGTCTGAACCTCCGGGGCTTCTGGGTTATGACTCAGGTGTCGGGCCGCGGGCCGAATTCGGCCGGTGGCCTCGGATAGGTGTCGAGGATCGGGCCCAGCGCTGCCTTCAACGGGCCTAGCCATGGTTCGAAATGCCGCCAGTGGTCCACGCCCTCGCGGAAGATCGGCTGGCGCACCTGCTCGGAGCTCGCCGTGCGTACCGGCCGCTCATTCTCGTGAAACCGCAGGCAGGCGTCCTCGAAGGGCAGGCCACAGTAGTCGAGCAGCCGGCGTATCTCCGCTTCCGGGTCCTCGACCAGCTGTTCGTAGATGACGCGGTGGATGCGGCCCGGAAGCACCGTATCGAAGTGCGTCATCAGTTCGACGTAGTCATGGTAGTAGCGGCCGATATCGTCGAGCCCGTAGGTGAAGCGCTGGCCGCGCGCGAAGTGCTGCTTGAAGTTGGAGAAGCAACAGCCCAGCGGGTGCCTGCGAGCGTCGATGATCCGCGCGTTCGGCAGCATCAGGTGTATGAGCCCGACGTGGGCGAAGTTGTTCGGCATCTTGTCGATGAACATCGGCCGGCCGGTCTTGCGCTGGATCCGCGTGGAGGCCAGGTAGCGCTCGCCGAGCGCCCGGAATTCTCCGGGCTCGAGGCCGGCGAGGATCTCGGGATACTTCAGACCGCCCGCCTGGGTCCCGCGCTCGGTCAGATCCCGCACGATGGAGATCACATCCGGCAGTTCCATCGTGCCCTCGACCGCGGAATGACTGGACAGGATCTGTTCCAGCAGCGTGGAGCCTGATCGTGGCAGGCCGACGATGAAGATCGGGTCCGGCGCGGGGCTGCCGCAACCGGACCGGGCGGCGAAGAATTCCGGCGTGAGCAGGGCCTTCGAGCGTCGCACGTGCGAGGTGACCTCCGACGCGTCGTAGCGGACGTTCACGCAGCGCAGGCGATTGCCCTCCGCATAGTGGGCGAACGAGCCCGCGTAATCGCCGGCATCTTCGAGCGCCCTGCCGAGCGTGAACTCGAAGTGCAGCCGATCCTCGTCGGACAGGTCGGCGCGGCCGAGTTGCTGGCGCATCACGTCGATCTCGTCGGCGGAGAAGGCGAAGGTCTTGAGATTGGCAAGGCTCCACCAGGCCTCGCCGAGTTCCGGGCGGAGCTCGATGCTCTTGCGATAGGCGTCGATGCTGTCCGCCTGGCGCCCGGCGGCCTTGAGCGTATGGCCGTAGCTCATCCAGGTTTTCGGCTGTTGCGGATACTCGGCCAGCACGCTCGCGTAAACCTCGATGGCGCGGTCGAACTCGCCGATTCTCCCGAGAAGCACGGCCTGCATGTTGCGAAAGCCCGGATTGCGAGGTTCCACCGCCAGCGCAAGGTTGATCTCGTCCAGGGCCTCGGCGTGTCGCATCTGCCGGTGCAGAGCGATGGCGTGGTTGTAGCGGGCGACGGTGAAGTTTGGCGCGAGCTCGAGGCAGCGTGCCAGCAGGTTGCCGGCGTCGACGTTTTCGCCGAGCCGCAGCGCGACCTCCGCCAGCATGCGGATGGCGGCGACGTCGGTCGGATCCTCCTGTAATTGCCGTCGCAGCAGGGCTTCGGCTTGTGGGATGCGATTCTCGGCCAGGGCCGCCCCCGCTTCGAGCAGGCGCGGATCACGGGTCGAGAGCTGGACACGCTGCGTACAGACGGCATCGGCTCCGGCGTCGTCGCCGAGCGCCCGCAACGCGCAGGCAAGCGAGTGCCAGGCGCCGGGCAGGGCCGGCTGCAGCTCGACGGCGCGGCGCAGTGGGGCGACGGCGTTTGCGTGGCGCCCCGCGGCGGCAAGTGACTGGCCGAGCTCGTAGTGCGCGGCCGCCCAGCCCGGTTGGGAGCGGACAAGCGGTTCGAGAGCCTCCAGGGAACCGGCCAAGTCGCCGGTGAAGCGCCTCGCGATGCCGAGGAAGAACGTCGCCAGGGGATGGTCGGGGACAGCGGCGAGGATCTCGGCAGCTTGTTCGGCAGCGCGCGCGGGGTCTGAGGCGAGCAGGCTCTCGGCATGCGCCAGGGCGACTTCAAGCGTACCGACAGGATCGGGTGCACCGCTCATTGCAAAGAAAAGTCCCGACGATTCCCGCGGAGATCTTAACGGTCAACCGGCCGATAGGGAAAAAACTTTAGTCGCTGCCGGGAGCGCCGGTTACCCCGCCGGTTCCTGCAGGCGCATGCCGCGCAGCCGCAAGCGGTGCCATGCATACAGCGGAATTCCCGCCGAAACCAGCGCGAGCGCCCACAGGAAAGCCTCTATGCCGACCCCGACGAAGGCAAACACCGAATACACGGCGCCGGCGGCGCCGGCAAGCCACGCGCCGGCGGGCAACGTACCCGGCTGCCGCCGCCACAGGACCAGGAGTGCGCCGGCGCACAGCAGGTACAGGGGGAGGTTGGCGGCGGTCACCACGACGCTGAGGAACGTGAAGCCATCAACCAGCGACCTGCTGTAGTTCATCAGCGTCACGCCGGTCGCGAGCAATCCGGTAAAGACCAGGGCCGCCGCGGGCGCGCCGCGGCCGTTGTTCCGCCCCAGCGCACCGGGCAGCAGGCCGCGGGCTCCGAACGTGCGGGTGATTTCGCCGACCAACAGCGTCCAGCCGTTCAGGCAGCCCAGGCCGCTGATGACGACGAACAGGGCCAGCCAGCGGCCGCTGCCGGCCCCGGCCAGGCGGCTCAGCACCTCGATGAAGGGCGCGCTGGACTGTGAGAGCGTCGCCTGGGGCACGAGCAGCAGGGCGATGGCGGTGACCGCCAGGTAGAAGCCGGCCGTGACCAGGGTGCCGAAGAGGGTAGCGCGCGGAATGGTGCGCTCGGGGTCCCGGACCCGGCCGGCTGGAACCGCGGCAGACTCGAATCCCAGCATCGCGAACAATGCGATGCTGGAGGCGCCCAGCGTTGCCGACAGCGAGATCGGCGTCGTGGGCAGGTTGGCGGCATACGCGGTGGGCTCGGTGAGCAGCAGCCAGAGACCCAGCACCATCACCAGGACGAGCGGAACGATTTTCAGTAGCGTTGTGGCGACCTGGACGCCGCCACCGGTCCTGACACCGAGCAGGTTGACGCCGACAAAGAGCCACAACAGGGCTGTCGCGATCGCGGCGGGCGGAAAGTCGGCGAGCGGCGGGAAGACCACCGCCGCGTATCCCGTGACGCCGACCGCAAGCGCCGCGTTGGTCACCCACACCGACACCCAGTAGCACCACAGCGCCGCAAAGGCCGAGCCCTCGCCGAGCGTTTCGCGCATGTAGCCCAGCGGGCCGTCAGCATGCGGCAGGCGCCGGGCCAGCATCGCGAACACCAGCGCCAGCGCGCCGCAGCCGGCGACAGTCAATGCCCAGGCAATAAACGCGTTGAAGCCGTAAGGCGCCAGCGACGCCGGTTGCATGAAGATGCCCATGCCGATGACATTACCGACCACCAGCGCCGTGGCCATCCAGGGGCCAAGCTCGCGCCCCGCGGCCGCCGTGTCGCTCAAGCGGGCGTCACCGAAGGTCGCGCGTAGGCTTCTCGCAGGAGGTTCTGGAAGTGCCAAAGGCCGCTTTCACGCCGCGGGCACAGGCGGCCAGGCTCGTAGTGACCGGAGCCGAGGCCCCGCTGGACCGCTTCGCAGATGGCGATGTCTTCCTGCTGGATCTCATCGCTGAACTCCCGGTCCCGGGCGATGCGCGCCCGCGCCGCGGAATCGACCGCATAGTAATAGTCGAAGGCCACGCGGCAGCGGTCGGGCCCGGCCGGCAGGATGCGGTTGACCTGCAGCCGACCGGGCATGATGTTGAGCATGACGTTCGGGTAGACGAAGTAGTAGAAGGCTTCGCCCTCGCCGTAGATGCCGTCGTTCGCCCGAAGCGGTGAATGCTGCAGCGAATGCCACGGGGACAATTCCGTGCGGTACACGCGGTAGTCGAGCACCTTGCTGAGACCGGGGTGGACGTAGGGCAGGTGATAGCCCTCCAGGAAGTTGTCGACGTACACCTTCCAGTTGCAGGCGATGTCATACGATTCGCTGCGCACGAATTCCATTGCGGCCAGGTCGATGGGCGTGATGCGCGCGGCGATGCCGCCGTAGACAACCTCGAGCGGCGGCGTCTGCTGGTCGAGCGCGACGAAAACCAGGCCCTGCCAGCTGGCGACCCTGAACTGCGGCAGGCGGACGCCCTCGGTGGTAAAGCCGTCGGCGCCGGCCATTTCCGGCGCGTGGCGCAGGCGGCCTTCCAGGTCGTAGGTCCAGCCGTGATACTTGCAGTGCAGCGCCCGCGCGCCCCTGCCGTCACATAGCGCCAGCGGCCCGGCCCGGTGTCTGCAGACGTTGGCAAACGCCCGCAGTGCGCCGTCGGCACCGCGGACAATGAGGATCGGTGTCCTGCCAATTTCGGCCACGACATGATCGCCGGCGGCGCTCAGGCGGTGCTCATGCGCAAGCAATTGCCAGCTGCGGGCGAAGACCAGAGCGAAGTCGCGCTCCAGCATCTCTGCACCCAGGTAATGCCGGGGCGGCAGTGCGCGGGCCTTGGCGAGTTCCTCGGGCGAAGAATCGCTCGGCATAGTCAGAGCAGCCAGCCGCCGAGCCACCATGCTGCCGCCGCCAGCAGCGCAGACGCCGGTATCGTGATGATCCAGGCGACCACGATGTTGCCCGCGACGCCCCAGCGAACCGCACGGGTACGCTGTGCGCTGCCGACACCGATGATCGAGCCGGTGATGGTGTGCGTGGTCGAGACCGGAATACCCAGGCCGCTGGCCAGGAACAGCGACATTGCGCCGCCGGTCTCGGCGGCGAAGCCGCCAACGGGCTTCAGCTTGGTGATGCGCTGCCCCATGGTCTTGACGATGCGCCAGCCGCCGAAAAGGGTGCCCAGTGCCATCGCCGAAAAGCAGCAGATGATGACCCAGCCGGGCAGATGGTCGCGACCCGTGACCCCCGCGGAGATCAGCAGCAGCCAGATGATGCCCATGGTCTTCTGCGCGTCATTGCTGCCGTGGCCGACGCTGTACAGGGCCGAGGACACCAGCTGCAATCGCCGGAACCAGCGGTCCGTCATGCGCTGCGAGCGACGCCGGCACAGCCATGAGACGCTGATGATGATCAACCCCGACAGCAGCATCCCGAGCAGCGGTGCGACCAGGATGAAGGCGGAGGTCTTGATGATGCCAGGCGCAAGCAGCGGCGCGGTGCCGGCCTTGGCAATCGTCGCGCCGATCATGCCGCCGATCAGCGCGTGGGAAGAACTCGACGGCAGGCCGTAATACCAGGTGATGATGTTCCAGGTGATGGCGCCGATCAGGGCGCCGAAGATGAGCTGGTTATCGACGGCATCGGGACTCACGATGCCCTTGCCCACTGTCGCCGCAACCTTCATCTCGAACAGCGCGATGGCGACGAAATTGAAGAAGGCCGCCCAGGCCACGGCCTGGTAGGGCTTGAGCACCCCGGTCGACACGATCGTCGCGATCGAGTTGGCGGCATCGTGGAAGCCGTTCATGAAGTCGAACACGAGCGCGATGGCGATCAGCGCCATGAGGGTCAAGGTGATGCTTGACGCGTCCACGGTCAGCCGTTCTCGAGCACGACGCCTTCGATCACCTTGCCGACGACGTGGCACTTGTCGGTCGTCGTTTCGAGCAGCTCGTAAACCGCCTTCAGCTTCACCAGCTCACGGACATCGGCCTCTTTGCGGAACAGCCCCGAGATGGCATCGCGCATCACCCGGTCGGCGTCACTTTCCAGCGCGTCGATCTCCAGGCAGACCTTGAGGATCTCCGGGCCGTTGTCCATGGACGACAACAGGCCGACCGCGACCTGGACCCGCCCCGCGCAGAGGTCGACCAGGTTGGCGAGGTGCGCGGCCTCTGGCGTGACGTGGTGGACGTCGTAGAGGATCATGGACTCGGCGGTGTCCTGGATCAGGTCCAGGATGTCGTCCATGCGCGAGATCAGCTTGTTGATCTGGTCGCGGTCGAAGGGGGTGACAAAGGTGCTGTGCATCAGCGAGACCGTCTCGCGCGTGACGTCGTCGGCGGCATGCTCGATGGACTGGATCTTCTTGACCCATGCCTCGCGCTGGCCGTTGTCGCCGTAGGCCTCCAGCATCTCGATCAGCGCCTTGCTGCCTTCGACGACCAGGCTGGCGTGACGATTGAACAAGGTGAAGAAATACCGCTCGCGCGGCATGAGAACGGACAGCAGTTTCATGCGGGCGGTTCCCGTCTTTTAGTTTGAGGCACCGCGATTGTGGTCCCTGTGGCGCCGGAGGGAAACCCCCCCGGCAAATACTCATGGCCCGGCGGCTGGCGGTGCCCGGACGGGGCGCCGGGCTCAGCGATTCACGGCATCCGGCGCGGGTTGCTCCGCGAGCCAGGCCCCAGCCAGCTCATAGGCCAGCGCGAGCACGACCGGGCCGATGAACAGTCCGAGTATTCCGGAGCTGAGCATGCCACCGATGGCACCGACCAGGATGACGAGCATCGGCACGCTGACGCCGCGGCCGAGCAGCGCGGGCTTGAGGAAGCCGTCGCTGATGCTGACGACGACGCTCCAGACGGTGAACAGCACGGCCGGCACCGTGCCGACCGAGGCAAAGGCCCAGATCATCATCGGTCCCAGCACCAGCAGGGGAGGAAGCTGGACGATGGCCAGGATCAACACCAGCAAGGCCCAGAGGCCGGCGCCGGGGACCCCCACCGCGAAGATGCCGATGCCAGCCAGGACGCCCTGGATGGCGGCGACGCCGATCACGCCCTTGAACACGCTGCGGATCGTTGCGGCAGACAGGGCCAGGAACGACGCGCCGCGCGGCCCGGCGATGCGTTTTACCAGGCCGTTCAGGACGGGCGTCATCTTTTCTGTATTGACCAGCAGGGCTGCGGCGATCAAGGCACCGGCGCCGAATTGCAGCAAGGCCAGCCCGCCGCGGCCCAGCGCGCCGAGCGCGGCGCTGCCGAGGGCCTTCAGTTGCGGACCCAGCTTGTCCAGCACGGCTTCGGCGTTCGTGGCCAGTCCGTCGAGCAAGCGATGCAGCATGTCGCCCACGATGGGCCAGGACGCCAGCGCGTCGTCCGGCCGGGGGATGCTGAAGGTCCCCGCGTCCAGCGAGGCCGACACCACCTTGGCGCCGCTGACGACCGAGACGGAAAAGATGGCGACGGGCACGACCAGCACCGACAGGAGCAGTACCGCCACCAGGCCGGCTGCCACGGCGCTCCGGCCGCCGAGCGCGCCTGCCAGCCGCGAATGCAACGGCTGGCAGGCGATGGCCAGGATGACCGCCCAGACGAGCATGTCGAGGAACGGGGCGATGATCCGGTAACACCAGACAGCCAGGACGGCCACCAGCACCAGGCGAACGATGGTTTCGACCAGGACGCTGAAGGACTCCCGTGGAAAAGGCCTTGGCACGTTCATGTCTGGCTCCCTCTCGAGGCCCTGGTGGGACGGGGCCGGAACGCGGCCCCTGTGGCTGATGACTGCAAGCCCATATCATGCTCGATCTGAAGTTAATTGAGTCGTTATCCGATCTTCCGCGTATGCTGTCGGCGGGCCGCCGGCCCGTTCCAAAAGGGTCGACATGGACCTGGACAAGGTCGTCAAGGCCGCCCGTCAACTCGCCGTACCTTACCGGGTCACGGGCAAGGGCAAGTTCTTCCTGCACGTGTCGCGCGAGGAGCAGAAGCGCCGCTTCATGGATCGCATCGAGAAGCCGGAGAAGAACTGGAAGTTCTCGGCGGCGGATGTGCGCGATCGGGCCCACTGGAACGACTACATGGCCGCCTACGAGGATGCATTCCGCGAAACCGCGACGCCCGAGAGCCCCTGGTACGTGGTGCCCGCCGACAACAAGTGGTTCACGCGGGTCGTGGTCGCCGCGGCGGTCATCGACGCGCTCGCTTCGCTCGACCCGCACTATCCCAAGCTTGGCCCGGCCAAGCTCAAGGAGCTGGCGGCGGCCCGCAAGGCGCTGATGGCAGAGAGGACATGAACCCGGCGCGCCGGAGAGCAAGACCATGGGTGTTCTGAGATCCGAGACCCTATCCCGTTACCTGGACCCGGGCAGCAGCCTGGGCGAGATCCTGTTCGGGCTGATCATGACGCTGACGTTCACGCTGGGCGCCGGCATCATCATCGAGGAGGAGGGTCGCGAAGGCGTCCGCATGCTGCTGCTCGCCACCGTCGGCTGCAACATTGCCTGGGGCATCATCGATGGCGCCTTGTATATCGTCGGGCAGGTCTTCGAGCGCGGGCGGTTGCTGCGGCTCGGGCGAGGCATTCGCCACACGCCGGACGCCGGAGCGGCGCGCCAACTGGTCGCAGCCGAGCTCGACGACATGCTCGAGCCGGTTACCCGGAAGGACGACCGTTCGGCGTTCTATTCGCACATCGTGGAACAGATTCGCAGCCAGCCGGCGTCGCGGCGGGGCCACGTCACCCGAGACGACCTGCTTGGCGCGCTCGTGTGCTTCTGGCTGGTGTTCTTCGCCAGCATCCCGGCGGCCGCCCCATTCCTGTTCTTCGACGACCCGTGGATCGCGTTGCGCGTCTCGAACGGTGTGCTGCTGTTCCTGCTGTTCTTTGCGGGCTACAGCTGGGCGAAATACACCGTCGCCAATCCATGGATTGCCGGCATCAGCTTCCTGGTAGGTGGACTGGCGATGGTCGGCATCGCGATCGCACTGGGCGGCTGACGGGCCGGCCGGGGCACGAAAGGGGTCAGCCCTGGTTCTTGTCGAAGCCGCCGCCGAGGGCGAGGTAGAGGTTCACGCGCTGGGACAGGCGGTCGGCCTGCACACTGAGCAGGGAACTGCGCGTGCTATAGACGGCAAGTTGCTGCTGGGTGACGCTGCGTAGATCGGTGCTGCCGACCCGGTAGCGGATGTTCTCGAGCTCGAGCGCACGTTCGCCGTCACGGACCCGGGATTCGAGGATGGACTGCCGCTCAACGGCTGCCTGCTCGGCAGCGAGCGCCCTTTCCACCTCGCCAAAGGCCTTCAGCCCGACGCTCGCGTATTGTGCGACCGCGGCCTTCTGCTCGGCGGTCTTCAGCTCGACCTGCGCGGCGAGCGCGCCGCCGGCGTAGAGCGGCATGACCAGGCCGACGCCGAGGCCCCAGATCGGGTTGCTCACGTCCTGCAGCACCAACAGGTCGCTTTCCAGGTAAGAGGCGCTGGCGGAGAGCGAGATTCGCGGCAGGCGTGCCGCCCTGGCCTGCTCCGTGCCGCTGAACGCGGCGGCTACGCGGCGCTCGGCCGCGATGACGTCCGGTCTGCGCTCGAGCAGTTCCGAGGGAACGCCAGCGGGGGCCGTCGCCGCAACCGCCGGCAGCGACAAGGCGGCCTCCAGATCGGCGGCGGGGTAGCGACCGAGCAGCAGCTCGAGGCTGCGCAGGGCCTGTTCCTTGCCCAGGTCGAGTTTGCGCAGCGCATCGCGGAAACTCTCGACGTTGCTGCGGGCGAGGGTGACCTCGAGCTCGCTGCCGATGCCGACGCGCTGGCGGTCGCTGGCCAGCGACAGCAATTGCTGTGATCCGGCCAGGGCATCGGCCGCCAGCTGGCGCTGCATCGCGGCTTCGCTGGCGGTGAGCCAGCCCTGCACGACGAGCGCCGCGATCGACTGCCGTGCGGAGGCGTAGTCCGCACTGGTCGAGGCGTACTGGTCCTCGGCGGCGCGGCGCCCATAACGGACGCGACCCCACAGGTCCAGCTCCCAGGACGCAGAAAGGATCGCCGCGTTCAACGGCTCGCTGCCGCTGCCGTTAGGGGTGCTGGTCCTGCCGAGAAAGTCGACGGCGGGATAGATGCTGCCACCGGCGATGCGGACATAGGCGGCCGCCTGTTCCACGACAGCCGCGGCTGCGCGCAGGTCGGTGTTGTGGGCGATCGCTTCCGCCACCAGCGCGTTCAGGCGCTCATCGCCGAAGGACCCGACCCAGCCGTCCTCGACGGCACCCGCGGTCGCGCCTGCAGCAGCCCAGGCGGAAGGCGGGACGACCTCGCCGTAAGCCTGGCGGTTCAGCTCGTCGCCCGAGGGCGGCGCCTTCAGTGCGCAGCCGGCGGCCAGCACGGCCAGCACGGCGGCTGACAGGACCGGCAGGGGGCTGGCGATGCCGGGACGGCGCATCAGTGCAACTTCAGGATCAGGTAGTTGAGCTTCGAGCTGATGCGCAGGAATACCTTGCGCAGGATATGGATGGCCTTGCCGCTGTCGGTATAGATTGCACCATTGCCGATGGCGCCGGCCGCGAGAAACGCGTCACGGTACTTCTCGTCGACGTTGAGCTTGACGGCGAACCGTCCGGGCGGAATCGGCGCCGCGCCGGTCTGTGGGACCGTTCCGGACATCGACACCTGCCCCTGGCTCTGGGCCCAGATGACCGAGTCCACGCTGGCCTTGATGATCTGGCCTGGCAGCGTTGGCAGGGCGATCTCCGCCTCGTTGCCGGGCGCCACCTTGTACAGCTCGTTCTGGCCGAACAGCGCGATGACCTGGTACTCGTCCTCGACGAAGGTCATGGCGACGAACGCCGGCAGTGGCACGACCATCGAACCGGGGCGCAACT
>Ga0224500_10001954_pt1 | contig 11589 bp, 13 predicted proteins | sample SF_Oct11_sed_USG_FD_168126 | JGI IMG/M metagenome (GOLD analysis project Ga0224500, IMG submission 168126) | Sediment microbial communities from San Francisco Bay, California, United States - SF_Oct11_sed_USGS_4_1 | ecosystem: Environmental > Aquatic > Marine > Sediment | place: USA: California... | reverse complement strand
CGGGGCGAATTTACGAGAGCGTCATTGGCAAGGAGCGGCGGGGCGACTACCTCGGTGCGACCGTGCAGGTCATTCCGCATATCACAGACGAGATCAAGCAGGGTATCCGAAAGGGCGCCGGTGACGCGGATATCTGTCTCGTTGAGATCGGCGGTACGGTCGGTGACATCGAGTCGCTGCCGTTCCTTGAAGCAATACGCCAGATGGGCATCGAACTGGGACACGACCACGTCGTTTACGTACACCTGACGCTCGTGCCCTATATCTCGACATCATCGGAAATCAAGACCAAGCCGACGCAGCACTCCGTGAAAGAGTTGCGCTCGATCGGCATACAGCCGGACATACTCGTGTGCCGTTCCGAGAAGCCGTTGCCGTCCGAGGAGCGCAAGAAAATTGCCCTGTTCACGAATGTGCAGGAGAAAGCGGTGATCTCGGCCTGGGATGCGGACGATCTCTACAAGATTCCCGCCATGATGCACGAGCAGGGTTTCGATGAGATCGTCGCGAAACAGTTAGGACTCGATCTGCCACCAGCCGACCTTCACGAATGGGATGCGATCGTTGAAGCGAAGCAAAACCCGACCGCCGAGGTCAATGTCGCGCTGGTCGGAAAATACATGGACCTCAAGGATTCCTATATTTCACTGGTCGAGGCGCTGCAGCACGGCGGCATCCACACGCGGACGCGCGTCCGGATTCACTACATTGAATCGCGGGAGGTCGAGGAGCACGGCGTTGCGAGCCTCAAAGGCATGGACGGTATCGTGGTTCCAGGTGGTTTTGGCGATCGCGGTATCGAGGGAAAGATTATTACCGTTCAATACGCGCGTGAAAATGGCATCCCGTACCTCGGCATCTGCCTGGGTATGCAGGTCGCCGTGATCGAGGCTGCCCGTAACCTCGCGGGCCTCAAGGGCGCAATGAGCACCGAGTTCGACAAGGACACGCCGCATCCGGTCATCGCGCTGATTACCGAGTGGCAAGACCACGCGGGCGGTCATGAACAGCGCAGCGAGCAATCGGACATGGGCGGAACGATGCGTCTTGGAGCCCAGGCCATCACGTTGCAGGCTGGTTCGCTGGCGGCGAGAAGTTATGGCAGCACGGACATCATGGAGCGCCATCGACATCGCTACGAAGTGAATAACAACTATCGTGAGCAGTTGTCGCAAGCGGGAATCAAGTTTACCGGGCTGTCCGTCGACGACCTGGTCGAAATGGTGGAAATCCCGGGACATCCGTTTTTCCTCGCCAGCCAGTTTCACCCGGAATTCACGTCGAATCCGCGTGACGGGCATCCGCTGTTCAAGAGTTTTATCAGCGCAGTACGAAAGCACAGTGAAGGCGAACTACCCGAGGCGGCAGAGGCATGAAGCTGTGCGGCCACACGGTGGGCAACGATCGGCCGTTCTTTCTGATCGCAGGAACCTGCGTGGTCGAGAGCGAGCAGATGACGCTGGATACGGCGGGCACGCTCAAGGAAATCACGTCGGCACTCGGGATTCCGTTCATCTACAAGTCTTCTTTCGACAAGGCGAATCGCAGTTCGCGCGATGGATTTCGCGGCCCCGGCATGGAAGAGGGCCTGCGCATACTGAGTGAGGTCAAGAAGCAGCTCGATCTTCCTGTCCTGACGGACGTGCATGAAGACACGCCTATGGACGAAGTGGCGGATGTTGTTGATGTCCTGCAAACGCCGGCGTTCCTGTGCCGGCAAACCAACTTTATCCTGCGAACCGCGGCGACGGGATTGCCCGTCAATATCAAGAAAGGCCAGTTCCTGTCGCCCTGGGAAATGCAAAACGTTGTCGACAAGGCGAAATCGACCGGTAACGAAAACATCATGGTCTGCGAGCGTGGTTTCAGTTTCGGTTACAACAACCTGGTTTCAGACATGCGCAGTCTGGCTGTGATGCGCGGTACCGGGGCGCCCGTCGTTTTTGATGCGACTCACTCCGTGCAGTTGCCGGGTGGGCAGGGTTCGTCATCCGGCGGTCGCCGTGAGTTCATACCGGTGCTGGCGCGAGCCGCGGCGGCGGCCGGCGTTGCCGGGTTTTTTATGGAGACACACCCGGATCCCGCAAAGGCGCTCAGCGACGGGCCGAATGCATGGCCACTCAACAAGATGAAACAACTGCTTGAAATGCTCATGGCGATCGACTCAAGTGTTAAGAGTAGCCCCTACCTCGAAGCAGACTACGGTCTCGGGGTCCCCAACCCGGAGTAACAATGATCAGGATCAGTGATATACGTGGTCGGGAAATTCTCGACTCACGAGGCAACCCCACAGTGGAAGCGGATGTGCGCCTGGCGGACGGCAGTACGGCGCGCGCCGGTGTCCCCTCGGGCGCATCGACCGGCACACGCGAAGCGGTTGAGCTTCGCGACGGCGATAAATCCCGATATCTTGGCAAAGGCGTGCGAAAAGCCGTCGGTCACGTTAACGGCGAGCTCCGCAATGCGCTGCTCGGCAAGGACTTCGCGGACCAAAGGGCTGTAGATCAGTGCATGATCGATCTGGATGGTACACAGAACAAGAGCCGCCTCGGCGCGAACGCCTTGCTGGCCGTTTCGCTCGCTGTTTCGAAAGCGGAGGCGGTCTCGAAGGGCATTTCCTTGTTCCGTCACCTCGGTAGCAACACGACCATGCCGGTGCCCATGATGAACATTATCAATGGCGGCGCGCACGCCAATAACAGTGTTGATATCCAGGAATTCATGATTCTTCCTGTCGGTGCACCGAGCTTCACTGAGGCCTTGCGCTATGGCGCCGAGATTTTTCATAGTCTGAAGAGCGTGCTGAACAGCCAGGGTCTTAACACGGCTGTTGGCGACGAGGGCGGTTTTGCGCCCGATTTGCCGTCGAATCGCGCGGCGCTCGACACGATCATGACAGCGATCGAAAAAGCCGGTTTCAGTGCCGGCAAAGACATTCTGCTTGGACTGGATGTCGCAAGTTCGGAGTTCTACAAAGACGGCGTATATGACCTCGAATCCGAGGGCCGGCAATTCGACGCGGAAGGATTCTGCGCGTATCTTGCGGGACTCGCTGATGCCTATCCGATAATTACGATCGAGGACGGCATGGACGAAAGTGACTGGCACGGCTGGCGCCTGCTCACGGATGCCATCGGCGATCGCATCCAGCTTGTCGGGGACGACCTGTTCGTTACCAACACGTCGATACTGCGGCGCGGCATCGATGAAAATATCGCAAATTCTATATTGATAAAACCTAACCAAATCGGTACCTTAAGCGAAACTCTTGATGCGATTGCTATGGCAGACGCAGCCGGGTTTAGCGCGGTGATCTCGCATCGTTCAGGGGAGACCTCGGACAGCACGATCGCCGACATCGCAGTAGGCACGACAGCGACACAGATCAAAACCGGTTCATTGTCCCGGTCCGATCGGGTCGCGAAGTACAACCAGTTGCTGCGAATCGAAGAGGAACTGGGTGCGGATGCAGGTTATGCGGCTCGCGAGGCGTTTTCGGTCCAGGTGACCGGATAACTCTCCGGGTACGGAATAGGGGATAGCATTGTTCAGTTTACGATGGCTGTTAGTGATATTGGGGATAGCCGGGCTCGGTCTGCAGACCGAACTCTGGTTCTCCGACGACGGTTATCGCAAGACGCTTAAATTACGTTCTGCCGTCGCTGAACAGCGCGCACTCAACGATACGCTGCGCGAACGCAATGCAGCCCTGGATGCCGAGGTAATCAATCTCAAGCAGGGAGTTGATGCTGCGGAAGAACGCGCGCGTACGGACCTGGGGATGATCGGCAAACACGAAACCTTTTACCAGGTCGTACCGACTAGCCATACCTCGGGTTAGTCAATCCCATGCCACTGCCCGACTGGCCCCGAGCGCACGGGTTACCGTTATTTGCGGCGACACTTCGCCGCCACCCGCAGGATTTCCAGGTGACCGAGGAACTCGGCTTTGAGCCGTCGGGCGACGGTGAACACGATTTCCTGTTTGTCGAAAAGACTGGTATCAACACGGAGTGGCTGGCACGGCAGTTGGCGAAGTTCGCGGCAGTACCCGCGAAAGACGTCGGCTATTCCGGGCTCAAGGATCGACACGCCGTTACCCGTCAATGGTTCAGCGTACCGCGCTGGAACAAGCCCGACTGGGACAATTTTCGACTCGACGCTGTGCGCATCGTTGAGCAAACGCGAAACGCCCGCAAGCTGCGCCGCGGCGCCCACCAAAGCAATCGCTTCCGCATAGTCCTGCGCGTCCCTCCAAAGGGGTCAGAGCCCTTTGGGGGTGCAAGTATGGAAAAGGGCTCTGACCCCTTTTGGAAAGGGCCAAAACAAAGGGTTTCTGGCGCCTTTGGGGGCGAAGGATCACAAAAGGGCTCTGACCCCTTTGGGGAGGAGCGCCTGCGGAAGATACGCGAGGAGGGCGTGCCGAATTACTTCGGTGAACAGCGATTCGGTCATGGCGGCAGCAATGTGGCTCTGGCGGATCAATGGGCGGCGGGAAGGCGGCTGCCGCGACACAAGCGCAGCATCGCGATATCGAGTGCGCGTTCCTATTTGTTCAATGAGCTGCTGGCGTCCCGTGTCGCCGACAACGCCTGGAACACGCTGGTCCCCGGGGATGTGGCAAATCTGGACGGATCCGGAAGTGTCTTCGCGGTCGACGTTCCTGATGAGGTCTTGCACGCTCGCTGCAGGATGCTCGACATCCATCCGACCGCCCTGCTGTGGGGCGATGGCGCGCCGGTGGATGCCGCTCCACCCGGCCATGACGCCTGGCTCCTGGCGCTTGCCAACGCCAGGGTGCAGCCTGCGCGCAGAAGCCTGCGCCTGAGAGTGCTCGACTTGCAGTGGCAGCTTGGTGAGGATAGTTTGACGCTCAATTTCGGATTGACTCGCGGCGCATTCGCAACGTCAGTCATCCGCGAGCTTGCCGAAGTTACCGATTTCGCCAGTCACAACGAATCCGAAGAGAGTCAACATGAGTCACCATGAATCGCACAGGGCGCACCGGGTGGGGTGGCTGCGCGCCGCCGTTCTGGGCGCCAATGACGGTATCGTGTCCACCGCGAGCCTGATTATCGGCGTTGCGGCAGCTGGTGCGCTGCACGAAAACATTCTGCTTGCGGGTGTCGCCGGGCTGGTCGCAGGCGCGATGTCGATGGCTGCTGGCGAATATGTTTCTGTCAGCTCCCAGACCGACACCGAAAACGCCGATTTAGCGCAGGAACGCCGATCGCTTGAGCACAATTTTGAGCTCGAGAAAATTGAACTCGCGGAAATTTACGAGAGCCGCGGTCTGGACAGTGCTTTAGCGATGGAGGTCGCCGAGCAACTGATGGCGCACGACGCGCTCGGTGCGCACGCCCGGGATGAAATTGGTATTTCCGAAATAGTCAGCGCGCGCCCTGTGCAGGCTGCATTTTCGTCTGCGATCACTTTCATCGCAGGATCGTCATTGCCCCTGCTGGTGGCGTGGGCTGTTTCCGGTACACGGCTGATTCCGGCCGTAGCTGCTTCATCGCTGATATTCCTGGCGGTCCTCGGTGGTCTCGCGGCCCGCGCCGGCGGCGCGGCCATCACGGTAGGCGCACTGCGAGTGACTTTCTGGGGCGTTCTGGCGATGGTGCTGACGGCCGCCGTCGGCCGATTATTCGGCGTCGTCGCCTGATTGAAGTCTCAGCTGCGCTGCAGCAATACGTAGACGGCGCCGGTGCCGCCATCCACCTGGCGCGTTGACACAAACGCGATCACGTTGTCCCATCGCCGCAGCCAGGCGTTGACGGCGCTTTTGAGAACGGGCCCGCGTTCGCCGGAACCCAATCCTTTGCCGTGAACTACCCGCACGCACAGGCGATCCTGATCTGCACAGTACTGGATGAACTCGCGCAGCCGCGGCCTCGCTTCCGCAAGTGTCATGCCGTGCAGGTCGATTTCTGCCTGGACGCTGAATCCGCCCCGGCTCAACTTGCGCAAGGTGCGACGGCCAACGTGTTGTCGGTGGAAGCGCAGCGCGCCACCGGACTCGTGTTCGAGCGTGTCAATATCATCGTCAAGGCTTTCAACCAGGACCGAGGCGTCGTCAGCACGGCGGAATCTCGCGCGTGGTTTGGGTTTCGCCTTTTGCAGCGGAACCCGCTCGTCTGCGCGCAGCGGCTTCGCGTCTGATACGGCTTTTCGAAATACGGCTTTGTCTTCGTCGTTCACGGCTGGGTCTTTGAGACTATGGTGTGCGTTAAACATTGAGTATAGTGAGCGCGATCTTCCAGACCAACAGCCAATCACGGGCCGACTCGTTCAAAAAATGAAAATCCTTGTAAGTAACGACGACGGCTATCTCGCTACTGGCATCATCACTCTCGCCGCAGCCCTCGAAAAGGTTGCAGAGGTGGTTGTGGTCGCGCCGGATCGGAACCGGTCGGCAGCCAGCAATTCGCTGACCCTGAATGTGCCGCTGCGGGTAACGCAGACGGGACCGAATCGATACGCAGTCGATGGCACTCCGTCGGACTGCGTGCACCTTGCGGTCACGGGGTTCCTGGACTATGAGCCGGACCTCGTCGTCTCCGGAATTAATCACGGCGCCAACCTCGGCGACGACGTGATTTACTCCGGCACGGTCGCGGCAGCGATGGAGGGGCGCTTCCTCGGTTTGCCGACCCTGGCAGTGTCATTGGTCGGAATCAATCTTGTCCATTTTGAGACGGCGGCAATGGTCGCGGCCGAGTTGGTCCGGAAAATCGACCGGGCCCCGTTTGAGTCCAATGTGGTGCTGAACCTGAACGTGCCCGATGTACCTATCGAGCAACTTAAGGGCGTAAAAGCCACGCGCCTCGGCTTTCGTCACAAGTCCGAGCCCATACTCAGGGACACCGATCCCTATGGCCGGCCGATTTACTGGGTCGGTCCTGCGGGACCGGGGCAGGACGCCGGCGAGGGCACAGATTTCTCCGCCGTCGAACAGGGATTCGCATCGGTGACGCCCCTAAGGGTGGACCTGACCCGAAAAGAAATCATAGACGAGCTCTCAGGCTGGCTGGGGCGGAAATAGGTGTCGACTTCGCGGCAGGGTATTGGCATGACCTCGGCACGGACACGCGACCGCCTGGTGCGGCGATTGATCGACCAGGGTATACGGTCGGCACCCATCCTCGAGCAGATCCGCAATGTGCCGCGTCACCTGTTTGTCGATGAAGCGCTGGCGAGCCGTGCTTACGAGGACACCGCATTGCCTATCGGCCTTGGCCAGACGATCAGCCAGCCGTTTATCGTCGCACGCATGACCGAAGCGCTGCTCGCCGGTTTCGAAGGGCAAAGCGTCCTCGAGATCGGCACGGGTTGCGGCTATCAGACCGCCGTGCTCGCGCCGCTCGTCAAAAAAATCTACACCGTGGAGCGCGTCCGTGAATTGCTGACCAAGACGCGTCAGCGTCTGCGCGATCTCGATATCTACAATGTCAAATTTCGGCCGGGCGATGGCTGGGAAGGATGGCAGAAGTACGGTCCGTATGACGGAATCATCGTGACGGCCGCAGCCCCGACGATACCGGAGAAGCTGCTGCAACAACTTGCTCCGGGTGGGCGGCTGGTCATGCCTGTGGGTCCACCGGGGCGCCAGGACCTCGTCATGGTGGTTAACCATCCGGAACGTTTCGAACAGGTCTCCCTGGGGGCTGTCAGTTTTGTGCCCCTGGTTCGTGGCGTATAAATCGTTAATAAACAATACATAACAGATGATATTTAAATTGATTATCACCTTAATTCGTCCCGTTCCGGCACTGTCGTGAGATTATTTGCACCCATGTACGAGCGCGTCCTTCAATGGTCGCGGCATCGGCACGCCGAACGCTACCTCGCTGCTTTGAGCGTTGCCGAATCATCCTTTTTCCCCGTGCCCGTTGACGTCATGCTGGCGCCGATGGTGCTCGCGACCCGGGATCGCTGGGTGCGTCTTGCCACGATCGCTACCCTGTACTCGGTCCTCGGCGGGCTGATCGGGTATGCGATCGGCTACGGCCTGTTCGACAGCATCGAGCCCTGGCTGAGAGAGTCGCATTACTGGGAGGCCTACGAAACCAGCCGCGCCTGGTTCGATGACTATGGCGTCTGGGTGGTTTTCGTCGCCGGGTTTTCGCCGATCCCCTACAAGGTTTTCACGATAGCCGCTGGTGTTGCCGTCTTGAACCTGCCCGGATTTTTCATTGCTTCGCTCATCGGTCGTGCTGGCCGGTTTTTCCTTGTCGCTGGTCTCGTCAAGGCCGGCGGCCAGGCCTTCGAGGACGGATTACAGAAGCATGTCGAGCGCATTGGCTGGGCCGTTGCCGTCATTGCGGCCCTGGTGATAGCCTGGTTTATGATGCGAGGACAATGACATTTCGTCACTCAAGCGCTCTCCTGATACTCCTCGTCATTTCCGCCTGTGGAACGCAGTCGACCTGGCAGAATGATCCCGAGACGCACATCGTACGCAGGGGCGAAACGCTGTTTTCGATCGCCTGGCGCTATGGCAAGAATACGGAAGACCTCGCACGCTGGAATCGTCTCGGCAACGGCTCGCTGATCTACCCCGGACAGGTTCTGAAACTTAATGGCCCTGCGACCACCAGTCGCCCGACAGCCAGTACGTCCGGCCGTCCCACGCCCCCGGAAGCCAGACCGCTGCCGTCCATTCCAGCGATGCCGTCGCCGCAATGGGCCTGGCCGACGGCAGGCAGGATCAATATCGACTTTGGCGCAAAACCTGGCACGGGAACGGGCGTGTTAATTGATGGCAAGACAGGTCAGCCCATTTACGCCGCGGCGTCAGGCCGAGTGATTTATGCCGGCAGTGGACTGATCGGATACGGCAAGCTTATTATTCTTAAACACAACGACACCTACCTTAGTGCCTACGGGTACAACGCGTCGCTGCTGGTCAAAGAAGGTGATCAAATCAAACAGGGCCAGAAGATCGCGACCATGGGTGAGGGTCCGGAACGCAAGGCGCGACTGCATTTTGAAATCAGGCGCAACGGCAAGCCGGTTAACCCGCGACAGTTTTTGCCTGCGAGATGAATCGAGCCGCTGTAACGATCTGATTATCCCCATGCAGTCTTGCTTGCAGAGGGGAACTGCATGGGACAACTGCTGGATCCGACGCGACAGTACCTTGGTGAAATCGGGGTCGCGCCACTCCTGAATGCGGAGGACGAAAGACGTTTTGCGCGTCTTGCGCAACAGGGCGATGAAGCCGCGCGGCAACGTATGATCGAGAGCAATCTCCGGCTCGTCGTCAAAATATCGAAACGCTATAGCAATCGCGGATTGGCACTGCTGGATCTGATCGAGGAGGGCAATCTCGGGCTCATTCACGCGGTGAAGAAATTCGATCCTGAAAGGGGTTTTCGATTTTCGACCTACGCGACCTGGTGGATCCGTCAGAGCATAGAGCGTGCCATCATGAACCAGTCGCGTACGGTGCGATTGCCCATACACATCATCAAGGACCTCAACTCCTGCTTACGGGCGGCGCGCCATTTGCGTCAGAATTCGGAACAGGCGCCCACAATCGCCGACATCGCGAAACACATGCAACGCGATCCCGCAGAAGTTGAGTACCTGTTGGGGCTGCACCAGCGCGTTACGCTGCGCGCCGGGTCGGCCGACGAAGAAGGCGACGAGCCTGTCGACCTGCTGCGCGCCGACAGCGATATCGAGCCGCCGCGAAGGGTCCATAAGGCTGCGATGCACCGCATCGTCGACCATTGCCTCTGCGAGCTGAACGACAAACAACGAGTCGTGGTCGAACGCCGTTTCGGATTACACGGTCATCGCCGGGAAACCCTGGAAAAAATCGGTGAGGAGATTGGCGTGACGCGGGAACGAGTGCGGCAGATTCAGCTCGACGCGCTCAAGAACCTGCGCGACATGTTGGAAAGCGACGGCATTTCAGGCGACGCCATTCCGGACTAGCCTGTATACAGCACTGCCGCGACGCGGCGGCCCTCACCGGCAAGCACATTGAACGTCCGCGCAGCGGCGGCCGTGTCCATAACTTCGAGGCCTACACCCCGACGTGCGAATGCAAACGTCAACTCGCGGGGCGGGAATTCGGCTTTTGCGCCTGTGCCGACGATGACCAGCTCCGGCGAGCTTGCGAGCACAGTCGCGAAATGCTCCTCAACGAGTTCGCGGACAGGAACCGGAATCCAGTTGTCGATGATTTCCTGCGGAGTCAGGGCGATGGTTTCGGACCAGTAGCGGTTATTAATACGAATTCCGTCCCTGTCTACGCTCTGGACAGTGAGTGTCCCCGACAATTCTCTTGTGAATTTCACCCGCGCATCCCTTACCATCTGCGCCATTAATGAACGCATCATATGATAAAAACGCGGCCGTTGTCGTTTTGCCCCCAGTTGGGAACGGCCGTCTCAATAATGCCGAATTGAAAGTCTGGCTGGCGCAATCGGATCTGACACACGAGCCGGGCCCCAAAGAGCTGCTCGCTCGGATCATCCAGGAAATCGGCTTGCCGTACCCCGATCAGGGAATGGCCGCGCTCAGGCTCTGGGGGCAAACCGGTGATCGTCCGACAAACTGGATTGCGGGTGCCGATCCTGTGTACCTGGAGCCTCGTCTGGATCACCTTTGTCTGCACGCACTCCTGCAAGCAGGTGTGGATCCCGGACATATGCGGGCACTCATCGATCACTTGCAGGCAAAGCTGGCGGGCGATAAAAGACTTGGATTTTTACAGCTGGGTTCCTGTTGTTACCTGAGTTCCAGCCGGCCAATTGCGACCGCAAGTTTACCCGCCTACGTCGTCGATCAAAAAAAACCGGACGAGTACCTTCCCGTTGGCAAGGACTCTGCGAGTTTTCGCACTTTGCAGAGCGAGATCGAAATGGCGTTGCATGAGCACGCGGCAAACCTCGAGCGTGAGGCTGCCGGTCAACTGCCGGTAAATTCTCTGTGGCTGTGGGGAGGTGGCACTGCGCCCGAACAAATCATACGACCGCAGCCGCCGCTTTTTTCTGACGACGGCTTGTTGCGTGGTTATTGGCATTCGGCAACCGCTGTTGCTGAATCGTGGCCCGGCACGATTGAAAAATGCATCGAAAAGTCCGTCGCTGGATTCATTGCGGTAGTACCGGAGTTCGATGATGGCCTGGACATGTTGGAATCCTGCCTGAATGCGCTACATGCTGCGTTGCGGTCGGGACGCCTCAGTAGCCTGACGCTACTGTTTCGCGACGGCTTGCGTGCAAATGTGCGGCGCTCCCATACAGTGCGCGTCTGGCGGCGCAGCTCCCGATTGCTCGATGCGGCGAACGACGAATGAATAAGCTCCGCCCCGTCGTATGCCGGCCGGCTCCGCCGCCATCGGCAGTGGAGAACCTGGGTGGCATTGATCCCCTGCATGCGCGGCTATTCGCGATGCGCGGCCTGACATCGGTTGACGACCTCGACTACAGCCTGGCCCGTCTCGCACCCGTGAGCGCGCTCGAAAATATCGATGCAGCCGCCGCGCTGGTCATCGCGAAACGCGACGCGCGTATCACCGTTATCGGTGACTTCGATGTGGACGGCGCAACGAGCACCGCACTCGTCCTGCGC
>Ga0224500_10001953_pt1 | contig 11590 bp, 8 predicted proteins | sample SF_Oct11_sed_USG_FD_168126 | JGI IMG/M metagenome (GOLD analysis project Ga0224500, IMG submission 168126) | Sediment microbial communities from San Francisco Bay, California, United States - SF_Oct11_sed_USGS_4_1 | ecosystem: Environmental > Aquatic > Marine > Sediment | place: USA: California... | reverse complement strand
CTGAACAGTTTTTCTTTCTATTTCGAATTCATCCGATATGATCCCTGCTTTGGCGGACCAGTGCCATAGCCTTTTGAGCATTTTTACCCATTATTGCTGGATACCCTATGATGTCGGCAAACATGGTGACAGCAAGTTGGCAGGTTGGTTCAGTCATAAATGTAACGTTAGTGGGCGCTCCTCACAACTGCAACCACGTTCAATATCCTTTTTGGTGAATAGCTCGACAGAAAAGGGCTGCTGACACGTCGATAGATATGAGGTCTAAAATATTGACAAGCCTGGAAACAAACATGATCGAAACGTGATCATTAAAATCCTTACTTTTGCCTGGGTAACTTCAACGCACATGGCTTCCCAAAACTGGCAAAAGGAAATACGCCCGTTAATAAAGAAATACAAAGGCAAAAAGCATCCTTTGGATTACAATAACCTCTACGAACTCCTGGTGATGGTTGTGCTCTCTGCACAGGATTCGGATCGCAACATCAACAAACTGGCTCCCGATCTCTTTATAGCATTCCCCGACCTGAAATCACTTTCCAAAACGGAACCGGAAGCATTATACCCATTCGTTAAGAAAATCCGAAACCACAGGAACAAAACCAAGTGGCTGTTGGAATTGTCGGGCAGCATCAAAGAAGACAAAAATATACCTACCACGCTGGAAGCATTGACAAAGCTGCCGGGAATCGGCAGGAAGTCGGCCAATGTTATTATGCGCGAAGCAGGCGTGAAGGCAGAAGGAATTATCGTGGACCTTCATGTGGTCCGAGTCGCGCCACGCCTCGGTATTGCTGAGGGAAAGGATCCAAAGAAATTGGAGAAGCAAATGATGGAGGTACTAACGCCCAAAGACTGGGGTGATGCTGGCATGGCAATTTCTTTTTTGGGCAGAGAGATTTGCCGGCCAAAAAATCCCAAATGCCCTGATTGCGTGATGAAGAAGGTGTGTGGATATTATAAAAGCATTCAGACTTAGCTTCATTGAATTAAATGGATCCAATCATTCAATTTTCTTTCAAATCTCAAGCCATCTTCCTACTGCTGCCCACTTATTCAAGATTGGGAGTCCGGTATCATTAAAGTATTAAAGTCTTTCGAATAGCTGTTATGTTAGCTAAATTCAACTCGATCTGTTAAAGTTGTTCACGAACAGCCAACATTATGAAAAAATGGACAAGACGTGCCTTTATCACTACCGGCGTGCTGGCTGGCGGAACAGTTATCCTCGGTATTGCAATAAGGCCAGGCAACCGCGCGTCGAAAGTCGCGGGCCTGATCGCGGGCAAAGGTGATACGGTATTGAATATCTGGTTGAAGATTGGTGCGGACAACATACTCACGGTAATCATACCGCACGCCGAAATGGGACAGGGTATACACACAGCCTTGGCCATGATGCTGGCGGATGAAATGGATGCCGATTGGTCGAAAGTTCGCTTTGAGGAAGCACCCGCCCACAAGGAGTACGCCAATTATGCCATCATCAAGGGTTTTTTGGCCGGTGACAAGGACTTTCCACCATTCTTAACGGATACGGTAGATGGTGTTTTTCTTACAGCCGTGAAAAAGATGAACATTCAGTTCACGGTGGGCAGTGGTTCTGTCCGGTTTACGGGAATGCTCGCCATGCGCGTAGCCGGTGCTGCCGCCAGGTCCATGCTTTTGCAGGCGGCTGCTAAAGCATGGAAGGCTCCTGTGAATGAGTTGACTGTTAAGAATAGTTTCATCAGCCACGCGGCCAGCAATAAGTCGGCGCCATTTTCTGAATTTGCTGTGCGGGCTACTGAATTTTCTGCTCCGGCCAAACCAAAACTCAAGACACAAAAAGAGTTTAGTATCATGGGTACTTCACCACCACGGTTTGATATACCCCATAAAGTAAATGGCGGGGCAAAGTATGGTATGGATGTTAGTGTACCCGGCATGAAGTACGCTACCGTCAAGGCGTCACCTGTTTTTGGAAACAAAGTCAAATCGGTTGACGCATCAAGGGTTGAAAATCTGCCAGGTGTACATAAGGTTGTAAACCTGGGTGATGCGGTTGCGGTAATTGCGGATAACTTCTGGCTGGCAAAAGAATCACTCGCACAGATAAGTATTGAGTTTGAAAAAAGTGACAGCGATAAAATTAGTCTCCCTGACATCTACGCGCAATATGTTCGCCATATGGATGCTGCATTAGAAGGTGGAGATTTGGAAAAACATTTCAAATCCGGTGATGTAGCCAAGGCTTTGAGAGGAGCAAGCAAGACCGTAGAAGCTGAGTATAGGATTCCTTACCTCGCGCATGCGACTATGGAACCTATGAACTGCACTGTGTGGGTGCATGATGGTCTGTGTGAAGTATGGTGCGGCAGTCAAAACCCGCTTGGATTCGCCGGCGATGTAGCCGAAGTGCTTGGCATGGAGATGGCAAAGGTAACGGTTCACAATCTTTTCCTTGGTGGTGCTTTTGGAAGACGCGCCGAAACCGATGTGGCCAAACAGGCGGCACGCATTGCTAAGGAAGTCAACCACCCCGTCAAGTTAATTTGGACACGTGAGGAGGACATGCAGCACGATATGTACCGCGAAGCCAACATCAGCCGGTGGAAGGCCGGGCTGGACGCCGATGGTCAGACAGTAGCGATTACCCATCAGTTCCTTTTCAAGCATCATCCACCGGAAGCACCGGATGTTTCGTATAACATCCCTAACCAGCTTATTCATTATTCAGAAAGCAAGACGCATGTGCCCTGGGGCAGTTGGCGAAGTGTGGACCATTCCATGCACGGTTTTTTCATTGAATCTTTTGTCGATGAGCTGGCGCAGGCCAGTGGAAAGGATGCTTATCAATACCGTTATGATTTATTGAGTCATGCACCAAGGTTTCAGCAAGTACTCGCACTAGCTGCGGAAAAAGGAGACTGGGGCAAGCAGCTTCCGCCCAACTGGGGGCGTGGGATTGCCATCCACAAATCTTTCGGTACCATCCTGGCAGAAGTTATTGATGTAGAAATCAGTGACGATGGACAGCTCCGCGTAGACAGGATCGTTTGTGCCGTAGATCCGGGATTTGCGGTACATCCAAATGCGTTTATTGCCCAAATGGAAAGTGGCATAGTCTACGGCCTGACTGCCGCTTTAAAAGGAGAAATAACCATTAAGGATGGGGCGGTTGAACAAAGTAATTTTGATAATTATCATATGTTGCGGATGGATGAAACACCCACTATTGACACCTACATCATCAACAGCGGGAACCGGATGGGAGGAGGTGGTGAACCCAGCACACCGGTGGTTGCTCCGGCTTTAACCAATGCCATTTTTAATGCAACCGGTATTCGCATTCGGGAACTGCCCGTTAAAAATCATGATTTAAGCAAGGCGCAATGGAAGAAAGTTGTGGTTTGAATATTCCCATTATTTTTGAAGAATTATTTAAGCAGCATCGAATAGGTTTACATGGATAGTGAACCTTTCCGAAATGCCGATTTGGCCAATACGGCGTTAATGATGTAGGGAATACCCTGCTTTACGGATGCCTGCGCTTCATTGAGAGCCAAATTGAAATCTTCAATATTGTTTACTTTTCTTCCGGCTGCGCCGAACGCTTTTGCAACCAATTCATATTGTGATGACGCCAGGACAGTTCCGCAATCGTCTTTTAATATTTCTATCTGGTCGCGTGCAATTTGTGACCAGCTGGCATCATTGCCTATTATGGCTGTAACCGGTATACCATGCCTTACAAAGGTGTCAAACTCCATCAGGCTGTACGCCGAGCTGCCATCCCCGTAGAGTATAAACACATCCGCTTCGGGATATACAAGTTTTGCACCCAATGCAAACCCACCGCCAATGCCCAGTGTTCCAAACACACCCGGGTCCAGCCACGACAAAGGTCTTCTCGGTTTTATGATGTATGATGATGTGCCGACAAAATCCCCGCCATCTGCAATAATTACAGCATCAGGAGAAAGTTTATTGTTGAGGTCAATAAAAAGTTTTACCGGATTAATGCCTTGTGTCTCATCAATTAACTGAGCCTCTTCATTTATTTTAAGTTCTCTGTCTTTTTCGCGCTCATTCAATTTCATTTTCCAATCTGCCCAGCCGTCAGATTTGAAGGAATGCGCATGGTTGGCAAGCCCAATCAGGAAATCCATTGGGTCAGCCAGTATCCCGACATCGGGTTTTCGGTTCTTAGTAAGATCAGTAGCGCTGCGGTTTACACTTAGTAGCTTTGTTTTTCTTCCAATGTGCCGTCCATAATCCAGTCGGAAATCACATGGTACACCGGCCAGGATAACCACGTCTGCTTCGCGCAGTGCTTCCTTCCGGTGATGCCGATATTGTTGGGCGCTATTTTCGCCAAGCAGGCCACGTGCCATTCCGGATAAGTAGGTTGGTATATTTAATTTGCTCAGGGCCGCTGCTAACTGTGGCGCTTCAGTCGGGTTCATCAGGGCGCCACTGCCTACCAATAGAACCGGTTGCCTTGCCGAGTTTATTATGCCTATACTTTTACCCAGTTGAGACGAAGTGTAGGATAAGGGTTGCTTCGTCTTTTTTGTGAATGCGAAATTGTCGACCCCCGAGAACATTTTCTCAACGTGCCGGTTTATGTACCAGGAAGTGATACGTTCCGTCAGGGATGCTTTGGCGGAGGAGGCTTTCACATACCAATCGCGGACAAGCGATTCATCGTATAGTAAATCCACCGGCAATTCAACAAATACCGGGCCCGGAACCCCTGCTTTCGATTCCTGGAATGCCCGCTTTAATACCGGGTATATTTCTCGCTCTTTTCGCACCGCGGCTGCCCACTTTACGGTTGGTTTCACCAGGCTCATCTGATCAATGTCCTGCAAAGCACCCCGCCCTTTTAATAGGGTAGGCGCTGCGCCGCCCAACAAAACGAGGGGTGATTGCGCCATAAGCGCATTGTGGATTGCGGTGATGCTATTGGTAATGCCTGGTCCGGCAGTGACTGCTGTAACACCGGGAATTCCTGTTAATCGTGCAACAGCATCAGCTGCAAAAACGGCATTGCATTCATGTCGTGTGTCTACTACCCTGATGCCTGCACGTTTTGCGCCAACCAAGATGGGTGAGATGTGCCCGCCGCATAGTGTGAATAGGAATTTCACGTGCTCCTCTTTCAGTACCCTGGCAACAATTTCACCACCATTCATAATGATCTTTTTTTCTTAACAGGAACCAGTCGCAAAAAGACATAAAGACCTATGTGAACTTCTTGTTACTTTTATTCCCAGGATACGTTTTCGTCCAAATTGTAAATAGCGCCAAAAGCCGCCTCGTATTTTGCGGCTAACGAATTTCTTTTCATTTTGAAGGTTGGCGTGAGTAGCCCATTGTCGATAGTCCACTCATCTTTCACGATGATCACTTTGTTTAATTTCTGATACTCCATGCAATTTTGGTTGTAGGCGATCAGCATAGATTCCAGTAGATCGGTTAGCTCCTCTTTTTTCATTACCCTCCCCATTTTGGAGAGAACAGCGACAACGAAGGGTTGTGGATATTTCATCCCCAGTACACATGCCTGATCAATTGCCGGGAGCGACAGAAATTGAAGTTCAATTTTTCCAGGCGCGATGTATACGCCTTTCGTTGTTTTAAAAATATCTTTTACGCGCCCGGTTAATTTTAGAAATCCGTCACTTGAAAGTTCACCCATGTCGCCTGTGTGCAGGAAGCCATCGCGGAGTGTTATTGCCGTTTGTTCCGGGTCCTTGTGATAGCCCTTCATGATCCACCCGCAGCGTTGTTTTATTTCTTGCGTTTCGGGATCAATTACTACTTCCTGATTATCGAAAAGTTTTCCAACGGAGCCGATCCGGATTTGATTTTTTGGATTCATTGCGCATACGTTGAAGTTCTCACTCATGCCATAGGCTTCCCGAATGGGCAGCCCGATTTTTTGAAACCATAGCATAAGTTCCGGAGACATGGGCGCAGCACCGGTAAGCAGCACGTCTGCTTTGTCGAGGCCCAGAGATTTTTTTATTTTCGATTTAATTAGATAGGATGCAACGGGAATTGCCAGCAGCATATTCAGCTTCTTTTGCGGCACGGACTGGAGGATTTTGTCCTGAAATTTTTCCCATATCCTGGGGACGCCAAAGAAGTGAGTGGGTTTTGCCTCCCGGATGTTGAAAGCAAAACGCTCTTGCGACGCTACAAAAGATATGGAACCCCCTGAGTAGATGGCGCCAAACTCTACCAAGCCCCGTTCAGCGGCGTGCGAGAGCGGGAGATATGAAAAGAATCTATTTCCTTTTTGATCCAGCAATACTTCCTTGCAGGCAACATTCAGCGCGCTAATAACGGAACCGTGTGTATGGACAACACCTTTCGGTGTACCGGTTGTCCCCGAAGTGTAAATAATAGTAAACACATCTTCCAGAACAGGAAGTGGGATAGGTGCTGTAACATTTTCAGCATCTCCGGCCAGGAAATGATCCCATGATGTAACCGATTCCTTTTCATAACCCTGCATACCTACTGTAATAACTCCGGATGGAATTGCGGCCCGCTGATTTTCCCAGTCCTGCGGATGAAGCTTGCCGGCAAACAGCAAGCGTGCTTCCGAATGGTTGAGTATGTCCTGCATGGTTGTCGCGTTCACATTAGCGTATAACGGTACTGAAATAAAGCCACCCATCATGATGGCGATATCACACATAACCCATGCTGCGCAATTTTGCGAAAGAATGGCAACCCGGTCACCTTTTCGCAGACCTAGTTTTTGCATCGATGCCAGAATCTTTCTGGACTCTTTTCCTGCCTCGCGCCAGGTATATTGATCCCACCCGTTTTTGGTCGGTTGTTTGAGGAATATTGATTCCGGGGTCTGAGCTTCATGCTGTAAAAAGAAATCCAGTATAGTGGGGCTTTTGGTCGGCTTATCTGTTTGGGAAGTGGAATTCATGCAAATATGGATGTCATTTGGCCGTCACGTGTAGCCTTACCTATTTGATTATTAAAGTAACATTTCTGCCAACATGAAACCATGATATACCTCATTATTTCAACATTCTACGGGAAAGACAAACCCTGCATGAAGCTTATTTATGTTTGCAAGGCCTCGCCAACACGCACGAGGCATAGATTAAAACCACTTGATCGTAAAATCAATAAGCTTTTGCTTAAAATCGGTGTAAGGTGGTGTCATAAAATCCAGGCCGCTCATTGGTGACCATTGTCTTAATACTGCTCGTGCATTTGAGAATGCCTCAAAACCGAAGAACCCGTTACCTTTTCCTATTCCACTGTTATTTGATCCGCCAAAGGGTAGATAATTATTGAAAAAGTGAATTCCGCACTGATTTACACACGTTCCACCGGCACGGGTATTGTTGATAATGCGTTTTATATTTTTTGTGCTGTTGCTATATATATAGAGTGCCAGCGGTTTTTCTTTTGTATTGATATTGTCAATCACTTCCTGCAAATCCGTGTAGGTGTAAAAGGGTAAAATAGGGCCAAAAATCTCTTTTTCTGACAGATCTGAATTTTTGGGAATATTAGACATGATCGTTGGTCCGAAATAATCCTGTGACGCATCTGTTTTACCACCGTATTCAATCTTTGCACCTTTTGACAGCGCGTCTTCAAAATATCCCACTATTCTTTTAAAATGATTTTGATTCACAATCCGATTATAGGAACCGGACCCAGCGGCCTCTGCTCCATAAAATGATCTAATGGAAGTTTTTAAGTTATCCAAAAATTCATCTGCAATGGCAGCATCAACAAATACATGATCGGGTGCTATGCAGACTTGTCCGTTATTCATCCACTTTCCAAAGGTGATGCGGTGCGCAGCATCTTTAAGATTTGCGGTGTTATCCACAATGGTAGGCGATTTGCCGCCTAGCTCAAGCGTAACAGAAGCCAAATGTTCTGCTGCTGCTTTCATGATAACTTTGCCAATCTCAGGGGCTCCTGTGAAAAATATATGATTGAAAGGCAACTTTAGTAGTTCCGTGGAAACATCAACATCGCCTTCAATCAGGGCAACTTCCGCTTCATCAAATAATTCATCTATTATTTTTTTCATTATTGCCGAAGCATGCGGCGTATGTTCTGAAGGTTTCATAATTACACAGTTGCCTGCAGCAATGGCCGAAACCAAAGGTCCGAACGTGATGTTCACGGGAAAATTCCATGTGGAGATAATTAACACCACACCCTTGGGTTCATAGTGAATATAGGAGCTTGAGCCCAGTTGAGCCATGGGTGTTGCCACCTTTTTCGGGCGCATCCATTTTGACAAATGTGCTTGTGTATGCTTGATATCTGAAGTTACCGGGAAAATTTCCGCAATATCCACCTCGCTCGGATGCTTTTTGAAATCTTTATGCAATGCGGATCTGATATCATCACGATATTTTAAAACCGCCTGGTGCAAAAGATCTAACTTTTGCTTTCGATCACGGGCCGTGGAATTGGCAATTTTCTGCTGGTTAGCTTTTTGAAGTTTAAAGATTCTTTCAACTTCTCTTCTTAAAAGCGGTAGCGTTGGGGGGACTTCAGTGAGAATCATTGGACTGCAATTTACAACGTGGTAGGAAATGGATTATCGGATTTCCTTTCTTTTATAAAGATACTAAATTGGTGTCCTACAAGAGTAATTTTGCCTTAAAATGTCGTCCGGCAGTAATTTAATGTTAAAGAAGGTTGCCAGTTAGCCAAGTGCCAAAGCAGACCTTTCACCACCCATCTATAATGGATTTTGCTTTAAACAGGTAATTAGCTAGATTCGAAAATGTACAGGTACGTGGTTTCATGTGATAGATGCATTCTTACGATCCTGGTCGCGGTTGTGCCTTCATTGTTTTTTTCGGTGAATGCGCAGAACTATGTGGATTTAATTCGGGTAGATTATTCTCTTAGCAAGGGAAATGATTTTAAGGATGAGGCTGGTAGTTCCGATGTACAGGAATGGGTAGTCGATACAAATCTTCCGATTGTCCTTTCGGAGAAAAGCACTTTGGTTAGCGGATTTCTTTTTGAAAATGTCAAAGTCACGGCTTATCCAGGTGAAGATGAGGTCTCCTTGTATACCTTGAACTTGAAACTCGGATTGAATCAGACCTATTCAGAAAAGTGGTCCGCTACCTATATCCTCCTTCCTAAAATTTCTTCGGATTTGGAATCGTTCGGCAGCAATGACTTTCAATTCGGATTGGTTTCCATTTTCAAAATGACAAAGCGTGCTAATCTCAATTATAAATTTGGTGCTTATTACAATACAGAGCTATCCGGACCATTCGTTGTCCCACTCTTTGGAGTCTACTACAAAACAAATAGATGGGAAACGAACATAGTATTACCAATCTCGCTGGACATCAATTACGCCCTGGCGAAAACATTCAGGGTTGGGTTCAAATTTTCCGGATTTCAAAAAAGTTTTCATTTGAATGGATCTGCCGGCGGAACGGATGAGTATTTGACAAAAGCGAATAATGAACTTGGTACGTACCTGGGATGGAATTACGGAAGAATAAATATTATGGCCATGATCGGGCATTCCATTGGTCGGCATTACAGAACCTATGCCATTGATGATAAATTGAAATTTGCCATCTCAGTCATTAAGATAGGGGATGAACGGACACAGCTCAATACAGATTTCAAAGACGGTATGGTATTTAAAACTACACTGTTATACCGGTATCCTGTTGATCAAAAAAAAGATAAATAATTCGTAGCCAGATGTTGGAATCCTTAATGAAGATCGATGAAGTTCGCCTGAACTTTTCAGATGACAGCAAAGTCTTGCTTAACCTCACAATCGCTATTATTATGTTTGGCGTAGCCCTGGAGCTAAAACCAAATGACTTTAAAAGTCTGTATCAGGAACCGCGCCCCGTCCTGGTAGGCATATTGAGTCAGTTCTTGCTCATGCCGCTGCTCACCTTTCTTATTGCCATCTCGATGAAAAGTTTCATTACGCCTACGGTGGGGCTTGGGATGATATTGGTTGCTTCGTGTCCCGGCGGGAATATTTCCAACTTTATCAGTTCATTGGCCCGGGGTAATGTTGCCTTATCGGTTAGTCTTACTGCATGCTCAAGTATAGGTGGTTTAATACTGACGCCATTCAACTTTGCTTTTTGGGGAAATTTGTTCGTGAAGTTTTATGCGATGGGAAACCCTTCAGCCCTATTGAGGCCCATCGCAGTAGATCCGGTTGACGTGTTCGTCACTATCCTGTTGATATTGGGAATTCCATTGATGCTTGGGTTTCTTTTCAATCGAAAGCTCCCTGTGATTACGTCTAAAATATTAATACCCATCAAACGATTTTCAATTCTTGCATTCACCGCCATGATTGTGATTATTTTTGCAAAAAATTATGAACCATTCGTGGCGCACATTCAGTATATTTTTGTTTTGGTACTCATTCACAATATGCTCGCCCTGGTAACGGGGTATTATGCAGCGGCTGCGTTTAGGTTGGCACCCAGGAATTGCAGAACAATTTCCATCGAAACGGGTATTCAAAATTCCGGATTAGCGTTAGCGCTATTGTTTAACCCCAGGATTTTCTCGCCTGATCTCCCACTTGGTGGGATGGCATTCATTGCAGCCTGGTGGGGCGTTTGGCACATTGTTTCCGGATTGAGTATTGCCGGATATTGGTCTGGTTTTTCCCTGCGGCCAAAGGCTGCTTAAAGTAATCAACGGCGAGATATTTATAGTCTTCTTTTACGCCACTAATACAATAGTTTTTAAAATTGATTTTTGAGCAGTTTGTTGAATCAATAAAAGCGCCCCGGCTAAATTAACCGGGACGCTTTGATAATGGTTAATCAATGCTTGTCTAGATCGTTCAAAGTATATCTTGCAGAGATTGCAAAAGGAAATCGTTCCACTGTTTTCTTGTAGTATTCAATTGCCTTCAGCGTGTCTCCTGCAAACAGATAGAATTCAGCCCTGGAGTCCAAAGGATTGTATCCATCCGGATATAGTTCAACGTATTTTTCTATTTCCGCAGTTCCCCCCGCAAGATCACCCTGTGCCTTCAACATGTATCCTTTGAGGTTATGAATTGCAGCGGTGTTTCCGCCAATGCTGCTCATGAACGAGTCCAATTTGTCAAGTTCCTGAATTGTTTCAGCTATATCATTTCTGGAAGAAGCATATCTTAAGTGAATGAACGGTCCATTGGAGAGCGCATGCATTTTAGCCCATACTTCAGCGCGTTCGTCATTCCCGGTAGAGTCATTCGCAATATCGAGCAGCGACACATAGAGTTTTGAGGCTTCATTTTTACCTTCTGCAAATTTTTGGGCCATCATCTTGTGATAGTCCCTTTTTTCTCCCCTGCTGAGCAAGGCCAGGGCGGTATGACTGGCAAACAAACTTGAATCCACTTTAACGGCTTCTTCAAAGAGAACATAAGCCTTTTCGCGTTCTACGTTGATCAGGTGCAAGAGGCCCCGCATGGCTAGATAATTGGCAGTTTCATTTTCGCCTTGCCACTCAATGCCATCGTGAAAAGGTGATTCTTCCTGGGGTTTCTCACAGGCTAACGCCAGCATCCCCATAATGATTACTGAAATAAATG